>OFGG01000324.1_pt1 | contig 42187 bp, 41 predicted proteins | sample 1521701 | NCBI WGS metagenome assembly OFGG01 (sample SAMEA3504081, study PRJEB24116) | mouse gut metagenome | biome: mouse gut; feature: mouse-associated habitat; material: faeces | place: Denmark | collected 2011
ATATATCCGCCATTGGTGTTATCATAGTCATTTGCAAACGCACAAATAGAATGAATAATATCATTAGGGTTCCAGCCTGTTTTATACTCTACACGGTCATGTTCAACGACACGCCCCTCCAGCAAAGTCTCTATCTTTAATGGTATCATTCAAACGCCTCTCTTTCTGGTATGAATTATTCATGGTAATCTTATTATTTACTTATTTCATTTTGGAGCAGTTCTTCATTACCTGTATTCAAAATGATATTCGTCATCTGTATTAAACGGATAACGTGAAAAATCCATATTTTTCATTTTTGCATTAGCATTATGGTCTTTATCGATTTTATCATATAATTCTGAAATATAATCATCCAAATACTTGGTCATTTCCTTAAATTGTTTTCGTTGGTCTTTATCGGTTTCAAAACTTATCATACGCTTCTTTACTATATTCCATATCTGCCTAATGTCGTGGCCTCCACAAAATGACTCCTTCATATTAAGCAACATATTTAAAGACCAATTTATAGATTTTAGATACAACTCTATTGCATGGTTTGCCGAAAATAGCATTGGAAAAACCACAATATCTGCCTTTTTATCTCCATTATCCTGCAAACAATCCTGTGCAAGCATTATCGCTGCCTTCATATATCCATCAGCAATAATTATCATATCATGAATCGGTTGATGTTGTCTGGTTCTCCAATTCATATATGCTGTTTTATCTATATCCGAATTATATGAAAAAATCTTTTCCATCTATCCACCTACTTTTCAATACTATAAATATAAATTTCTAAAGTGCTTAAAATCTATAAAATATCAACCAAATACCTTCCATCAATTAGCGAAAATAATACTTTCGCTGGAAACAATCTTTCACCCATATTGGCAAATCCTACAACAGTCATAGTCCAATCGCCGTACTCATCCGGTAGTCTATAACACTTTGGCTGTTCATTCTCCGAAATTGTCACCAACGGGATTCCATTCCTTGAAAATCCCACCGAAAGCACATAAAATTCATTCTGTCCACTATGTAATGGCAACATGGGCTGCCTATTAATATCCTTATAAACCTTTGCACCTCTTTGATTATAAAAACAATCTTTGTCATCATTTGCAATAGGATCAATCGGTAATTTGTTTCTCATAATTTTATAACGCTGGCCCAGTCTTTCGCAGACAAAGGCATTGTAATATTCTGGTTGCATTTCAAACTTACTACTGCAAATTTCTTCCGCATCAGAAAAATGATTCATAAATTGAAGAAGTGCTACAAAAGCCACTAAATCATCTGAATAAATACCAGCATACGATTTGTACCAATAGTCATTATTCCCACAAATTACTTTATACAATTTTTTATACAAATCAAGTTGCTTTTGATTCAATGCAAACCAACCAGAATCCAAAAGAGTCTTCTTTATTTTCCCGTCTTTATAATCTCCATTTAATGATATCTTCAATGACTGCATCAATCGAGATATTAATCCTACAAGCATGTCTGCCATTCTAAGTCCTACATATTCCCTGGAGTCTTCCTCAGTAACATTTTGAAGTCCTTCATTTATTGCAGCATTCAATGTATGCGCTTCTTCTCCTTCTCGATCAATCATCAGACTATAATTAGCAATATTCATCTCTATCAACAGTTTCTTAAATCCAGCAAACGACGCAAAATATGCCCAATCTAATGTCTCTGGTGCTTCTGTGTTGTCAAGTAATACAAGTATTTCTTCAAATGCTCGATTCTCATGTTCTTTCAAAATACTATTAGCCTGATTTTTAATAATCCTATCTTCTAAAAAAAACCGTAGTTCATTAACAAATATTTGTGGCTCTTTATAAATTGCTTCTATCACATTTTGTGGTTGATATATATTTATAGCCTTAATAATTGAATATTTCATGTAATCAACATCAACAAACATAGAATTATGATAATTTACAAACAATTGGCTAATAACATATTCTATTTTGCTGAACACAGAGAAATATATAATTATTTTCTCATCAAACAGTGATACAAGGTCTTCATAAAATTCAATAGTATGGGAATTAAGAGAAGCAAACCCAAAACTAAAATCTTTTGTTTTCATAGTCTGGCTCTTTAATTCTCCATCCTTTTTTCTGTACTCATACTTCGATTCAAAAGCAAGGTATCTGTCAGAAACACAATCATTTTCTTCTGCTTTCCAACCCACAATTCCCATCATGAAATTATCACAGTAATTATTGGCGGTAACAGTCTTATAATTAATCTTTCTGCTATGCCCTGTTTCATCATAGAAAAAAACATACTTCATATTCAGTACCTCTCTACTGATTAATTAACTTATGATTCGCCATAAGGTATTGGGGCTTCAGCAACCATCATCATATTGCTCTCTGTCTCATATTGATAAATCTTTGCCGAAGCAGATGACTCATTTTTTAAATCTTCTGCTCCTGAATACTCCTCAAAGTTTTCTACCTGCTCCATAACCTTATTGAATACTTCCGGGCTATACTGAGGTGGGTATCCATTCTTAACCAAGCATATTTTAATATCCAGCTTTAATTGATTTCTTATATTCTGATCATTAAGCCAGTCTGCAAACGAAGATTTTGTATCAATGATTTCCTTTACTTTTTTGGCTAAGCTTTTGCACTTATCATTGATTACAACACCATCAACTTCTTGATCTGTTCCATATTCAAAGTTATATTGGTCACGCAGAGAAATCAAAATATCATAGAATGCTTTTTCTTCAAATGTTAAACCAATCTTACGAAAACTTTCTCTGTTCTCGTTCATCTGACGAAGAATAGCTAAAGCCTGTTCTGTAGCAATTCTAATAATATCTTCAGATGCCTGTTCCTGTGCTTCCCCGGCTTCTTCAGCAGTAAGATGTTTGCGTCTTTCATGATACTCTGCAATCGTCTTTTCTAACATTTCCTGAAATGACTTTGCAGCCAACTGGTTCACTTTTCCATATTCCTTAATCTGCTTGCGAAGCATTTTCACAAGAAGTTCCAGCTTCGTTGCAGGCATTTTAACATCAGATAATTTTTCAAAATATTCCGGTGAAAAGATATCTTCTTCCTCACCGCTTTCGAGAACACTTTCCACCTGATTATATTTCAACGCTTCCTCAACCATCTTTGAAACTGCGCGATTCATGGTATCTGTATCCACTTCACTCGTTCCACTCATTTTACGAACAAAACCAGCTATAGCCATAAAGCATTGTGCAAGTGCAGATTCTTCTTCACCAAGATAGCCGGAAGGCTGACAAATATCAAAAGCAGCTCTCATTCTTTTTACAGTTTTTAGAAAGTAAGTTTTAAATGAAACCTTTTGAGAACCTTTATTTCCTTCTGTTTTCAATTCCTGTGTTGAAACAAATACATATTCTGCAGCTTTTGCAAGAAGTCTATAACGTGCGACGGGGTCACAATCCAGATTTAAGAAAGGGGCTAAATCATAATCCGTAAACAGAGTTTTTAAGATTTCTAACTCTTCTCTAAACACAGATGTAGCCTGCTCAACATCATCAGACGTAGGCGCAACGGAAGTATCACCACCATAAATCTTCATTGCTTCACGCATATTATCGCGAATTCCAATATAATCAATAACCATACCAAATTCTTTGCCCGGATATTTTCTGTTTACACGACTAATGGTCTGTATCAACATATGCTTTTTCAGAGGTTTGTCGTTATACAAATATGTAAGACACGGAACATCAAAACCCGTAATCCACATATCTACAACAATAACTATATGGAGGTTCGATTTTTCCTGTTTAAAAGCAATATCCAGTTCTTCCGAACGCTTATCATTCTTAACCCCTCCTAAATAATTATACATGCCTTTTTCATCGTTGCTGCCGACACTCGATACCATTGCAATAAATGGCATTGGTTTCAATTCTTTTAATTCTTCTTCCGTTACAGAAACACCATCCTGTGTTTTCTTCTCTTCAAGCCATTCAGGGTATTTATTCTTAAACTTCTGTAGTAATGCATAAGCAATTTTTCTATTAGAACATACCACCATTGCTTTTTGTATTCTATCTGGGTCACCTGCGCATGCTGAAACATAATGGTCATGAATATCTGTTGCCAGACGCTCAAGTCTGGAAGGCTCGCCAAGAATCACTTCCATAGAGCTCATTGCTTTCTTACTTGCTTCGATATCCTCATAGGTTGCACCATCATCAGCACATTTTTTATAATAATTTTCAATTTCTTTCACCTTGTTATTATCAAGCAATACCTTGGCAATACGAGGGTGATACTTGATCGAAACCGTCAAACCGTCTGCAACTGCCTGATCCATTGTATATCGGTCAATTTCATCTCCAAATGTCTGATATGTTTCTGCAATAGGTGTGCCGGTAAATCCAACAAACGTAGCCTGTGGAAATGCTTCTTTCAATACTTTTGCATATGGCTTTGAAACCATCGCTTTCATATTTTCATCAGCATCTTTACTGAACTGAATTTTCTTAGAATGTTCAAGTTGTGTTCTATGAGCCTCATCGGAAAAACATATGATATTCTGACGCTCATTGATAAGACCGATTTTGTCATCTTCTCTGTCACAAAATTTCTGAATTGTACAGATGTAAAAACCCCCACTTTGTCTTGCACCAAGTTCCTGTCTTAACTGTGATCTATTTTTAACAACAGATACTTCTCCCAAATTCAAAAATTCTTTGCTCTTTGTAAAAAGCTTTGCCCCCTGCTTTTGCAATTCATCACGGTCAACAATCAATATAATTGTCGGCGAACCGATTTCCGGTATATCTGTACAACGGAGTGCAAGCTGACGGGCAAGAAAAGCCATTGTATATGTTTTCCCGCATCCTGTTGCACCGAAGTATGTTCCACCTTTGCCGCTTTTGGTGGCAACAGAATTTACTATACTTTGCTTTAGTAATCTTGCGGCAAAGAATTGTGGATAACGACATACAATTTCCACTTCCGAACTATCATAAATGCTATCCTGAAAATAAATGTAATCTCTAAAAATTTCTAAAAATCGCTCAGAAGCATATACGCCCTTTATCATAGTTTCTGTTTCTGCAAAAGGCAGAGTAGATACTTTATCTCCATCATTCACACGTCTCCATGCATAAAAATGCTCATAAGGAGTACGAACTGTCCCAAGTCTTGTTTTCACACCGTCTGAAATGCAAGCCAGGGGACAGTAATGCAAAAGGTGTGGAATATCTCTCCAATAACGAATATTGATTTGCTCCCAAGCATCATAAATGGTCGCATTCGCATCAGCAGGATTTTTCAATTCAATTACACATAAGGGGATACCATTTACAAACAAAAGCACGTCCGGTCTACGATTTTGTTTTTGACCATTATTTGTATATTCTACTGTGAACTGGTTTACCACACGGAATATGTTCTTGTCCCAATTTTCAAAATCAATAAGCGGTATCATTTTCACCAGTCCATATTGCGGCGTAAACTGAACGCCATCAACCATCCAACTATATACTTTATGCAAAGTCGCAAAATCACTTTCACTGCCAACAAGGCGGACATTATCAAAAATCTGAGTAACTTCATCTTCCATTAACTCTGGATTTGTATCGGCTATAAACTTCTTGAAATCAGCTGCAATCAGCACATCCCTCTTGGTTACACGAGAAATATTGTTACCAGAAGAATAAATCCAGCCCTCAGCCTCCAAAAATCCAATAAAAGCATACTCATATTCTGATTCACAATAATGACCATTATATTCTTTTAATCGAGCCATGGATTACGCCTCCTTTGTTTTTTTCGCCTCTTCAATAGAACCTTTTATCAATATCGGACAGATATCTTTAATTTGTGCTTTGAGTTTTTCGTTGATATCTCTTCGCACATTGTAAGCATAATATATTCCAACAATCGATTTCTGAACATCTAAATCCGGAACAGGTATTTCTATTTCATAAAAACGATCCATATCTAAATTTGTTCTTATACTTCCATCACTCATAAACCAACCAAGACGGTCAACTTCTTTACGAGAAAACCACATCATTACATATTCTGCAAGAACGTTATAATCTATTACCTCTAATACAGCATATGCTGGAGAGATGATTATCGGTTCATTCTTATCAAAAAGTGCTATTCGAATACATCCATCTCTACCTGTCTGCATTCCAGAAAAAGCAAATTGACCTTTATTTACCACTTTATACTTTGAAACATCTACACCATTTGTATTTGCAACAGACGGCATAAATAGCTTAGTAATATTTATCCCTTGAATATTTGTTATTGCACCATTAGAATTTCTACAATCCACTTCTTTGAGAACGGAACCTATATTCTTCTTTTTTGCTTTATGTTTATATTCATCAATCAATGCTTCAAATGATAGTTTCAAATCGTCCAATCCACGCTCATAACTTTGTTGATTCTCGAGCATAGCATTAAAGACATCTATGTATTTTTGCTGAATTTTAAGTGCTGGAAATTCTAATTCAATATCACAAAATGCTTCCCAATCAAGATTTGAACGAATGCTACCGTCACTACAAAAAGCACCATATCTATCCTTTTCTTTAGAAAAAAATCTCATAAAGAAATACAACGGAATAACAATGTCTGTCGCAACAACTTCAAATGTTGTATATGCAGGAGACACCAATATCGGATCATCTTTATTGTACATACTTACTCTAATGCATTCATCCCTACCTGTTTGCATCCCACTATAAACAAAACGATTCTTCCTAACCACTTTATACTTATTTTCATCTAAGCCTTCAGTATTTGCAGCAGTCGGCATAAACTCTTTATTTATATTGATGCCATAAAAATTTCTAATGCCTAAATTATTTTTTTCATCAACTATTTTTATCAGTTCACCAACTTTATATTTAGTCAATGCCATAACCAATCCCCCTAAATGCCTCTTCCAGCATCTGCTGGGACTCCTTTTCCTGCTTCATAACCTCTTTCATTTCAGATTGAATACGAGCCATTTCTTTTTCATAGTCAATCTCTAAATCATGGTCAATAAACTTAATGTATTTGCTTGGCGTCAGAGCCCAGCCTTTCTTTTCAATTTCATCAATGTTCGCACTACGATAAAGTTCAGGAATTTCATAGTTTGTTCCATCAGTTCCTTCACTCTGCCATGTATGGTAAATATCTGCTGCTTTTTCAATTTGTTCCATTACCAAACGTACTTTCTTTTTGTTCTCACCTTTTACAAGATTCTCTGTCCACTGGCGGAAATCCATAAACAGGATTTCATGTTCACGATTGCGAAATCTTCTGTTATGATAATTACCACCTTTTTTATTTTGATTCAAAATCCAAAGTGTAACACTAATGTCCGTAGTTATGAACAGCTCTCTTGGAAGAACAATAATAGCCTCAACCTTATCATTCTGGATTAGTTTCTTACGAATCTCCAATGTATCAATATCATTCAATGCACCATTGGCAAGAAGGAATCCCGCAACTCCATCCGTTTTCTTCAAGTGGGAAAGCATATGCAAAATCCATGCATAGTTCGCATTGCTTTCAGGCGGTGTTACATAGTCTGACCAACGTACATCACTCTTTAAATTTTCATCATACCAGCCTTTCAGATTGAAAGGTGGATTTGCCATAATATAGTTAAAATGTAACCCTTTATGTAAATCGTGTGTAAAGGACGAATCATTTGTTTCACCAAGGTTGTGGCTGAGTCCGCGAAGTGCAAGATTCATTTTTGCAAGACGATAAGTAGCTGCGTCCTTTTCCTGTCCATAAATATTGATTTTGTTGATATCACCTTGCTTTGATTTTACAAGATCGGCACTCTGAATAAACATGCCACCTGAACCACAGCAAGGATCATATAACGTACCGTCATAAGGTTCTATCATTGTTGCAATCAATTGTACAACATCATGAGGCGTATAAAATTCCCCCTCTTCCTTTGTAGCATTTACCGCAAATTCTTTAAGGAAATATTCGTAAACTCGACCAATAAGGTCTTTTTCTTCCCCAAATGCCTTATGGCTGATTTTATTTACTTCATCAACAAGTTTTTTAATATCATTTGCGCCGAGATTACGAGTAGTAAACGTACCTTCGATAAAACAGCCTTTTAAATCCTTTGAAGCGGTTGCAATACTGTGAAGTGCTGTATCAAGTGCAACATTTAACCCTGGTGCAGGAGTATTGATGATAGTTGACCACCTTGCTTCCGGAGGCAAATTGTATGTTCCATCTGTAAAAGTAGCATCATCAAAGAATGCCGCTCTAATATTTTCATTTTCCGGATCAAGCCCTTGTTCGATTAAAGTCTGACGAAGCCTTTCAATTCCATCTTCGTATTTCTCACCAATAAAACGTAAAAATACAAGCGTAAGCATCATGTCACGCTTCTCAAAGAAAGAACCCGAGTTACGTGCCGCACGCAAAATATCTCTACAATTAAATAAAATATTATCTATATTCAGTGCTTTTTCAGCAGTTTTCTTTTTCGGCATGCCACTATTCATCCTTTCCCATCTGTGTCCACTGTTCTTCTAAGGTATCAAAATCAAGATTATGGGCATCACAAAAATCCTTAATCTTTTTCATAGCAGACATATTAGGTTTACTTTTTCCACCTTCCCAGCGGTTAATGGATGAAAACGAAACACCAAGTTCTCTGCCAAAGGACTCCTGTGACAAAAAACATTTCTGACGAATCTTCTTTATTTCTTCTGAATAAGCCATACTTTTGTTCTCCTTTATTGTCTATATCAATGATATGACATTATTATAGCATAAAAATGACAAGAGTGTTCTAAAATTCTTCGGAAACCTTCAAACTGATATAAGATAATATTCTTCTGCTTTCTGCTTCTCATAGTAATCTGCCAAAAGCTTTGCAGGACTTTTTTTGAGAAGCCCTCTCTCGATACATTTCCTTTTGCGCCTTACATAGTTCCTCGTCCACCCGTTGTAAGCGAAATTTCAAATGAACCAAATCCAAAAATAATTTCACATCATACTTAACCACCACCAGATACTCTTCCTGCTGCTCATACATTTTCCGTATCTGTTCAATTCATTTTGAAAATACCTGCACCGCAAAACGCATTGCAATATCAGAATTTCTATCGTCCATTCCGCTCGATTTGATAAAATCCCGACAATCCGATATACTGAGAATAAAACTACAACCCAGGCAGGTGAATACTAAAATGAAATCCATTATGATCATTGACGACGATACCAGCATCGGAAATATGTTAGAAGAACTGCTCTCCAAAGAAGGCTATCATGTTTCCCGCGCCTATTCGGGTACGGAGGGGCTTCTGATGCTGTCGATACACAGACCCGACCTGATCCTCCTGGATCTGATGCTCCCGGGGCAAACCGGCGAAGAGATCTTGCCGCAGATTCCGGATATTCCCGTCATTGTACTCAGCGCCAAAACAGATATCGACAATAAAGTCGACCTTCTCTTAAACGGAGCCGCCGACTATGTGACAAAACCGTTTGAGACAAAAGAACTGCTCGCAAGGATTGCCGTACAGCTGCGGAATGCGGCTGCTGTCAGCGCTTCGTCTATCCTGCGCTTTGACGATCTGGAATTGGACACTTCTACCCGTTTGGCCACTCTCTGCGGCCAGACCGTAAAACTGACCCGTACAGAATTTGCCATTTTAAAGCTTTTGATGCAAAATTCTTCTCAGGTAATCGCAAAATCCGTCATATTAGACCGGATCAGCGAAGATACTCCGGATTGTACCGAAAGTTCGCTGAAGGTTCACATCAGCCATTTAAGGAAGAAACTGTTGGACGCCGGGGGAAAAGATTATATCGAATCCGTCTGGGGCATCGGTTTTAAACTAAACGTTACGAATTCTTAACCGTTTCCTTTACCGCTTTCTTAACTTTTATCCGGTATGCTTTTTATAAATCAACCGAAACACGCAAGCATGTGTGAACGAATTTCTCAAATATGAGAAAATATATCTGAAAGAAAACGGAAAGGAGATTTCATTTATGGAATATGTATTAACTGTAAATGCATTAAGCAAACATTACAGGCATTTTAAGGCTTTGCACAATCTATCCATGCACGTTCCCAAAGGTTCTATTTATGGATTTGTCGGAAAAAACGGAGCAGGAAAAACCACTTTGATCCGCCTGATCTGCGGACTGCAGAAACCCACGTCCGGAGATTACACTGTGTACGGAATCCGAAACAATTCTTCGGAAATCGCAGCATCCAGGCGCAGAATGGGGGCAGTGATTGAAACGCCGTCTATTTATCTGGATATGACGGCAGAAGAAAATCTAAAAGAACAGTATCGAATTCTGGGACTCCCCTCCTATTCCGGAATATCGGATGTATTGCAGCTGGTCGGCCTGTCCGATACCGGAAAGAAAAAAGCCAAACATTTTTCTCTCGGCATGCGGCAGAGACTGGGCATTGCCATTGCACTTGCCGGAGACCCGGATTTTCTTGTTCTGGACGAACCGATCAACGGATTGGATCCGCAGGGAATCATTGAAATGCGGGAACTGATCTTAAAACTGAACCGAAAACATCAGATCACCGTGCTGATTTCCAGCCATATTTTAGATGAACTCGCAAGACTGGCAATGCATTACGGTTTTATCGACCAGGGACACATGGTAAAAGAAATCAGCGCCGAAGATTTAGAAGCCGCCTGCCGAAAATGCATCCGCGTAGAAGTCAGCAATATTAAAGTTCTCTCCCGCGTATTAGACGATCTGAACCTGGAATACCAAATCCTCTCGGATGTACAGGCAGATATTTATGCAAAAATCAACATCACACAGCTGACGCTGTCTCTTGCCAAAGAAGGATGTGAAATCTTATCCATGCATGAACATGACGAAACACTGGAAAGCTATTATGTAAATTTGGTGGGAGGTGCAAAGGAATGAGCAGATTACTGGCTGCGGGCTTTACCCGCTTAAAAAAGAGCAAAATTTTCTGGCTCCTTATGGTTATGATGTTTGCATTGGGAATCTTTTTTCCTGTCTCACAATACAATTCCATGCAAAAATACAATACCTCCGGAACGTTAGATTCCCCGTTTTTTTCACACGTTATGTTTATGGGAATTCTGACTGCAGTCTTCTGCAGTCTGTTTATCGGAACAGAATACAGCGACGGCACGATCCGAAACAAATTGATTGTCGGGCATTCCCGGAAATCCATTTATCTTTCCAACCTGATTTTGTGTACTGCAGCAGGCACCGCTATTTCGATTTCCTATATGACGGCATGCCTGATTGCCGGTCTTCCGCTGATCGGCTCGTTTCAGATGGGCACAAAAGCGGCAGTGATCCTGATGTTATGCAGTATAGTCATCACGACAACCTATACCGCTCTTTTTACGCTCGCGTCCATGCTGATCCACAACAAGGCAATTTTGTCCATTGTTACCGTCATATCCGCATTTATGCTGCTGATGACCGCCTCTTACATCTACGCATCCCTGTCGCAGCCTGAAATGTACACGGATTATATTATGAACGAATCCGGGGAAGTAACCCAGTCGGAACCGGTTCCAAACACACATTACGTCAGAGGCGCCAAACGGGAAGTGTATGAATTTTTGATGGAATTTCTTCCCTCCGGGCAGGATCTTATGATCATTTCCGCAGAAGCGCCCATTGAAAGAATGGTAATCTATGACCTATGTATCATCACGGCATCCACCGGTTTGGGCTTATGGGGATTTTTAAAAAAAGACATCAAATAAATAAACAGGCTGGGCGTTATTCTTCCTGTGAAAACGCCCAGCCTGTTTGATTTTTCTGTAAATGCTGCATCGTTAAGATCGATACACGCATATACGAATGGAATCTACAAATTCCCCCTCATTTTTTCATTGTACTGTTTCTTCCGGTTTATGCATCTTACTTTCGCCCGCGGACAATATTTGCCGCAGTGCTGGCAATATTTTTTATGCTCTGCTTCTCTTCCTTTGGTACAAACGCCAAGCGCAACGTAATATTTACAAGGTATTTCTCTGTACTTTGCCATATGGTCTGCTCCTTTTTCTATCTTCTTTTCGTCTGTGATCTCCCTGCCTTAAAATTATAGACCGGGCGGATTCTCTTTTTTATCTCTACGGTATCGCCAATCTGCCCTTCAATTTCATCCAGTGTCCGATAGGCAAACGGCGCTTCATCTAATGTATCTTCACCGATACAGGGACTGTAAATGCCTTTCATCTCAGATCGAAACCTGGATACGGTATAACGTTCTTTGACTTCGTCCCGTTTCAAAATCCGTCCCGCGCCGTGCGGCGCAGAAACATTCCAGTCTTCCGTTCCCTTTCCCACGCCCAGAAGTATTCCGTCGCGCATATTGACGGGAATCATCACAGGCTCGCCTTTTTTTGCAGAAATCGCGCCTTTTCGGAGCATCCGCTTCCCTCCGGTATCTTCAATATAATTATGCACGCAGGAAATCATCTCTTCTGTTTTCCACTTCATCCCTTTGATCAGTTCATCTAAAATGGCAATTCTATTCCATTTTGCATATTCCTGCACAATCCGCACATCATGCAGATATTGTTCCATCAAATTTCCTTCCAGATATGTCATTTCATAAGGAACCGAGAGGTTTTGCTTTTTCAATGCTTTCTGTCCTTCTGCAAGATAGTATTCCGTCACTGTCCTTCCAAGGCTGCGGCTGCCAGAATGAACCGCCGCATAAAGCGTTCCCGCTTCGTCCCGGTCCAACTCGATAAAATGATTGCCTCCGCCAAGCGTTCCAAGGCTTACCTCTGCCTTTTCTATAGAAATATGCTCGATGCAGTTTAATTGCAGTAAGTCAAACTCCCGAACATATCTATGCGGTTTGCTGCGAACGCAGAAACCGGACGGAACACGCTCCCGGATAACTTTGTCCAGTTTTTGAAATTCCGCCTTTTTCTGTTTCAATTTTACGAGCGTTACGCCGCAGCCAAGATCAATGCCAACCACCTGCGGAAGAATCCGGCGGCTCACCGTAGATGTAAATCCGATCGTTCCCACCTTTCCCGGATGCACGTCCGGCATTACCCTGATCCGGCATCCCTCAAACGCCGGATTGTCACAAAGCAGCTGTATCTGCGATAACGCATAGTCTTCTATTGTATCTGTGAATATTTTTGCAAATGCATAGACTCCATGTATTGTTTTCATTGTATTTTGCTCTCCTGTCCGGTGTTTTTCCGCAAAATGAGCGCAAAAAAACACCTCTGTCTCACGCCAGAGATGCCGGACTGCCCAAATCAGTCTTCGAAAACGCAAACTGGATGCAGAATCAATATAACCGAAGTCTTTCGACCTGAAATACCTGTGATACGCTCCGAACCCGAAAATCGGACAATCCGCTCTCCGCGAACATTCCTGTGTGCTGTTGTTGGTTTTGATCTATCTGTTTCATCATTGTCCTCCTTTCGTTCGTGCCAATCGCTTCTTCCATAGTAACCAGGAACCGAAGCAAACCGCTGTAAAACGGCAAAGCTTTGTTCTGTTGCATCATAACAAAAACCATACACTGTGTCAATTCCTGTTTTTAATCTCTGCCTTGACTTTTTCCAAAACCCATGTATAATAAATGTTCGGAAACGTCTGTCAACCCCAGGCATTTCCAAAATACTAACGTCAGTTCGAGACCTTCCTGACGAAAAACAAAACTAAAGGAGAAAACAACATATGAGAGACAAAAAAGTACTGTTTATCACCCAGGCGTCTATGATCGCCGCATTGTACGTCGTGCTGACGCTTCTTGCAAACGCGCTTGGCCTGGCAAATTATGCCATCCAGATCCGTTTTTCCGAAGCGTTGACGATTCTGCCGTTTTTTACTCCGGCAGCCATTCCGGGACTGACCATCGGCTGTCTGCTCAGCAATCTGCTGACAGGCTGTATGCCGCTTGACATCCTGTTCGGAAGCCTTGCAACCCTGCTCGGTGCAATCGGAACCTATGCGCTCCGCAGATTTCTCTGGGCCGCGCCGATTCCGCCGATCCTTGCAAACACATTGATCGTACCTTTTATCCTTGCTTACGTTTATCAGTTTGACGGATCTATTCCTTATTTTATGCTGACCGTAGGCATCGGCGAACTCCTATCCTGCGGCGTATTGGGAATGGTTCTTCTTGGCATTTTAATGAAATACCGCAATGTCATTTTTCAGGCAGGCGTTTCCGATAAAAAAACTCTGCCGGCTAAAAAGACGGACAGGCTCTCCTGAATCCCTCTTTCTGCAAGACCAAACTGCCGGCTAAACAATGGTAAAAACACACACCGGTCATACTCCCCCTCGGAGCATGACCGGTTTATTCTTTTATCTTAATGTAAGTTCATATGTCTGATTTGTATTTCGATTGACAAAGACAACGCCGCAGATCTCATCCGTCGAATATACTTTCCTGCAGCCAAAGCTTGTCACATATGTCGTATCGCTCTCATCCGTATTGAGATATCCTTCCGATCCGATCACTCCGGTTACAATATCTTCCAGAGTCCCGTCTTTCATACGGTACTGCGAAGGAATCACATCCGGTTCTGCCCATTCAAAACGTTCTTCTGTCTCCCCGTCCTCTGTATACGCCTGAATCGGCACTTTTTTCCTCGGCAGGTCATAGGTCACTTCCATTGAAATCGGAGAAATCACAATGTTTTTCACAACCGTATCCGATCCCTGAAGCGGCTGATTTATTTCAAACCTCTGTTCCGTCGATGCATATTCCACCGTCCAGCTCACATCCCAGCTTCCTTCCTGCACAAGCTCCGGTTCCAGCGTTCTATCCTCCTGAAATTGAATCATATTCTGAAAATGCGCCGTCAGTTCTTTTCCGTTCATATAGTCTCTTTCCGAACACTGCACAAAATACTCCCAATAAATGACATGTTCCTCCGGATCTTTTGTCCCCTCCTGTATGCCCCCGGAATAATTCAGCTTCATTCTCTCTCCGTCTACCAGAAGTTCCTGTTCCTCAAAAAATGTCCGTTCCGACAATTTCATGCCTTTGGGCGCAGTAATTTTAAAATACAGATACATATACTTTTCCGTCGCCAGAGACTGTTCCAGGGAAATCGTGACTCCCTGATCCTCCGCATCTGCCTCCACCGGACCTGTCACCTTCTTTTGTACCAATTCCCTCTGCTGCGCTTCGTCTGCGCCAAACATCTCTGCCACATCCTGATTCCAGAGGAAAAAACCTGCCGCCCCCGCTGTTACCGTGCCAAACAGTATAATCACAGCCACTGCCGCCGCGGCATGGCAGCGGAATCCTCTTTTTCTCATGTTCCTGTCCCCGCTGTTTTCTTTGATTTGACGAATCGTCTGATCTATGCGTGCCGTCACTTCTTTCGGCACGTCTGCCTCACCCTTTAAAATCCGCATTATTTTTTTTTCGCTGTACTGCATATGATAAAACCTCCTATCTTTTACATTGAAAGAACTCCTGATTTTTTTCTCTCTATCCCATATTCTTTTGCCAGCGCTTCTCTGCCTCTTGAGAGCCTTGTTTTGACGGTTCCCTCTTTCAAATCCAGAACCTGTGCAATTTCGGAAACCCTAAATCCTTCGGCATAATATAAGATAAAAATCAGCCGGTATTTTTCATCCAACGCCTCCAGCAGCTGACAAAACTCGACCTGTTCCATGGAAGCATTTTCATCTGCAGGCTCCCAAAACTCCTCCATCTGCCTCTCCTTTCCATAACTGCGGATGATCTGGTTGCATTCATTGATTAAAATACGTATCATCCAGGTTTTGAAATAAGCAGGCTGCCGTAACGTTGTTAGTTTTTCAAAACAGATTAAGACGGTATTTTGGATTGCGTCCGCAATATCCTCTTTATTGTTTAATATCCCTCTTGCGACTTTGTACAGATCCATTGTCATCCGTTCGATCAACCGGGCAAATGCGTCCGTATCGCCGCGCTGGGCTTTTATTACAAGTGTTTTCATGTGTCCTCCTTTCTGCGGTACCATGGCTATCTCGCTTTCTGTTCATTAGATGCACGGGATGTCCATATGGTTTCAAAAAAAAATACTTAGCCCTACATACTGTCTGGCTAAGTATTTTTTATTATCTGCTGTTGGCAGGTTCCACATGAATGTCATGTCCTTTGATCCTGGCATTTTTCATCGCCGCAAGCACTTTTTTTCCGTGCTCCTGCGGAACTTCTACAAACGTATATTTATCATACATATCGATCGCTCCGACCACATCGCCCGGTATACCGCTTTCTCCGGCAACCGCTCCTAAGATATCGCCCGGCCTTACTTTCTGTTTCTTGCCGATATTGATAAACAGGCGGACCATGCCGTCTTCCGCGCCCGTATTGCCAAAGTCAAACCCGCCCGCGCTGTAATTGTCCGGTACCGTATCCGCTCCGCTCAGTTCACGCTTCAAAAACGCAGCGGCGATATCCATTGCCGTCAGATCGGACTCATTGACCTGTTTCTCAATAAAATTAATCATCTCCCGCAGATCTTCTTCTTCGACAATCGCTGTGATCTTGTCCATGATCTTTTCCGCTTTCATCTGGGCAACGTCCTCGGAAGAAGGAATGGGCTGCGCATAGATTTTCGTTTTACAGTAACGCATGATGTCTTTTAATTTATAGACTTCTTTTCCTTTGACGAAACTAAACGCCTTGCCCATCCTTCCGGCGCGTCCGGTCCGCCCGATCCGGTGTACATAATATTCGTCGTCCTGCGGAATATCAAAATTAAAAACCGCTTCCACATCGTCGATATCCAGTCCTCTCGCCGCAACATCCGTAGCGATCAAAATATCGGTTTTTCCCTTCCTGAAATTCGACATCACACGGTCTCTCTGCGCCTGCTTCATATCGCCGTGCAGGCCTTCCGCAAAATATCCACGCAGCGTCAGTTCATGGGAAAGCTCGTCTACCATCCGCTTCGTATTGCAGAAAACAATCGATCCTTTCGGATTGTAATAATCGAGCAGGCGGGTCAGCACTTCCACCTTATCTTTCCGCTTGACGTCATAATAATACTGTTCGATATTGGATACCGTCAATTCTTTTTTCACCACTTTGATGGTAACCGCATCCGTCTGGTATTTTCTTGTTATCTCCAAAATGGGTTTGGGCATCGTAGCGGAAAATAAAACCGTCTGGCGTTCTTCGGGAATATATTCCAAAATCGTCTCAATATCTTCCCGAAAACCCATATTTAACATTTCGTCCGCCTCATCGAGAACGATCATATGCACTTCATCGCAGCGGATTGTTTTTCTGCGGAGATGGTCCATCACACGTCCCGGCGTACCCACGATAATCTGAATGCCTCCTTTTAACGAGCGGATCTGCTTTGAAATATCCTGCCCGCCGTACACCGGCAGGATCTTAATGCCGTGCATATATCTGCCCAGATTCCGAAGCTCTTCCGCCACCTGGATCGCAAGTTCCCTGGTAGGAGAAAGAATCAGAACCTGTGTCTTTTTCAACGAAGGATCTACATTCTGCAGCATCGGAATCCCAAATGCCGCCGTCTTTCCCGTTCCTGTCTGTGCCTGCCCGATGACGTCTTTCCCTTCCATTACGACGGGAATTGCCTTCGCCTGAATCGGCGTCGTCTCCTCAAATCCCATCTCTTCTATCCCGCGTAAAATCTGCGGCATAAGCCCCAACTCGTCAAATCTGATTGTTTCCATATAATTCCTTTCTGTTTTTGATTAACTGTTCTTTTTCGCTTTTTCTTAGCTGTTTAATCTGCGCCTCCCGCCGCATCGCCTGTTCTTTTGAATCTGCCTGTTCCAAATATACCAGTTTCACCGGCGTACGGGAACGCGTGTATTTCGCTCCTTTTTTCGCATTATGGGCTAAAATCCGTTTTTTTATATTATTGGTCCACCCGGTATAAAGCGTACCGTCGCTGCATTCCACAATATATGTATAACTGACATTTTCCTTCTGTTCCATAAGTATCCCGCCCTGCCGCCGTCTTCTGGGATATGCCCGAATCTGTACCGGGCACACCGCGCAACAAAAGAGCCGCTCTATGCCGTCATATATCTGCATAGAACGACTCACCTGTAAAACACTACACACATTATACTTGTGCTTCCTTAAAAATTCAAGGAAAAAATCTTTTATTGGAAAAATTCAACCGGATCTACCGGTTCTCCGTCTTTTTCCAATGCAAAATATACATTGCTTCCTTCCAGCGAATAATACTTTGTAGGTTCGCTGACAAAACCGATCGTATTTCCGGCCTCCAAATACGCCCCTGCTTCATACGGAACTTCTTTTAACTGTCCGTAAACAGCCGTATATCCGTCTCCAAGGTCCATCGTTACCGTGCATCCGGTCACTTCATTTGTCGAGATATCGGTGATCTTGCCGTTTGCCGCCGCTTTTACTTTATCGTTGACATTTCCCGAAATGATCACCGCCGGATTATATTTATACTGGTCCAGGGTCGAAAAATATACCGTCTGTTCCATATTGTAGTCTAAAATCACTGCGCCCTCTACCGGCCAGACGAGTCCTGCCTGCGCGTCAAAGTGAAGGTCTGCCGCCGGCTCCAAAACGGCTGCCGTTTCTGCCGTTTCATCTTCCGCAGTCTGTCCCGTTTCGTTATCTTCTGCTTTCGCCGTATCCGCCGCATTTTCCGGCTCTGCAACTGTTTTTGTTCTTGTTGGTATCTCTTTCTTCGGCTTTACCACGGTCGAAGCGATCGCCGTCTTTCTGCTGTCCTGTTCCGTTTCCTGTTTCGGTTCCGTTTCCTTTTTTGCAACCGTCTTTCTCTCTGCCTTTTCCGTCTCTTTTACGGCTACCTGCTGGTTTTCTTCTTCTCCGGTTCCCCTGGCGGTATATACATAAGCTCCTGTCAGTCCTAAAATAGCCGCCGCCAGACAAACAGCCGCTATTTTATATTGGTTGCGCCGAAAAAAATTATTTCCTCTTCTCATATCATCACCATCCATAGTCATATTTGCTGTTTCACGTTACGTTTGATAACGCTGCTGACTATAGTTTGTGCGTATTTTGAAGTTTTATTCAATCATACTGCGTGACAAATTCGATTTCAGAATAAAAATATTTTAAGATATCTTTATAGGAAAACCCTTCTTTTGCCAGTTCATTGGCTCCATACAGACTTAATCCCAGCCCATGTCCCAGCCCTTTTGTCATGACCCGAATCTCTCCGTCTACTTCCTGAAACGAAAATGCAGAAGAATTCCAGTCATACGCCAAACGCACCTCCTCGCCGGAATGCAGATTTCCCTCAACGGAAAGTTCCGTTACATATCCCGCATCCTCCCGCTTAGTAATTTCAATGATAGAAAGCAGCTCCGCCGCCGTTTTTTCCGCCGCCGCCTGTCTCGTTTCCTCCGAAAACAAATCTCCCCCCTGCTCGATAAATTTTTCCGGCGTATAAAACACAACTTTCAAAAAATCTTCCGACGGAAGATCCATCCGGCAGTCCGTACTTTTTAAATACGGATACTCCTCATTTCCGTAAAAATCAGCCGCATTCCTGGTATACCCGGCGCTGCTTCTGTAAAAATCGGCACGGATGTACTCTGCGTCATATACCATGGCAACACCCTTTGTCGCTTCTACGCTGCTCTCTAACCGGCTGTAATATTCGGAAAAACTCTCCTGGCCCCACATACGGATCATTTCTCCCTTTGTCAGGCCTTCCGGCAGCACTTCTCCCCGCTCCATTGCCCTAAGACAGTTTGTCCGCGCAATGACCGCCTGGGCTTTTATCGCTTCCGATTCTGTTTCCATAGAAATTTCATTTGCGATAATTCCGGGCAGAATATCTTCATCAAACAGATCTGCTTCCGTTTCTGCTCCCAAAATCCCGTTCATATCTTCTATCGTCCGTTCTCCACTTCCCTGAATCAAAAGCGTAAAGACAATCGGAATTAGTATAAAAAACGCTCCCGCGCAAAAAATACGATATAAAAAATGCTTCATATAATAAATATATGAAACATTTCTTCAAATATTCCTGCAATTTCGGCGCAGCCGCTCCCGCTGCATTCCGCTGTTTCAAAATACAGCGCGCATACTTTTATGCGCGTGACATCCGATGGATCCGATTGCTCAATTCGGCAAACTGCGCAAGCGTCAACGCCTCCCCCCGTATATTGACCGGCACGCCGACCGCCTCGATACATTCCTGGATCTGTTCTTTGGAAAGCGCGATATCCGGCGCATGGTTTAACCCGTTTGCCAGCGTTTTTCTTCTTTGCTGAAACGATGCGCGGATCACGGAAAATAAAAGCTTTTCGTCGTCCACCGCAACCGGCGGCTGTTTATGGCGTTTCAGGCAGATCACCGCGCTGCCTACGCTAGGTCTCGGCATAAAACAGTTTGGAGGGACATTGGCGGCGATCTTAGGTTCCGCATAATACTGCACTGCCAGAGACAGCGCGCCGTATTCCTTGCCGCCCGGTCCCGACTGCATTCGGTCTGCCACTTCTTTCTGTACCATTACCGTAATTTCCTCTATGGGCACGTTGCTCTCAAACAATCCCATAATGATCGGAGTTGTAATATAATAGGGAAGATTTGCCACAACTTTGATCGGTTTCCCCTCATTTTTTTCCTTTACCAGAGCCGCAAGATCCATTTTTAAGATATCCTGATGAATCACTTCTACATTGTGGTATTCTTTTAACGTTTCTTCTAAAATGGGGATCAGGTTTTTGTCTATTTCCACCGCCGCAACTTCCCTTGCATGTTCGCAGAGATACTGCGTCATCGTCCCGATCCCCGGTCCGATTTCCAGTACAAAGTCATCCTTTTGAATCTGCGCGGCGCTTATGATTTTATCGAGTACATGCGGATCAATTAAGAAATTTTGACCGAACTTTTTTTGAAAACTGAAATTATATTTCTGCAGGACTGCAATCGTATGTTTTGGATTTCCTAAATATGCCATAGGTTCCTCTCTTTGTGTATTCAATATTTTGGTACGTACCCCTATAGTATCGTATCTGTCTGTTTCTGGCAAATTATTTTTTCATTCACACAGCCTTGGCGCACTGGCGAAATTTATTGAAACAGATGGATTTCTGGAAGTGCCGGCAAAAATAGAACGTATATTCGTTTTTTCCTTGCATTCCTCTTTTGGCTGTGCTATACTTTATGAATAAGAACATTTATTCGACAAAAGGAGATGTTAGTATGTCCGTAACTACAGATTCCCATTCCTCTCTTTCCACTGCTGCTTATGCGCCGTCCGCCCGTCTCTCTCCCTCGATCATGGAGAAGCTGACCATTCTTTCCGCCGCCGCCAAATACGACGTCGCCTGCACCTCCAGCGGCGTGGACAGACAGGGAGACGGAACCGGAATCGGAAGCGCCGTCTCCTGCGGTATCTGTCATTCCTTTGCGGCTGACGGCCGCTGCGTTTCCCTTTTGAAAATCCTTTTTACCAACGAATGCATTTTTAACTGCGCTTACTGTCAGAATAACTGCAGTTCCGATATTCCCCGCGCCACCTTTACGCCGGAAGAGATCTGCACGCTCACGATTGAGTTTTACCGCAGGAATTATATCGAAGGCCTCTTTTTAAGTTCGGGAATTATCGTAAGCCCCGATCATACGATGGATCTGATCTATCAGACGTTATACCGCTTAAGAACCGTCTGCCGTTTTCAGGGTTATATCCATGTCAAAGCCATCCCGGGCGCAGATCCTGTTTTAATAGAAAAAGCAGGATTTCTTGCCGACCGCATGAGCATAAACCTGGAACTCCCCACAAGCGCCGCGCTCCGTCAACTCGCCCCCTGCAAATCGCGCCATACCATTTTAAAACCTATGCGCCAGATCCAAAACGGCATCGTGCAGAACAAAAACGAGCTGATGGTCTGCCGCAAAACGCCCCCGTTTGTTCCTGCCGGCCAAAGTACGCAGATGATTATCGGCGCAACGCCCGAAAATGATTTTCAGATTATGAGCGTAGCGGAAGGGCTCTACCAAAACTTTGGCTTAAAACGGGTCTTTTATTCTGCATTTGTCAATGTAAATCACAACTCCAGCCTGCCTTCCCTGCCCGGAGGACCTCCCCTTCTGCGGGAACACCGGCTGTACCAGGCGGACTGGCTGCTGCGCTACTACCACTTTCGCGTAAGCGAACTGCTTTCGGAAGATAAACCCAATTTTAATATTTATCTGGATCCCAAGTGCGACTGGGCGCTTCGCCATCTGGAATATTTCCCGGTAGAAATCCATACCGCGGATTATAAAACGCTGCTGCGTGTTCCCGGTATCGGCGCCAAATCCGCCAAACGTATTGTCAAAGCCAGAAGAGGCAGCCGACTTGATTTTTCCGACCTCAAGAAAATCGGCGTCGTATTAAAACGGGCGCTCTACTTTATCACATGCTCCGGCCGCATGATGTATCCCATAAAATTAAATGAAGATTATATATGCCGGAACCTGCTTTCCGACCGTACGCAGATTCCCCGTGAATTAAGAGAAGAAAGCTATCGGCAGCTTTCCCTTTTTGACGATGTTTCTTTCGGAGGTGACAATCATGTATGTATTCCAATGTGACGACAGTATCGACGGAATTTTCAGCGGCGTCTACGACGCATGGGCCAGCCGCTACGGCCATAAAAATATACGGTTATCCTCTCAATCAAACGAAACCCTGTCTCTTTTCCACACATATCTTGCGGTCCATACGGACTGTGAAAAGAGCCGCAAAGTATCCCGTACGCTGATCCGGCGCCTTGGCGTTGATTTTTACGAAACCATCTGCCGATGCGCCATGGCAGACGGAAGCTTGCGAAAACTTTCCATGGACAAAGCAAACGCCGTCTATCAGGCGATTGTCATGGCGCTCGCCCTTCCGGAAGGAGAACGGGTTCTGGAATATTTGGGAGAACCCTGTATGGCATGTTTGTTTGAGCTCTGCCGCCAGACTTCAAACGAGGGACATCATCTGCTGGAATTTCTTCGTTTCTCCGAATTAAAAAACGGAATCCTGTTTTCTGTGATCCACCCAAAGAACGATGTGCTGCCGATTTTGGCAAATCATTTTACCAACCGGCTTCCACTAGAAAATTTTATGATCTATGACGCAACGCATCGGACTGCCGTTGTGCACAGCGCCGGAAAAGACTACATGATCGTAGACGCTTCTTCGTTAAATATGGATTTAACAAAAGAGCTATCCCCTGATGAAGAACATTTCCGCAGCCTCTGGTGTGCTTTTTTTGAAACGATCGCCGTAGAAGCGCGTGAGAATGCAAAACTGCAGATACAAAATATCCCAAAACGGTTTTGGGCAGATACCATCGAACTCTGCAACAAATTGTAACGGAGAAAATTGTTCTTTTTTACAGGCACCTACTGCATTTTTCGACACAGGGTGATATAATGGAATATGTTTGATCTGATTATTTCAGACAGTTCGTTATCAACAGGAGGTCATATATGCTGAAAGCAAAAAACCCCGTAAATCCGGGGTTGAACATCATCATTGTGGGCTGCGGAAAAGTAGGGACTACCCTGATTGAACAGCTTAGTAAAGAAGGACACGACATCACCATCATCGATAAGGATGCGCAGAAAGTCCAGGAAATCGCAAGCTATTACGATATTATGGGGCTTGTGGGAAATGGCGCCAGTTATAATATACAGATGGAAGCCGGAATCGAAGACACCGATCTGATCATCGCAGTAACCAATTCCGATGAATTAAACCTGCTCTGCTGCATCGTGGCAAAGCAAGTCGGAAACTGCGCCACGATTGCCAGGGTCCGCACACCGGATTACAGCAGCGAAGCCGGTTATATCCGCGAAAAGTTAGGGCTTGCCATGATCATCAACCCGGAACTGGAAGCCTCCAAAGAAGCGTCAAGGATCCTTTATCTGCCGACTGCCTTAGAGGTCAATTCCTTTGCGCACGGCCAGGCTGAAATGGTCAAATTTAAGCTTCCGAAAGACAATATTTTAAGCGGTATGACGATCGCCTATTTAGGCAGAAATATTGCATCCGATATCTTAATCTGCGCGATTGAACGACACGGAACCGTCTATATCCCTTCGGGAGATTTCCAGATGGAAGCCGGAGACATCATTTCGTTTGTCGCTACCCGTAAAATCGTGCGTTCTTTCTTAAAAGAAATCGGATTTAAAACGCATCAGGTCAAAAACACCATGATAATCGGCGGCGGCAAGGCGGCATACTATCTCGCCAAACAATTAATCTCCATGGGCATTTCCGTCAAAATCATTGAAATCAACCGGGAACGCTGCGAAGAATTGAGCATCCTGCTTCCGAAAGCCATTATCATAAACGGGGACGGAACCGACCAGGAGCTTTTGAAAGAAGAAGGGATCGAGCGGACGGAATCTTTCATCGCCCTGACCGGTATTGACGAAGAAAATATTCTCCTTACCCTGCATGCAAGACAGGTTTCCAACGCAAAAGTGATTACAAAGATCAACCGGATCACGTTCAAGGACGTCATCAACCATTTAGACCTCGGCAGCGTCGTCTATCCGCGTTATATTACGTCAGAGGCCATTATCGCATATGTCCGCGCCAAACGAAACTCCATGGACAGCAATATCGAAACGCTTTACCATATGTTCGACCATCAGGTAGAAGCCATTGAATTTCGTGTTTATGAAGATTCCAAAGTGACCGGCACGCCGCTTATGAATCTTCCTCTGAAAAAAAATCTGCTGGTATCTTTCATCAACCGGAACGGATCGATCATCATTCCCAGCGGCCAGGATTCCATTCAGGTCGGCGACAGCGTGATGATCGTTACAACTCATACGGGCTTTAAAGATATTTTGGATATTTTAGAATAGCGGGAGGATACCATGAACGGTTCAATTATTCGATTTATCTTAGGAAATGTATTGAAAATAGAGGGGCTGCTTTTATTTCTGCCCGCCATTGTTTCCGGTATCTATTTCGAACATGAAGGCATCTATTATGTCAGTGTAGCGGCAGTCTGTCTCATTCTGGGCTTTCTTATGACCAGAAAAAAGCCAAAAAGCCAGGTGTTTTACTTAAAAGAAGGTTGTATCACGACTTCTTTGAGCTGGATTTTACTGAGCTTTTTCGGCTGTCTTCCGTTTTATTTGAGCAAGGAGATTCCTTCCTTTACGGACGCCTTATTTGAGACGATCTCAGGCTTTACGACAACCGGCGCAAGCATTTTAAACGATGTGGAAGCGCTCTCTCACTGCGCGCTGTTTTGGAGAAGCTTTACGCACTGGATCGGCGGCATGGGCGTACTTGTATTTTTGCTTGCCGTCATTCCGTTAAGCGGCGGCTCCCATATCAACCTGATGCGTGCGGAAAGCCCGGGACCTTCCGTCGGAAAGCTGGTTCCGAAAATCCGATATACGGCGCGGATCTTATATGTCATCTATTTTGCCATGACAGTCCTTGAAGTGATTCTTCTGCTTTTCGGCGGCATGCCTGTATTTGACGCGCTGACCACAAGTTTTGGAACGGCAGGAACCGGAGGCTTCGGCATCAAAAATGACAGTTTTATGAGTTATTCCCCGTATCTTCAGTGGGTCGTTACCGTTTTTATGATCCTGTTCGGCATAAATTTCAATGCCTACTACCTGATGCTGTTCGGCAAATTAAAAAAAGCCCTGTGCATCGAAGAAGTACGGGCTTACCTTTTTATTATACTGGCCGCAATCGGCATCATCTTTTTCAATATCCTGCATATCTACAACGGGATTTTTGACGCGTTGACCCATGCGGCGTTTCAGGTCGGCTCCATTATTACTACGACCGGCTTTTCTTCCGTAGACTTTAATCTATGGCCAAAAGCCAGCCAGTCCATCCTTGTTCTGCTGATGTTTATCGGTGCCTGCGCCGGCAGCACAGGCGGAGGAATTAAAGTATCCCGTTTTATCGTACTGATCAAAACGATTATAAAAGAACTGAACTCTTACATTCATCCGAAAAGCATAAAGAAAATAAAAATGGACGGCAAACCGGTGGAGCATGAAGTAGTTCGTTCCACAAACGTATATTTTATCACGTTTATGATTATTTTCTCCGCATCCGTCTTTGCCGTCTCTTTTGAAGGAAAAGATTTGGTCAGCAATTTTACTGCTGTTGCCGCCACGATCAACAATATAGGGCCGGGACTGCAGATGGTCGGGCCGACACAAAATTTCCAGCATTTTTCCGTATTTTCCAAATATGTGTTGATGTTTGATATGCTGGCAGGAAGATTAGAACTGTTTCCCCTGCTGATCCTGTTCCATCCGGGAGCATGGAAAGATCTGTTTACCAAACGGCTGACACATAAATAGCCTATCCGCAGATGGCATCCAGTGCTTGCAGCTCATCTGCCGAAAAGTCCGTTCTGCCTGTTATTTTTACATTTTCCAGAATCTGTTCCGGTCTGGATGCTCCGATCAGTACGGACGTTACTTCTCCATCGCGCAGCACCCAGGACAATGCCATCTGTGCCAGGGATTGTCCTCTCGCTGCCGCAATTTCATTCAGCGCACGGATCTGACGCAAACGCTCCTCGGTAATCGCACTTTCTTTCAAAAATCTGCCGTCTTTTTTCATCCGGCTCTCTTCCGGTATCCCGTGCAGATATTTGTCGGTTAAAAGCCCCTGCGCCAGCGGACAAAATGCTATGATGCCCAGGCCGTTTTCCGCTGCAAACCGTTTCAATCCGTTCTTTTCAATCGTCCGTTCAAAAAGAGAATATCTGCTCTGATGAATAATAAACGGCGTTTTCAGCTCTCTTAAAATCTTCATTGCTTCATCCGTCTGCCGCGCATCATACTTGGAAATCCCCACATAAAGAGCTTTTCCGCTCCTTACAATTGCATCTAACGCCAGCATCGTCTCTTCCAGCGGCGTATCCGGATCCGGCCTGTGGTGGTAAAAAATATCCACATACTCCAGTCCCATCCGCTTTAAACTCTGATCCAGACTGGCGACCAGAGATTTCTTAGAACCCCAGTCGCCGTAAGGCCCCGGCCACATCTCATGTCCCGCTTTCGTGGAAATTATCATCTCATCCCGGTACGGGCGCATGCCCCAGTCTAAGATTCTGCCGAAATTTTCTTCCGCTGCACCGTTGACCGGACCATAATTGTTTGCCAGGTCGAAATGCGTAATCCCCGAATCAAACGCCGCCGTACACATCGCTTTCATTGTCTCAAAATTTGAAGTTGTCCCGAAATTATGCCAAAGCCCTAAGGATACTGCCGGAAGTTTCAAGCCGCTCTTTCCGCAGCGGTTGTACTGCATGGATCCGTATCTGTTTTGATCTGCCCGATACATAAATGCCTCCTTTTCTTTTTATTCATTCATTCTTTAGAATTTTAACGAAATTTTCCATTTTTATTCAAATTAAAAACATAATTGCTATGTATACTATAATACATAAATAAAGGAGTTGTAAAGTCCTGCGGGGCTTGGTCGGCTCCGGCAAACAACAATCCCGAAAGGGTTTATATATAGATCTCTTTCTCCTTTCCCTGTACCGCGTTCGTCCGGCTACAGGGACTTTTTTGATTGACCTGCCAAAACCGCAAGAAATTTTTCTCCGTATTTTTTACATTTATGCTCTCCTACTCCGCTGACTTTTAAAAATTCTTCTTTCGTTCTTGGCTTTCGTGCCGAGATCTCCTTTAACGTCTTATCGCTGAATACAATATAAGGAGGCACACGTTCCGCTTTTGCAATTTCCATCCGAAGTCTGCGCAGCGTTTCAAACAGTTCGTAATCCACATCCGTCAAATCAGCCTGCATCTTCCTGTCTTTCGGAACGGTCGAACGAACGGACCGTCTCTCCTGTTCCTTCGCCGCTTTCATAAAAATCGGTCCGCCGGACAACACATCGTCAGATGTTTCGGTCAGTTTCATAACAGGGTATTTCTCATCCGTCACCAGAAGATATCCCAAACAGATCAAATGTTGCAGTACCTGGCGAATACGGTACACGGGCGTTTCTTTTAACGTTCCGAAATACGGGCTCTTTGCCATTCCGTTTTGTTTTAGCTTTGCCGACTGGCTCCCCCGCAGCGTATCTGTGACGACGGTCATGCCGAACCGCTGCCCGCAGCTTTTTACACATCCGACAATTGCCCGTGCCGCCTGCGTGACGTCAATATCTTCAAATTCGGTCAGGCAATTGGAACATTTTCCGCAATAATTTGTCGTATATTCTCCAAAATAGCGAAGAACAAAATCCCGCAGGCATTCATTTGTCGTGCAATAAAATGCCATCTGCTTTAAACGTTCTTTATCCCGCTCCTTTACCATCTCCTGCTCTTCTTTGGTCAGCGCATCGTTCCCGCTTTCCTGATCAATCAGAAACTGATTCATCACAACATCCTGCGGCGCATACAAAAGAATACAGGTTGCTTCTTCGCCGTCTCGTCCCGCTCTGCCGGCTTCCTGATAATAGCTCTCAATATTTTTGGGCATATTATAATGAATGACAAACCGTACATTTGATTTATCGATTCCCATGCCAAACGCATTTGTCGCGACCATCACAGGCGACGTATCATACAGAAATTCATCCTGATTGTTCCTCCGTTCCGCGTCCGATAAGCCCGCATGGTATCTGGTCGCCCGAATGCCGTTTCGTAAAAGCTTCGTACAAACCTCCTCCACGGTTTTTCTTGTCATACAATAAATAATTCCGCTTTCTGCCGGATGCTGCGTCAGATAACTCATGACTTCCGCAAATTTATCCCCGCCCGTATGGACTTTATAAAACAGGTTTTTCCGATCAAATCCCGTTGTCACAAGATACGGATCGTTTAGATCCAGTGCTGCCAGAATATCTTCTCTGACTTCCGCCGTTGCGGTTGCCGTAAACGCCCCGACTACCGGACGGTTCGGAAGAAGGCGGATAAAATCTCTTATTTTCAAATAACTCGGTCGAAAATCCTGTCCCCACTGGGATACGCAGTGCGCCTCATCCACCGTTACCATCGATACCGTCCGATGAACGGCAAAATCCAGAAACTCTTCCAGCAGCAGACGTTCCGGCGCCACATAGATAATCCGATACCTGCCTTCTTTTGCCAGCTGAAGCGCTTTGCGGTATTGCCCGGCGGACAGAGAACTGTTAAAGAAAGCGGCATGGACGCCCGCCTGGTTTAATGTTCCCACCTGATCTTTCATAAGGGAAATCAGCGGGGAAACCACAATCGTAATTCCTTCCATCAAAAGCGCCGGAATCTGATAACAGAGCGATTTCCCTGCTCCCGTAGGCATCACCCCAAAGACATCCCTGCCAGAGAGCATCGTATCGATCAGCTCTTCCTGCCCCTGACGAAAGGTATCGTATCCGAAGTATTTTTTTAAAACCTGATACTTATCCAAAAGTAATCCTCCAAACAATGCATATTTACATAGAAAACAACAAATACTGCTAGTGAATCAAAAATAAACAAAAAAAAGGAGACCATCATGATTCTGACGGAAAAAGAAAATACTATTTTAAAAGATTTGCAAACACAGGAAAAAGTCTGCATGGAACACTATAATCTGTGTGCCAGCACAGCAAAAGACGGCTGCCTAAAAGATTTATTTACACAGATCGCAAAAGACGAACAGGACCACTACCAGTTCCTTGGACAATTGATGGACGGACAGATGCCCTCCTATAAAACGGCGGATTCCGCAGCATCCAAGGCAGACTCTTATCAGCCAAAAGCCGCTTACAGCGCAGGATCCAACCAGACAGATAAACAGCATGACGCGCTCCTTTGTTCTGACAGCATCGGAAATGAAAAAATGGTATCTGCGGATTATAACACAAACCTGTTCCATTTCGGCAACAGCGAAGTGCGCAGGCTCTTAAATCATATCCAGACCGAAGAACAGGAGCATGCAGAGATGATCTACAAATATAAGAAAGCAAATGCAAGCGTGATCGTTATCGCGGGGACAGCGCTTGTCACTGTACTGTTTATCACTGCGCTGGGATTGCTTTCACGATTCGGAATTTAGGAGGGAAAATGATGAGACGGATAATGCTTCTATGCGGCATGATAGCAGTGACAGTGAGCGGCTGTACATATGTCAACAACAAGAGCTGGGATGACATGACACCCGAAGAACAAGAAGAAGTACGACAGGTTTTCGAGGAGGAACGAAAAGAGTTAGAAGAGGACGAAAACATGTCAGACAATGGCTTTGCGCAGTATATCCTTGACAAAGTGGAGGAAGCGGTTGATACGCAGTCCTTTTAGAATCAGGGAACCTATGATCAGCAATCCGCCTGTGATTCCAAGCCATAGCTTCGGAGAAAAGTCAGAGAGCTGCATCGAAAATAAAAAGTAATACCCAAGCTTTGCCCCAGCAGCGTAATTGAGTGCATAATAGACCAAAGGTATCATGTACGCAATGATGGTGTTGTCTGCCAGTGCGGCAGTCATCATGCCAAGAGCGCCGAGAAACACGGCATTTGCGACGGTTCCCAGATACAGCCAGAGGGTCATTTCACATTCCCGCAGACATAGTACACCGGCAAAGAAGCCAGTGAACAGGAAGACGAGAAGGACTGCATAGACAGTTCGGATACAATAGACGCAGTGGGGACTAATGTACTTGGATGCTGCCACTTCGTAGATGGCTTCGTCCTGTTCCGGCTCAAAAACGGGTGTGATGAGGACAATCCCAATCAGGGAGACAAACAGTTCAAGCGGAACCGCCGCCTCGTCTGGACTCAAATGGGCGGTTCCAAACAGAACCGGCGTGATGAAAAGGAGCGCAGCAGACACCAGAATGGACAAAACAGACTGATGCTTTAGATTATACCATGTGATAGTTATTATTTTTTCCATGTCAGTTTTCCCCTTCGTTTCGCTTCATAAATGACAATGGTTACAAGGACGAGCACAATAGACAAACCTGCAAAAAGCAGGCGGTTTGCAATAAGCCGCGGGAGATTGTCTGCAAAGTCCTGTGTCATGAAATAAGACAGTGCTCCGGCGTTGTGTCTTGGGGCGAAACGCAGCAGCGAATACGACGCCGAGACAGACTGGATGCCCAAATTAATATCTATGAACCACCAAAGAGAGCACACCGCGACGGCAATTGGGGTATTGGTCAGCTCCGTCAGACACATGCTGACTGCGATCACGATCATTGCCGAGGGCAGAATCCAGCCCAAATCATATTTGAGCGGTGCGAGATAATCCAGCTTCATGCCCGAATACATGCGCCATATGCTGCTGTTAGACCCGTAAGATAATATTAAAACAGGAAGCATGACTGCGGCAGTGACGGCAAGATAGCGCATAAGGAGGAGCTTGGCAGCCGGTGTCGCTCGAATGTATATCAGCTCAGACATCTTTGCCCGGCGGTCTCTCATGCTCATGATTACCGCTGGAAAGACAGGAAGTATAGAGAGCGAATGGTTAGAATGTTTGAATGTAAAAATAAAGTATAAGGATGAATTTTTAGCTTATTTCGCCTCCGATAGTGGACAGTCAGATTTCCTCTCAATCACATAAAATGTACGCGCATACAGGGGCATTTTTAACATTGCGGTGTTCCATAATACCAAAAAGTCTTTGGTGGGGATGGTTCGATTGTATGCGTGCTCTTGGCTGCTGGCAGACTTCACAGCCGAATCTGCCAGAAACAGATGGTCCTGATCAAAGCCGACGACGGGCACGTAGTGCAGCCATCTCTTGTCTTTTCTGGACTTGATAAAGACAATAACAGGAGCTCCTTTGCAGAGCTCTCTTTTTAGCGCATTTAAGTTACCGGCGCAGTATCGCACATGAAATCCGTAACTTTCAAGTACTTTCTTGATTCCGCTGGGCGGAACACATCCTTCAGCGTCTTTGAAGGGCATTTTCTGGTAGATCTCTGTTCCGTCTGCCGGAATATCGTAATGGCGCAGCAGATATGCGGCAGCATAGCCTGAGCACTCGTTTCCCTGCTGGATATCAATGCGGTTTTCCTTGCAAACAATATACTCGGAAACTTCGCATGGCGGTGAAATCATTAAGCGGTAACAGCCCATTATGATGATGTCCACAATGGTCGTAATGAGAAACGCGCTGATGCCTGTTGCCAGAATGGCCGCTATCATCCATATCATTGCTGCACCTCCAATTTATTTGATACACTTTTTTAGACAGCATTATCATACCATAAATACACACAGAATACTATAGAAAATCCATGTTGTTTTTGGTATAATGCAAACAACAATCAGCCCTATGGGAGATTTTGATTTGTACTGTCATAAAACTTTTGAGGCTGGTGTTTTAGAGCGTGTTTGAAAAGGAGAATCTTAGTATGTATGGTGCGGTATTTGGTGATATTATCGGTTCCACTTATGAAATTCACAACGTAAAAACCCAAGACTTCCCGCTGTTTCCTGCTGGAAGCACTTATACAGACGACACCGTTCTGACCATTGCCGTAGCAGAGAAGTTACTGGCCCAGTCACACATCACTCCGGCCAAAAGCTATGCGCTTTGGTTCAAACAATATTACAGGCGCTATCCCAATGCCGGGTATGGGCAGATGTTTAGAAAATGGGCTTTATCAGAAAATTTAACCGTTCAAAGAAGCTATGGAAACGGTGCTGCGATGCGCGTAAGTGCGATTGGCTGTGCTTTTGATTCTCTTGCTGAGGTGCTGTATGAGGTCAGACAAAGCTGTCACTATACACACCGCCATCCTGAAGCCGTCCGCGGCGCGCAGGCAGTTGCCGCCGCCGTTTTTCTGGCGCGAAAAGGCTGTGACAAAGAAGAAATCCAGCGTTATCTTATCAGAAAGCTTCACTATAAGCCCTGCATGTCCTTGGATGATCTGCGCGGCACGTATGTTTTCAACAGCCGTGCCTCTTACTCAGTACCGCCTGCAATCCAAGCATTTATGGAATCCAGTTCCTACGAGGACGCTGTCCGCAAAGCCATCTCAATCGGCGGTGACAGTGATACGATTGCCTGTATGACAGGCGGCATTGCACACGCTTATTACAAAAAGATACCCGATGCCATCTATTCGCGTGCGATACCCTGCCTTGACAGTGGATTAAAGGATACGCTGCGGCGCTTTGAAGAACAGTTTCAGATTCCGCGGTAATACCATATAATGAAAATCCGTGTGGCATTGCTTCTTATCAATGCCACACGGATTTTGTATGAAAGGATAAACTTGAACGAATCCATAACGCAATGGGTAAAGAAAAGATAAAAATCTGCTTCTATATGCCGAACGCCCGCCAAATTTCCTCCACCTGTCTGATGATGCGCGATAAGCAACTCTGGTGTGACGGTGGACTGGACAGATACACAGGCGCCTGCGCTTGAGGGTACGGACCGCAGTATTACATGGGAAGGCGTGGCAAAACACGGGATAAGCAAAGGACAGGCATATGGTTATTTTGCAGAAGACGCGGACAGTTATATTACAGTAGTTATCGTTGGCAATGATGATGACATCGAGGAAGCCAGACAGGTTATTTCGGTGGAGCTTTTAGACGAAGCGCCTGAGCTGGACGCTGCGCAGGCAGGGACGAAGGATTTTATCAGCAGTATGACAGCAGTCTTGGATTCTGTCAATGGCACCAACGTTTTGGAGTCTTTTAAGGCATTGGAGGATGCCAGCTCTACAGAGAGCCAGCTTGAGGCAATTGTCTTGTCGGCGCAGCAGAGTCTTTCAGGCAGCTGGAGTGTGGAGAACGCGGATGACCTGATTGAGATGGCGGACTGGCTGATGACAGAAGGGCATAATCAGGATGCCTTGGATGTGTTGAAAGAGTTTGGGGCAGACGGGGAGACACAGCGCGATGCATTTGATGCCATCTTACAGGAGCAGGGGCTGGATGAAGGGACTTATATCAGCCTGCTCGCAGCCTATGATGCACAGTCCGCATACGGGGACGGGGCGATTGCCGCATGGGATTTAAGCCGGGTTGGAACCATTATGGGCTTTGGCTACGCAGCCGGATACTGCACTTATGAGGAGGCAATGGACAAGAACTTAGAGGCAGCGCAGAAAGCGCAGGCAAACGGGCCGTTTGCTGTGGACTGGAATATGGAGTTTACCAAGGAATGGTAAATTATCCAGCTGCGATAGCAGTTCGATGATGTCATACTCCTTTTTAACCAGCGCGCCCGGGCTGCCGTCATAATAGAGACAGCGCCCAGTGTAGCCAATTGCCAGATTGTCGCCAAAACGGTAACACGTTCTAGAGCAGGGCTGAAATATTATTTTGGAAACAGAATTTGATATTCATGCGGATAATACTCTTGCAGCTGTGTGGTGCTGGTTTCTTTGCCAGCATAGCGCTCCAGCCAGTTTTCATAGTCGGGGTTTATCCAGACAGAAGCATCCTCAAAAGTCACTTGCTTCAGGCAAATCAGTATATATGCCGCTTGATTTGCTCCGCCATCGCCAATTTGGGGAAAATCTGTCATCTTTTCACCATCATAGAGAGACCAGCCGCCGCGGTATTGTTCCGTGTGGGTGGGTAAAAGATTTTCGCTGGATTGGACAATATTTTCAAAGCTGCTCTGTGCGCTGCTGTCAAGGAAATTCCAGAAGAGCTTTAAGGGCGAACCGTTTTTGTCATAAGCGAGCATACAGTATTGGGTTTCTGTGATGGTTTTGTCCGTATGGTTGGTAAGGATATCGTGGACATATGGATATCCATTGTCGTAATAGAGAATGTCTGCGCTTTCGTGGATGATGGAAACGGAATTGCTGGCAGCAGGTATGTCATAGCGGTTGTCAGCTGCGGACGCGGCGGCAGAGGTGGCGAATAGGCCGGCTGTGACAAAAACAGTCAGGCAGGAGACTGCCACCATGGTTTGAATAGACTCATGCGCATCACCTCACTTCAAATCCGTGACAATCTGTTTTAATTTTTTTATCTGCTGGGCGGATAGTTTTTTGCGGCTCAGCAGGGCAGCAAACAGCTTATCGACAGACCCGTCAAACATTTTATCTATGAGTTCGTCTGTTTTGGCATCCTGCACTTCTTCTTGCGGAATCAGGGCATGACACATGAAATGTGGCTCAGAACGCTCGATTGCCCCTTTTTTGATACAACGCTTTATCAGTGTATACGTGGTGTTCATGTTCCAGCCGGTCTCTTCTTTTAAAACATCCGACAGATGTTTGGCAGTGGTGTCACCCTCGCGCCAGAGGACGCTCATCACTTTTAATTCCGAATCAAATAGTTTGATGTCCATCGTGGTTCCTTCTTTCATACGACTACAGTAGTTTATAAATTTATTCTACTCTTTATATAGAAGATTGTCAATACGGCGATCTCATCTCTTTATTAAAAAATTGAGATGCGGTATAATAAAACCAGTACAGACAAAATCACAAAAAGGAGGATATCAAATGGACAGTGAAAAAGTATACGCCATGCCCTTTGGCAAAGTATATCCGCTGCTTGTCTCTAAGGCGGAGAAAAAGGGACGAACCAAAGAAGAAGCAGACCAGATCATATGCTGGCTGACGGGCTATACAGCCGAGGCAATTGAGCACGCGGTACACAGTCAGGTCCCATATGGAGACTTTTTCCGCAATGCACCCAAGTTAAATCCCAACAGAAAGCTAATCAAGGGAACCGTCTGCGGCGTGCGCGTGGAGGAGATTGCAGAGCCCCTAATGCAGGAAATACGGTATCTCGATAAACTGATTGACGAGCTGGCAAAAGGAAAGGCAATGGACAAAATACTGCGGGATGGGAGTGATGCGGCCAGCACAATCGAAGAGTATATTCAACGACAGCCTAAGGAAGCACAGCCCCATCTTGAACAAATGAATGCAGCGATTCGGTCTGCACTGCCAGATGCCGTACAGAAACTGTCATGGAGTATGCCTACTTACTGGAAAAAGCGGAATTTGATACAGTTTGCTGCCTTTAAGAAGCATGTTGGATGTACCCCGGACCAGAAGCCGTGGAAGCATTTGCAGACAAGCTAAAGGCGTATAAGACAAGCAAGGGGGCAATCCAATTTCCTTATAATAAGCCGCTTCCGACAGAACTGATTACAGAAATTGCATTGTGGTGTGATTCTGGCATATTATAACACTGCTCTCCTGCATATTTTTCAGACTAATTCTGTATTATCCTTCAAACAAGGATTGATAAACAGCGGGATTTTGTTATAATAGAGAAAATGACAACAGAATACAAGGAGAAAATGGATGATATTTGGAAGCAGGAACAATAACAGGAAAACAGCGCAGATAAAGTCTGTCATACAGGAGGTGGTGGCGGAGGCATTCATGCGGCAGAAGCAGGAGCTGTCGCGGATGCAGGAGGAACAGCAGAAACATTTTGATGAACAGATGAAGGAGCAGCTTGAGAAGAATCACAAGGCGGTGAGAGGACTGTCGGATTCTGTTGAGGATTTTCTGGATTCGATGCAGGAGGAGGAAGAAAGGCAGCGGCAGTTGCATCAGCAGCAGGAAGAGGCTAGGAAGCGGGAGCAGAAGCTCTTGGAGCTGGTACAGCTGTATCAGCAGCAGATGGAATTGTTTGAGCAGTGGATCACAGGACAGCCACAGGAGACGGGGGAAGCCGCTAGGAAAGCGTGGCAGCAGCAGTATGCCATGCTCAAGGGAAAGATTCAGACAGAGAGTATGCTTTGTGCGATAGAACTGACAGGCGTGTCAGGAGAGCCGGTGGATTACCGCCTGCACGAAGTTCTTCAGGCGGTAGAACCAGCCAGCAGGGAGCAGGAGGGGAAGATAGATAGAGTGTACAGTCAGGGGATGCTTTATCATGGCACAGTGATCAGAAAAGCGCGCGTGACTGCGTACCGTAAGTCATAATACAGAAAATTCAAATCAGGAGACAAAGGAGAAAAAAGATGGATACAATTATAGGAATTGATTTAGGTACGTCAACTACCGAGGCGGCAGTGTATCAGGATGGAAAGCCGGTTCTTATGCTCAATTTTGACGGCAGGGAAGTCACACCTTCCATCGTAGGGGTAGATGACACAGGCAACATCATTGTGGGAGAGAAGGCAGAGGCACAGCTTCTGATCGCGCCAGAGCGCACTGTCAGGGAAGTGAAGCGCCTGATTGGGACAGACGAGCTGGTTATGATAGGAAAACGGCAGTATTCTCCTGTAGAAATCTCTGCAATGATCTTATCCTATGTCAGAACGTATGCGGGGACATACCTTGGCGAGGATATTACACGGGCTGTCATTTCTGTGCCGGCATACTTTGATGAAATACAGCGTCAGGAGACAATGGAAGCCGGAAGAGCAGCGGGTTTTATGGTAGACCGCATCATCAATGAGCCGACAGCGGCGGCACTGAGTTATGGCTTGGAGCACATGGACGAGGAGAGTTACGTGCTGGTTTACGATCTGGGCGGCGGCACGTTTGATGTGACGCTTCTGGAAATGTTTGAGGGCGTGCTTGAAGTGAAGGCAAGCAGCGGAGACAACAAACTGGGCGGAAAAGATTTTGACGAGCGGTTAATCCAGTATTTGACAAACCGGTTTCAGGAAAAGCATGGTATCGACCTGACAAAAGACCTGTATGCGATGGCGCGTGTACGTGATGAGGCGCTGCGCTGCAAGATTGCACTAAGCACGCAGGAGGAATATACCATACAATTGCCAGTGCTCACGGTGAAAGACGAAGTACCCTACGCGATGGATGAAGTTCTCACGCGCGCCAAGTTCGAGGAGCTGATTCAGGATTTGGTGGAGCGCACGCACGAGCCGATCAAGGTGGTGCTCTCAGACAGCGGTATTTCCGCCGGGGAGCTTGACAAAATTCTGCTGGTGGGCGGTTCCACCCGCGTTCCGCTGGTGCGCAGGGATATCGAGGCATATTTCGATAAGAAGCCGGAGGCGGCAGTTGACCCGGACTACGCAGTGGCGCAGGGGGCAGCGATACAGGCAGCCATTATATCGGGGCTGATCGACGAGAGCAGCGAGATTGTGATGACCGATGTCAATCCCTACACACTGGGTGTTCGGGCGATTCATGGCTATGATGATGAATATATGAGCGTTATTATTCCGAGGAATAAAACGATACCAACCACAAAAAAACAGAAATTTTATACCTCATGGGACGGGCAGACAGAGGCGGTCATTGAGGTGTATCAGGGAGAATCCTCCTGTGTACGGTACAATCACTGTATTGGAGAATTTGTCCTCAAGGGCATTCCAGACAGAGCTGCCGGAAAAGAAGCGATCGACGTTTCTTTCACGTATAATCAGAATGGAATGCTGCATGTGACAGGAAAGATAGTGAGTACTGGAAAGGAAGCTTCGATTGAGATCAACATGCTTGGCACAAAAGAAGAGCGGGAAGATGTCAGCGATTGGAAATCCTCAGAACTGGCAGGGGAGTACAGATCTGCCGTCAGACGCGCAGAGAAGTGGCTGAAAAATCACGCGGAGGACAAGCGGGCGGAAGATCTTTTGTATTATCTGAAAAGAGCGGTCTTGGAAGAAGATGAGGAACAGGCGGAGGAATTTGAGGAGAAGTTATTGTATTACATAGGAGAGCAGCAATGAGAAAAGATTATGAAATTCTTGGCATTCAGGAGGACGCGGACGAGAAAAAAATCAAAAGGGCATATTTTAAGCTCATAAGAGAATATTCCCCTGAAAAGAACCCCGAACGGTTTCAGGAGATCCGAGCCGCCTATGAACGTCTGCTGGAGGAAAAGGATAAGCCCAAACATGATTTCCAGCTTGAATTTCCCGAAGATGATAGCTTTGCATTGAGCATGTTTGACCAGATACAGCAGCTGCTCGAGGAGGGAGATTATGCCAAGGCATTATTAACGGCGCAGGAAGGAATAAAATATTACCAAGAGGCAGAATGTTTTCTCTATATGTACGCGAGATGCTGTATGCTGGAAGGAAAGAACGGAAAAGGTGTCAAAGCCTATGAGAAGCTTGTAGAACGCTTCCCGGATAAGCTTTTTTATAAAAGTGAGCTGGCAAAAGCATATCATATCAGAGGCTATCAGCGCAAGGCCTATGCGATGTTCCAGACTGCATATAAGGAGGGGGAGCGCGAGATTGATTTCCTGAATTTGTACAGTCATTGCTGCTATGACCGGGAAAAATATCAGGAGTCCGTTCAGATTTTACAGGAGCTGGTAGATTCTGTTCCCGCCGAAAAGACGAATCAGATGATACTAGAGCTCTTAGAGGCATACACAGGGCTGTTTATGAATTGTATGGCTGAGCCGTACCCGGTGGAGGATGTGGCGGAAAAGTGCTGTTTGTTTTTGGAGCAGATTGAAGACCAGCTTGAAGGGTATGAAGAACAGATCGTGTCAGTCTTACTGTTTGTCCGTCTAGTGGCTTCCAGAAATCATGGGAAGAAACTTAAAAGATTAGTTGATAAACTCAAAGAGCTGGTTTCGGAAGTTCTTCCAGACAATATGCCAACGGAGATGTTAGATGTTTTTCAGATGATGGAGGATGATCGGTTCAGTGAGCTTATGAAGCTGACTGTAAAAGCCTTTATGCTGCTGGATGACACAGCGTTTCCGGGAGATTCTTTTGATGAGTACGCCTGCTTTATGCAGATGGATGCGTTTCTCTGTCAGCTTGAGGCGTGGCCAAAGCAGCGCAAAGAGCTGGATCTTCTGAAAGAGGAGTATCCTGACCTTTATGAGTGCGGTATCGATGTCTGGGATATGGTGCGCAGATGCACAGGGGAAAACAGACAGTATATGATAGAGGACGTGCTGGCGGAATACTTGAGGATGGAGGCGAAATTCCAGTGCGGGCACTATTATGAACTGTATCCTGACAGACGGTGCCATATAGAACAGATTCAATGGGACAGTCAGGAGGAGGGAACCTTTGTCCGCAAGGACAGGAAAATAGGGCGCAATGAACCCTGCCCCTGCGGGAGCGGCAAGAAATATAAGAATTGCTGTGGAAAAGGATAGTGATTGGAGAAAGGCAGGGGCAGTTTCAGCTCCTGTCTTTTTATGCACACGGGCAAAATTTTCAACTTTCCTTTCATTAAAATTAACTTGCAGAAACGAAAAAGGTTTCTGACAAAACGAGATATAGGGAGGAAACAAGTTTGAAACAAATAAGTAGAGGACAGCCAAGAAATAAAGGGCATAGCAAACAAGCCATCTTTTGGTGGCTAAAAAATTAAATATAGACACAACACCTAATCAAGCAACAGGAACAGCCTCATCCTTGATGATGTAACCACGTTGTTTAAGCATATTAAGTGCCTGTGAAGTAGTCAGTGTCTTAGATTCATTCACAGGACGTGGTTCAAGGAAGCCTTCTGGTGTATATGGCTTTAAATCTGTGAGTATGTGCCAGATAGCGGTCAGGATCATACGACAGATGGCAATGATGGCTTTTTTGTGACCACGGCGTGCTTTTATACGGCGATAGCGGGTAGTAAATTCAGGATGTTTTTTCGATTTAACCAAAGCATTTGCAATCTGCACCAAAACTGGTTTAAAATAAGAACCAGCACGGGAAATCCTAGTGGATTTGATTTTTTGATTGCTTTGGTCATTGCGGGGACAACATCCAGCCCATGAAGCGAGGTTTTTAGCTGTGGGGAAAACAGACATGTCACCTCCGATTTCAGATAGCACCTGAATAGCAGTCATTGGGTTCTTATTGAATCCTGGTACGGTTCGTATAAGAGTAAGGATATCTTCGTATTTATCACTGAGACGAAAGATTTCCCGTTCTATTTCTGCCTTGTGCATTTCTAGTTCATCGATGTGATTCAAGCATTGTCTGAGTTTCACAGCCTGTTGAGCAGAGACAGCGCCATCAACAGCAGCCTGTATTTGTTCTATTGGAGTCTTGCATCTGCTGTCTACGAATGGTGTTACATCAAAAGTTTCCCCAGGGTGTTGTAAAATCTGTTCCGTGATGGAACGGGAAGATTTACCAAATATATCAGAGAATACATCATCTAATTTTAAGTTAGATACAGTAAGACAGTTATGAACACGGTTCTTCTCACCAGTAATCATACAGGTGAGTTTGAAACGGTATCTTACCAGATCTCTTAATTCACGGATGTCAGCAGGCGGGATAAAAGAAGGTTTTACCATTCCGCACATGTACAAATCACAAATCCATTTGGCATCCTTACGGTCTGTCTTGTTGCCCTTCTGAGGCTTTGTATATTTGGGGTGGGAAAGAGTAACCCAGATGTTATTCTTCTCCAAGACATTAAAAACAGGGATCCAATACTTGCCGGTAAACTCCATGCAGACATCATTACAGCTATATTTGGCAAGCCAGTCACACAACTCCTGCAATCCTTTGGTAAAGGAAGAAAAGCGTGCCTGCTTATATTCTGTGCGGTTGTTGGAATCAGTGATACCAATACAGGCAAAGATCCATGTTTTGTGGACATCAAGTCCACAGCAGTTGTTTTTTAGGATTTTAAACGACAAAAAATAACCTCCTGAAACTTTATAGTTATAAGACTGACAGTGACTGGTCATCCGGCAAAATCGAGACGACTTTGGAAGAGATAAGTTTACGGGCTACGGTAATGCGCCAATCATTGATGCCTTAACGGATGACCGACAACATATAAAAATGCGAGGTCGCCGCTATACAGCCCCGCCACTCACCTCCACGTGTTCTGTAGTGTGTCAGTCTTATAAGAAGATAATAACAGAAGGAAGATAAATTAGGAAAGTGAAAGTTATCCAACACGTTTCATGACGCATTGGTGCCTTTCGCAGAAAGGCGGATTATAAAAATGCAGATAAAATTAGTTCTCCATCCCCAAATAAACGGTTTATATCAACCGATCCATACCTACACAAACTTGTAATGATTGAAATAATCATTGGAAAAAATGCTAATATAACAGTACCAACCCACCAGTCAATCATTTCATCATTGGTTTTTTTATCTTTTACTGTACTTCCTTTGGAATGCGGCATTTTTTCACCCCAATTCGTAAAATGTATTTTAAATAAAGTGTAATATGGAAAAAGTATAAAGTCAATTCATAAAAATATATAAATCAATAAAAAAACAATTAAAGTTTGGTTATTTCGGGCCAAGTTGGCCCGAGGCCGGAAGGAGGGAATGACCATAGCCACCACGCGGCTGATGAAACGCAAGACCACGCCGGGGCTCTCCGTGGCGCAGTCCATAAAGGACTGTACCGACTATGGGAAGAACCCGGTCAAGACGGAAGAAGGGAAATATATCTCCGCTTATGAATGTGACCCGGCCACGGTGGACG
>OFGG01000328.1_pt1 | contig 41839 bp, 33 predicted proteins | sample 1521701 | NCBI WGS metagenome assembly OFGG01 (sample SAMEA3504081, study PRJEB24116) | mouse gut metagenome | biome: mouse gut; feature: mouse-associated habitat; material: faeces | place: Denmark | collected 2011
AGTTATCATCCGGTTACAAGGTAAACCGTGCGGCAGATGATGCAGCAGGTCTTTCCATTTCCGAGAAGATGAGACGTCAGATCAGAGGTCTTACTCAGGCATCCGCAAATGCATCAGACGGTATCTCCTGCGTACAGACAGCAGAAGGCGCTTTGAACGAAGTGCATGATATGTTACAGCGTATCAATGAACTGGCTGTAAAGGGTGAAAACGGAACACTGACATCGGTAGACCGTTCTTACATCCAGTCAGAAGTAAAACAGCTGATGAGCGAGATTGACCGTGTACAGTCCACCACAACATTCAATGAGCAGAGCTTATTAGATGGTACATTCTCAAACAAGGGTCTGCAGGTTGGTGCAGAAGCAGGTCAGCATATTGCAATTACCATTGCAAATATGAATACAAACCAGTTGATCGCACAGGCTATCAAAGACAAAACTACATTCAATGTAGACCATCTTGAGACGAAAGCAGACGGTACAGTTACTGATCATGACAAGGAGTATATTGATGCTGGTACTGCAAATGCATCAGGCAAGGGAGCAACGGATGTAGCGTTGCAAGCTAAAATGCTTGACAAATTTTATGGTTTTGATCCTACAGGGGATAACTTAGTTGCGAACGACAAATTGTCTGCAACAGATATTGCGGGTATGACAGGTGATAATGGTAAGCAGACATTAGATACAGAAGCTCCTACCGCGGCAGACTTCGCAGCATTAAACGCATTTGCAAAGAGCGCTCTTAAGACAGTATCTCAGCAGAGATCAGATCTTGGTGCAATCCAGAACCGTCTTGAGCACACCATCAGTAACTTGGATAACATTGTTGAGAACACCACAGCAGCAGAGAGCCAGATTCGTGATACTGATATGGCAACAGAGATGGTTAGATACTCTAACAACAATATCCTTACTCAGGCAGGTCAGGCAATGCTTGCACAGGCTAACCAGAGTAACCAGGGTGTACTTTCCTTACTCGGCTAATAAGGTAGTTTATGTAAAAAAATTAGTACTTAAAGTTAACAAACTATTACAGGGGGATCGGTTTTCCGGTCTCCTTGTTTTTACGCAGAAGGAAGTCCTGGTCAGAATCGTATGGATATGCTAAAATACACAAAAAGAAGAAACATATCTTGGTGTATCACAAAATGATGTGGGATAGGAGTTTTAAATGCATTATTTGACTGTTTTCATCACAATCTTAGGCCTGGATTTAGGTATAAAAAAACATATTGAAGATCATCTGGAGGAAAAGGAACAGCGTTCTAAATGCGGGGGCTTTTTGCTGATCCAGAAATACCATAACAAAGGCGCCTTTTTAAATGCGGGTCAGAAAATGCCATGGCTGGTGGCAGTTTTATCGGTGGCGCTCACATTGCTTCTGACGGTTTTGTTTGCCGTGAGCCTGACGAAGGCTGGCAGCAGTACGTTGAAATGGGGGCTTACCATGCTGTTAGGCGGGGCGTATAGTAACACATATGACCGGCTTAGAAGAAAGTATGTGGTGGATTATGTGAGCCTTCAGGTTCCGGTTAAAAAACTCAGGCAGGTGGTTTTTAATATCGGGGATTTCTGCATCATGGCCGGAGCAGCGCTTGTGGTAATCGCATCTGGTAAAAATTATACTTGACAAAACTTTCCGAAACATTTATTGTATTAATTAAGTAATACAATAATACGGGAAAGGACAAAGCATATGGCGTGGAATTTAAATTCTGACAGACCGATTTACGCTCAGATACTTGAAATTATCCAGATGAGGATTGTTTCAGGGATTTACCGGCCGGGGGAGCGGATCCCCAGTGTGAGGGAGTTGGCCGCTGAGGCAGGGGTGAACCCTAATACCATGCAGAAAGCGCTTTCAGAGCTGGAAAGAAGCGGGCTGGTGATGGCTGTGAGAACAAGCGGACGTGTGGTGACGGAGGATATGGAGATGATCAGACAGACGAAAACAGCCCTTGCCAGGGAACAGGTGCGTGAATTTATTGACAGGATGAAAAGATTGGGATTTAATAAGGAAGAAGTTGTGGAACTTTTAGAACAGGAGGGAGAGCATGAGTGAATTGGTAGAAATTCGTGGTCTTACCAAGGTGTATGAGAAGAAAAAGACTGCTCTTGATAATTTAAGTCTGACAATTGGAAGAGGCAGGATCATCGGGCTTTTAGGGCCTAATGGAAGTGGAAAGACCACATTGATCAAGCTGATCAGCGGTCTCTTGGTGCCTACCCAGGGAGAAATCCTGATCAATGGGAATCACCCGGGAGCGATGACGAAGGCGCAGGTGTCTTATCTGCCGGAGAGGACATACCTGCAGGCTGGCATGAAAGTGAAAAATCTGGTAGATTTTTTTGCTGATTTTTATGAGGATTTTAATCCGGAGCGCGCGAGGGGGTTATTAGCGAATCTGCGAATTGACGAAGGCGCACGGCTTAAGACGTTGTCAAAGGGAACGAAGGAAAAGGTCCAGCTTATCATGGTGATGAGCAGGCAGGCGCAGTTGTATCTTTTGGATGAACCAATTGCAGGGGTAGATCCAGCGGCGAGAGATTATATTTTAAAGACGATTATCACCAATTATAATCCGGAAGCTACAGTGATCGTTTCCACTCATTTGATATCTGATATTGAAAATATTCTGGATGAGGTGATTTTTATTCGTGATGGACGGATCATGCTGCAGGATACGGTGGAGTCGATCAGGGAGCGGAAAGGAAAGTCCGTGGATGCATATTTCAGGGAGGTGTTTGTATGTTAGGAAAATTGATCAAACATGAGCTGCGTTCCACATGGAGAATCCCGGCGCTGATGATTGGTGTATTGATGGTCATTTCGCTGGTGACGGGGGGAACTCTGTCATTGCTTCTGTGGAGTATGGAAAACGGACGGGGATGGATTGGTCTGCCGTTTTCGCTGGTTGCGCTGGTACTGCTGTATTATGCGGCACTGATCGCAGCGAACTTTGGAGTTGTGCTCTATCAGGCGGTGCATTTTTATAAAACCATGTTTACCGATGAAGGTTATCTGACCCATACGCTTCCGGTTACCAGCCATCAGCTTCTTTTATCCAAGGCGGCGGTTATTTGTATCTGGAACCTGACATGTATTATAGGGGTATTTGTTAGCGTATTTTTATTAGGTGGAAGCTTTATGGTGGCTTTTGCAGAGGAATTTGCGGAGATCAAAGACGAGATCATGTATGTCTTACGAATGGGTATGATGGAAAATTGGGGCGGCCTTATAGTAAGCCTTGGTGCGATGATGATCGTCTCCGTTTTTTACAGTGCGGCAATAATCATCGGGTCTATCTCCATTGGGCAGATGCTTCGAAAGCATAGGATTTTAGGCGCAATTGGGGCATATTTTGGGATTTCCAGTGTGGTAGGGCTGCTTTCCATGATCATATCCACGGTCATTATGTTTACATCCCTGGTGGTGTCTGATGATGTGATGAGAGTTTTTTCTGTTTATACACCGACGTATCTGGTGATGGCCCTGATCGAAGGGCTGGCAAGTGTGGGATTATATTTTCTCAGTGAATATCTGGTCCGGAGACATTTGGAATTGGAATAGACAGGCGGCCGTGGCAAGATAGCAAGGCTGAAACAAAAAAGAAACACAGGCAAGTCTTTTGTGAATTGGGGCTTGCCTGTGTTTTTGCTGTCAGGCTGTGATTAAAGTTCCGGCTTTCCCCTTCAGGGCATCTGCTGCCGCATCTAATGAGGTGATCAGCACGCTGCCTTCCCGGTTGGAAGAAAGATAGGAGATGGCGGCTTCTATTTTGGGAAGCATAGTGCCTTCCCCGAAAGTGTTTTCAGAAATCATGTTTTGTGCCTGCGCTATGGTAAGGGAAGGGATGGCTTCTTGGAACTCTTTCCCAAAATCTTTGTATACATAAGGAACGGATGTTAAAATGATCAACTGATCCGCATGAAGGTCGGCAGCTAGCTTTCCGGCGATGATATCTTTTTCGATAACGGCAGATGCACCCTTAAGGGCGTGCTTCTGTTCAATGACCGGAATACCGCCGCCCCCGCAGGCAATCACAATCTGGCCGGACTCGGCTAGGGTGCGGATTGCCTCGATTTCAACGATGTCAATAGGCTTTGGTGCGGCAATGATCCGGCGGAAGCCTTTGCCAGGCTCCTCTTTTACGTAATTACCTTTTTTTTGCTCGATTTCCGCATCATCGGCGGACATATATCTCCCAATCAATTTGGTAGGTTCATAAAATGCCTCATCGTAAGGGTCTACGGTCACCTGGGTTAAAATGGTGGAAACGGTTTTGCTGATCCCTCGGGAAAGCAGTTCCGCTTTTAAGGCATTTTGAATGTCATAGCCTACATATCCCTGGCTCATAGCGCTGCACACGCACATGGGGGCAGGAGTGTAGTCAATATAGAGACGGCGCAGCTCGGTCATAGCCTTGTGGATCATACTGATCTGAGGGCCGTTACTATGGGTGATGGTGAGCTGATAACCGGCTTCCACGAGACCGGCAAGGGCCTTTGCGGTAATCTTGACAGCGTCTAATTGTTCTAAAGTAGTTCCGCCTAACGCACTGTGGCCAAGGGAAACAACTGCTTTTTTCTTATTGGGTATGGTTGCGGTACTCATGATATTTTCCTCTTTTCTGCATGGCTTTGATAGCCTGGCATTGATGAAATCAGTATAGCAAAAGATAGGGAAGATGTATACAAAAAGATGGAAAAACTCTCTTGTTATTTTTCTTGATGTATGTTATATTGATAACATGTTCATTTGTCACATGGATTCATGTGATATCTGGTTTTCGGTACGTCCGAAAGATGGACGGGCAGGTCGCCCAACATTACCAATATTTAATTATAGCAGGGAAGGTAAGCGGTTTCGGGGATATTGCAGGGATTTCTTTCCTTTTCTGTATCACATTGGCGTGTGGGATTCCACGCAGAAAAGGAGCTGATATGGCAAAAGAAAAAGTTTTGAACCATCAATTAAGAGACAGCAGCAGTAAGTTGATATTTGGGGATAATATTTTATGTTCGCAGTTTTTTCGAGATTATGCGGATATAGATATCCTGCGCAAGATCTGCCCGGAGGATCTTGAGGACGTGACGGTGCGCTATAGTCATTTGTTTCATGAAGAGCGGAACAGTGACGTTGTAAAAAAAATAGATATTGGAAAATATCTGCCTGTTGACAAGGACGAAAATCCACTCGGGTTACAACTATATATTGTTTCTCTGATTGAACATAAGACGAAAGTAGAGTATAATGTAGGTATGCAGATACTCCGATATATCCTCTATATATGGGAGGACTATGAGAAGGAGATGGAGAGAAGATTCCCTAATATAAGTTCCAGGAAAGCTTTCCGTTATCCGCCGGTCTTTCCAATCGTATATTATGAAGGAACAGGGAAGTGGACGGTACCGGAGGACTTAGCCGATCGGATATTTTGCAAGGAACTGTTAAATGATTATTTACCGCATTTTAAGTATCAGGTGGTCAGGCTTCATGACTATAGCAATGAAACGCTTTTGGATAAAGGGGATGAGATCTCCCTTACGATGATGATCAATAAAATCAGGTGTCCGGAGGATATGGAGGCTTTTACGATGCTCCCTGACGAGCAGGTGGATCAGATATTGAAAAATACACCGGAGTACCTTTTGGGCCTTATTGGAGAATTAATGCGTGCATTGCTTTACAGGATGAATCTGGAAGAGGAGAAGGCAGAAAGTGCGGTGGCAAAGATTAAGGAGCGGAAAATGGGAAGGTTGTTTGAAGGCGTGACATTTGATTTTCAGGCTGCGAGAAAGGAGCTTGAAGAAGCTGCTGCAAAAGCAAAGGAAGAAGCAGAGATTGCAAAGAAGGAAACGGAAGCCGCAAAGCAGGAAAGGGAAGCCGCAAAGCAGGAAAGGGAAGCCGCAAAACAGGAAAAAGAAGCCGCAAAGCGGGAAAGGGAGACCGCAAAGCAGGAAACGGAAATAGCAAGACATGTTGCGAAAATGCTGATAAAGGGATCCTCAGAAGATGAGGTTAAGGAATCGCTGCGGCAAAGGTTTGCTTTATCGAGGGAACAGGCCGAGGTGGAATACCGGAAAGTGACCGGATAGTCTGCCGACCGGGTATTTTGCGTATTTGCATGTACACGTGCTTTGTGGTATGATAAGAGCTGCGAAAGGAACAGACAAGCATCAGCGGAATATGTGAAAGGAACAGGAAAATACATATGGAAACAATGATACAGATCAAGGATGTGACCAAAACCTTTGTGGGGAAAGACAATAAGGTGGAAGCGTTAAAAGGAATCAGCCTTGATGTACATAAAGGGGAAATTTATGGCATTATCGGAATGAGCGGAGCCGGTAAATCCACATTGGTCAGATGCCTTAACTTTTTGGAACGTCCGACCAGTGGAACGGTCCTGATCGAAGGCAGGGATCTGTCAGAGATGAAAAATGATGAGCTGAGAAAGACCAGGACCCAGATCGCCATGATCTTCCAGCATTTTAATCTGTTGATGCAAAGGACCGTGATCGATAATATCTGTTTTCCTATGGAAATTATCAAGAAGTCAAAAAAGGAAGCGCAGGAGCGTGCAAAGGAGCTTTTGGAGATCGTAGGGCTTTCGGAAAAGGCGGAAAGCTATCCGGCGCAGTTGTCCGGCGGACAAAAACAGCGTGTTGCCATTGCGAGGGCCCTTGCTACGAACCCTAAGATCCTATTGTGTGATGAAGCTACCAGTGCGTTAGACCCTACTACTACCAAAGCGATCCTTGCATTGCTTAAGGAGATCAACCAGAAATACGGGATCACCATTGTGATCATTACTCATGAAATGTCGGTGGTGCAGGAGATCTGCAGCCATGTGGCGATTATTGACGATGGGGTTTTAGCGGAGACCGGCAGGGTGGAAGAGGTGTTCCAGAAGCCGAAGAGCAAGGCGGCGAAAAAGCTGATGATCCAGGGGGATGGGGAAGTATATGAGGAGATGCAGGGGAAACGGTGCATCCGTATCGTATTTTCCAGCAATTCATCGTATGAGCCGGTGATCGCAAACATGATCCTTACCTGTAAGGCACCGGTCAATATTCTTTTGGCGGATACCCGGGATATCGGCGGGGTGGCCCATGGACAGATGATCCTGCAGCTCCCGGAGGATGGGGATGCCGCGGAGAAGATGATACAGTATTTAAAGAACAGAAAATTAGAAGTGGAGGAGCTGGATAATTATGTGGGATAGTCAGGTAATCATGATGATCGTAAAAGGAACGGGGGCAACCCTTTATATGACGCTGGTCTCCACTCTGATCGCATATCTTTTGGGCCTTCCCATGGGAATCGCACTGGTGGTCACGGCACCGGGAGGCTTAAAGCCGAATAAGGTTTTATATAAAGTTATGGATGTGGTGGTTAATATCGTAAGGAGTATTCCGTTTTTGATCCTGCTGATGCTGGTGATTCCCTTTACTCGCTGGGTGGTGGGAAGAAGCTATGGGGCCACTGCCACTATTGTTCCGTTGTCATTGGCGGCGGCGCCTTTTGTGGCAAGACTGGTGGAATCCTCTCTTCTGGAAGTGGATCATGGGGTGATCGAAGCGGCCCAGAGCATGGGCGCAGGGATTGGAACGATCATCTGGAAGGTGCTCCTTGCGGAGGCAAGGACATCTCTGATCGTAGGGGGAACCATTGCCCTTGGAACGATTTTAGGATATTCCGCTATGGCAGGCGTGGTAGGGGGCGGCGGCCTGGGGGATATTGCCATCCAGTACGGATACCGCAGGTATCAGGCGGATATTATGATCGTTACGGTAGTGCTTTTGGTGCTTTTGGTGCAAGTCCTGCAGTGGATCGGAACCAGATTGTCTAAAAAGCTTGACCGGAGGATTACCGGATAGCCGGAATTACTTCATCTGCATGTCCTTGAAATCTCTGGGGGAGATGCCGTATTCCTTTTTAAAAGCGCGGTAAAAACTGGAATAATCACCGAAACCAAACGTCTGGTAAGCCTGAGTGATGCTCATTTCGCCAAGAATGGCTTCACGGCAAAGCGCCAGGCGTTTTTTGGTGATATACTGATGGATGGACATGCCAAGATGGTCCTTAAATACATGGGCGATGTGATATTTACTGACGAAAAATTCTTTTGCCAGAAGGTCCAGCGACAATTCTTTGTCCAAATGGTCTTCAATGTAAAAGATCAGGTTTTGATACAGGAAGTTTTCCGGTTTCTTATCTTTGGGCGTGTTTTGTTCGTATACAATGCGGTTTAAAAAAAGGACCAGTTCATTTACATACAGGGAGATCTGGGCCATTTTGCCGAAGCGGCTTGCATTCATTTCCCCAATCAGGCGCATGGTCTGGGATTGGAGAGCGTTAAAGGTGATCTGGTCATTGTGAAAAATGTATTTCTTTCTTTTTTCCACGTATGACATCAGGTATAGATAATCCGGGGAAATGCCGGCAAGATGCCGGCAGTACTCCTGGCTGATCCAGAGCACAAAACGCCGATAGGGAATATCGGTGCTGTGGATGATGGGGCGGTGGGAGATATGAGGCGGGATCAGCATCACATCCCCGTATCTGACCGGAAAAGTTTCCTGCCCGATCTGGATGCTCACATCCCCCTCCAGAAAAAAATAAAACTCATAGTAATCATGGGAATGGAGGTCTACTTTTGGAAGGTTAAGGTCATTGTAGTAATAAAGCTCAAAATCCTCCGAGAGCATATATTGTCTTGGCTGAAAGCGTGTTTCCAGATTTCTTTTCATGTTGATACCTCTTTTTCTTTAAGATACCATAATACCGCAACTTTTGCAATGGATGCAACAACCCTGTCAATGGCTTTTCCGGCAGGGTTTATTATAATAGAAATAAGAAATTAAAAGTGCGGAAAGGCGGATTATAACTATGGAAATGACACTTAGATGGTACGGGAGCAGGTTTGATACGGTTACGTTAAAACAGATCCGGCAGATTCCGGGAGTGACGGGAGTAATCACTACCCTTTATGACACGGCGCCGGGAGAAGTATGGAGCAGGGAGCGGATTCGTGCCTTAAAGGACGAAGTGGAGGCAGCAGGACTGCATATTTCGGGGATTGAGAGCGTGAACATCCACGACGATATTAAGACGGGAGCAGGGAACCGTGACCAATATATCGCAAATTACATCGAAACCCTTGAAAATCTGGGGAAAGAGGACATTCATCTGGTGTGCTACAATTTCATGCCGGTGTTTGACTGGACCAGGACCGAGCTTGCCAGGGTAAGGCCCGACGGTTCAACGGTGCTTGCCTATACCCAGGCGGCAGTGGATGCCCTTGATCCGGAGAAGATGTTTGAATCTATCGCAGGGGATACCAACGGTGCGGTGATGCCGGGCTGGGAGCCGGAGCGGATGGCAAAGGTGAAGGAACTGTTTGCAATGTACAAGGATATCGACGGGGAAAAACTGTTTGCCAATCTGAAATACTTCCTTGAAAAGATCATGCCGGTCTGCAACCAGTATGACATTAAGATGGCGATCCACCCTGACGACCCGGCATGGAGTGTGTTCGGGCTTCCCAGGATCATCATCAATAAAGAAAATATCCTGCGGATGATGAAGATGGTGGATGACCCGCATAACGGCGTAACTTTCTGCTCCGGTTCTTATGGAACCAATCTGGAAAATGACCTGCCGGATATGATCCGTTCTTTAAAGGGCAGGATTCATTTTGCACATGTGCGGAACCTGAAATTTATCACTCCGGATAACTTTGAAGAGGCGGCTCATTTATCCTCCGACGGGAGTTTTGATATGTATGAGATCATGAAGGCGCTTTATGATATCGGTTTTGAAGGCCCCATTCGGCCGGACCATGGAAGAATGATCTGGGGTGAGGTGGCAATGCCAGGATACGGGCTGTATGACCGGGCTCTTGGAGCTGCATATCTGAACGGGCTTTGGGAGGCCATCACGAAAGGAGCGGAAAGGAAATGAGACTGGATGCAGAAGGATTAAAGGACAGGCAGGCATGGGAAAAGGCAGGCTATGCGCTGCCGGAGTTTGACCGGGAAAAGGTAAAGGAAAAGACGGCTGAAGACCCGGTATGGGTTCATTTTGGAGCCGGCAATATTTTTAAGGCATTTCTTGCCAATGTGGTGCAGAAGCTGTTAAACGAAGGAATCATGGACAGGGGGCTTATTGCGGCGGAAGGATTCGATTATGAGATCATTGAAAAGATGAACCACCCCCATGATGATTATAATATTGCAGTTACATTAAAGGCTGACGGAAACGTGGAAAAGACGGTGATCGGAAGCGTCGTGGAATCCCTGGCGCTGGATTCAGGGAACCGGACAGAGTTTGGCCGGATGAAGGAGATCTTCGGAAAAGATTCCCTGCAGATGTGCACCTTTACCATCACGGAAAAGGGATACAGCCTTGTGGACGGCAAGGGAGAGGTGCTTCCTTCTGTGGAAGAAGATTTTAAAAATGGACCGGATGCGCCTTCCGGTTATATGGGAAAAGTGGCGGCGCTTCTTTATGCCCGTTATCAGGCAGGGCAAAAGCCCCTTGCCATGGTCAGCACGGACAACTGTTCCCACAATGGGGATAAGCTTTATGCGGCCATCAGCGCCTTTGCCAGGGAATGGGTGAAAAACGGGAAGGCAGAGGAAGGTTTTGTTTCTTATGTGGATGACCGGGAAAAGGTCAGCTTCCCCTGGACGATGATCGATAAGATCACGCCAAGGCCCGACGCTTCCGTGGAGCAGATTTTAAAAGAGGATGGTGTGGAAGGGTTAGAGCCCGTAGTCACTTCTAAAAATACTTATGTTGCGCCTTTTGTCAATGCGGAAGAATGTGAGTATCTGGTGGTTGAAGACGCATTTCCGGCCGGCCGGCCCAAACTGGAAGCAGGGGGCGTTATTTTTACGGAACGGGAGACTGTTGACAAGGTGGAAAAAATGAAGGTATGTACCTGCTTAAATCCTCTTCATACGGCGTTGGCGGTGTATGGCTGCCTTCTGGGCTATCAAAAGATTTCCGATGAGTTAAAAGATCCGGAGCTGGTAAAGCTGGTAGGACGGATCGGATACACGGAAGGGCTTCCGGTGGTGGTCAATCCGGGAATCCTTGACCCGAAGGCATTTATCGATACGGTATTGCAGGTGCGTTTCCTTAACCCCTTTATGCCCGATACCCCTTGGAGGATTGCCACGGATACCTCTCAAAAGCTTGCAATCCGGTTTGGGGAGACGGTGAAAGCTTATCGGAAATCTACGGAACTGGATGTGAAAAGCCTTGAGATGATCCCTCTGGTATTTGCCGGATGGCTCCGGTATCTGATGGCCGTAGACGATCAGGGGAATCCCTTTACGTTAAGTCCGGATCCGCTCCTTGATACTGTGTGCCCTTATGTGGCAGGTCTGGAACTGGGGAAAGATATGGATGTGGAGCCCTTTGTGGCGGAACTTTTGAAAAAGGAGCAGATTTTTGGCGTGGACCTTTATGAGGCAGGGCTTGCGGGAAAAGTCTGCGGCTACTTAAAGGAATTGACGAAAGGAAAAGGGGCAGTTAGGGAAACTTTAAAAAAATATGTATAGCAGTCTCTTGTAAAAAATGCCACTGACTGTTAAATTAGCAGGTCAAGATTACATGTACATAATTTTGACCTGCTAATATATTTAAAATGTCCGGTTGTGATTGTGGCGGGAATTGAGTATAATGGATAAAAAGAAAGAGAAATGCCCCTGCCCCAATCTTTGGGCTGGGCAGGAATGGAGGGGTGCAATGTTGTACATAGGTGTTGATTTGGGCACCAGTGCCGTCAAGCTGCTTTTGATGGATGGGGAAGGGAAGATCCGGAAGATTGTATCGAAGGAATATCCCATTTATTTCCCGAATCCGGGGTGGTCTGAGCAAAAGCCGGAGGACTGGTTTGCCAAAACCATGGAAGGAATCAAAGAACTGATTGCAGATGTGGATAAAAGCCAGGTGGCGGGAATCAGCTTTGGCGGCCAGATGCACGGGCTGGTGATCCTGGATACGGATGACGAAGTGATCCGGCCGGCGCTTTTGTGGAATGACGGAAGGACGTTTGAAGAGTGCGATTACTTAAATAACGTGATCGGGAAGGATAAGCTTTCCGAATATACGGCTAATATTGCTTTTACCGGTTTTACCGCACCTAAGATCTTATGGGTCAAGAATAAGGAGCCGGAGAATTTTGCAAGGATTGCTAAGATCATGCTTCCTAAGGATTATATTGCGTATAAGCTGACCGGGGTCCACTGCACGGATGTGTCCGATGCTTCCGGTATGCTGCTTCTGGATGTGAAAAACCGCTGCTGGTCGAAAGAAATGTGTGAAATCTGCGGAATCACCGTAGATATGCTTCCCAAGCTTTTTGAAAGCTATGAGTGCGTGGGAACCGTGACGGACGAGATTGCGTCGGAGCTTGGCATTCCGGGAACTGTCAAGGTGGCGGCAGGAGCAGGAGATAATGCGGCGGCAGCGGTAGGAACCGGAACGGTAGGAGAAGGGATGTGCAACATTTCCTTAGGGACCAGCGGTACGATTTTCATTTCCTCTAAAAACTTCGGGGTGGATAAATTTAATGCGCTTCATGCTTTTGCCCATGCAGACGGGAATTACCACCTGATGGGATGCATGCTGAGCGCCGCATCCTGCAACAAATGGTGGATGGAGGACATTGTAGGCACGGATCAGTATGCCAGGGAGCAGGAGGGCATTGAAAAGCTTGGGGAGAATCATGTGTATTTCCTGCCTTATCTGATGGGTGAGCGCTCACCTCATAATAACCCCAACGCCAGAGGAACGTTTATCGGCATGACCATGGATACTTCCAGGGCGGATATGACCCAGGCGGTATTAGAAGGGGTTGCCTTTGCTCTCAGGGATTCCCTTGAGGTAGCCAAATCCTTAGGGATCCGGTTAGAGAGGACGAAGATCTGCGGCGGCGGCGCAAAGAGCCCACTTTGGAAAAAGATGATCGCCAATATCCTGAATTTGAAAGTGGACGTGATCGAAAGCGAGGAAGGTCCTGCGTTAGGCGGCGCTATGCTTGCGGCTGTTGCCTGCGGTGAATATGAGAACGTGGAAGCGGCGGCGGAAAAGATCGTGAAGATCATCGACACGGTAGAACCGGAGCAGGAGCTGGTAGAAAAATACGAGGCAAGATATCGGCAGTTTAAGGAGATTTATCCTGTCTGCAAGCCTTTGTTTGAGATCATAAAGTAGACAGGCAATCAAGATCATGGCACGGAAAACAGTGCGGAAAAGAGGGAAGTATGAAGATTTACAGTGTTACGGACGAACGTTTTAAAAAATATGGCAAGGTGGTAAAAGACATTGATTTTTCCGGGCTGGTTAAAGCTCTGGAGGAAGTAACGCCCCTTCCGGAAGGGGTGGAGTATGTGCCGGGGATGCCGGAGCTTGAGGCCCTTCCGGTAATGCAGGAATTGACGGTCAAAACCTATGGGGAAATGCCCATCCAGATTGGTTACTGCAACGGCCATAACTGCATGTTAAACGCATTGGAATACCACAGGGATTCTGAGATCAATGTTGCGGCTACGGATGCCATCTTAATGCTGGGATGCCAGCAGGATATCACGGAAGATTTTACCTATGATACTTCTTTGGTGGAAGCTTTTTTGGTGCCGAAAGGAACGGCTGTGGAGGTTTATGCCACATCCCTTCATTATGCGCCCTGCGGAGTGGATGGTGAAGGCTTTAAGGTTGCCATCGTCCTTCCGAAAGGAACCAACTTAGACCTTGGCGGAAAGCATGAAGGCGGAGAAGACGGGCATTTGACGGCAAAGAACAAATGGCTTCTTGGCCATCCGGAAGGCGGTCTGCCGGAGGGAAGCCCCATGGGCCTTGTGGGAAAAAATCTCTGCGTGAATGATTAAGTGATCTATTATTTTTATCATATAAACAGTTTATTTCATAAACAGGAGGATTGAAAAATGAACAATTTACCCAAAGTGAAAATCGGAATTGTTGCGGTGAGCCGTGACTGCTTCCCGGAATCTCTGTCCGTTAACAGAAGGAAAGCGCTGGTAGAGGCGTACAAAGCAAAATATGACGTGGCAGATATCTATGAATGCCCGATCTGTATCGTGGAAAGTGAGATCCACATGGTACAGGCGTTGGAAGACATCAAAAAGGAAGGGTGTAACGCTCTTTGCGTATACCTTGGGAACTTCGGTCCTGAAATTTCCGAGACGCTTCTTGCAAAGCATTTTGACGGACCGGCTATGTTTGTCGCAGCGGCGGAAGAATCCCAGAATGACCTTGTGGGCGGCCGGGGCGACGCTTACTGCGGTATGTTAAATGCAAGCTACAACTTAAAACTGCGCAACGTAAAGGCATATATCCCTGAGTATCCGGTAGGAACGGCAGCGGAATGTGCGGACATGATCAACGAATTTGTACCAATTGCAAGGGCTATCGTTGGATTAAAGAGCCTTAAGATCATCAGCTTCGGCCCTAGACCTTTGAATTTCCTTGCATGTAATGCGCCGATCAAGCAGCTTTATAACTTAGGCGTTGAGATCGAAGAAAACTCTGAGCTGGATCTGTTTGAAGCATTCAACAAGCACGAAGGCGATGAGAGGATTCCCGCTAAGGTAAAAGAAATGGAAGAAGAACTGGGCGGGGGCAATCAGAAGCCTGAAATTTTAGCGAAGCTGGCACAGTACGAGCTGACTCTTCTTGACTGGGTGGAAGCACACAAAGGATATCGCGAGTATGTTGCGATCGCCGGTAAATGCTGGCCTGCGTTCCAGACACAGTTTGGGTTTGTGCCCTGCTATGTAAACAGCCGCCTTACCGGCATGGGAATCCCGGTATCCTGTGAAGTTGATATTTACGGCTGCCTGAGCGAGTTTATCGGAACAGCGGTAAGTGATGATGTTGTGACACTGCTTGATATCAATAACACGGTTCCCGATGATATGTTTGACGAGGCGATCAAGGGCAAATATGATTACACCCACAAGGATACCTTTATGGGCTTCCACTGTGGGAATACCTGTTCCAGAAAACTTTCTTCCTGCAGCATGAAGAACCAGATGATCATGGCAAGATCCCTTCCGGTTGAAGTTACCAACGGAACTTTGGAAGGCGACATTGTACCTGGCGATATTACATTCTACCGCCTGCAGTCTACCGCTGACAATAAGCTCAGGGCTTACATTGCACACGGGGAAGTGCTTCCGGTTGCTACCAAGTCCTTCGGCGGCATTGGTGTGTTTGCAATTCCTGAGATGGGCCGTTTCTACCGCCATGTTTTGATCGAAGGGAACTACCCTCATCACGGTGCGGTTGCATTTGGCCATTATGGGAAAGCGCTGTTTGAAGTGTTTAAGTATATCGGCGTGGAATTGGACGAGATCGGTTTTAACCAGCCCAAAGGGATGCTTTATAAGTCAGAGAATCCCTTTGCGTAACCACAGGCTCCTTGCGGTGCGGTGAGCCCGTTGCCGGTTGATTTTCCAGCCATTCCATTTTGAGGCGGCAGCCTGGACGTTGAAGTTCCGGCTGCCGCTTAACTGTTTCAAGAAAAGATTCCTATTGACAACCTGCTCCACATGCTCTAAAGTAAGTCCTTAGGTCTATAGAAAATAGTGTTTGGAGGATCATAAGATGGCAAAGGATAGGACAAAGGACATGACGGCAGGAAGCCCGATGAGATTAATTCTGGGATTTTCAATTCCGCTGTTGTTCGGTTCTTTATTTCAGCAGTTTTACAGTGTGGTGGATACGGTGATCGTAGGCCGTTTTCTGGGGATGAACGCCCTTGCGGGGGTAGGGGCTACCGGTTCGGTAAATTTCATGATCGTAGGGTTTTGTATGGGGGTCTGCGGTGGGTTTGCTATCCCGGTGGCGCACAAATTCGGGGCAAGGGATTACTCCGGCATGCGGCAGGTGATCGCTAACTGCGTATGGCTTTCTGCCGGGTTTGCGCTGGTGATCACGGTGGCTGTCTGTCTTTTGTGCAGAAATATCCTGATGTGGATGAACACGCCGGAAGATATTTTTGCGGACGCATACATCTATATCCTGATCATTTTTATGGGAATACCCGCTTCCTTCCTTTACAATATCCTTTCCGGCATTATCCGGTCCATGGGGGATAGTAAGACGCCGCTGGCGTTCCTTACGCTGTCTTCTTTTTTAAACATCGGGCTGGATCTTCTGTGCATTTTGGTATTTCGCATGGGAGTGGCAGGGGCGGCAGTGGCAACGGTGGTTTCCCAGCTTGTTTCGGGCCTTTTGTGCCTTTTATATATGATGAAAAAGTTTGAGATTTTACATATATCCAAAGAAGAGTGGAGGGTGAATCCGGGGCATATGAAGATGCTGTGCGGCATGGGGATTCCTATGGGATTGCAGTACTCTATCACTGCCATCGGCTCCGTGATCTTACAGACGGCGGTAAACGGCCTTGGGTCTTTGGCCGTGGCGTCCGTAACGACCGCAAGTAAGGTGAGCATGTTCTTTTGCTGTCCTTTTGATGCCATGGGAGCAACCATGGCGACCTACGGCGGGCAGAATGTAGGGGCAAAGAAGTTGGACCGGGTGGGAGAAGGCTTACGTTCCTGCACGCTGCTTGGTGCTTCTTATGCCGTAATTGCATTTGTGGTGATGTACTTTTTTGGAGATGACCTGGCAGCTTTGTTCGTGGATGAAGCCGGAGGACGGATGCTGGCAGACGCAAGGACCTTCCTTGTCATTAACAGCGCTTTCTTTATCCCGCTGGCGCTGGTAAATATTGTCCGCTTCCTGATCCAGGGAATGGGATTTTCGGCATTTGCCATTTTGGCCGGAGTGTTTGAAATGGCAGCAAGGACGCTGGCAGGCCTTGTGCTGGTGCCGAAGTTAGGATTTATCGGGGCCTGTTTTGCAAGCCCCCTGGCGTGGGTTGCCGCCGATCTTTTTCTGATACCTGCCTACCTTCATGTGAAACATAAACTGCAAAGATTATTTGAGGGAACGTAACTTATTGATCTTGCGGTCATAGGTTAAGATGCCGTTTACCTCTTCTTCCACATCGGAAAGCTGTGTGTAGACGGCGCCGCTGAGTCCTTGCTTCTTTAAGGGAAGCAGGGATTTTTCAATTAGCTCCTGATAGGCCAGGGCAAAATCCTTAAGGGTGTCGTACCGCTTGTAGCCAAAAATCCGCTCCACGCTGGAATGGCCTTTGATATGGCAGGCATAGCCCCCGTATTCGGACAGGAAAAACGCCCGGTCGGCCCATTTGCGGACGGAAACGCTAAGGGGGCGGAAATAGTTATGGACGCTGATAAAATCACCGCAGCCCTGATCAAACCAGCCGCTGGCGGAATCCACGGGGCGGGAAGGGTCTAATTCTTTTATCATGTCGGTGATACGGGCAGTGTCGAACTGCCCCCAGCCCTCATTAAAGGGAACCCAGATGGCGATGGAGGGGAAAAACTTTAAATAAGTAATGGTTTGGCGGCATTCCTCTTCCCAAGCGGTCCGTGCGCTCTTATTTTTCCGGGAGAGCATGGTATAGTGGGAATCCCTGATATGCGCGGACAGGGAAGGACACAGGGTGGGCAGATAGCTGATCACGGGCATGTGGTATTTGCTGCCCCCGTTTACCATGTCCTGGCAGACGATCATGCCAAGGCGGTCGCAATGATAGTACCAGCGTGCGCTTTCCACTTTGATATGCTTGCGCAGCATGTTAAAGCCCATTTCTTTCATGGTCCGGATGTCATACAGCAGGGCTTCGTCGGAAGGAGCGGTATAGAGTCCGTCCGGCCAGTAGCCCTGGTCCAGTACCCCCATTAAAAAACAGGGTTTGTGGTTTAAGCAAAACACAGGTTTTCCGGGGGCGTCACCTTCGTTTTTTCTTTCAATGGAAAAATGCCGCATAGCAAAGTAACTGGTGGCCCGGTCCGGTCCGAAGGAGATGGAGACGCCGTACAGGAAAGGGGTTTGGGGGCTCCAGGGGTGAAAATGTTCTTCCGGAATGGTTAGGGAAAGGGACATTTCGAAGGGATTTTCCTTACTGGGCCCGCTTTGGCTTCCGGTATTGGGAACATGCATGTCAACGCTGGCGGCGGCAATTTCCGTTTGGGAAGGAGCTTCCCCCGGGGATATGGACAGAGAAAGGGATGGGGGATTGTTTGTTGTGATACCGGTGATGTGGGCAGTGACTTTCCGACAGTCAAAATCTGTCTCAAACCACAGGGTTTTTATGTAAGAGGACGGAACCTGTTCCAGCCATACACTCTGCCAGATTCCGCTTTGGGCGGTGTAAAAGATCCCTCCGCGGTCAAGGGATTGTTTTCCTTTAGCTTCATCTTCCGCCCCGGTGGAATCCTGCACGCAGATTAGAAGTTCGTTGCCGCTTTCCCTGACATAAGGGGTAAGGTCGATGGAAAAGGGCAGATAACCGCCTTTATGGGAAGACAGGGAAGTGCCGTTTATATAAATTTGTGCATGGTAATCCACCGCCCCGAAATGGAGCAAAAGGCGCATTTCGCAGGAAAGCCTGCAAGCCCTGTCGGGAAGGGGTGTCCGATACCAGAGGAACTGGCCGGGAAGGAGCTGCCTTTCCACCCCGGATAAGGTGCTTTCGGGAGAAAAGGGAACTAAAATTTTTCCTTCATATGCCAAAGGGGCAGTTTCACTTTCCGTGATGGCATAATCCCAAAAGCCGTTCAGGTTGAAAAAACTCTCCCGCTTTAGCTGGGGGCGGGGATATTCCGGCAGAAGGTTTTCGGGATCTAACTGTTCCCCCCAGATGGTGGTAAGAGGGGTGAGCTTGTCGTCTTTGTGTGGCTTTATGATACTTTTTACGGCGTCGGACAGATTCATGGCAGATTTTCCTTTCAAATAGTATGATAGGCCAACGGCCATTCCCCACGGGCAAATCCTGCTTGGCGGAATGACCTTTGGCCTTTTAGTCATTATATCAGATAGTCAATTTTGGTGTAAAGGTTTGGGGCGGTTTAAATATAATTTAGCTGCCAGAAATCTGAGTTACGCCGCTGGCTGCTTTCGTAGGAAAGCTGTTCCGCAAAAGAATCGTGGAGTGTGGAATAGGCTTCCCAGGTATCTTTTTTGTTTTGATCGGTCTTATTCTCTGTGTGGGACAGGAATTTACGTTGAGTTAAAAGTTTCTGCATTTTATGACCTCCTATCCTTGTTGATAAATATAGTATAGAGGGAAAATGTGTACGGGGGATGTGCATTCCCTAAAGATAATCATATGATTGTTATAGATTTATTATGCATTTGTTAAAATTGTCTAAAGGCAAATCAAGGGTAATATGGTACGATAATAAAAAGGGTGGGAAGTTCGATGGAAACGGAAGAATTATTAAAAAAACGATTTGCGGAGCTGGCGCAAAAGAGTTACCAAAAAAACCAGTATACCTTTACCGGTTTTCTGGGGCTTGCCGATGCCGGCTGCTTTTATGAGATGGAAAAGGAGCTGTCCTATGTGCCATATCAGCTCTGGGGCGGGTATCAGGATGCGGAGCGGGTCATGCTTCGCTTTGGCGGCGAAGAGCTTATGGGGTATGAGGAGGAGTTTCCGATCAGCTGCCTTAAGGTGTCGCCTGTCTCGGCAAAATTTGCGGATGTGCTGACTCACAGGGATTATCTGGGGGCGCTGATGAATCTTGGGATAGAACGGGACAGGCTGGGGGATATTCTTATAGCAGGGAATGAAGCTTTTATTTTCTGTACAAGCAGTATGGCGGATTTTATTACGGAAAACCTGGTGAAAGTAAAGCATACCTCCGTGTCATGTTCATCAGCCGGTGGGATTTTGCCTGATCCGGATCGTGATTGCGAAGAGCTGGCGATCCAGGTATCTTCCGGCCGTATCGACGGGGTGGTTTCTAAGGTATACCGCCTTTCCCGGGGGGATGGAGCGGAATTATTCCGGCAAAAGAAGGTTTTTGTGGGGGGAAAACCCTGTGAAAACACCAGCCGCCTTTTAAAAAGCGGGGATGTGGTCAGCGTCAGAGGGTACGGGAAGTTTGAATTTTTGGGTGAGACGGGCGTCAGCAAAAAGGGAAAGCTGAATGTGGCGGTCCGCTCTTATGGAAAAAGATAACGTAAGGAGTAAATGATCATGCTATTGTTGGAACAAATGGTGGTTCTTTTTTTACTGATGGGGATTGGCTATTTTTGCTATAAAAAAGAAATTATAACGGATGAGGCAAGCAAAAAGCTGTCCGCTATCGTAGTGAACATTGCCAATCCGGCGCTGGTGTTCACCGGGTGTCTTGGGGATGAAAAGATAGAAGGCAGGGAGTTATTGACTACGGTGATCATAATCCTGGTGATGTATCTGGCTCTCCTTCTTGTGGCGCAGGTCATTCCTCCTGCCCTTAAGGTGGAAAAAGAAAGCCGCGGAACCTATCAGGCAATGACGGTATTTTCCAATATTGGGTTTATGGGATTTCCGGTGATCGCCGCCCTCTACGGCAGCGGCGCCTTGCTTTATGCGGCGTTATTTACCATTCCCTATAATATTTTGATCTATACCTATGGCGTTTCCGCAATGTCGCCAGAGACAAAATCCCCGAAAGCGCCGGAGAAGGAAAAAGGTAGTGCTTTTTTATTAAAGAGGATCTTAAATGTGGGAGTGATTGCCTGCATTGCCACTATGATCGTATATCTGTGTAAGATCCCGGTGCCGGGCATGATCGCGGATACCGCCACCCATTTAAGTAACCTGACGGCGCCCCTTAGCATGATGGTCATCGGTGCGTCTTTGGCCACTATCGACCTTAAAAAGCTTTTTACGGATGTAAGGCTGCTTATTTTTTCAGTGGTGAAGCTTCTGATCATCCCGGTGGTGGGGGTGCTGATCGTGAAGCAGTTTGTGAGCAATGAGGTGATATGCGGGGTCTGCCTTATCATGCTGGCAACGCCGGTGGGGAGCATGACCGCCATGTTGGCGCAGCAGTATGACGGAGATTATGAAATGGCATCAAAAGGGGTGGCCCTTACCACTATTTTGTCAGTGGCAACGATCCCTTTGGTATCCATGCTGGTGATGTAGCCGTTGGGAAAAGGGGGAGGGGATGGAGCTTTACCGGATGAGAGGGGATATGCTGCCGAAGATCCATTTTGTTGACGAAGCGGTGATGGGCGCATCCTGGCGTCACAGAAAAAGAAAAGACTTGGAGTATATTATGTATGTGGCAAAGCACGGGGAAATGTATCTGGAAGAAGACGGGGTGCCGCTGTGCCTGAAGGCAGGGGATATGTGCATTTTAGACAAGGACAGGACTCATGTGGGGGTAAGACCATCAGAATGTGAATACTATTATGTTCATTTCATGCATGATGATTTCCGGCTGCTTCGGTTTGCGGATGACAGGGAAGCTGTAAGACTTTTATCTAAGAGCAGGGAAGAGGCGTTAAACAGCGATATTTTTTCTTATGACCAGTGCGAAAACAGCCCGGTCTACCTGCCCAGGCACTGCCACATTGGCAGCAAGGCAGTGCGGTTTAAGGTGGAAGAGCTGCTGCAGATGGCTATGCAGGAAAATTATAAATCCGTGGAAAACTATAAGGTGATGTGTGCCTGCTATGTCCAGCAGGCATTTATGGAGATCAGCCGCTGCTTTTTGGATGAAGCCGGGGAATCGCAAAGGTCCGGCCGGCCGGTCTACTATGAGATGGTGGGAAAGATGGTGGAATGGCTGAACCAGAATTACGGAAAGGAAGTGGCAAGCCCTTTTTTAGAAGAACTGTTTGGACATAATTTTGATTATATGAACCGGGTCTTTAAAAAGGTAAACGGGAAGACGGTATTCCAGTACCTGACCCAGGTAAGGATCCACCATGCCAAGCTGCTTTTGTGCAATACCTCCATGAAGATAGGGGAGATCGGGAAGCGGGTAGGTTTTCCGGACGAATATTATTTCAGCAGGGTATTTAAAAAATATACAGGGATCTCCCCGGCAGCCTTTGCAAGGAGCGGACAGGGAGGGGAAAAAGAAAATTTCATATAAAGTCGTTATTGGATAAAATGAGTCTGTTTTATCTATTGTTTTTGTCCTCCGGGTTTCTTATCATATAGGAAGGTTTTTAGAACTTTCTATATTACAGGTACCGGAGGGATTTTTTATGGACAGTGTTAGGATGGAATTAAGAGAAAATTGGCGGTTTCATTTGGGAGAATGTGAGGACGCATGGTATAAAGGTTATGATGACGGCAGCTGGAGAAGGGTGATGGTTCCCCATGACTGGTCGGTGGAAGCCCCGTTTTCCAGGGAATATTCCAGTGGAACCGGTTATCTGCAGGGCGGGATCGGTTGGTACAGGGTAACCTTTCATCTGCCGGAAGAATACCGGGGGAAAAAGATAAGCCTGCGGTTTGACGGTGTATACAAAAACAGCCGGGTTTTTTGCAACAGTTATTATTTGGGAAAGCGTCCTAACGGATATGTTCCTTTTTCCTATGACATCAGTGACATGGTCGTTTTTGGTCAGGAGGAAAACCAAGTAAGCGTAAAGGTGGTGCACGATGATCTGGCAGATTCCAGATGGTTTACCGGAAGCGGGATTACCAGAAAGGTAACGGTATGTATTGAGGAGAAGGTACATCCGGCAGAGTATGGATGCGTCTTTCGTACAGAGCAGGTTTTGGAAGGACAGGGAAATGCAGGCGGCGGTGTGGAAGCGGCCCGGGTTTTTGTTATCCATGAACCGGTAAACGATAAAAAGGAGCAGGTGAGATTAGGAGTAAGGACAGCGCTCATTGACGATGAGGGGAACAGTGCGGCGGAGTTTTTGGGAGAGACTGAGGTAGGACCGGGAAAGACTGGCAGGATAGAGCTTTCGGGAAAAGTGGAAAACCCCGCCCTCTGGTCGCCGGACTCCCCTTATCTGTACCGGATGAAGAGCTGGTACTGTGTTAACGGCGGGGAGGAATACCTTGTCCATGAGGAAAAGGTGGGGATCAGGACCATTGCCTTTTTACCGGATCAGGGATTTTTCTTAAATGGAGAGAATATGAAGATAAAAGGGGTCTGTGTCCACCATGACGGAGGCTGTCTGGGGGCAGCTATGAAAGCTGAGGTATGGCAGAGGCGGCTTGCGCTTTTGAAGGAATGCGGCTGTAACGCCATCCGGTGCAGTCATAATCCCCACATGCCGGAGCTTTACGGATTGTGCGATGCCATGGGCTTTTTGATGATGGATGAGGCCTTTGATGAGTGGGAAAATCCTAAAAACAAGTGGTCAACGGGGCACAACGTATATCCGCCGAAGCACCAGGGATATTATGAGGATTTTCCGGCATGGCATGAAGCGGACCTTCGGGCGATGGTGCGAAGAGACAGAAACCATCCAAGCGTGATCCTCTGGAGCATTGGCAATGAGATTGATTATCCCAATGACCCTTATTGCCATCCCATGTTTGAAACGATGACGGGGAACAACGATGCCAATAAACCGGAAGCGGAGCGGCAGTATGACAGCAATAAACCCAATATGGAGCGGCTTAGTGTGCTGGCGGCAAAGCTTTCCGGCATCGTCAGGGAGGAAGATCCTGACCGCCCGGTAACGGTTGCGGCGGCTTTTCCGGAGCTGTCTTCAAGGCTGGGATTTTTTGATACGCTTTCCGTGGTGGGCTATAATTATAAGGAGCATTTATATGAGGAGGACCACCGGCGGTTCCCGGATAAGACCTTCCTTGGGAGCGAAAACAGCCACAGTGATGAGGCGTGGCAGGCGGTGACGGATCATCCTTACATCTGTGGGCAGTTTTTGTGGACGGGGATCGACTACTTAGGTGAAGCCAGAGGCTGGCCGGTCCACGGTTCACCTGCCGGGATTCTGACCACCGCAGGTTTTCCCAAGCCTGATTACGCCAGACGCAAAGCCCTCTGGAAGACGGAGGATGCAGCCGGCAGGGATAGGGAGGAGACTTTCAAGTATGCGCAAGGAAGCCCGGAATCCTTATCGGCGGCAATTTGGAAGGAGCGGGATATGCTTTCCGGGATGGATTGGGAAGAGGCCTCCGGACAGACGGGGTATTTATACCAGATCCTGGTACACCTGGTAGATCAAAACGGGCGGAAAGTGGAAGATGATGACAGAGAGGTTAAGATCCAGGTTCAGGGATGGGGGGAACTTGCCGGCATCGACAATGGAAATCTTGGGGACGTAACGCCTTTTTCCAGTGATTACCGGAACACATTCAGGGGGGATCTGGCCGTGTATGTAAGAAGGACGGGCAAAGGCCCGATCCGGGTATTTGTACAGCCTTCCATAGATGGAGCGGAAGGGGAACTGATAGAGCTGTAAAATTGTTACTATTCCACACCGCTTATCTATGCTGTTTCTTGACACGATAACAAAATTGTACTATTATAATGGCGGTTCATAGAGTTGCAACCGGGAGGGGTAGTATGGTAAATTTTGTGATCGCATTGGAATGCTTTGGCATATGCCTGACTGTCATAGCGCTGCTTCTTTTACTGAACGGGGATGGTGCAAAGGAAAAAAAGCTGCTGGTCATTATCATGTGCGGATGTCTGGTGCAGAACGTGGGTTATTTACTGGAGCTGACCGCACCTACGGTGCAAGCTGCCATGACGGCGGTGAGCGTGGAAAATGTAGGTTCTGCTTTTGTGCCCATATGCTATTGCTGGTTTCTTTATATCTATTGTTATCGTACCCCGCCTAAAACATTTTTAAGGATCCTTGGCACAATTAATTTTTTTGTCCTGCCTTCGGTGTTTTTTAACTGGTATGGCCTTTTTTACCGGGAAGTTCAATGGACAGCAGGCGTAGACGGATTTTACCATATAAACATCACATACGGCCCGCTGTATGTGTTTTTTATGTTCAGCCGTATCATCATTCCTTATTTCCTTTGCATTTATACTTTGATAAGCGCCATCCGTGAGCGCTCGGACCGACAGGTGCACCGTCAGTATTGGACGATTCTTGGAATCTCTTCTCTGCCGGTAGTTGTGCTGATTGCTTATGTATGTAAAATTGTGGTGAAGTTTGATTTTACGCCGGTAACGCTGGCGATATCCATGTCCTCGGTGGTCATCGTAGTCTGGAGCCGCCGTAATTATGACTTCCGGCATCTGGCGGCAGAGAAAGTCTTAGAAAGTTTAGGCGACGGCGTGATCTCATTGGATGACCATGATAGGCTGGTCAGCTATAATATGGCGGCGGCAGATATCTTCACCAGCCTGCCTGCCCATAAGCTGGGGGAAAATATCCGGGTGTTGGAGGATTTTCGCGAGGAAATGTTGAACGAGGATACCCCTCAGAGTTTTTTGCTTAACGGGCGGCATTATGAAAGCCACAGCAAGCGTATCGTGGACGAAAACGGCAGGAAGCAGGGATGCGTGATCCTGATCCTGGATATGACCGATATAAAGACCTATATTAACGAGATCAAGCAGGTGCGGCTTCAGGCGGAGAAGGCCAGTATTGCCAAAAGTGAGTTTCTGGCTAACATGTCCCATGAGATACGGACTCCCATGAATGCCATTATCGGGTTGAACGATATTATCATGGAGGAGTGCGGGGATGCTGAAATTTATGCCCATGCCAAGGATGTGCAGTCTGCCGCAAAAAGCCTGCTGGCGATCATCAATGATATTTTGGACCTGTCCAAGGTGGAGGCAGGCAAAATGGAATTGGTGTATGTGGATTACCATATAAAAGCTATGGTGGATGAGATTATAGGAATGATGGATATGGCCGCTTCCCAGCGGGGGCTGATCTTAAAATATGAATGTGACGAGAAGATTCCATGCCGCTATTGCGGCGATGATGGCAGGATCAAACAGATCCTGATTAATATATTGAGCAATGCCATAAAATTTACGAAAGAAGGATATGTGCGGGCATATATTACGGGTCAGCCGGGTAGAAATGAAGATGAGGAACTGCTTATGTTCCAGGTGGAGGATACGGGATGCGGGATCAGGCAGGAAGACCTTGGCAAGATCTTCGAGGATTTCCGGCAGGTGGATTCCAAGCGGAACCGGAGTGCGGAGGGAACCGGGCTGGGGCTTGCCATTGTAAAACATTTAGTGGGGCTGATGGATGGAACCATTGATGTGGAAAGCGTTTACGGCAAAGGAACCACGGTCAGGATCACTATCCCTCAGAAGATTGTAGACAAACGTCCGGTCTTTGAGGTGCCCGATGTTCCAAGGATGGAACAGAAGATTACGGATCTGTTTACGGCCCCTGACGTTAAGGTGCTGGTGGTGGATGATAATGTCATAAACCTTAAAGTGGCAAAAGGCTTTTTGAAAAATTATGACTTTGATCTTTCTCAGGCGGAAAGCGGACCGGAGGCCATTGAGATGGTGCGTAAGGCCCGGTACGACATTATCTTTATGGATCATATGATGCCCGGTATGGATGGTATTGAGGCGGCCAGGGTCATTAGAAAAGACTGCGGCGAAAACGGAACATTTCCTGTTATGGTGGCTCTGACTGCCAATGCAATGGAAGGAATGAAGGAACATTTTCTGAAAAACGGTTTTCAGGATTTTATTGCCAAGCCTCTTGACAGAAAGGAGCTGAACCAGCTATTGCTCCGCTGGGTGCCGGAACAGAACAGGCAGGTGCGGGAGGATGAAGAGAAAGCTAAGGCGCCGGATCTGGCGGCGATTTGCATTGACGGTCTGGATATGGATGCGGCAATGCAGTATTATACCGGTGATGAAGCGGGTTTTATGGATCTGCTGGAGCTTTATTATGTGGACGGTAAGCGAAAGACAAAGCTGCTGGGTGAACTGGTAAAATCAGATCTTTCGCTTTATCAGATAGAGGTACATGGGCTTAAGAGTGCATCCGCCAATATCGGGGCAATGAATGTGTCTTTTATGGCCCGGGCACAGGAGGATGCCGCCGCACAAGGCGACAGAGAGCTTATATCGGAACAGTTTCCGGTTTTGCTGGCAGAATATGAGACACTCCTTGAGAATATCGGGCAATTTCTGGAACGCCAGAGGGGGGATGAGGAGAAAGAAATGCTCCCCGGTCTGCCGATAAAAGATTTGACGGATGAAATAGCGGCAGCGTTGGAAGAACTGGAGCATTTCCGATCCAGGGAGTGTGGGGAAAGAATAGAGGCCATACTGCTCCATGAGCTGCCGTCAGATATCAGGGAGCATCTTTTGGAGATACAAGATCAGCTGCGGCTGTATGAGGATGACAATGCGGAAGAGCTGCTTAGCCGGCTTTTGGGTATATTAGGGAAGGAGTGAGAATAAAATGGGTCAGACGGAAGGCGGAGATTCTAAAAGGCGTATTTTAGCGGTAGACGACACGGCAATTATTTTGACACGAATTTCAAATACTCTTCGAGAGGAATATGATGTGGTCACGGTCAATTCAGGGAGCCGGGCTTTGAAATATTTAGAGCAGGAAAAGCCGGATCTTATTTTGCTGGATATCCAGATGGCGCAAAAGGACGGTATCACCACACTGCGGGAGATACGTTCCATGAGAGGCCGGTCGGATATCCCGGTGGTCATGCTGACCGGTGTGGAGGATAAGGATATGGTCTTGGAAAGCGCCAAGCTTGGAATCTGCGATTACATATTGAAGCCTTTTTATTCGGAGGATCTGCTGAAAAGGATCCAGCGGGTTTTTGAGCAGGAGGAGCAAAGGCGCAAGGGCTTAGGGTAAATAGATCTGGAAACATACTTTCAGCGAAACATACTTTCCCTCCAATCTTGACAGATTTCACTTTTTTTCTTATGATATGTTTCGTAAGATTGGTATTTAATTGGAGTCAGGAGTTATGGAGAAGCTACCGGAAAATAAAGACAAAGCGCTTACCATTTATGATATTGCGAAGGAAGCGGGAGTTTCCGCGGCAACGGTATCAAGGGTATTGACCAATAGCGCAAATGTGCGCAAAGAAAAAAGGGACAAGGTTCAAAATTTAATAGAAAAATATAATTTTATGCCAAATGCCATGGCCAGAGGGCTTTCGGATAATAAGAGCAAGGCTATAGGTATTGTGGCGGCGGATATCCGTAACCCGTATTATTCCGAGGTTTTTGTAGCCTGTGAAAATGCGGCAAGGGAAGCCGGGTATACTACGCTTTTGTGTAATTCACTGGGGATCACGGAGCGTGAGGAAATGCATCTTGAAATGCTGCAGCAGCAGAGGGTGGATGCTATCATTCAGCTTGGAGGCCGGGCCGACGACCTTGTTTCCAACGGAGAATATGTGGAAAAGGTAAAGCAGATCATTCCCAACATCCCATTGGTGGTCACCGGTAAACTGGACGGTACGCCCAGTTATGAGGTGCAGATTGATGCTAAGCGGGCGGTAAGGCTTTTGATGGATTATCTGTTGGGGTTAGGACATGAGAGGATTGCCATGGTGGGCGGCAGAAAGGATGTCTTGGCCACCTTTAATAAAGCGCAGGAATACAGGGAAATCTTGAAGGAACATCATATCCCGTATAGGGAAGAATATGTCATAGAGGGAAGCTATAACTACGAAACCGGATACTTTTGTATGAATCAGGTTTTGGAATTGGACGATATCCCGACTGCCGTGATCGCGATCAATGATTTTGCCGCGGCAGGGGTAGTGCGCAGTGCTTCGGAACATGGATACCGGATTCCGCAAGATATCTCGGTAGTCAGCTATGATAATACCCATCTGGCGGAACTGCTGATCCCTAAGCTTACCAGTATCGACTATGATTATGTGACGTTTGGCAGAAAGCTGGTTGAGACGGCAATTGCCGTGGCACAGGGGAGAAAAGTGCCAAGGCATCAGAAGGTGACGCCGGCGCTTATGATTCGCGAGAGCAGCGGACCCGCACCGGGGGGAGCATAACAAAATAAATTTTACAAGAGACACACGGCCTTGGAAGCTGGGGTCTCTTTTTTTGTGAGGAAAGTTCTTTTGATACGCTTTGGGTAAGTTTACTTAAACGTTTTCGTTTCGAAATCACCCGTCATATTAAACAAATAGGAAACAGATAATACGTGCAATATTCACAAAATGGTAACCGGTTTCAAAAAATGTATTGACCTAAGTGAGGGATTTGTGTTTAAATATAACTGTGCAACCGGTTTCAAAACCGACAAAAGCACTACAAACAGTTATATTTAGAAAGAGAGTGAGGGTGAAGAATGAAAAAGCGTAAAAGTGATTTGACTTTCTGGCAAAAAGTCGTAAGGAATCGGACGCTGCTGCTTATGTGCATACCGGCGGTTATCTTTTTCTTTATGTTCAACTACATGCCGCTGCCAGGGATTTATGTGGCATTTGTGAAGTACAACTACCGTGACGGTATTTTTGGGAGCCGGTTTATCGGCCTGGATAACTTTAAGTTTCTGGCTACTTCCGGCGAATTATGGAACCTGACGAAAAATACAGTCTTATATAATCTGGCGTTTATCCTGTTGGGGAATGCGCTTGCCGTGTTTGTGGCAATTTTGCTAAACGAGCTGCAGAGCAAAATGTTTAAGAAGGTATCCCAGACCATCCTGTTCCTCCCTTATTTTATTTCACAGGTGTTGGTAGGGCTTTTGGTATTCAACCTGCTCAATTTTGATACCGGTTTTGTAAACAGTGTCCTTACCAGTATGGGGCTTGAGAAATGGCAGCCTTATTCGGATCCGAAAGTGTGGCCGGTGCTGCTGGTGGTTATCTACCTGTGGCAGCAGACAGGTTATAACTCGGTGGTCTACTTCGCCTCCATTATGGGCATAGACGGGGAAATGATGGAAGCGGCCAAGGTGGACGGCGCCAACGGTTTCCAGAGGATCCGGTACATCATCCTTCCTTCCTTGAAGCCTACGATTGTAATCTTGTTGTTATTCGCCCTTGGCGGTATCGTAAAAGGAAACTTCGGTCTGTTCTATAACATTATAGGTACCAACCCGATCCTGTATCCGACCACGGATATCATCGAGACCTATGTGTACCGGGCGACTATGACGAACTTCAATTTCTCCACCGCGTCAGCGGTCGGGTTCTACCAGTCGGTAGTGGGATTTGTGATAGTTATGACGGTCAACTATATTGTCAAGAAGATAGAACCGGATTACTCCCTGTTCTAGGAAAGGATGGAAGCAAAAATGGCGAAGAATAATGATAAAGATTTAATGGAGTCAGGCGCTAAGGTGAAACTTGGCACATCAGATAAAATCATCCGCGGGTTTGGATATGCGTTTATTACGTTTTATGCCGTGTGCTGTATCATCCCGTTTTTGATTATCGTAAGCTCCTCGTTTACCAGTGAGGCCGTGATCCGGGCGGAGGGTGTTCAGCTGATACCGAAAGATATTACGCTGGAAGCATATGATATGGTCACGAAAAACGGCGGTATCTGGAAATCATACATATTGACGATCGTAATGACAGTGGTAGGTACGGGAGTGGGGCTTTCCATCATATCCATGACAGGCTACGCCCTGCAGAGGAAGGATTTCTTCTTTCGGAACGCAATCTCCTTCTATATCTACTTTACCAGCTTGTTCTCGGCAGGCCTTGCGCCTTACTACCTGCTGATGACGCAGACTTATCATTTACAGGACAGCTACCTGGCGGTGCTTCTTCCCCTTATGATGTCACCCTGGCTGATCATCCTGATGAAGAACTTCGTGAAGGCGATTCCGCATGAGATCACGGAGTCAGGCAAGATTGACGGTGCGGGGGATATGAGGATCTTTATCTCACTGATCCTGCCCATGTTAAAGCCGGCCTTGGCTACCATCGGCCTGTTTCTTGCTCTCGGCTACTGGAACGAGTGGTATCAGTCCTCTCTGTTCCTCGGCTCTAAGGTGGCGGTAAAGCCGCTGCAGTATACTTTATACGAGGTGGTAAATAAGATCGACGCATTGAAAAACTCCGTGGCAGGCCAGTTTGTCAGCATTGCGGATATCCCGCAGGAGAGCGTTAAGATGGCCAATGCGGTATTGGCAACGGGACCGATTGTGCTTTTGTATCCCTTCGTACAGAAATATTTCATCAGTGGTATTACGGTTGGCGCAGTAAAAGGTTGATGCTTTTAAGGGGCTGATGTCTCTTAAAAGTTCAATATAAACAAAAATAAAAACGTGGAGGTAAGAAATGAAAAAGAAAATTCTTGCAGTTTTGTTGGCAGCAGCTATGACGGCAAGCCTTGCAGCTTGCGGCGGTAAATCCGATGCGCCGGCAGATGACAGCACACCCGCGGCAGATGACAGTTCTGCAGCAGACGACAGCGCATCTGATGACGCGGCAGCGACAGATGATGCAGCAGCGACGGACGACACAGCGGCAGCTTCCGACGATCCCTGGGCAGATGTGGACACATCCGAGCATGTAGTGATCACCTACATGACAACCGGTGACACACCTTCCGGAACAAAGGAAAAATATGACGAGATGATGGTTAAGTTAAACGAGATCCTTACTGAAAAGGTAAACGCAGAGCTTGACATCAACTTCATTTCCTGGACAGATTATCTTTCCAATTACAACTTGACTTTGGCACGTATGGATGGTACTGTAGATCTGGTTGGTACAGCTTCTGACTGGCTGGATGCATGGCCCAACGCAAAGAACGGCGCTTTCCTTGAGTTATCCGAGGAAATGCTCCAGAAATACGCACCTAAGACATGGGCAAGCGTTCCTGCTGAAAACTGGGAGCTCTGCAAGTACAACGGGGAAATCTACCTGATGCCGGAAGACAATTACGCACAGTGGACCAACCATGGCTTTACTTATCGTCTTGACTGGGCGAAAGAGGCAGGTCTTGCAAACGGCGTACATAGCTGGGAAGATATGACAACTTATTTCCGTTATGTGAAGGAAACATATCCTGACATCATTCCCTGGGATTCTGACGGTACACAGCATTCGCAGCTGGCTGGCGGATGGATTCAGTCTCATTCCAACTACGTTTCTATTGATGGTATCAACGCAGGCGCTATGTGGGGCGGCACCAAGGATGACCTTTACACCGTTTACTGTCCTTATATGACCGAAACAGATTCTTTGGTAGAGTTTGCTAAGATGATGAAGGAATGGGATGAGATCGGCGTATGGCAGACAGACGTGCTTAACAACACGGCAGCTACAAACCGTGATGATTACAGGGTTGGTAAGGTTGCGGCAGAGCAGCACCACACCCAGACATGGACAGACCTTGTAAGCCACACACCGGCAAACACAATCTATGTAGATGACCCGGATGCAGAATCAGGATTCTTCTACTTTGGTGAAGAAGCTCAGAACGTAGTAGCGCTTTCCATTACCCATGGTGCAATGGCAATCTCCGCAGGAAGCGCTAATCCGGAAAGGGCACTGATGGTTTATGACCTTTTAAGAAATGATCCTGAATGCTACAACTTGTTCTGCTATGGTATTGAGGGCGTGTCTTATGAGATTACAGCAGATGGCTTAAGGACAACTCCGGAAGGTTACAACCAGGATACAGATAACATCAACGGAACGACTAACTACTGGTGGGGCCGTAATGATGACCTTGAGATCAGGGATGCAAGCCGTTACTGGGAAAAGATTGATGCCCTTTATGCTGAATATGACAAGATCAAGATTGAATATCCTTATGGTCAGTTCGTGGCAAACGTTGACCCGATTCAGTCACAGATCCAGAACATCAATGAGATCCATGACAGATATATGAAGCAGATTGCTTTCGGTAAGTATTCCGGAACGGCTGAGGATATCGTTGCTGAGTATCAGGCAGCCCTTGAGGCGGCAGGTGTCAATGACGTTACTGCAGAACTGCAGGCACAGTTTGACGCACTTTACAAATAAGTAATGCAATTTGGAAATGCGCAGTAAGGAGGTAAGGATCAGGTATCCTTACCTCTTTTTTAAAAAAGGGAGAACGGTATGAGTGATTATTTTGAGATAAGGGATGATTTTTACCTGAATGGGGAAAAGATCAAGATCATTTCAGGGGGTGTCCACTATTTCCGCATCCCGCCGGAATACTGGCGTGACAGGCTGGAAAAGCTGAAAGCCCTTGGGTGTAATACGGTGGAAACTTATATCCCCTGGAATCTCCACGAAAAGGAAAAGGGAAAATTTGATTTTTCCGGGATCCTGGATGTGACCCGCTTTGTGCGGACGGCACAGGAACTGGGGCTTTGGGTAATCTTACGCCCGTCGCCTTATATCTGTGCGGAATGGGAATTTGGCGGACTGCCCTGGTGGCTTCTTAAGGAGGACGGGATGCGTCTTAGGTGTATGTACGGGCCTTATTTAAAGAGCACCCGGGATTATCTGGTACGGCTGTTTGAGGAGATCGTGCCGCTGCAGGTGACGGAGGGCGGCCCTGTCATCATGATGCAGGTGGAAAATGAGTATGGCTACTACGGGGATGACAAGGAATATATGCGGTGGCTGAAGGAAATGCTGCAGGACTGCGGCTGCACGGTGCCTCTTGTCACTTCCGACGGACCCTTTGGGGATGCCTTTGACTGTGGCAGGACCAACGGGGTGTTGCAGACCGGGAACTTCGGATCCAAAGGGAAACAGCAGTTTGCGGTGATGAAACAAAAGATTGGCGATAAGCCGCTGATGTGTATGGAGTTCTGGGTAGGCTGGTTTGACAGCTGGGGCGCACCCTGCCATCAAAGAGGGGATATAGAGGAGCATGTAAGGGATCTTGAGGATATCCTTTCCGAGGGGCATGTTAATATTTATATGTTTGTGGGTGGAACCAATTTTGGCTTTATGAATGGCTCCAATTACTACGACGTGTTGGCGGCGGACGTGACATCCTATGATTACGATGCCCTGCTTACCGAGGACGGACAGATCACGCCCAAGTATGAAGCCTTTAAAGAAGTGATTGGGAAATATACCAGGATACCGGAAGTCACATTTACCACCAAGATCACAAGGAAGGGCTACGGAACCTTAAAGGAGTGCCGGAGCGCCGGGCTGTTTGACAACCTGCAAAACCTTGCGAAGCCGGTAACGGAACTGCATCCTTGTTCCATGGAAAAACTGGGCCAGGGCTATGGCTACATTCTGTATGAAAGCGCTTTGAAATGGGAAGGCGATATAGAAAGGATCCGGCTTTACGGGGCAAATGACAGGGCAAATATCTTTATGGATGAAAAACCCCTTGTGACTTTGTATGACCGGGAGCTGCTTAGCGACCATATCTTTGAGAGCCCGGTGAAGAAAGGGGAAAAGCTTTCTATCCTTGTGGAGAATATGGGGCGGGTTAACTTTGGGTCTACCATGGAAATGCAGAGAAAAGGTATTGACCGATGTGTGCAGATCAACGGACATCAGCATTATTACTGGAATATGTACTGTCTTCCAATGGAGGATCTTAGCGGGCTTTCCTTTGATATGCCGGCTAAAGAGGAACAGCCGGGATTTTATGAATTTACCTTTACGGCGGATGAGCTTGGCGATACGTTCCTTGATCTTACCGGCTGGGGAAAAGGCTGTGTTTTGGTCAACGGTATTAATATAGGAAGGTTCTGGGAGATTGGCCCCCAAAAAAGGCTCTATATCCCTGCACCCTTCTTAAAAGAAGGGGAAAATACCATCCTTATCTTTGAGACGGAAGGGAAAGCTGCCGGGGAGATCACTCTTTGCGAGGAACCGGATCTTGGATCGGAGGCAGCTAAATGATCTGTTTGGCATATGCCCCTGGAGGGCAGCCGCAATAAGCTTTAAAGTACCGGGTAAAATGTGCCTGGCTTTGGAAACCGCAAAGCTGAGCCACTTCTTTTACCTGTAATGCTTCATTACTCAGTAAATATTTGGCCTTCTCTAAGCGTGCGCGGAGAAGGTCATTTTTGGGCGTAGAGGAAAAAAAATTACGGTAATATGCGTAGAACTGGCTTTTTTCCAGGTTCACGCACTTGCACAGACGCTCCATATCCCAGTTTTCTCCACATTCGGTCAGCATTTTCAGGCGCAGGCTTTGGAACACAGGGTAAAGATGGCCGGCGTCTTCTTTTTGTGTGGTGGCTTTTGTAAGCCCCCTGGCGATGGTGAGGAACATCAGTGTGATCAGGGCATGGATGGATTCCTCCCGGAAAGGAATGCTGGAAAAATACTCCTGATGCAGCCGGGAAATAAAGGAATCAACCTGCATGGGATCTTCCGGGTAAAAGATGGAATTTTCCGGTATACCAAAACTTTGGCCGGGATTTTCATCGGAAGAAAAGTGAAGGTAGCTGTTGTAAAACCTGCGCACTGCCTGATAGCGCTGGGGAGAACCCGGGGTATAAAGGATGCAGGCGTTTTCCCGGGTGATGGTGATCTTGTCCTCTATGTAGACCTTCATGGGGGCTTTAAATTGTAAAAAGAGATAATCCCCGCTGCCGGAGGGGCGGGAAATCGTATCGTAATCGTGGTTGGAACGGCCGTATTCACAGAAATTCAGCAGATACATAGCAGGGAACCTCCTTACAGGTTATGGAAAAGGGCTTTTCGATGCCCCGGAATCTTGAAAGAGAGTATAGCATATGACCGGAAGAAAAGTCAAATGAATCGGAGAAAAGGAGATGGGAAAATATTGCCGGACGGCTTTATAATAAAATCACTATGTAAGCGGAGCCATGAAGTTGGCAGAAATGAGGTATGAGATGAAAAAAGCAGAGATCATTGTAGACAAGTATTATCTGACCGGTGCGGTGGATAAAAGGATTTTTGGTTCTTTTATCGAGCATTTAGGACGCGCCGTGTATGAAGGGATCTATCAGGAGAACAGCCCTTTTGCGGATGAGCAGGGGATGAGAAAGGATGTGCTTGAGCTGGTAAGGGAGCTTAAGGTTCCCATCGTGCGCTACCCCGGCGGGAATTTTGTTTCCGGCTATCATTGGGAAGACGGCGTAGGACCGAAGGCGGAGCGTCCGGCTAAGGTAGATCTGGCATGGCATGTGATCGAGTCTAACCAGTTTGGCTTAAATGAGTTTGCGGATTGGGCGAAAAAAGCGGGAACAGAAGTGATGATGGCCGTAAACTTAGGAACCAGAGGTCCTGAGGAAGCCAAGGATATCCTGGAGTACTGTAACTTTAAGAAAGGTACTTATTACAGCGATTTAAGAAGGAAACACGGCTATGAAGAACCGCATAACATCAAGCTGTGGTGCCTGGGAAATGAGATGGACGGCCCTTGGCAGATGGGCCATAAGACGGCAAAAGAATATGGCCGGGCAGCTGCGGAGACGGGCAGGCTTATGAAGTTCTTAGATCCGGATATTGAGACCGTGGCATGCGGGAGCTCAAGCCTTGGCATGGACACCTTTGGTTATTGGGAAGAGGAAGTGCTCAGTGAATGTTACGACCAGGTGGATTATTTATCCCTTCATCAGTATTACGGGAACAGAGAAAATGACACGCCGGAATTTCTTGCTAATTCCAAGGGGATGGACGAGTTTATTTCTTCCGTATTGTCCATTGCGGACTGCGTAAAGGCTAAGAAGCGCAGCAAAAAGCAGATCAACCTTTCTTTTGACGAGTGGAACGTATGGTATCACAGCAACGAAGCGGATGCTCAGTTGGAGAAATGGGTACAGGCGCCTCATCAGCTGGAGGATGTGTATAATTTTGAGGATGCGCTATTGGTAGGAAGTATGCTGATCACTATGCTGCGTCATGCGGACAGGGTGAAGATCGCCTGCCTTGCACAGCTTGTTAATGTGATTGCGCCGATCATGACTTCCGATACCGGGGCATGGCGTCAGACGATCTTTTATCCGTATATGCATGCCAGCGTATACGGAAGGGGAACGGTGCTCAATACACTTGTGAAAGCGCCTTCTTATGAGAGCAAGAATTTTGGAGAGATTTCCTTCCTTGACAGCGTATGCATCTGGGATGAGGAGAACGAGGAGCTTACCATCTTTGCCGTGAACAAGAGCCTTGACGAGGATCTGGAAGTTGGCTGTGATCTAAGGCAGTTTAAGGATTACAAGGTAGCAGAGCACATCATCCTTACCCATGATGACATGAAGGCTGTCAATACCGAAAGTAACCCGGATTGTGTAGCACCGGTTACCGGAAATGCGTCTCATATGGAAGACGGGCATTTTACCACGGTATTTGGCAAGCATAGCTGGAATGTTGTCAGACTAAAAAAATAATAAAGCAGTAAAAAACAAGTAAAAGTGGTGGGGAGTCCGCAATACCGGATTCCCCATTTCATATCAAAAGCATAAGAGGTGGAGAAATGGCAGGATATTTATTTGCCCATTTTATTGGGGAGGAAAAGGACGGAGAGCAGATTTATTTTTCCTTAAGCCGGGATGGACTGCACTGGGAAGATTTAAACGGCGGAAATCCTATCTTATACTCTAAGACCGGAGCCTTGGGGGTGAGGGATCCTTTTTTGGTGCGTGACCCTGAAAGCGGGATCATCTATCTGATTGCCACGGATCTTAGGATCGAGGCGGGAAAAGGATGGGAAGCGGCCCAGTATGAAGGGAGCAGGGATCTGATCATATGGGAATCGAAAGATCTGGTCCATTGGGGCAGAGAGCGGAGTTATACGGTGGGAGTTCCCGGGGCAGGCTGTGTGTGGGCCCCGGAGGCTGTATATGATAGGGAGAAGAAAGAATTTCTGGTATTTTTTGCTTCCATGACCCCGGAGGAAACAACGTCCGGGGCAGGGAAAAAACAGAAGATCTATGCGGCATACACGAAAGATTTTAGTACCTTTTCAGAGACCTTTCTTTATATAGAAAGGGAAAATCATGTGATCGATACTACAATATTGGAAAGCGGCGGCCGCTACTACCGCATTTCCAAGGATGAAGTGACAAAACGGCTAATCCTGGAAGGGGCGGATTCCCTGCTGGGAGAATTTACACAGATTGATTCTCCCGTGTTTGAAGCGCTTGACGGCGTGGAAGGGCCGGAGGGGTATCTTTTGCCGGATGGGGAGACCTGGTGTGTGGTTGCGGACCGGTTTGCTGCAGGGAAGGGATATCTGCCAATGGTGTCTAAGGACCTTTCTTCCGGCAGGTTCCGAATTTTGGAACCGGAGGAATATGACATGGGAAGGAACAAAAAGCGCCATGGAGGTATCCTGCAGATTACGGACGAGGAATACTACAGGCTGCTATCATGGTTTGGCGGGAAAAATCCGGTGATCGAAGGGCTGTATGCTGACCCGGATCTGTATTATGAGGATGGAACATATTATATTTACCCCACCACGGACGGCTTTAGGAATTGGTCAGGGAATGAGTTTTATGTGTTTGCATCCAGGCAGGGGGGGAATTTTTTTGACTCCAGCGGAAATGGGATTAGCTTTGAGAAAAAGGCAAGAATCCTTGATGTGGCATCGGATGACGTTCCCTGGGCAACGGGAAGCGCATGGGCGCCCTGCATCACCAAAAGAGGGGATCATTACTATTTTTATTTTTGTGCAAAAGACCAAAGCGGGAAATCCTGTATCGGAGCAGCCATAGCCAGCTCACCTATAGGCCCCTTTAAGGCAATGGAAGAACCTATGGTGACGATGGAAATGATGGAAGCGAATGGGATTTCCATGTGCCAGACCATAGACCCGTCAGTTTTTGTGGAAAACGGGGAATGGTATCTTTTGTTTGGCAACGGCAATGGAGCGGTGGCAAGGCTTACGGAGGACATGTGCCATATAGAGGAAAGTACTCTTAAAAACATAGAAGGGCTTTATGATTTCAGGGAATCGGTCATTGTATTTCAAAGAAATGGCAGGTATCATTTTACCTGGTCCTGCGATGACACGGGAAGCGAGGACTACCACGTGAATTATGGTGTGGCAGAAAACCCGTACGGCCCGGTGTCCTATCGGGGAAGGATCCTGCAAAAGGACGGACGCAGGGATATTTTGGGAACCGGGCATCACAGTATCTTAAAGATGCCGGGGGAGGATAGGTATCTCATTGCCTATCACCGGTTTGCAACGCCCCTTTCCCAATATCCGGAGGAAAACGGGAAGGGCTGGTACCGGGAAACCTGCCTGGCGCCTCTTTGCTTTGATGAAAACGGGTATCTGATGCCGGTAATGGTTTTATGATTGTATTTTTTAATAGCAGGAAACGCTGTAAATATCATTATGGCGTTTCCTGCTTTAGTTTTATGGGGTATCAATGGCGGTATATCCGTTCTTCTTGGCCCATGCAAGAAGACGTTTCATTTCGGAAGTCAATCTGGTAGAAATTATCTTCCTCTGTTGCCATATCAATATGAGTTAAGTCTAACACGGAAAGGCGGAGTTTGTCACTATATATTGCATGATTTTTAACACTTAAGAGCTGATAAGTGGCATAAAATTCCGGATGGTCCTTAAGCAGGGTGAAGTTTAAAATCCCAATCTGCACCACCGGACTGACGTCTTCGTATTCTCCCCCTGATTTCAAATGGTCAAAATTGCGGCACAGGTAACTTAAAGAACGCTCCACCCAGTTGTACTGGTTAATGTAATAGAAATATAAATCTAAGTGCCGATTAGCAAGAAATTTTTAAAAACAATATGAAATTCGTATCATAACATAGTGCAAAAAATAAGAATTTGGTTCATGTAAGAAAATAAGCAGGATTGTTATAATTTATGCAAGATGAAAAAGGGGGTGGACTGTCTTTGAAAAGAATGAAAGCGTGGTTTTTAACGAAGCCGGGGGAACTTAGATTACTGGAAACGGATGTGCCGGAGATATCGGAAAACCAGGTGTTGATCGAAGTTGAGAGGGCATGTATCTGTAATGGTTCCGATCCCGGTATTTATCATGGGCATGAAGCTTACAGAACTCCGATGATTTTTGGGCATGAAGCCAGTGGGCGGATCATCCAAAAAGGAAAAGCGGTAAAGTCGTTTCAGGTTGGTGACCGAGTCTGCTGGTGGTTTGAAGCAGGGGCATTTGCAGAATATCAGGCGGTGTCGGTAGATCGGGTGGCTATGTTCCGGATACCAAAGAACCTGCCTTTGGACCAGGGGCCGATACTTGAGCTGGTTTTGGCTTCCTGCCGTGCAATCATGGAACTGCCTGCCGCACAGGACAGAAAAACCATAGCAATCTGCGGGCTTGGGCCAAGCGGCCTGGTACTGTTACAGTATGCAAGGGCCTTGGGTTATGAAAGGGTGATTGGCTGGGATCTATATGAGGAGAGACGTAAATTGGCTTTGAAGCTGGGGGCGGATGCGGTATATGATCCAAAGGAATTATCAGAAGAAACAGTGAAAGAAATTCAGGAAAGTGATGTAGGGGTGGTGATGATGGGAGACGACCTTTTGCCAGGGGAGCCTGTCTTGACATTATTTATGCGGTCTATACGCACCAATGGACTTTTGGTCTCCTATGGTCATCCGGAAAAAGGATGCAGATTTTCCCCTTATGTGTTTCAGGCAAGAAATCTGCGGATGCAGGGGCCTGTAAATGATATGGCGGTAATCAGGGAAAAAGGAGAAGAGATCATGGGGCTGATAAAAAGAGGCATCATACAGATTGGTCCGCTGATCACTCACAAGGTAGATTTTGAAGATTTTCTTCCGGCTTTTGAGAACTTGTTGAAAAGGCCGCAGGAGCAGATTAAAGTAATCGAGCAGTCTCGGAAACTCAATAGCGAATAGGCAGGAAAGGGTTGACTTTCAGAAATGAGAGGGATAAGGGATGGATGATTGTGGGGCTTGAGCAGTCCAGAGAGCATAAAGAATAAAAATGTGCATGACTTTAAAGCCTGTCGGAAAGCAGGCCTGAAAGAATCCAGAAACAGGAAACCTGGTTTATGCGGCTGCCTGCACCTGCTGTTTATAGCGGGCATCCAGATGGATGCAGATCCCGATCATGGTTGTCATGAAAGAATAATGCTCCTTTGTATGTATGAACATGCGGTGCAGGCCGTAATCATTGAGGATGCGGTTATTGATACGTTCCGCGGCGGTGCGTTGATTATAAATTTTCTTATAAGTATCTGTGCCGCGGGGAACGTCGGTGTAAAGCCGGATATCCCATTCGGGCCGGGTCTTGACGACTCTCCCATATTTGGAATCTGTGCAGGAGTTTTTACATTTGGAACAGTGTTCTTTCCCATAGGGGCAGCGCCACATGAGGTAACCGCTGGAACTGTCATAACCGTTAGGCTTCATGCGCAGTTTTTCCTGACATAGAGGGGTTCCATCTTTGTCAATGGTGATGACATCAGGAATTGTTTTTGGCCGGCCGCATTTGTCATTGAGGTCGATGAATGCCCGTATCTCCCTTTTTTTGAGGAGCCTGTAAGTGGGGTAATTGTCCATTGCGGAATCCAGGCACATATTTTCAATGGGAACTGCGGGCATATGTTTTTCCAGTTCGTGGAAAGCGACAAGGAAATTGACCGAATCATGCCGCCTTGCGCTGGTAAAGCGCAGGAGAAGGGGAATGTCTGTCCTGAGTTCACTGTTATAGCATGATAACTGGAACAACGTGTAGCCGAAGTAAAATTTATCCAGGTCACTGTCCCAGCCCCAGGAAGCGTCAGGGTCGGGGAAATGCCGAAGGTTATCGGGTGCGCCGACCCTGTGGTGTCCGCGCGGGCAGGCATGGGTATGCACGGCGGTGCCGTCCCCGGAAACGGTAAGGTGTTCCATTGGGATCAGGCCGCATTCCATGGAAGGCAGGACAGCCACAAGATAGAAGAAGCGCTGCAGCCGCCCCTCAAAGTTAAAAGGGATATCCTTCCCGTCCATGAGGCGTTTTTCGATTGCTTCAGTAATTTTGGGCTTTGTTTCCTGTGCTTTCTGTTTTTTGCCATTGGGCTTATCGGGCTTTTTGCTGTTCCAGGAAGCGGGAAGCAGTTTGTTCCGTGCATATAAGTCCGTTGGCGGTGCAGTCCAGAGCCTGTCCATGAAGTCAAAATAAG
>OFGG01000333.1_pt1 | contig 41770 bp, 36 predicted proteins | sample 1521701 | NCBI WGS metagenome assembly OFGG01 (sample SAMEA3504081, study PRJEB24116) | mouse gut metagenome | biome: mouse gut; feature: mouse-associated habitat; material: faeces | place: Denmark | collected 2011
GTTTGATATTCGGCATAATCACATTCTCCTTTCCTGCCCTTAGTATACCCTGATTTGATGTAAAATTCAACAGCATATTTTACAACAGTATTTTAGTGAGCGCCCCATATAGATTTTGAGAGGCTCCCGGTCTTGGCCTGTCCTTCTTCTGGCAAAGTGAGTAAATGCAGTTATGCTATGAGACGGAAACAACCGTTTCCTCATATTTAAAAACCTTTAAATCCGGGGCTTTCCGGCTTGTCCACTCATAAATCCCTTTGATGTGTTCCCATGTTACATCGTGGCTGGGCATACCGCCGGCCCGGCCGCCGAGGACGGTAGTGCCTTTTAGCATATCCCATGAAAAATTATCAATGGGAGTCCGGGATACCAGAAAGTTCCCGGCGCGCTGGGTCAGCTGGGCGAAATTGACCACATAATCCTGAGTACCGCCTGCATAGGTGTAAATGGTGGATTCACTTCCCATAAAGCCTATGTCCGCTTCGTCAGTAAGTACGGCGGTCATGGTCTTGTCGGCGCCAAAGCCGGTGACCAGGGTCAGGTCAATGCCTTCTTGTGCAAAGTATCCTTCTTCGATTGCCACATACATAGGAGCATAGAAGATGGAATGGGCCACTTCGTTTAAGGTTACGGGAGTTAAGGAACTTCCGGAATCTTTTTTATCCGTTGGTTTGGCACAGCCTGCAAGGGTACCTGCCACAAGTAAAGTGGAAAGGAGCAGGGCAAGGGGTTTTTTTAGTATTTTTTTCATAATAACCTCCAAATAGGGGTAAGCCGGCCGCGCTTGGCGCCGGCATATGTTTATTTATCTTATGTAAAAGTCTGCAAAAGTAGCAAGTCTATATTTTTTATCCACCCCGATTGTATTCTTTTTTGCATTTACTGGATTCCAAATTACATTCCGAGGGGAAATTGGCTCATTAGAACCGATCAAAGATCCGGTGAAAAAATAAAACATAAGGAAGGTATCATGTTTTTTATAGACAATAGGTGACAAGATAAGCTATACTGTTAAAGGTATAGCTTATTATTTTTTCAGGAGGATTTGGATATGGGCTTGATCAGATCAATAACCAAGGCAGTCACCAGTGCTGCCGGCGGTGTTATGGCGGACCAGTGGAAAGAGTATTTTTATTGTGAGGCACTAGAAACGGATGTTCTGGTGACGAAAGGAAAGAAGCGCACAAGCAAACGAAGCGGCGGGAATAACAAAGGAGAGGATAATATCATTTCCAATGGCTCGCTTGTAGCGGTAAACGAAGGGCAGTGCATGATCATTGTAGACCAGGGGAAAGTGGTTGAATTTTGTGCGGAAGCAGGGGAGTTTCGGTACGACACTTCTTCGGAGCCCAGCTTGTTTTGCGGGAATCTGGGTGAAAATATCCAAAAGACTTTTGCGACCATTGGGAAACGTATCACGTTTGCAGGCGATACGGCGAAAGACCAAAGGGTTTACTATTTTAATACAAAGGAAATCATGGGGAATAAATATGGAACGGCTAACCCGGTTCCGTTCCGTGTGGTAGACAATAATATTGGACTTGATATTGATATTTCTATCAGGTGTAACGGCGAGTATTCCTACAAGATCACAGACCCGTTGCTGTTTTATGCGAACGTATGCGGGAATGTGACGGAGGATTTTGAAAGGTCTGAAATCGACAGCCAGCTAAAAGCGGAGTTGATGACGGCGCTGCAGCCGGCGTTTGCTAAGATTTCGGCTATGGGCATCCGCTACAGTGCGGTTCCTGCCCATACTATGGAGCTGGCGGATGCTTTAAATGAAGTGCTTTCCGAGAAATGGGCGCAGCTTAGGGGAATCGAGATCGTTTCTTTTGGGATCAATGCCATGAAGGCGTCTCAGGAAGATGAGGAAATGATCAAGGAACTGCAAAGAAATGCGGTCCTTCGTAATCCCAACATGGCGGCGGCAACATTGGCAGGCGCACAGGCCGAGGCGATGAAGGCAGCGGCTTCCAACCAGTCTGCAGGACCTATGATGGCATTTGCGGGAATGAACATGGCAGCCCAGGCAGGGGGCATGAACGCCCAGCAGTTGTTCCAGGTGGGGCAGCAGGCAGCTCAGGCGCCTGTCCAAAATGCGGTACCTGCGCAAGAGATGGCAAACGCGCCTGAACCGGGTAAGACGGGCTGGGTCTGTGCCTGCGGACATAGCGGGAACACAGGAAAGTTTTGCAGCGAATGCGGAAAAGAAAGACCAGCGGCAGAGGGCTGGACTTGTGCCTGCGGTACAATAAATAAAGGAAAATTCTGTTCCGAGTGTGGGGCGAAAAAGCCTGCAGGGGAGCCCTTATATCGGTGTGATAAGTGTGGATGGGAGCCGGAAGATCCTAAAAATCCTCCTAAATTCTGTCCGGAATGCGGCGACCCTTTTAACGAAAATGATATCAGATAGTGGGGGATGCCGATGAGTGAGTTTGACACGAATCTGGATGCTCAAACAGTGTCTACGGTAGAGGAGACGGACAAAAAATGCCCTTCCTGCGGCGGCGTAATGGACTTTGACCCTGCAACGGGAGGGCTTAGCTGCCCTTATTGCGGACACAAGGAAAAAATAGCGCTGAAGGGAGAATCCGGACCGGCAGAGGAACTGGCGCTGGAAGATGCGGAAAAAACAGGGAACTGTGACTGGGGTGCGGCGAAGAAAACGGTGATCTGTAAGGCCTGCGGGGCGGAGTCTGTTTATGATGCCCTGGAGATATCGGCGGAATGTCCATTCTGCGGATCCAATCAAGTTATGGAAGCTTCGGATCAAAATACATTGGCCCCCGGTGGCGTGGTTCCTTTTCAGGTTTCGGATAAACAAGCTTCCGATCTGTTTAAAAACTGGATCCGGCGTAAATGGTTTTGTCCTAAGCTTGCTAAGGAAAGTGCGAAGGCGAAGCATTTTAAGGGAATCTACCTGCCTTTTTGGACTTTTGACGCAATGACAACGTCTAGCTATCGGGGAGAATTTGGGCGTGATAGGGTTAAGAAAAAGTCAAATGGAGAAACGCGGGTGGAAACCACATGGCATCCGGTGAAAGGAAGTTATGAGGAATTTTTTGATGATGAGCTGATCTGTGCGACCACAAACCACAATCAATCAATGCTGATGGGATTAGAGCCTTACCATACTGCGGAAAATAAAACATACCGGCCGGAATATGTTGCGGGGTTCGGGGCGGAGCGATATGCCGTTGGAATCAAAGAGGCATGGCAGATGGCAAAGGAGAGTATAAAATACAAATTAAACGGCAGCATTGAACGAAAGATCATGGAAGAAAACCATGCGGACCGCATAAGGAACCTTCGGATTGAATCTTCTTTTTCAAAACTGACTTATAAATATTTGCTGCTTCCGGTATGGATCTCCAGTTATAAATATAAGGAAAAGGTATATCAGTTTATGGTAAACGGACAGACCGGCAAGGTATCCGGCAAGACGCCGATTTCCATCCCTAAGATAGTGATCACCGGAATTGCAGTGGTTTTGATCATCATTCTGCTTGGTATGCTGTTTAGCAGCGCAGGGTATTAAAGTCTTTTAAACAGGGGGCGGGAAGCGTACATATGATTATAGTAGTATGTGTTATCATTGTTTTGGTCTTGATACTGGTGATATCAGGATGTGCGTTTTATTTTATATGGAAGGCCAAAAGGGCAGTGGAGTCCTTTTCCCGAAGTGCTTTTGGAACGTCGGATATCAGGCAGGGCTTCCGACAGGTGGAGCAGGAATATGCGGCTGTTCCGAAGTCGGTATCCGCAATGACGGGCTTGTATCTTCCTAAAATAAAAAAAGATTTTCCGGAATTTCAGTATGATGAGATGAAGGTCAGGGCGGAAAATGTCCTGACCTCTTACCTGCTTGCAGTGGACAGGATGAGCGAAGGAACATTAAAAGAAGGGAACAAGGAGCTTAAGGATAAGCTGGAAATGCGCATCGGGATGCTCCGCGGCGCAGGGGAAAAGGAGTCATTCCGGAGTATCAAGCTTCACAGGACTGAGATCACGGATTACCGGAAGCGGAACGGGAGATGCATCATTACTTTCCAGACTTCCCTCCAATATTATTACACAAGGAAGGATGAGAGTGGGAAGATTTTGGCAGGCAGAGAGGATCTGCCCACCCAAAGTAAATACAATACGGATGTTATTTATATACAGGACAGAGAATTGCTTGCGGATGAGAGGGATCTGGCCCTTGGACTGAACTGCCCCAACTGCGGTGCGCCTATCCCGGGAACAGGAAGTAAGGTCTGTGAGTACTGCGGTACGCCGGTGGTGGAGCTTAATATTTATGCGTGGACATTTGGCAATGTCACAGAGGTGAGGTGAACATGAGTATTTACGATACATTAAATGAACAACAAAAAAAAGGGGTATTTACCACAGAAGGCCCGGTTCTTTTGCTGGCGGGGGCTGGTTCCGGGAAGACCAGGGTGCTGACGCACAGGATCGCATATCTGATTGAGGAAAAAGGGGTAAGCCCGTGGAATATCATGGCCATCACCTTTACCAACAAAGCGGCAGGGGAAATGAAAGAGCGTGTGGAAAATCTGGTGGGGATGGGGTCTGAAAGTATCTGGGTTACGACATTCCACTCCACCTGTGTGCGGGTTTTGCGCAGGTATGCCGACAGGATCGGGTTTGATAACAATTTTGCCATTTACGATTCGGATGACCAGAAATCCGTGATGAAGGAAGTCTGCAAAAAACTCCAGATCGATACCAAGACGCTGAAAGAGAGGGCGGTCCTTTCTGCTATATCATCGGCAAAAGATGAGCTGATCACCCCGGATGAATATCTGCGGGGAAGCGCCGGGGATTACAGAAAGCAGAGGATTGGAGCGGCATACCGGGAATATCAGAATACTTTGCGGAAAAACAATGCCATGGATTTTGACGACCTGATCATGAATACCGTGGAGCTTTTTAAAACAAATGGAGAGGTGCTTTCAGGGTACCAGAAACGTTTCCAGTACATTATGGTGGATGAGTATCAGGATACCAATACGGCCCAGTTTGAGTTGATCAGGCTTCTTGCGGATGCACACCATAATTTGTGCGTGGTGGGGGACGATGACCAGTCCATCTATAAGTTCCGGGGGGCTAATATCAGGAACATCCTTGACTTTGAGCAGGTGTATCCGGAAGCCGTGGTGATCCGTTTGGAGCAGAATTACCGTTCCACTCAGAATATTTTGGATGCGGCAAATGCGGTAATCCGAAATAATAAAAGAAGAAAGATTAAAACTTTGTGGACGGATGCGGACCAGGGGAACGGTATCCATTTCAGACAGTTTGACACTGCCTATGAGGAGGCGGAGTTTATTGCTGATGATGTGGCGAAAAAGAAACGAAAGGGTACGGCGGATTATGGCGATTGCGCCGTTTTATACCGGACTAATGCTCAGGCCAGGCTTTTGGAGGAACGCTTTGTGGTGGAAGGGATTCCCTATAATGTTGTGGGAGGAGTGAACTTTTACGCCAGGCGGGAGATCAAAGACCTGCTGGCCTACTTAAAGACCATTGATAACGGAAGGGATGACCTTGCGGTAAAGCGCATCATCAATGTGCCAAAGCGGGGCATCGGCATGACCACCATTGTAAAGATACAAGATCATGCGGATCTGCATGAGATCAGTTTTTATGACGCCTTGCGGCAGGCAGATGAGATTGCGGGGATTGCCGGAAAAACTGCGGCAAAGTTAAAGCCTTTTGTAAATATGATTCAGGCATTTAGGAGCAAGCTGGAGTTTTACGGACTGGAGGATCTTTTAAAGGACGTGATCGAGACCACCGGATACGTGAAGGCTTTGGAGGATTCCGACGAGGAAGATTCGGATGACCGGATTGAAAATATCGACGAACTGATCAGTAAGGTGGTGGCCTTTGAGGAAGTCCATGACCATCCCACGTTAGGGGAATTTCTGGAGGAGGTTGCCCTGGTTGCGGATATCGACAATGTGGAAGATGGAAATAATAAGGTCCTTCTCATGACACTGCACAGCGCCAAGGGGCTGGAATTTCCCCATGTCTATATGGCAGGGATGGAAGACGGGATCTTCCCAAGCTATATGACCATTGTTTCCGACGACCCGGATGAGATCGAGGAAGAAAGACGGCTTGCTTATGTGGGGATCACCCGTGCCGAAAAGGATTTGACTTTGTGCTATGCCAAAGTGCGCATGATTCGGGGGGAGACTCAGATGAATGCGGTAAGCAGGTTCGTTAAAGAAATACCGAAGGAATTGTTGGATAACCGGCTGCCTGGCGTTCGGGTAAGGCCTGTGGCGGTGGATGCGCCAAAGCGGACTGCGGCAGAAAACAAGCCTTTTATCGCCGGCGGCGGGTTTGGATCTTTAAGTGCGGCAGGTATCAGCAAAGGAGTCGGCGCAGTGTCCGGCGGCAGGCCTGATTATGATATTGGAGACCGGGTCAAACATGTAAAATACGGGGAAGGAACCGTTACGGATTTGGAGCCGGGGGCGAGGGATTACAAGGTTACCGTTGATTTTGACGAGGCCGGGCAGAAGATCATGTATGCCGCGTTTGCGAAACTGATTAAAATTTCATAAAATATGTAAATTTTGGTAGTAAATTTTGCTTTTAAATGTTATATTATATTTCAGAGGGGAAATACTAATCAAAAATAATTCTCCTTAGATTATGGGAAGAATCCGGCATGCGGAAAGGGAGGTATGTACCATGAGCACATGGAATAAGATCGAAGAATTAATGGAGTTTGTGAAAACACACGATGTAAAGGAATTGAAGGATTATTGGAACCACAGGGATGAGAAGAAAACCAATAATACTGTTTTGTGGGTTTTGGCAATCATCGGAGCAGTAGCGGCAGTGGCAGCAATTGCTTATGCAGTGTACCGTTACATGACGCCGGATTATCTGGAAGATTTTGATGACGATTTTGACGATGATTTCGAAGACGACTTCTTCGAGGATGAGGACGAAGAGGAAGAGAAATCCCCAAAGGAGCAGGAGCCTGCTAAGGAAACAGAGGCAGAATAGTTTTGCAGGACACAAAGTACTTATAGGTATTGTGCGGGATGTGCAGAAGTGTACATCCCTTTTCTGCGTTAAATCATAATATAACCGTCAAATGGAGACGGCATGGAGGTCATTGTGAAAAAAGGACAGGTGTTGCTGGGAACGGTGGAACGTGTGGACTTTCCCAATAAGGGTATCGTGGATACGCCGGAAGGGCAGTGCGTGGTAAAGAACGTGCTCCCGGGGCAGAAAATATCATTTGTGGTACAAAAAAAGAGAAACGGGCGGGGAGAGGGCCGTCTTTTAACGGTGGAAGAAAAATCTCCTTTGGAGACAGGGAGTGCCTGTGCCCATTTTGGGGAGTGCGGCGGATGCGCCTATCTGTCACTTCCCTATGAAAAGCAGCTTTGGATAAAGGAGGAACAGGTGAGGAAGCTTTTGTCCGGTGTGCTTGACAGGCAGGAAGGCAAGTGGGAATTTGAAGGGATCAAGGCAAGTCCGGCTGTTGAGGCTTACCGGAATAAGATGGAGTTTTCTTTTGGCGACGCTTATAAAGACGGCCCGCTATCTTTAGGGATGCACAAGCGGGGGAGCTTTTATGATATTGTTACGGTAAATGACTGTAAGATCGTGGATCAGGACTACCGGAGTATCCTCACATATACCAGGGAGTATTTTGACGGAACATCTTTTTACCATCGGTTACGCCATGAAGGATACCTTCGGCATTTGCTGGTGCGGAAAGCCGCAAAGACAGGGGAGATTTTGATCGCCCTGGTGACGACCTCGCAGACAGACCCGGATATGCAGGAGAAAGTTTTCCTTGAAAAATGGAAAGACGGACTGCTAAATCTGGATTTAATCGGAAAAATAACAGGTGTCCTTCATGTTTTGAATGATTCTGTGGCGGATGTGGTCCAAAGTGACCGCACGGATATCCTTTACGGGCAGGATTATTTTTTTGAAGAATTGCTTGGCCTTCGGTTTAAGGTGTCTGCTTTTTCTTTCTTCCAGACTAATTCACTGGGGGCAGAGGTCTTGTATGAAACAGCAAGGGAATATATCGGTAACCTTTATGGAGGGGACAGCCCGGATAAAGTGGTGTTTGACCTGTACAGCGGCACCGGTACCATCGCACAGCTTATGGCCCCTGCGGCGAAAAAAGTGATCGGTGTGGAGATTGTTGAAGAGGCGGTGGAAGCGGCCAGAGAAAATGCCCGGTTGAATGGTTTACATAACTGCGAGTTTATTGCCGGGGATGTACTGAAAGTGTTAGACGAGATAGAAGAAAAACCGGATATGATCATTCTGGATCCTCCAAGGGATGGGGTGCATCCGAAAGCGCTAAAGAAGATCATCGGGTACGGGATTGAGAAGATGGTCTATATCTCCTGCAAGCCAACCAGCCTTGTGCGGGATCTTGAGGTGTTTTTGGAAAATGGATATGAGGTGGAACGGGCCGTGGCCGTGGATCAGTTTCCTTGGACAACGGGGATAGAGACATGCGTATTGCTGTCCCAAATGCTTTGATTATATACAGCAACAAATGCAGCAATATCATGTGGTGCAGATAAGAAATACATACGAGTATATTTACCGCAATTTAAAATAGACATTATTGGAACCGGGTATAATCAGCTGAAAGTTCTGTTTTAAGCCATGTAAAACTATTTTGACAAAGAAAAAAGGCAATGTCAAAGGCTTTTGACAGACAAAATAGCTATATTCAGATACAATAAAGGAGAAGATTCAAGATGGATATTGGATTACGCATCAAGAAATTTAGGGAACAACAAAAAATTTCCCAAGAAGAATTGGCTCTTAAAATATTTGTTTCAAGACAAACAATTTCTAACTGGGAAACAAATAAAAGTTGTCCAGATGTTAAAAGTTTAATTACTTTATCTAATATTTTCAATGTGTCTTTAGATAATTTTATAAAAGAAGATATAAAGGAGATGAGGGAGGTTGTAGAAAAAGCGACAATTAAAAAGTTTAATGTGATAAGTGTGGTTTTCCTGATTGAATTGGTAGTTGTAGCCGTGAGTGCCTATCCTTTATTTAGTATTAAGGGAAATATAGGAATTATTATTTGGTTATGCTTGTTTGCAATAACGCTTTATACGGCAAGTAAGATTGAAAAATTCAAAAAGAGCTATGACATTCAAACCTATAAAGAAATTTTGGCATTTATTGACGGAAAACAATTAACACATGATGAAACACAACAAGAAATTGGAAAAAGAAATTATCAAAAAATCATATTTGCATTCATTGCGGGTGTAATCACCCTTGCTATATGTTTTGCTGTAATTTTTATTTGCCAGCGTTTAACAAATTAAAGGGAGAAAAAATCATGGAATTTTGGCTTATTTTGCTTTTCTTTGTAACTATGGGCGGAAGTTGTTCATTAGCAGGTACTTGGTGGAGTAAAGACAAAAAGAAAAAACAGGATACAAACGAACCTCAAAAAGATAAATAACAAAGTAATATCAAAATAACGGCGTAAAGGCGCATGGAACAGTAAATTGAAAACCATGCGTCTTTTTTCATGCGCGCTTGCGCGCATTGCCCAACAAGGAGGAACAATGGACGACAACATTCAGACCAAGAAATAGCGATGAAAGCAGAAGCGGTTAGGACAGTACATGGGCGCTAAAAGGAATCTTAAAAAGCAGATAGACAGTTTGGATAAGATGTATGATAATATAGACGAAAAAAGCATAGCAGTCTGCCCTGATAGATGAGATTCAGGTATACGAGGAGGGCAGACCAATGAAAGGCAAAAACGATGGAACAACAATGGATAGTCGATAGCCCAGATAATACCGCAGGGATTCTCCTGCGCCTTGCCCGCATCAGCCAGGGAAAAGGGCAAAAAGAAGTCTGCCACGGCCTGTGCGTGGTGTCTTACCTAAGCAAAATCGAGCGTGGCAAAGGAAACCCGGACACCGCCCTTTTGGGGCAGCTGTTTGGAAGGCTGGGCATCACCTATGAAACAGAAAAAAACTTTTTGGAAGAGAGCAGGGAGCAGATTCGGAAATATTTTTACAGGAATCTTTATGAGCTTAAAAGAAAAGAGCTGTTTGAGGAATTAAAGAAAAAGGAAGAAAGGCTCCGGTACTCACCGTTGGCGCTTTACTGGCTTTTCATTTCGGCCATGGAGGGAGAAGGCGGAATGGAGCTTTTGGGGAGCCTTCAAGAGAGTATGGACAGACGACAGAAGGCTCTTTTTTTTGTCCTGAAATCCTATGAGAACCCGGATGTGGAGGCTAAGGTGCGGTACTGTGAGGCGGCAGCGGAATTGACAGGCGACACATTTGTGATGCGTCAGCTCCTTTATGCGTATTTTGCCGCGGGCAGGTACAATGCCATCCATTATCTGGAAAACCGTTTTGTGGCATTGGCGCTGGAAGAGGGGAATACCTATGCGCTTGCGGATTATTACTATATGAATGCATCCGCTTATGCCTGCGTGAACATGGAAGAGATGATGGTATCCTATTACCGGAAGGCGGAGCACTTGATCATGAACACTTGCTGGGGGGAAGAAATGCTTCCCGATATTTACTATAATATAGGCGCCGTTTATGTGGAGCTTGGAAAATACGAGCTTGCGCTTTCTTATCTGAACCGGGTCACACAGGAGAGCTTTTTGCTGTGGCATAAGAAAGGCCTGGCGTATTTGGGGCTGTCCCAACAGAAGGAATTGGATGAATCCCTGATAAAAATGAAAGGTTTTTTGGAAAAAGGCGGGAATAACATACAGGCGGGGGAGGTGGAGAGACTTATGTACCAGGAGCTTCGTATGCGCAGCGAGCCGGGATATGAGAAAAGCCCGGAATATCTGGAACTTTTGGAAACCCTTTTGGCTGTGTTGAAGAAAGAACGGCCTTTTGGCTTTTTGTATGCGTATCGGAATGTGGCAAGGGAGACCTATGTCAGGTGGAGAAAATACCGCAAGGCACTGGAGTTTGAAGAGGAAATTTCCTTGAAAGCATTAAATCAAGGCGTTAAATCATAGACTATAGGCAAGATTTTCTCAAAAAAAGATACTTTACCCTGCTTTAGCTTTTTAGTAGAATGAAAAGAAATGACAGGGGGATAAAAATGAGAACAAAGAATGGGAAACTCTGGACCAAAGATTTTACTTGTATCACGGCAGCCACGGTTTTATCCGCAGTGGGTGGGGAAGCCATGAACCTTCCAATCAGCCTGCTGGTATTCGAGGAGACGGGGTCCACGCTGCTTTCCGCATTGGTGTTTGTCTGCGGGATATTGCCGGATTTCCTGTTTTCGGTACTGGCGGCGCCGCTGATCGATAAGAGTGGGAAGAAAAAGTGGATTGTGGGGCTGGATATCCTGACAGCCGTCATCTACCTGGGGATGGGCTTATGGGTGGCTGGGCATGAATTTGACCTTGCTTTTTATCTTGTGTTTGTTTTGACCATCGGGTCGGTATCTGTCCTGTACAGGCTTGCCTACGGCGCATGGTATCCTTCCCTGATCCCGGCAGGCCTGGAGCAGAAGGGCTATGCGGTGAGCAATTCGGTTTACCCGATTGTGATCATTGCCGTGTCGCCCCTTGCTGCATTTTTGTATGAGAGGATCTCCATGGCGGAAATCTTTTATCTGGTGGCAGGGATCACAGTTCTGTCCATTGTGATTGAGGGCTGCATCAGGGAAACACATAGTAAGGCCCCAGAAAAATATAGCTGGAAGACTTACCTTTCGGATATCGGGGAAGGCTTTGGGTATATCAAGAGGGAAAAGGGGATCCGTAACATTTATACGTATATGAGCATCACCAGTGGGGTATCCGACGGCAATATTATCCTGACACAGGCTTTTTACCAGTCCTCGCCTTACCTTACGGTGACCATGCTGGGGTTTTTGAAGAGTGCGGAGATGATCGGGCGGGGGATTGGGGGCGTGTTCCAGTACCGGATGGAAATCCCGGTGAAGAAAAGGTATGCATTCACGAAGATGGTTTACGGGTGTTACAACGTAATGGATATGCTGCTTTTATTTCTCCCCTATCCGATTATGCTTGGTAACAGATTTCTTTGCGGGGCGCTGGGGATCTGCAGCGCCACCATCCGGGAAACGGCGGTGCAGTGTTACCTGCCGGAGAACATGCGGGCACGGGTCAACGCCTTTTTCAATATGGCATTTGCGGCGGGAAGCGTGCTCTTCCAGATGGCGGCAGGGCTGATGGGGCAGGTGATGCCCTACCGGGCGGCGGTGGTGATACTGGCTGTCTTTACACTGGCCTGTATGGAAGTATTGATTATACTTCCCGCAAAGGAGAACCGCCCGGTGTATGAGGCGGTCCGGGAATGAATGCGCCTGCCTACAATCCTCCCTCTTTATTAACAAAGATGGCATTTAATTTCCAACGGTAACCGGGCTTTGAGGAGATCTGCAATAAAACATCCCCATCTCTGGGCAGTATGAAAGGAAGCGGAACGCTCCCATAGCGTCCGGCGGGAAGAATACCGGTATCTGTCTGCGTACCATGCCCGGGCAGAAGGAAGCTGGTGTATGAGGATTCCTCTCCGTCACCGCTGATGATAAGCAGGCAATACCTTCCTCTTGGCAGTTTCAAGCGGAAGAGGGCAGGCTGCTCCCCTTCCAGAAAATCTTCCCTGAGATCGTCAGGCCCTGGCTGCTTTTGGGCTTTAAGACCGTCAGCTTTTAAAAAGCCGTACCCTTTTTGGGGGCAATAAAGATCGGCGCCCACTCTTTTAGGGCCTGCGCAGTACAGGATGCACTGGCCGGAAAAAACAGTCTGCCTGGCATAGGCATTGTCATACTCTTTGCAGGAAGTTTCATTTTTGGAGTGTGGGCCAAAGTCAAAAATGTAAGGTGTTTGAGGATAGTTCCATTCATTGCCAAACAGATAAGGACAGGTAATGGCATCTACAGCCTGCTGATATCTGGTGTGGGGATTGCCCCCCCAGGAAAATCCTGCGGTGGGTCCACGCTGCCGGATGGCAGAGGAGTGCAGGCGGTTTGGTTTTCTTTTCAGCTTTTGCTTCGGCGGCATTCCCAAAAGAAATGATCTGGCCTTTCTGCATAAAGCGTTCTAATTTATGGGCGTTGCCGTCCGGTGACAGCTCTCCCGGAAGGATAAGCTTTAAAAGGGCGTTCCGAGTGCTTTCAACTGCAAGAAAGGTCACCCGGAAATTTTTTTGTTCTGCGGATACCCGGAAACCGTCCGGGGTAAGGAAGCCTTCAAAACTGATATCATCCCAATCTTCATAGCCTGTCCGAGCCTTTGTCAATTCCTCTGCATACTGAACCTGATAAAGGGTTAATTCTTCCTTTCCTTTTGGAACTGCCGGGAAAACTCTGATTTCTCCGGAGGGCGTGGTCTGGAGAAGCATAAGGTTTATGGCATTTAAAATGCCGCCTGCGGCCTCCATCATTACCGGAAGATAATGGGCAGGTTTGGTCAGATGACAATAGTTTAAAAATCTTGGGGATTCTTCATAGGCAAGGCCGTTATCGTGCAGGACATAGTCTATTCCCTTTTCGTATAAAAGCATTAACGCATCTTTCCCAAGACCAAGCTTTGCCGCGGCGGCAGCAAGCCATCCCATACCAAAGGTGCCTGTTTCCGTATGGACGGCTGCATATTGCAAAGTCTCTTTCCAACATGGCAGGTCATTCCGGGGTGTGGTACCGGGCAGAGAGTCCGGGCAGGACGCCATGGACAACTCCGGGGCGGAAGGGCCGGTTTCTTCGCCCGGGAACAAAGGCATCAACAGGGAAGGATGCCTGAAAAAGAGCGCATCCGGCGCCAGATAAGAATCCTTATATCGGCGTTGGTCTTTTGTTTTTGGATAAGCAGGCAGATGGCTAAGAAGTTCTTGCAGCCTGTCTTGTTCTTCTTTGGCTCTGTCAAGGAGCTTTGCGGATTCTAAAGTAATCCGGAGAAGCTTTCTGATACAGGAAACGGTAATCACGGAATCTATGGCGACAGGCCCCTGCTCCGGGGAGATATCATAACAGATATGCAGGGTTCCGTTTTCATCCTTTTTTGCAAGATATTGAAAAAAGGAAACCTGCTCCTGGAAGACAGGATATGCTTTCTTTTCAAGGAAAACAGTGTCACCGGTATATTGGTAATACAGCCATAAAAACTGGGCGCACCAGGGCTGAATGCAGTTGTACAAGGTATGGGGATAATCCAAAGCCCATCCGTTCCGGCCGTAAACCTGCCGGGTATATTGCCGGATATCTTGTTCATAGGATAAATATCCCTCACAAAACAGTTTTAAAAATTCCGGATGCCCTGCCATATAGGTTCCCCAGAAAGAACTTTGGATATTGACATCCCAGTACCACATGCTTCCCCACATATTGGGCTTCCTGATATCCCAAAGCCCGCTAAGGCCCCAGGATTGTTCCGGGTAGGAGCTGCCCTTGGCGCTGGAGCATTCCAGAAGATAAAGCTGCAGAAACCATAAATGCTCTAAAAAAGCATCCGGAAGGGAAAGCCGGCTGCGCCAAAAGTTTTCCCAGTAAATGCGATGCTCCCGGATGATTTCAGTTTCCCGGCTTACAAGTTCCCGGGTTATCAGAGAAGGATCCCGGCCTTCTGGAAGCAGTGTGGCAGCCAGACAAAATGTATTGGCACCGGCAAAAAAGCCGGGGCTGCATAAGGCGAAAGCCCCGGAAACGGGTGTGCCGGAAAGCCATTCCGGCTCTTTCCATAAGCCCCGTTCTGACTGCGATAACCTTAACAGTATTCCCTCAGGCTGCCTTGCCGCAATGATTTCCGCTTTCACGGACTTGCCGTCATATTGAGCTTCGAAAATGATCCTGGCTTCTTCAATCAGGAGCGTTAAGCAAAAGCTGCCGTTTTCCGGTATTTGGCTCGGGGAAAGTAAAAGCTCCGCTCCCTCCGGATAACTGGTTCCCTGATAATCCGGCCTTTTTACGTTAGAATCGGGATGGAGCATGCGGGAATAATGCATATACATGGTATCGCCGCTTTCCCGCAGACGATCTGTTTTTTTGCATAATTCTTTGTAAGTGTCTCTAAACCGTGCAGGATCCTGAAACATCCGGGGGGAATCAGTATGGGAATCGTGGCCTTTGTGCACCATTCCTGCAGGCCTTGGCAGATGCCGATAATAACAGTCATAATGGTTGATTGCAATATGAAGGACTCGATCCTCAAAAAATACCATGGCTCCCAGCTTGCCGTTTCCCACAGGGAGTGCCTGATCCCAACTGTTTTCTACATCCTGAAAACAAATTTCATGGCATTGCTTTTGCTTCATAATCTCCTCTTTTCTGTGCCGTGTTTTCCGGTTACCAGTACATTTCCCAATCGGGGTGGAGCGCGCGCATCAGCGCTTCCACATAGAAATAGTCGCCTCACAGGCAGTATTCGTCAATCCCTTCGCCGAGGAGCCGTCCGTAAGTGGAGTGTTTCAGCACGCCGTTTCCGACATCTTCTGTTTTGGCAGCGTAATGATCGATCAGACTTTCCAAAATGGCGTATGCTTTTTGCCTGTAGGATTCCGGGCAAAGTTTCTGGCGGCAGGCTTCCAAAATACCGCATACGGCAATGGCGGAAGCGGAACTGTCCCGGGGTTCATCCCCTTCCATAAAATATAGATCCCAGTAGGCAGCCAGATCTTTGGGCAGATGAGCAAGGAAATAATCGGTAACGCCTTTCCAGGTGGTTTTCAGTGAATCTTTCCTGTAATGAGGGTAGTTAAGCGCAATACCGTAGATCCCCCATGCCTGCCCTCTGGACCATGCCGATTCGTCAGAGTAGCCCTGTTTGGTAGCGCCGTAAGCAGGGCTGCCGTCTTTCTGGTTAAAATAGTAGGTGTGGTAGGTGGAAAAATCATCCCGTATCAGTACGGAAAGGGCCGTCTTTAAATGGGCTAATGCCACTTCCTGGTAACTAATATCTTTTGTTTCCTCAAAAGCCCAGTATAACAGCGGGAGATTTAAAAGGCAGTCGATGATCAGCCGGTATTCGTTTGTGTCACCGATCATTCCCCAGGCCTGAATAAACTGCCCTTTTTCCTGAAAGCGGCTGCGGAGATTGCTGGCAGCCTTTAAAGCAGTTTCCTTTGCTTTTGTATTTCCGGTCAATTTGTAAGCCGCTACACAGGAAGGACTGTAGATAAAGCCCATGTCGTGGTGGTCGACCCAGATACGTTTGTTGATTCTGTTATCAAAACTTTTCAGGTGTTCCTGTGCTGTTTCACGGAAAATTGTGTCTTTGCTTTCCTCATAAAACATCCACAGCATCCCTGTATAAAAGCCTGCTGTCCAGTCGATGTTTTCTATTTTGGGATAAAACTGGTTTTCGCTTGCGGGGGCCGGGAAACCGCCTTTGAAATCCTTAAGGTGCGACTTTACGATTTCCTGTGCGGCAGTAAATGCGTGTTTTACTTTTTCTCTGTTCATGTCTTCCTCATTTCCGCGCTGTATTTTGCGCATGATCAATCTAAAACCAGGCCAGGGTTTCGCCGGATAAAATTTCCTGTTTTTCGTTTGTCCTGTCAAACAATACGGCTTTCCCGTAGCCAATGCAGTTTTCACATTTTAAGATATCCGTTGGGGTCATGATTTCCCTGTGGCAAAGCAGCAGGATATATTCGGATTCCCCCGAACAGATCCGGAATGCTTCCGTATCTGCAGGGGAGATTTCCGTATCATGCACGATAGAACGGACGGGAAGGGAGGTTACGGAAACCGGTCTTGCAATTCCCTTTTTGCCGCCGTTTACCACCGTGATCCGGTGGAAATCTCCTTCCCATTCATTGGTGACTGCAAGGGTCTGGTTTTGGGATATCTCGTTATAATGGCAGGATTGGTTTGACTCAATGATTGTGTGTGCCCCATCCCCGGAAACGGTCTGGAGGAAGGCATCCGTCTGCTCCCCGGAAAAATGTGCCGCATGGCTGCCTGTTAAAGAGAGCTTCCCCTGCCGCCCGAAGTGGTAGAAGGATTCATAGGTATGGTATCCCGTGGCATAAAAATAGTCTGCCAGCACATAGATATCCGGTTTGATCCAAATAATGCGCCTGCTGGAAAGGACACCCTGGCTCAAATATCCGGTATGGCTGCCTTCCACGAAAGCCCCTGTTTTCCCTTCAAAGTATTGCTGTTTTAAGCAGGTGCATAGAGACTGGTTTATCCAGGAATCTTTGCACCGGCTTCCTCAAAGACGGTTCCGTTATACATAAAGACAGATATCCAGGGCTTATACCCGATTGCAGGGATGATATCTGATCTTCCGGTCATGTCCTGAGGGGTGGTCAAAAGGCTCGGAAGCAGGGTCTCGCGGAAGGTCTTGCCTCCGGTGGTATCATATGCCGTATCCACATAAGGGCTTAGATCCAATATGTATTCATTTAAATCGATTTCCAGGGGATATTCGAAGATATCAATCACTTCCCCGCCTTCCAGTGCCGGTTTCAGGATTTTTTTATTGTCGCGGCCACACCATTGCACATTTACTTTTACATTGGGATACTTATCCATAAATTCGTTAATGATTTCCTGCCATGCTTCCCCCTGAGGTTCGGTATCGTTCCACATGGACCAGTAAGTCAGTTCCCCGGAAAGCTCCTCGGGCGCTTCTGTTTCGGTGTCTGCTGCTTCTTCTTCGGGCTCATCTGCCGGTGCGGGTTTTTCGGCCTGGGCTGGAGATTCCGCTTTAGTGGAAGCGTCAGGCTGGGTGGGTGTTTCTTTGCTCTTAGTGTTTCCACAGCCGCTGGCAACGAGTGCTGTACCTAGCAGTAATGCTGCAAATAGTTTCATCTTTTTCATAATTCGTTTCCTGCCTTTCTTTTTCTTTCTTATGCGTTTATCATACCGGAAACGAATCATTTCGAAAATGTAATATCCTATACACGGATGATGTAAAATATTAAACTGTCAGCTGTTTTCTTTCTGATAGCGCATCTGTTCACTGAAATCTTCATCCCAGCTTTCCAGTACTTTAGCGGCATTCATCCGGCCTGACATCATCTCTTTTAAATTGTTCCACAGGCCGTTTAAGTTGATGCCGTTTAAGGTTTCGTCAATCTGTACCACTGTTTTGCCGGGAACGATATATTTGTCATAAATGGATTGCTGCCAGTCGGGCATATGTAAATCCTGTTCTTTAAATACGGGTGGATGATTCCAGCCTTCGTTAAATTTGTTCATGTGTTTCGGCTGGGAAAACCAATCCAGAAATTCTTCCGCTTCTTTAACGTGGCCGGAGTCTTTACAGACAGAAAATAAGCCTGCTCCGCTGACTACCGACAAAAGGTCGCTGCCGTTATATGGGAAAGGAATCATCCTAAGCTTACATTCAGGATTCTTTCGGAGCACATCGGCTATAAAAAACTGCCCCATGACATACATAGCTGCCTGTCCACCGGCTACGGCCTCCACTGCGCTATTGTAGGTTGCTTCCATATGATTTTTATTTGTGTACCCAAGTGTCCGCAATGTATGGATATCTTCCAAAATCTTATGATATTCTGGAACATCCGACCATTTTGTCCGGCTGGTGATAAGATCGGTCCAGAGGGTATCATCTGTGGACTGCATCACCATGCAGTTGAAAGCTGCCTGTATGGTCCAGGCCTCTTTGTCAGAGGCATATAAAGGGGTGATTCCGGCCTGACGGATCGTTTCGCAAACCTGATAAAATTCTTCTATGGTATTAGGGGTTTTGATTGAAAGGTCTGAAAATATTTCTTCATTATATATAAGTCCAATGCCGCTGGTGGAAGAAATAGGCAGTCCGTAAAGCTTTCCTCCGATCAATTTATTATTTAGCTGTTCAGGAAGGACTCTTTCGTGCCAGGGCGTTTCCTGCCCAAATTCAACAAAATGTTTGGTACCCACAGCCTCAAGCACCCATTTATCCAGCCTGATAAGGTCCGGCATTTCCCCCACGGCAGCTTTGGAATGTACAAGATCAATCCATTGATCATCGGGAATCCGCTGGATCTCTATTATGATTCCTGGATGTTCGCTTTCATAGGTATCGATCAGTTCCAGCAAAAAATCTTTTGCGTGAGATTGGGGCATCATGAAAGTCAGAGAAACCGTTTCATCCCGCTTGTCGATATCTTCTTTCTGCCCGCAGGCGCATAATAAGATTATGATGCATAGTGCCGATAATATCGTCTTTTTCATAAATTCCCCCTGTTTTTCAGTATATTGTGACAGTACGGATTTCAGGATAAAAATATCTCATATATAATTATAATGCATTTGCTTTCATGTGAAAATATAAAATCTTAAACCTCCTTCATGTAAAATAGTAAACTTGATTTTCCTGTGCAAACAGGGCTTGTAATGCTCCTTTTTTCTGTGGTACACTGACCATAAACCCTGGCTTGGCGCATTTTATTTTTGGACGGCATAAGGGTGTAGGAGATGGGTTTATGCGTAAGAACCAAAATTACCTGAGAAAACAGTTTTATAATTACTCTCTTGTCCTATTAGTGTCACTGACGGTGATCATGATCTTTGCTATGGGATTATTATACAGGGAGCAATATTTGCAAAATATTGAAGTTCAGTCACAACTTGCTTTCAATGTGCAAAATCAGATTGACAGTTCGTTAAAAGAGATGGATAAGATCATCAATGGGCTTCTTTTTAATAAATCTTTTGTTCAGTCTATGAAGGAGACGAATAACTCTGCGGAATATATTGATTATAATACTCAGATGATGGAAAAATTCATTTCGCTTGACGCGCCTCTTTTTGCAACGTTCCGGATCATTGCTTTTAATGATAATGCTTATTACACATTAGCGAAGACAGGAGAATCGGCTGATTACATTAAAGAGGCCTGTAAAACATATCCGTGGAAAGAAGAAATTTTAAGGGCGGAAGGGAAAAAAGTAGTATTGCCGCCCCATGTGGATGATTTTGATGAATCGAGAGAACTGGTTTACTCCGTTGCCCGTTCTATTTCTGACGGGAAATACTATTTTGGCTTTATTGAGGTCCAGAATCTTTATTCAGGACTTACAGAGATCTGCCGTTTAAATAAGGCTTCCGGTTCGGTGGCAGTATATTCTCAACAAGGGGAAATCTTATACCCGGCCAACCGGGAAGAAGACTAGGTGATGCTTTTTGACCATATTTTCCAGGGAATTGAAGACCGGGGGATGGACGAGGGATCTTTTCGGTTGGAAGGGCAGCAGATTTCCTATAAAAAATCTGATTATTCCGGCTGGGTTTCCATTGTATATTGTCCGGTAATTTCATTTGTTCCTTATGGGATGAATTTAATTCTTTTGACGCTTACCGTTTATGTGGTCATGGCTCTTTTAGCCCTGTTTATGATTGGGCGGACTGCAAGGCGTATGGCGGCACCGCTTATGGAATTAAATCAGGCAATCAGTGAAGTCACGTTGGATAATATGTCTTTTAAGCCTCATATATCAACTTCTATTTCAGAGATTGATAATATTAACCAGTCTTTTCAGCAGATGCTTGAGCATCTTAAGGAAGCCATTACCAGAAGCATCCAGTCGCAGGCGGGAGAGGAGCGGGCAAATTATCTTGCTCTTCAGGCGCAGATGCATCCACATACTTTGTATAATACATTATCTATGATCGAGTCCGTAAGTTATATGCATGGGGATAAAGAGGTATCTGCATTATGCGTCTGTTTATCCCAGATGCTGCGTTATATCTCTGATTATTCAAAAAGGGAATATACGATAGAGGATGAACTGACGCATTTAGAGCAGTACGCCACACTGGCCAGAAAACGTTATGAAGGGAAGCTGGATATTTTTATTCATGCGGACCGGGAATTATATTCTACTATTGTTCCTAAGTTTACGATCCAGCCATTGGTGGAAAATGCCGTAAAGCATAGCTTTGCTGTCCGCATTGCCCCCTTATCTATCCGGGTAGAGTTAATGACGGTTCCTAAAGGGGGATGGAGTCTTGCCGTAACGGATAATGGGCCGGGTTTTACCGGGGATGCTTTAGAAAAAATTCATGTTCAGTTTGAAGAATGTGATAAAAGCCTGGAAAAACATCAGGATGTCATCAATACGAAAATAGGTAATCTGGGTCTTTCCAATATTTATGTACGCTGCCGGATTTTGTATGGAAAACGTTTTAGGATGCTGGTGGGAAATCAGGAAAACGGTGGAGCTTATATCAAGATAACAGTTATGGGGGATGAAATTGTATGACAAGTATTTATCTTGTAGAGGATGAAGTATATGCCATGATGGCGTTAAAGCAAAAGATTATGGATCTGCAGGGAGAGTATGTGATTGTTGGAGCTGCAGATAACGGTGCTGCGGCATTAGAGCAGATTTTGGATCTTTGTCCGGATATTGTCCTTACAGATATCAGAATGCCGGACATGGACGGGCTTACATTAATTTCAAAGCTTCAGGAGAAAGGCTGTCAGTCTCTATCTGTTATTGTCAGCGGCTATCAGGATTTTGAATATGCGAAACAGGCGGTTAAGCTTGGGGCGGCGGATTATCTTTTAAAACCGGTGAATCCGCCGGAGCTGTACGCCTGTCTGAAAAAGTGTTGTGAGAAACTTTCTAAACGTTCCAAAAATATTGTGTCTTTTTTGATCGGAGAGGAGAGTTTTTCTTTTGAAACTGCATTCAGAAAGGATTCTTTTATTTTTCTTTATATAATCACGGCGAATCCTTTAAGCAGTGTGGAAAATATGCTCCATCCCAATGTCCGTTACTTACCGAACGGGGATTTGGAACGGTTATTCTGTAAATTTTATAAGTATCAGTTTTGCAAATGCTTTGACGGCTTTTTTTCCAATGAGAAAATGATTCTTATATGTGGGGATAAAAAAGGGAATGCTTTGCTTGCGGGAAATCTTCCGTATTTTGTAAAAGCGCTGGAAGATGAAACAGGGAAATATATTACGGTATATTATATGGGCACAGAAGGAATGTCTGTTTCCACCGCTATCAGGGAATGCCGGGTCAATGCGGTCCGCTGCGCACAGTTTGGGAAAAGCACCATACACAATGAGCCTGTTTTGCTGCCTGCCGTTTCGGCAAGGTTAGGAGAGACTGCGGATCTCTATGCTATGATGCTTGGACAGAATCAGACAGATCTGCTTGAATCTCATATAACCCGGTTACTGAAACAATGGGAAAAGGAGAGCCATACCTGCAGGGCAGTGACAGAAGATCTGCTATTTGTTATGGACACTTTAAAGCGCAGCCTTTCTTCCAAAAGAATGTTGGAGTTTAATAATCAATATTATTTAGAGAATGTAATCTCTTTTTCCGGGGATTATGATGAGCTTGCCCGAAATTTTTATCTGTTGCTGCGGGTATTGTTTGCGGCGGATGAGCCTTTGGCAAGCTCTCCGGAAGAATTGGTGGAAAGTCTGATCGTTTATTTTAAAGAGCATCTTTCGTGCAATGTGACACTTCAGGATTTAGAGGAAAGGACAGGTGTATCTAAAGTATATATTTGCCGTATTTTTAAAAAGTTTCAAAATACCACACCGATGGATTTTTTTACCCGGCTTAAGATCGCCAGGGCTAAGGAGCTGCTTGCGGATTTCCCGGGCATGTCCTTACGGGAGATAGCTGATTCTTTAGGGTTTAATGATGTATACTATTTCAGTAAAGTGTTTAAGCGGATCACCGGTGCGCCGCCATCGGAAATGCGTCCGGATGAAAAATCGTGAGAAGGGGTTTTAAGATAAGTAAATATGTGGTAAAATAAGAAAGATGTGACAGAAGAAAGGCAGGATTGACATGGAGCTGACAAACATAAAAGACATATTCAGGGAAAAAGAAAAATATGCTGATTTAGAAGTAACGATAGGCGGCTGGGTAAGGAGCAACAGAGATTCTAAAACCTTTGGCTTTCTTGTGGTAAATGACGGGAGCTTTTTTGAACCGCTTCAGGTGGTGTATTCCGATACGCTGGCGGATTTCGAAGAGATTTCAAAGATAGGCGTAGGCGCTGCCGTTATCGTGACAGGAAAGATCGTCTTGACGCCGGGGGCTAAGCAGCCTTTTGAGATGCAGGCAGGCAGGGTAGTGGTGGAAGGGATCTCTCCTTCCGATTATCCTTTACAGAAAAAGCGCCACAGTTTTGAATACTTGAGGACGATTTCACACCTGCGGGCACGGACGAACACCTTCCAGGCGGTGTTCCGGGTACGTTCTTTGGCGGCCTTTGCAATCCACCAGTTTTTCCAGGAAAGAGGCTTTGTCTATGTGCATACGCCGATCATTACGGGGAGCGACTGCGAAGGAGCCGGGGAAATGTTCCAGGTGACCACCATGGATCTTGGCCAGGTACCTAAGACACAAGAGGGGGCGGTAGACTATAGCCAGGACTTTTTCGGGAAACCTACCAACCTGACGGTAAGCGGACAGTTAGACGCGGAGACCTATGCGTTTGCGTTCAGGAATGTTTATACCTTTGGGCCTACCTTCCGGGCGGAAAATTCCAATACCACACGCCATGCGGCGGAATTTTGGATGATCGAGCCGGAAATGTGTTTTGCGGATCTTAAGGATGATATGGCGCTTGCGGAGAGTATGTTGAAATATGTGATCCGCTACGTACTGGAAAACGCGCCGGAGGAAATGGCATTTTTCAATCAGTTTGTGGATAAGGGGCTTTTGGAGCGTTTGCAGCATGTTCTTTCTTCTGAGTTTGGGCATGTGACTTATACCGAGGCTGTCGAGATATTGGAAAAGCACAATGATGAATTTGAATATAAGGTGCACTGGGGATGTGACCTGCAGACGGAGCATGAAAGGTATCTGACGGAAGTAGAGTTTAAAAAGCCTGTATTTGTAACGGATTATCCGAAAGAGATCAAGGCATTTTATATGAAATTGAACGAAGATCAAAAGACGGTAGCGGCCATGGATTGTCTGGTTCCCGGAATTGGGGAGATCATTGGCGGCAGCCAGAGGGAAGATAAGCTGGAGCTTTTAGAGCAGCGTATTTCGGAGCTTCAATTAAATAAAGAAGATTATGATTTTTATCTTGATCTGCGGCGTTACGGTTCTGCGCGCCATGCAGGGTTCGGCCTGGGATTTGAGAGGTGCGTTATGTACCTGACCGGGATGGGGAATATCAGGGATGTGGTTCCGTTTCCAAGGACCGTGAAAAACTGCGAACTGTAAGTGAATAAAAACTGCCGATTACTGTTTGATCTAATCGGCAGTTTTTTTACCTTATAGGAAATTCCGCCGCCAGACGGACATAAATTGACGAAGAACCGAAGGTTCTTCATGAAGTGGCGAAGCCACTTTTTTACAATGGGGATGTGGGAGGAAGTGCATGAAAGGGATAGACCGAAAAAGATTTATGCGCCGGGGATGGATATTGCTGTTGATCATCGTGCTTTTGACAGTACTTTTTCCGGTTTCTGTAAGCGCAAAGGACGCACGTACTGTAAGGGTGGCTTTTTTCCCCATGGAGGGGTTTCATGTCTACTCGGAGGAAGAGGGATATGGCGGCATGGATGTGTCATACTTAGAAACGTTGTGCGGCTATACCGGATGGGAGATTGAGTATGTGGACTGTGAAAGCTGGGATGATGCCCTCACAAAGCTGGAGGCAGGGGAAGTGGACCTGGTAGGTTCAGCCCAATATTCAAAAGAGCGTGAAATGCTTTTTGACTATGCGGCTTTAGCCAGCGGCTATACCTTTGGATGCTTGTTTGTAGAAAGAGACAGCTCCCTGGCATTTGAAGATTTCGACAGCATGAAGGATAAAAAATTCGGAGTGGTGGGAAGTTATATCAGGAAGGAAGATTTCTTAAGTTATCTACACCGGAATGGGATCACGGATCCAAAGATCCAGGAATATGACACGACCCAGGAATTGCAAAGAGCCCTTGAAAAGGGGCAGGTGGATGTGGCAGCCCATACGCTGACAGAGGTGAAAAGCGGACAATGCCTGGTAGGAAAATTTGCATATGCACCTTATTTTTACATAACCTGGAAGGGGAATGATCTGCTTCTTGATGAGCTGAATCAAGGGATTGAGGAGCTGACCATGGATTATCCTACCCTGGAAGAGGAGCTTATGAACCGGTATTATGGGGAACGCCGGGAAAATTTCAGGGCTGAGGAGATCAGGCTTATCGGCCGGGGCGAACCGGTAAAGGTAGGGTTTTATCAGGATACAAAACCGCTGGCTTATGTGAATGCGGCGGGGGAATATGACGGCATCTATATCCAGATTCTAAATACGGCGTCAGAAAGAAGCGGTCTTGAGATAGAGTTATATCCCATAGACAGAGGCCAGCCGTGGAAGGAACTGCTTTTTAACGGTGAGATAGATTTTTATGTGGGCGCTAATAATCTAGAGCTTTCACGGGATGAAAAAGTTGTTCTTACCAATCCTTTTATGACATATAACGCAGTCATCGTGTCAAGAAACGACTATGTCCTTTCTGATATAGAGGATATGAGGATTGCATTGACAAACGGACGCAGTTATTGGGCGGATGACATGGAAAAGGAGCAGGTGATCTACTGCAACAGCGCCAAGGACTGCCTTCAGATACTGAAGGACGGAGGAGCGGATATCACGATACTCAATACCGTTGAATTCAATTATCAGTCTAAAAATGAGCGGTTTTCAGATTTAATAGAATGGGAAAACTACCGATATCAGTCGGGAACTACCCTGGCAGCTTTAAAGGGAACGGATCCGGTCTTGATCGACGTTATCAATAAAGCGCTGCGTCTGGTTTCGGTGTCGGAAAAAGAAGATATTATCGACCAGTATATGAATATCCCGTATGACAGTTTTGATTGGCAGGATTATCTATATCAGGCGAGAAACGCAATTGTCATTTTTGGCATGGTACTGGTTTTATTGCTTTTGTTTGGCTGTGTGGTCTCTTATATGCGGAAAAAATCCTATTCCATGTTGGAAAAAAAGAATGAGGAACTGCAGACCGCTATGTGGGAGGCAAGAAGGGCAAATCAGGCTAAAACGGAATTTCTTTCTCATATGTCTCATGATATTCGTACTCCCATAAATGGGATCATGGGCATGCTCACCATTGCGGAAAGTAATCCGGAGGATTTAGACAGGCAGTCGGACTGCCGCAAGAAAATACGTTTGTCGGCTCAGCATCTGCTGTCTTTGATCAATGATGTGCTGGACATCAGTAAATTGGAAAGCGGAAATGTGGAATTTATCAAGGAAGAGTTTGACCTAAAGGAGCTGCTGCATAACTGCATGGCAATCGTTGGAGGCCAGGCGCTGGAGCGGGAAATTAAGCTTTTAGCGGATTTTGAGGAGCCTGACCTGTTGCCGCATCAGTATTTTTTAGGAAGCCCTCTGCATTTGAAACAGATTTTGATCAATATTGTTGGGAATGCCGTCAAATATAATAAACCAATGGGCAGTGTCACTTTTAAATGCCGTGAGATTTCGGCGGATGACGGGATCGCAAGGATCTGTTTTGAAATTTCCGATACCGGGATTGGGATGAGCAAGGAGTATATAGACCATATTTTTGAGCCATTTACCCAGGAAAAGGGCGGCGCAAGGACAAATTACCAGGGAAGCGGTCTTGGGATGACTATAACGAAAAGACTGATTGACAAGATGGGCGGATCCATTCAGATTCAAAGCGAGCCGGACATTGGTAGTACGTTTCTTGTGGAACTGCCCTTAGAGATTGCAAATGATATAAAAGAGCAGGAAGAAAAGGACACAGGAAATGTGGATGTGGCAGGGAAGCGGGCGCTTCTTGTGGAAGATAATGAGATCAATCAGGAAATTGCGCAGTATATATTAGAAGAAAAAGGTTTGGAAGTCACCATTGCTGAAAATGGGAAGGAAGCAGTGGAGCTGTTTTTGGAATCAGAACCGTATACGTATCAGATTATTTTTATGGATGTGATGATGCCTGTCATGGACGGCTATGAGGCAACAAGGACCATCCGTGCCCTCAACAGGCCGGACGGGGGCACGGTTCCGATTATTGCCATGACGGCAAATGCGTTTGCAGAAGATGTGAAGGCAGCAAAGGAAGCGGGTATGAATGAACATATCCCGAAACCCTTAGAGCCGGAGGTCATTAACCATGTACTTGCCTGCCTGCTCGGATAGGTGGTTTGGTTGACGGTAGGTGCTTTTCGTGGTAAGATAAATCGTATATTTTAGGGCTATGGCCAAGGAGGAAGGGTCGGATGAAGGGTCAGATCAGGGGGAAAAAATCGTTACAGCAAGTTGTGTATGTGCTGTTCCTGTTATCAGCTATCATCATTTTGTTCCAGTGGTATACCACGCGTAACAGGGAGCGGATTGAAGAGCGGAACAAGAATTACGCAGCGGATTCGGCACAGCTTAAGGCGGTTCAGATAGACGGGGAATTAAGCAATGCGCTTAGCAGGATAGGTACTTACGCTTTTTTTGTGGAAGAAGGGTTAAGTGAGCCGGAGGTTTCTGCGCAGATGTTGAAAAAAATTGAAGACAGTTCTATGTTTGACACGGTCATGTTTACGGATAAAAACGGGATTGATCATGCTTCTGACGGACGGACAGCGGATGTGACAGAGCGTATGTTTTTTCAGGATGGCATGCTGGGAGGGAGCAACATTGAGATCATTTTTGATCCCCATCTTGCGGATGAGACGATGTCGTGCTTTTATGCGCCTATCCACTATGAGGGTGAAGTGATTGGCGTTTTAAGGGGGGCGTTTTTGGCGGAAGAGCATTTGCAGAGTATGTTAGCCACCACGTATTTTGGTGAGGCGGCAGGAGTATATTTGTGCACCTCGGAGGGAAGCGTAATCGCAAGCTCTAACGGCAGTGGGGCATATACAGGGAATCTGGTGGATGCGCTTATTTCTGATGGCGTGATTGATGAGGGAACGGCGGTAAAAGTAAAAGAAGTTTTTAAAAACGGCGGAAAAGGCGCTTTTGTCTGCGAGCCTGACTGTAAAACGGACAATATCTGCATAACATATTTGGATGATAATAATTTTGTACTGGTTCAGACATTTCCTAAGGACGTGACGCAGGAAATGATCCGGATTGAAAACCTGATCGGAATCCAGCTGGAAGCTATTTTGATCGGACTGTTTGCCATGTATATTGTTATGCTGTTGATTCGGGCCAGACGGGAGAAGAAATTGCTGGAAGAGCAAAATCGGGAAATGGGGTATATTATTAATGGCGTCAGGACCCTGTTTAACCGTTTTACGGTGGTGAATCTTGAGACAGACACCTATCGGTATCTGGCAGGAACGAAACCGGAAAACAGTAATATTGCGGTGAGCGGCCCATATGAAGATCTGATAGAGCATTTATGCTCTATCATGATTGAAGAGACGGACCGCAGGGAGCTTGCGGAATCCATTTCCAGGGATGCGGTCATTGAGGCATTGGAATTTCAAAATGATATCAGGTTTGAAAGCCATGTACTTCGTGGCGGAAGCCCGGAGTGGGAACATGTAAATATCATTTGTCTGGAAAGGAAAGAGGGCAGGGCAAGCAAAATTTTATTTATACGTCAGAACGTGACGGAGTTAAAGAAAAAGGAAATGCAGATTCAGGCGGAAATGTCTCTTGCAAACCGGAAAGAGAGGCAGTATCGGATTGCGATCGCATCCAGTGCATTCAGTACTTTTGAATTTAACCTGACAAAGGATCTGATTGAAAATGATGTTGTGCGTATCATAGACGGGCAGCAGGTTTCCCTGCTTGAAAGGGCAGGGCTGAAAGCACCGTGCAAAGCATCTGAATGTTTTGAGAGGTGGAAGAAATTCGTCCTTGACGAGTCGAAAAAGGAGTTTAGCCAGGTAGTAAATATAGATTATTTAAAAGAACGTTATGAGCAGGGCGATGCGGAAGTAGATGTTGATTACTGGGGCATGGAAGCCGGCGGAGAGCAGATGTGTGTCCGCCAGTCGTTTGTCATGACACAGGATAATGACACCGATGATATCATGGTCATGGTAGTGTCAAAGGAAATAACGGAACAGGTTAAAAAGCAGCGGGAGCAGACCCAGGCGCTGCAGGATGCATTGCTGCAGGCACAGCATGCCAACAAGGCGAAATCAACCTTCCTTTCCAATATGTCCCATGATATCAGGACTCCGATGAATGCCATTATCGGCTTTACGACCATTGCGGTCAGCCATATTGACAATAAGGATCAGGTCAGGGAGTGCCTGCAGAAAGTGCTCTCATCCAGTAACCATTTGCTCAGCCTTATTAATGATATTCTGGACATGAGCCGGATTGAAAGCGGAAGGGTGCAGATTAAGGAGCAGGAGTGCAATATTTCCGAGATCATGCATAACCTTGTGAATATCATTCAGCCGCAGGTAAAGGCAAAACAGTTAGAGTTGTTTATCGACACGTTTGAAGTGGTAAACGAAGATGTGATAGCGGATGCGCTAAAGTTAAATCAGGTATTTATCAATCTTTTGAGCAATGCCGTGAAATATACGCCTGCAGGCGGCACAGTCACATTCCGCATTATGCAAAAGACAACGTTCCGCCATGGATATGGGGATTACATTTTTACTATAAAGGATAACGGGATTGGCATGTCACCGGAATTTGTGGAGCATATTTTTGAACCTTTTGAAAGGGAGACGACGGTAACACAATCCGGTATCCAGGGTACCGGGCTGGGGATGGCGATTACCAAGAACATCATTGAAATGATGAGCGGAACCATTAAAGTGGAAAGCGAGATGGGCAAAGGCAGCACCTTTACCGTAGAACTCAGTTTGAAACTGCAGGATGTGGAAAAGAATGCGGAGCAGATTAAGGAATTACACGGTCTTCGGGCACTGGTGGTGGATGATGATTTTAATATCTGTGACAGTGTTAGTAAGATGTTAAAGCAGCTTGGCATGCGCGCGGAATGGACCACTTCCGGCAGGGAGGCAGCATATCGTGCCAAGATTGCCTATGAAGAAGGGGATTCTTACCATACCTATATTATTGACTGGCAGATGCCGGAAACCAGCGGGATAGAGACTGCAAGAAAGATCCGAAACGCAGTGGGAGAAGAAGCGCCGATCATTATCCTGACGGCATATGACTGGACGGATATTGAAGAAGATGCGCGGGCGGCGGGAGTCACTGCTTTTTGTGCAAAACCGCTTTTTATGTCGGATTTAAAATCTGCGCTGCTGGCGGCAAATGACCTGATCGGCAGTGAAGAAAAGAAAGCGGCTTGGACGCTGGCTGACTTTACCGGGAAACGGGTTCTGCTGGTGGAAGATATTGAGCTGAACCGTGAGATTGCGGAAGTAATTTTGCTAGAAGCAGGATTTGAGGTTGAGACTGCTCCTGATGGAACAGACGCAGTGGAAATGGTGAAAAAATCTGATGAATATTATTACGACGCAATTCTGATGGATGTTCAGATGCCGATCATGGATGGCTACGAGGCAACAAGGACGATCAGGGCGATGCGCAGGGAAGACGTGAAAACACTGCCCATCATTGCAATGACTGCCAATGCCCTTGAGGAAGATAAGGAAGCCGCACTTAAAAACGGGATGAACGCCCATATTGCAAAGCCATTGGATATGGATGTGTTTATAGGAGTGCTTAGTCAGTTCCTTAAAGGGTAATACGGATAAAACGAAAAAGAGGCGGGGCGTGTTATGGAATTAAAAGAAAAAGTACAAGTTATCATGGAGCGGGCGGTGGAAAACTGCGAGGTGGCAGGTGTAAACCTGTTAGTGGAACAGGACGGGAAGGAGCTTTGCTATGCCCAGGCGGGGTTAGCGGACAGGGAAAGTCACCGTCCAATGGACAGGGATAGTATCCTGCGGCTTTATTCCCAGACCAAGCCCATTGCGGCAGCGGCAGCAATGATCCTGATGGAGAGAGGGCTTTTGGATTTGTGCCAGCCGGTTTCCGATTTTCTCCCTTCCTACGCAAACCAGGATTACTGTCTGGAAGAAGGGAATATAGGGGAGGACGCTGCCGGCGGGTCACTGAAATGTCCTGCAGGCAAGGAAGCTTTGGCAGCGGAAACAAGACAGGCTGTGCCGCCTGTGCGTGTGTGCGATCTGCTAAATATGACCTCAGGGCTTGTATATCCGGATGAGACCACAATGGCCGGAAAACAGGCGGACACAGTATTTAAGGAGATTGACAGAAGGCTTTATACGGATAAAGCGATGACGACCAGGGAGATAGCGGATGCGTTAGGAAACTGTGCGCTTGCCTTTGAACCCGGCAGTTCCTGGCGTTATGGAACCTCGGCAGATGTGTTAGGGGCTGTGGTGGAAGCGGTTTCCGGCATGAAGTTTGGGGAATTTCTGGAAAAGGAGCTGTTTGGGCCGCTTAAGATGAAGGATACCGCTTTTTGGGTGCCGGAGGAAAAGCAGGGCCGTCTGGCCAGCGTCTATGAGACAGTCAGGGAGAATGGGAGAAACACCCTGATAAAGTATGAAGGGAATAATCTGGGAATCCGTATCCGTATGGATATGCCGCCGGCATTTGAATCCGGCGGGGCGGGGTTAGCATCCACGCTGGATGATTATATGCGGTTTGCAAAGATGCTGATGCTTGGCGGTACATTGGACGGCGTACGCATCTTACAGCCTGCCACGGTGAATTATCTGACTGGCGGAGAACTGATGGGGCATCAACAGGCGGCTTTTGATCAATGGATCGGATTGTCAGGTTTCAGCTATGGAAATCTCATGAGGGTTTGTAAATGGCCGGCTCGGGCGGACTACATTGCCTGTCAGGGAGAATATGGATGGGATGGCTGGCTTGGGGCATATTTTGCCAATTTCCCTAAAGAAAAACTGACGATCCTGATGGGGGCACAAAAGAAAGATGCCGGTACTTTTACTTTAACGAGGAAACTGCGTACGGCAGTGCTTACGGAGTTGCTTTAAACGGAGTTGGATGATGCGTATTGCGGTATGTGACGATGAGGAGGCACAAAGACAACTGATAGCAAAGTATCTGCAGGAATGGTCGCTGCAGAGGAAACGGCCGGTGGAGATCCTTACTTTTTCCGGAGGAGAGGATTTTTTGTTCCAATGGGAAGACGACAAAGCCTTTGATCTTCTTGTTTTGGATATTGAAATGGGGGCCGTTAACGGGGTGAAGCTTGCAGAAACGGTGAGGAAGGAAAACGAAGATATCCCGATTTTGTTTATCACCGGATACGATACATATATGGCAAGAGGATATGAGGTCGCAGCCATACAGTACCTGTTAAAGCCCATGTACAAAGATAAGCTGTTTGTCGTGATGGACAAGCTGCTAAAGGGCAGGAAACCGGAAGAAAAATTTACGTTTCAGACAGAAGAAGGGGTATTGCTTCTGGGTTCTTCGGAGATCTGGTTCGTGGAGGCAGCCGGGCATTATTGTATCCTGCGCGGGGCGAAGGGGGAATATCAGATACGGCATTCAATCACGGATCTTGTAAGGATGACAAAAGGGCGGAAAGAGTTTGTCAGGTGCCATCGTTCCTTTTTGGTGAACCTGATGTATATTTCGGCGATCACCAAGACAGAGATCGTGATGGATGACCAGAAGCGTCTGCCCATAAGCCGCGGCGCCGCAAAATCGGTGAATGAAGCTTTCATCCGAAACTACGGCCTGGCAGGGAACCAAAAAGATGATGGAGACGGCAGAGCATGATTTTAAAGATTGTAATTGTCTTAATTTCAATTCTGGTCATTCTTGTGAACTTATTGCTTTGGTGGCGGTTCCTTCCCAGAATTGTGGATAAAAGAATTTCCCGTTTCCAGAGTGATCTTGTGAGTAAGTACTATGATGAGATCGAGGTCATGTACCGGAAAATGCGGGGATGGCGGCATGACTACCACAATCATATCCAGGTATTAAAGGCGAATTTAAGCCTTGACCAAATGGAACAGGCAATGGATTATCTGGACAGGCTGGAAAAGGACCTTTCTTCGGTGGATACCTGCCTGCGGACCGGCAATGTGATGGTGGACGCAATTTTAAACAGTAAGCTGTCTTTGATCCAGGAGAAACAGATTGCGGTGGATGCCACTGCGATCGTTCCACAGGACATTGCAATTTCGGGAATTGATTTATCAATTCTGATCGGTAATCTGCTGGACAACGCCATGGAAGGATGTATGCGCGTTCCCGAAGAAAAAGACCGTTTTATCCGGATTTATGTGGATATCGTAAAAATGCAATTATATATATCAGTAACAAATTCTATGAAAGGGCCGGGAAAAAAGGCCGGAGGGCAGTTTGTGTCGGATAAACCGGGATCCCATGGTTTCGGTCTGGTCCGTATTGACAGCATTGTTGCAAAATATCATGGTTATTTGAACCGACAGACGGAAAACGGTGTGTTTGCAACGGAAGTAATGCTGCCATTACTATAGTAAGCGTATAAATGGAAAATGCAATTCGTGCACGGGGGAAGGTTATTCGTGCACGGATTTTTTTGTATATGGGTTTTGTGATATGATGGCTTTGCAAAAGGCATGGAGGAGGTCGCAATGAAAAACTCAAAAGCGGATGTTTTAAAAAATTACGGGTGGTTCCATAATGTTTTTTATAATATGAAATCCACCAGGGCATGGGATAAGAAGCTGTTTTATGCCCAGATTCTGTCAATTGTTCCCAGTATTGCCGGTACATACTTTGGAGTGCTTTTGCCGGCGGAAATGGTACGGGGGCTGGAAAATCATTGGAACATTGGTCCTTTGCTGTTTTACATTTTTTTATTGGCTTTGGGAGTGGGGATTGCCCAGATATTAGACGAGACAGCAAGAGGCTATATATGGGGGAGCGGGGATAAAATGCCCCTTTACTATGAAAAGCTCTGTTATCACAAGATCATGAGACTTGATTATGACAGGCTGGAGGATCCGGAGTGCGGGAAGCTGATCGGGAACATATGGAATGTGCTGCGCAGCAGTTATGGATTCCGGGATTCTATGCTGGCGATTCTTATAGGGTCAGTCAATCTGCTGAGCGTGATCTGGTATGGCTTGATGATTGGTCAGAAAAATCTGCTTATTATTTTCATTGTCGTCATCAATGCCATCATCAGTATGAAGTTATTGTCCTGGGCAAGGAAAAAGCATGCAAAGCTTCATGAGGAAATTGGCGTTTACACAAAAGAATCCGCCTATATCAGCAAGCAGGCTATGGACAGGGCGGTTGGAAAAGACATTCCCTGTCCGTAATTTCAGAAAAGAACAATATTTTGCACTGATATCTGTTCTGTTTCAGGACACAACACTGCTGCCTACAACTTTGGATTATAACCTTACTTCCCAGGAACCGGAACAGATCGACAGGAAGCGTCTTGAGGCGGTACTTAAGCTTTCCGGGATCTATGAGAAATATGAGAGCCTTCCCGAAAAAGGGGATACTATGCTGGTAAAGGAAGTGAATTGTTAGTAAAGTGGGTTTTGCCAAAAACAAGTGGAAGAAAAGCTGGTGTGCAGGTGGTTCTTATAAAATGAATATGGTAAAATTTTATAAGAAACGAGGTAAGGCTATATGGAAAAGAAAATTTATATCACAGAGGAAGAACGGACAAAGTGTCAAAAGGTGGCAGATGCGTTTGCAGAGCTGTATGAGATGGAGAATATCGTAGTGCTTGATGTAGGCAGGTATGGCTTTGTAATGCTAAAATATTATAATCTGCCACATGGTTTTGAAGATGCCATAACTTTTACAGACAGTGTGGAACTATTTGAAGATTTGTGGGAAGAATGGCTGAATACAAAACTGTATTTACTGGCAAAAGGCACACCGTTGCTGGAGAAGGGCTATAAAGGTGTGTTTGAGGGTTTGCCGGAAGAAAAACAGTCGGAACTTATCATGAGGAAAGCTACTTTTGCAAAAGCGGCAGAGATATATCTATAATGTTGTTTTTGTGAGGAAAATGGAACGGTAGTTGGCGAATAATCAAAGGTTAGAAAGGCTCTGTGAGATGCAGAGCTTTTCTTATTTGTGTTTTATGAAAAAATGGAATGAATGAGTGGGATTTCGCCGTAATCGGCATTGTGGAAATGTCGTATAACTGGCTATCTTATGGAGTTGTGGGTAACTCTGTTTGCAGGATGTGGGAAAGCTGCACTTTGCTTTTCCATGTCCTGTGAATAGAGTTATCCATGACGGAATAGTCAGTTATGCACATTTCCATGATGCAGTTTTTATGGAAAGTCTGTTCATTTTACAAAAATTTGACATAAGTTATGTTTTTGATTTTACAAGCAGTATTTATGATAAAAAGCGTAGAAGAAAATATCACAAAGAAAAAAGGAGAAAATTATTATGAAAAAAATTGTTACTTTTGTTGCCACTTTATCACTTGCACTCGTAGCTATGACCGGATGCGGGAAGGCGGACAGCAAAACAGTATCTACGGATGGCTCAACCTCTATGGAAAAAGTAATCGGTGCTTTGGGCGAAGCTTTTGAGGAAAACAATTCCGGTGTAACCTTTACATATAACCCTACCGGTTCCGGCTCCGGAATTACGGCTGTGGCAGAAGGACGCTGCGATATTGGTCTTTCCAGCCGTAACTTAAAGGAAGAAGAAAAAGCGCAGGGATTGACTGAAACGGTGCTTGCGCTTGACGGGATTGCTGTCATTGTAAATCCGGATAATCCGGTAAATGACCTTGACCTTGAAACGATTAGCAGGATTTATAGAGGGGAAATAACAAACTGGCAGGATATAGGCGGCAATGATCTGGAAATTGTCCTGATTGGACGTGAAGCCGGGAGTGGTACAAGAGATGGCTTTGAATCCATTACGGACACGGAGGATGCCTGCAAATACCGTCAGGAGCTTACATCTACCGGGGATGTGATTACAACGGTGGCAGGCAATCCGGCGGCAATCGGATATGCTTCCCTTGCATCTGTAAAGGATACGGTAAAAACCCTTTCTGTCGGCGGTATTGTACCTGCGGAGGAAACGGTAAAAGATGGTAGCTATGTGGTGCAGCGTCCGTTTGTGTTAGTGACAAAGAGCGGCGCAGAGCTTTCGGCAACTGCACAGAAATTCTTTGATTATATTACTTCATCTGAAGCAGGTGAGATTATCTCATCTGCGGGTGCAGTACCAGTAAATAAATAATCCGGCGGATTATGAAAGGTTTTGGAAGGTGAAGTCAAATGAACAAAAAACAGTTCATGGAGAATGCCATACATGGCATATTCCTGATACTTGGTCTGATTACAGTTGGCTGTGTACTCCTGATTACTGTTTACCTTGTCATATCAGGGATTCCGGCTATCCGAAAAATAGGAGTTTTGAATTTCCTTTTCGGGAAGAAATGGGCTTCTACAGCAGCACAGCCGCAATATGGGATTTTTCCGTTTATCCTTACCAGTATTTATGGTACGGCTGGCGCAATCGTACTTGGAGTGCCAATTGGCTTTATGACAGCAGTTTATCTTGCTAAGATTGCGCCGTTAAAAATAAAAACCGTTATTGAAACAGCGGTAAGTTTATTGGCTGGCATTCCGTCGGTAGTTTATGGGCTTGTGGGAATGATGGTGCTTGTGCCAGGGATACGGATTGTTTTCCATATCCCCGATGGAGCCAGCCTGTTTGCTGCTATCATTGTACTTGCAATTATGATATTACCCTCAATCATTAAAGTGTCGCTTACGGCATTAGAAGCTGTTCCAAAGGAATATGAGGATGCTTCCCTTGCGCTTGGTTCGACACCGATTGAAACATACTTCCGTGTATCCGTTCCGGCGGCAAAAAGCGGCATTGCGGCGGCTGTTGTGTTAGGCGTTGGCAGGGCTATCGGCGAGGCTATGGCTATTATGATGGTGGCGGGGAACGCCCCAAATATGCCGAAAATTTTTCAGAGCGTCCGTTTCCTTACAACCGCTGTGGCAAGTGAAATGTCTTATGCGGCTGACGGAAGTTTACAGAAACAGGCATTATTTTCGATTGCGTTGGTTTTATTCCTCTTTATCATGCTGATAAATGCCGTATTAAATTTCTTTTTGAAACAAAGCAAGGAGTAAATATAGATGGAAAAACAATCAATTTCCCTTAGAAGGAAAACATATATTACAGCCATGCGTGTGTTGATGGGGATTTCCGTATGCATTACTTGTGCATTGGTATTATTTTTGATTGGTTATGTATTGTGGAAAGGGCTGCCGAATGTATCTTGGGAGCTGCTTACTACGAAACCGAGTTATCTGTCTGACCGGATCGGGATACTGCCGGATATTCTTAACACAGTCTATATTGTAGCGGCAACTTTGGTATTTGTTCTCCCGCTTGGAGTTGGTGCGGCGATTTATCTTACAGAATATGCCAAAAATAAGAAACTGGTAGAAATGATTGAGTATGCAGCCGAAACCTTATCAGGGATTCCGTCTATTATTTATGGACTTGTAGGTATGCTGTTTTTCTGTCAGTTTTTTGGTATGAAAACTTCCCTCTTAGCGGGGGCATTTACTTTGGTAATCATGAATCTGCCTACGATTATGCGCACAACGCAGGAAAGCCTGAAAACAGTACCGCAAAGTTACCGTGAAGGTGCTTTTGGGCTGGGAGCTGGAAAGTGGCGTGTGATTTATACCGTTGTGCTTCCAGGTTGTATTGATGGAGTCATAACAGGCTGTATATTGTCAGTGGGGCGAATTTTGGGAGAATCAGCGGCACTTCTTTTTACGGCTGGTTTTGCCCATGCCCTGAACGGGATTCTTGAAGGGCTTGGCAGTGCAGGGGCAACATTGACGGTCGCATTATATGTCTATGCAAAAGAAAACGGGGAATTTGGTATAGCCTTTGCAATTGCCGCTATCCTGATGATTTTGACCATGTTCATCAATCTGTCGGCTACACTGGCGAGCAGATATTTCCAAAAAAGGAGAAATGTATGAATAATATAATGAATCATGACAAAAATCCTGCCATGGTGGTAAAAGACCTGTGCCTGTGGTATAGCAGTACACAGGCTTTGAAAGATGTAAATATTGAGATTGAAGGACAGAGCATTACGGCACTGATTGGCCCCTCCGGGTGTGGGAAGTCTACTTTCCTTAAATCGTTAAACCGAATGAATGACCTTATCGCTGGTGTACGGATTACAGGAGAAGTGTATTATAGGGGCGATAATATTTTTGATGCAGATGTCGATGTCAATGAGCTTCGCCGCAGTATTGGCATGGTTTTTCAAAAGCCGAATCCTTTTCCTATGAGCATCTACGACAATATTGCTTACGGGCCGAGGACACACGGAGTGAAAAATAAGGCAAAATTGGACGATATAATAGAACGCTCTCTGCGTGGGGCGGCAATCTGGGATGAAGTAAAGGACAGGCTGAAAAAATCGGCATTAGGACTGTCAGGCGGTCAGCAGCAGCGGCTCTGCATTGCCCGTGCATTAGCGGTAGAGCCGGATGTGCTTCTGATGGATGAGCCTACAAGCGCACTTGACCCTATTTCCACATCTAAAATAGAGGAACTTGCAATGGAACTTAAAGAAAAGTATACTATTATCATCGTAACGCACAATATGCAACAGGCTGTGCGGATTTCCGATAATACGGCTTTCTTTCTCCTTGGCAATTTAATTGAGTATGGAAATACGGAAAAGATGTTTGAGCAACCAAAGGACAAGCGGACGGAGGATTATATTACGGGGAGGTTTGGATAATGAGAAGTCGTTTTGATGAACAGCTTGTTATGCTGAATAAAGAGCTTACCCAAATGGGGGCAATGTGTGAGGAAGCGATTGCCGCTGCTTCAAAAGCATTAACTATGGGCGACATAAAGCTGGCAGACAAGGTTTTATCCCTTGATGGAGAGATTAACCGGATGGAGCGCACAATCGAAACACTGTGTTTGAAACTGCTGTTACAGCAACAGCCGGTAGCAAGGGATTTACGGCAAATATCTGCAGCCCTTAAAATGATTACTGATATGGAGCGTATTGGAACACAGGCGGCGGATATTGCGGAAATTATCACGTTTCTTGACGGAAGGACTGGAGGGGAATGTGAACAGATCCGGTTTATGGCAGATGCGGCGAGCCAGATGGTTACAGAAAGCATTGACGCTTTTGTAAAACAGGATGTAGTATTGGCTGGTGCGGCGATTGACCGTGATGATGTGGTTGACGATTTGTTTTTACAGGTCAAGTCATCTCTGATTAAGCTGATAGCAGAAAAACCGACAGACGGAGGATATGCGCTGGATTTACTGATGATTGCCAAATATTTTGAGCGTATCGGGGATCATGCGGTAAATATTGCAGAGTGGGTGGCTTTTTCCGTGACAGGAGAACATAAAGGAGCATGATTATGAAAGTATGGTGTGTGGAAGATGATGACAGTATCCGGGATATTGAGGTATATACGCTTAATTCCACTGATTTTGAAGCAAAAGGATTTTTGGATGCAATAGCCTTTCGTGACGCTTTATCTATGGAAAAGCCGGATTTGATAATTCTTGATATTATGCTGCCCGGAGAGGATGGCGTGGAACTGCTGAAATTTTTAAAAGACAGCCCTGACACTTGCAGGATTCCCGTCATCATGGCAACTGCAAAAGGCATGGAGTATGATAAAATCCAGAGCCTTGATTTAGGTGCGGATGATTATCTTGTAAAGCCTTTTGGGATGATGGAGATGGTTTCCCGTGTGAAAGCGGTACTCCGCCGGTGCAATCCTACAGAGGTAGAACATCTTTTGGAAGCCGGGGGGCTTGTTGTCAATCTGGACGAACATACAGTTTCCATTGATAATGAAAGAATACAGCTTACCTTAAAAGAATTTGAACTTCTCCGGCTGTTCCTTTCCCGTCCGGGCATCGCATTTTCCCGTGACCAGCTTTTTAATGACATATGGGGAGCTGATTATGTCAGTGAAACGAGAACGGTTGATATGCATATCCGTACTCTGCGTGTAAAACTGGGGGATTATGGGAAAATGATTGAAACAGTGCGTGGTGTTGGTTATAGGTTGGAGGTGCAGGCATGACAAAGAAAATTTTTAAATCAATTATGGTTGTAGCGGGGGCTGTCCTGATTGCAAGCCTTGTTATCATCATGGGATGTCTTTACAGTTATTTCAGTAATGTTCAGGGAAAACAGTTGGAGGATGAACTGTCTTTAGCTGCCATAGCCGTTGAAAAGGATGGACGGAACTATCTGGAGGAATTACAGTCAAGGGAGTACCGTCTGACATGGGTTGCTGAAAATGGAGATGTTATATATGATACACAGTCTGACGGGGAAAGTATGGAAAACCATGCGGACAGGGAAGAAATTCAAGAAGCCCTGCGGAATAAAGAGGGAAAAAGCTCACGTTATTCCACGACTCTTTTAGAAAAAACACTTTACTGTGCAAGGCGGCTTAATGATGGTTCAGTATTAAGGATTTCTGTCAGCAGCGTTACGATATGGGTGCTTGTTTTGGGGATGATACAGCCGATTTTAATTGTAGTTGTTGTAACACTCATTTTATCAGGAGTATTAGCAAGCCGTATTTCTAAACATATCATGGAGCCGTTAAACAGACTTGATTTAGAAAAACCGCTGGAAAACGATACTTATGAGGAGCTGGCTCCCCTATTAAACCGTATCAATAAACAGCATAAGCAGATTGATATGCAGTTGTCGGAACTCCAAAGGAAAAATGATGAATTTGCACAGATTACATATGGCATGACGGAAGGGCTTGTCCTTTTGAATGAGAAAAATATAATTCTGAACATTAATCCTGCCGCGCTGAAGCTGTTTCATACGAAACGTTCCAGCATAGGTAAAGATTTTCTGACAGTAGAGAGAAGCCATAATGTGAGCCACGCCATACAGGACGCATTTTCAAGTGGACACAGCGAAATCCGCATAGAACGTGAGGGAAAAGAGTATCAGATCCATGTCAACCGCATTGAATCTAACGGTATTGTAATTGGGGCGGTTGTTCTTGCCTTTGATATAACAGAAGCAGCTTTCGCAGAAAGGAACAGACGGGAGTTTACTGCCAACGTATCACATGAATTGAAAACTCCGCTGCAATCCATAATGGGGAGTGCGGAGTTAATGGAGAACGGTCTTGTAAAATCGGAGGATATGACACGTTTTGTAGGGCATATCCGCACAGAGGCAGGGCGGCTTGTAACATTAATTGATGATATTATCCGTTTATCCCAATTAGACGAGGGATGCGATATGCCGTTTGAAAATGTTGATTTATGTGAGATCGCATCTGAGGTGATGGCAGGACTGGCAGATATAGCAGCGGCAAAAGATATTGAAGTGGCTTTAACAGGAAAAAAGGTTTATATTAAAAGTGTCCGGCGGCTCTTAACAGAAATTATTTTTAACCTCTGTGATAATGCTATCAAGTATAATAAGAACGGCGGTACGGTAGAAGTAGCTATAAGCAGTCAGGAAAATAGTGCCTCGATTACGGTGAAGGATTCGGGAATTGGCATACCGCCGGAACATCAGGCAAGAATCTTTGAACGATTTTACCGTGTAGACAAGAGCCGCTCTAAGGAATCAGGTGGAACGGGATTAGGACTATCTATTGTAAAACATGCTGTACAATACTTGAATGGCAAGATTGAACTGCAAAGCAGCCTGGGGCAAGGAACGGTTATACAGATTATTTTTCAGCAAGATAAAAGTGATGTGGTGCAGTTTTCCTAAAAAACCTGTATTTTACATAAATTATACAAAACATAACTTTTATATTTTACAAAGCATTCATAAAATTATCTTTACTCAAACTTCCCACATTAAAAATGGGATTTGCTCCTTGAAAAATCAATACTA
>OFGG01000336.1_pt1 | contig 41737 bp, 50 predicted proteins | sample 1521701 | NCBI WGS metagenome assembly OFGG01 (sample SAMEA3504081, study PRJEB24116) | mouse gut metagenome | biome: mouse gut; feature: mouse-associated habitat; material: faeces | place: Denmark | collected 2011
AGAAACAAGCGAAGTTTTCATCCCATCTGTCGTATACTATCCAATATCATCTATTCTGCTTCTTTCTATTCAAATTAAATTCTTCTTCTGCTAATTCAATACGCCTTTGGATCTCTTTCTCTGTAGGCAGTTGCTTTTTAATCTCCTCTAATCTGATATTATCGTAAGCGCTCAATAAATGAGTGCCTTATATCCGATTAAGATCCATGAGATAATGATTCCGAACAACTGTATAGTGTTACCAGTTATAGTTGTGCATAGTAATGCCAGTCGGAGGTGTCTATGGATCAAGTTACTAAAGTTCGTAAATATCTAAAACGAGAGCAATGGAAATCTCTCATTAAGGAATGCCAGTCCAGCGGCATGACGGTTACGGCCTGGTGTGCGCTGAACGGCATTTGTGAGCAAACATACTACCGAAATCTAAAGAAGCTTCGAGAAGAACTCTGTCAGAATCTTCCCGTTCCGGCAACTGCTCCTGAGAAAACAGTTGCTTTCAAAAAGTTAGAGGTAATGTCTCCATTTCCAGATACAAAAGCAGCCGTTATCATTCGTCTTCCAAATGCAACTGTGGAAGTGAATGAAGGCGCAGGTCAACAGACAGTTCAGGCAGTTCTTCTTGCACTGCAAAGTATATGTTAGGCGATATCACTGTTGCGGAAAACATTTACATTGCTTGTGGATATACAGATATGCGTAAATCCATCGATGGACTTGCTGCTGTTGTGCAAGAGCAGTTCCATTTGGATCCATTCTCCCGGAATTTGTTCCTGTTCTGTGGGAAACGCCGGGATCGAATCAAAGTTCTCTTATGGGAAGGAGATGGATTCCTTCTCTTGTATAAGCGATTGGAAAACGGAAACTTCCAATGGCCACGCAGGGAAGGTGATGTAAAACCGATTTCCTGGCAACAGTTCAGATGGCTGATGGAAGGTTTGGAAATCGAGCAAAAATCTCGTATCCTGCCCGCCGAAAAAGCTGATTTTTGTTAATTGCAAAAGTGTCGTAAACACTTGATTTTACTGGCTTTGTGCCACCTTTTGTGGTATAATTATCTTATCAAAAAATGATAAGGGAATCGTGCCAAATGACTACAAAAGATGCTTATATCCAGCGCCTTGAAAACACCATAAAGGACTTACAGAATCAGGTCAGCAATCTTACAGAGATGGTTATGCTCCTTCGCAAAGAAAAGTTTGGTTCTTCCAGTGAGAAGACTCCGAAACAGATCGAGGGACAACTGTCTCTTTTTAATGAAGCTGAACTTGAGGCCGATGGTTCTGTTACGGAACCAATCAAAAAAGATGTCCGTAGTTATACCAGAGTCAATGCAAGGGCCAAACGCGAAGAACTTATTAAAAACCTTCCCGTTCGTGAGATCCTCTGCCAATCAGCACCAGAAGATCAAATCTGTCCTGACTGTCATTCTTCGCTGAGACCGCTGGGAAAGGAAACTGTCCGTGAAGAACTGGAATACATTCCTGCAAAGCTTCAGATTGTTCGGTATGTCCGTATGTCTTATGAATGTCCTAAGTGCAAACACACAGATCATCCATACATTCAGAAAGCCCTGACACCGACATCTTTACTGAATCATTCGCTTGCGTCTCCAAGTTCAGTAGCCAATGTCATGTATCAGAAGTATGGGAACAGCGTTCCTCTCTATCGTCAGGAAAAAGACTGGGAGCAGCTTGGAATCTCCTTATCAAGAGCAACCATGGCCAGCTGGGTCATCCGATGTTCTCAGGATTATCTCATGCCGATAGTTGAACACCTGAGAAAAGAACTGCTTTCCAGAGATATCGTCCATTGTGATGAAACGCCAGTCCAGGTGCTAAAGGAAGAAGGTAAAAAGCCACAGACCAAGTCTTATATGTGGCTTTACCGAACAGGGAACGATGAAAGAGCCCCTATTGTCCTGTATGATTACCAATCTTCCAGAAATGGTGAGCATGCTGCCACATATCTGAAAGGTTTCCGAGGATATGTGCATTCCGATGGATTCTCCGGCTACAACAAGCTGAAAGATATCACCCGTTGCGGCTGCTGGGCTCATCTAAGAAGGAAGTTCGTTGAAGCTATACCGGCTAAGAAAAGCAAAGATGCTTCCCTGACCAGTGCTGAAATCGGAAGAGATTACTGCAACCAGCTGTTTAAAATCGAAGACAGTCTGAAGGATTTATCCCCGGATGAACGATTTCACAAACGTCTCGAACTGGAAAAACCAGTCCTTGAGGCTTTTTGGCGTTGGCTCGAAAATCTTACCTTCCTCAAAAGTTCTGCCCTGGGAAAAGCTGTGGTCTATGCCAGAAACCAGAAAACATACATGGAGAATTACCTTTTGGATGGACGACTTGCGATTTCAAACAACGCTGCTGAAAATGCCATCCGACCGTTTACTGTTGGAAGAAAGAACTGGCTGTTTGCTGATACTCCCAAAGGAGCTGCTGCATCAGCTGCAGTGTATAGTCTCATTGAGACAGCCAAAGCAAACGATCTCAATGTTTATACTTACCTCGAATACTTACTCCTGTATATGCCAGACACAGACTGGCTCAACGATCCGGCTCAATTGGACTACCTGATGCCATGGTCAGAATCTGTACGAGCCGAATGCAAACGCTAACGATTGGACTGGTGAGAACCAATCCTTTCTTTTTGGCAAGGCACTGTTTTATTTATCGCTTACAATACAGAATGGCTATGTATGGGTTTTGGGCAATAAAAAAACCGACTGATTCTCGTTTTGAAAATCAATCGGCTATGTAATTCCCCTTATTACCATATATTCCTTATATTTGTTTTATCACATTATCCGTTTTCTTGTAATAAATATTTATCTCCATCAAGAGTATAAAATACAAAATTCTTAAATTCCTCAGGGTATGTATCTATCCCTGTCGTTAATATAATTTGATATGGAACACTCCCCTCTTTAGTGTAAATATCTGTTTCTTTTAATAAGGCAATATTTTTAATTAAATTTTCTCTATCAATCCCTTCTTTATTAGGTGTATCAATCATTAAAAACCGGGGGAAATTGACTTCATTTTTTAGACTCTCAATCATCAAAGTCAAAAAGTACATTAATCTCTTAGGAACTGCTGCGCTCCTTTCTCTATATGAGCCACTATTTATATGAGGCATATAATCCTCACCCAAATACGCTGAGAAACAATGTTCATCTGCTCTTTTCATTAAGTCAAGATATATCTTATCGAAATCCTCCTTTTTATTCAACATATCTTCTTTCGCTGCATTTAAATAGCTTTCTACTTTTATTTTTAATCCTTCAACTTTATTCCTTAATTGTGTAACCTCAGAAACAAGTTTTTCTCTTTTAATTGCTAATTCTTCTGCCTGTTGCAACTCAACTATCTTTCCGTTAAGTTCTCTTTCACTCTCATCTAACTGTCGAATATATGCAGAATTATAATTTGAAGCAATATCCCTCGTTAATTCACCAATAAATTTCTTTATTTTTTCAATCTCTTGTCTACTTTTTTCAATATGTGCGATGATTACATGCATTCTTTCATTTTTTCTATCTAGCAAAGAATTAAGAGACAGAATAGCTTTCTTTTTTACTTTCAATATATCTAGATACTCTTCATCTGTATAAAAAAATTTTTCATACTGTTCTTCTGCAATATCATTACCGCAAATACATTTTCCTTTTTCTCTTTCTACTTTCCTTAAACAATACGGACATGTATTGGGGGTAAATAATTTCAGTTTTTTATTAACCAAACGTATTTTTTCTATCTCTTCCAGTTCTTTTTCTGCTTCATCAATTAAATAAACAATCTTATCAATTGATTGTAATGTTAATTGTTTTGACTGTATCCATTCCTCTTCACTATTTTGCCTTTCAATTAATATGGACTTCTGTTGATTAATAATTTTCCATACTTCATCAACATTACTTTTTTGATCTATCGCAATTTCTCTTTCAATCTGAACTCTTTCAATCATTTCCTGATTTTCTTCTATCATGGATTTAATATGAATTACATTTGCTAAGTCATAATCCAGTATTTCACCCAAAAAATCATCATAACTATCCATAATTGCCTGCGCTTTTTCAAATTCTTTTAATTGCAGTTTATATTGCCCTAAAATATAATAATAGTCATTATAAGTTTTTCCAAGTAACACTTCAAAAATTGCTTTCCTAATTTCCAATGAATCTGATAAAAAATTAGAATTATCCGCCTCTTTATATACCCTACTAACCTCTGTGGACTGATCATGATAAATAAGTCGCATTAAATCTGTAAAATTCAATTTAAAACTCTTTGTTCCTTGCACAAGATCAAACACTTCTACTTTTAATTTTTCCAGTATCCAATCAGAAAAAACAATAGTATTATCATCACTTTGGTTTCTAGATACACATGTCTCAATTACTTTTTCATCTTTTCCTACAACAAAAATCAGAGAATCTCCTATATATCTTGTCAATTCATATTCTTCACCACAAATTTCTATCAATAATTCAATATAATTATTTTTGTCTTTGTAAATTTCATTATGTTTATTATCAACATCATTATCCTTTTTATTAAATGCTTGAACACGCCCTCCCAAAGCATAATAAATCAGATTCATAAATGTACTTTTTCCATGACCATTTATTCCCTCCATTATGATTAATCCATCATTTAAATATGGGGATTCAAAACTGTATTTTTCGCCATTATAAATCACTCTGCGTATAGCTAATCTTCCCATTTTGACACCTCATCATATCCAAAAATTTTTTTCTGAAGTGTATCCAATTTCAGACTTCTAATCCTTGGTAATAATCTTTTTACATTTCTACATCTCTGCAAATCTTCATTCAATACACCCAAATCAATTAACTCATCAAGTTCGGTTGTACCTTTCAAATTCACATCAATATTACAATTCTTTTTGTTTCTAGCTAAAGCAATTATCTCCTGCTTATCTAGAAAAAACAATACCCTCTTTATTACAGAAACTTCTAATCTAGAATCACAAAAAATTTTAATTGCTCTCTCATTATCAAAAATATCATTTGAACTATAACTAAGTAATTTTTCAAGAAAACTCATATTATCTTCGTTTTTTATAAACTCAAATATAATCCCTAGTTTTCTATAATCTTCAAACGGTTTCTTATCACATTCTAATGCTTTAAGTATAGAAAGAATCTTTATTGTAATAAAATAGTAATCTTCTTCTAAAATGAACATCATTCTTTTTTTACTATCCATTTATTGATTTCCTCCTATCTAATGCCAAATAACAATCCTGAAATAAGATAACGACCGTTTTCCTAATCATATCTCTGTCCTCAAATGCTACATTATATGTTTGAGCCTTATCCCGCATAAGAGCATATGCACTATCTGTCAAATCATTTAGTAGTATTTCTATTTCATCTTGTAACAAATTATCTGTATGTTCTTTTAAAAATTTTTTTATCTCCTTACAACACACCTTATAAACTCTATAATTATATGCTTTTACTTGTCTCAAATTTTGATGCTGGCTCTGTTCGTAAGCTCCATCTACATATTCTTCTTCCAAATCTTCAATATCCTCTGTGCTATACGTTGAACATACATATGTAAATTTTTCTCTCAGACTTCTTATATCATCACACTGAATGCTATCCCATTTTATATGCATCGGATCTAATTTTTCCTGTACCCTTGCTTCCTGGGCAAATTCTAAAAAAATTGATTTAATCTCACCAACATGAACAATACGATGTAAAAAATCCTCCTCAAATTTTCTTGATTCAACCATATCTAAAATCCTGGCAACAATTATATCAACATATTTTTCATTTACATCATACTTTATACATAACTTTTGTACTAGCGCACTAATATTAATTCTCACTTGACTTTCATCTGGTTTTCCAAAATTCCATTCAATTAAGTTAAAAAATCGTTGCCACTTTATATCATCCATAGTGTCCAATATCTTTTCGTATGTTTCTATTGTTTTTGTATGCTTTTTATGTTGTTCAATATAATAATGTTTAAATACTGGCAACACAAAAGGAAATGCTTCTTTATATCTTTTCTCCTCTAACAATTTTAAGAGTGGTTCCTCTGGCAATTGTTCCTTTATATCTTTTAATACCCCTACCTTTTTTTCTTTTTTAACCATTGCATTCGTATAAAAAACAAACTTTATACTTTCTGAGCCTTCAACTGTACCAAACCAATTATCAAAAAATATTCTTAAAGAATTTTTCACCTCATGATCGTTCATTGAAAAATTTGTAGAATATGATTTGTCTTGTTCCGTAACATAATCTGTAATATCATCTTCCAAATTTACTTCTAAAACATCATCAATATGCTCAACCATGCAAAAAACAGCCTTCTTTTCTTCTAATAAGGCTGTCATCAATCTTTCCACTGCGCGTAACTTCTGTAAACCAATTCCTCTAATACTAGCATCCGCATCTGTATTTATTTGTTCCATCTGCAATGTTTCTTTAATCATGGCATCTCCTGCATACTCATCATTTGTTATCTCGTCTAAGAATAACATGTATATAATGACTTCCTGACAAGCCTTATGTTTTTCAACCTGAAAGCTTCTCTAAAAATTTTGATTCATCTGTCTATCCTATCTTTTAAAACGCTTTTTCTGTTTCAAGCAATGCCAGCTATCAATCTTTGGACTCTATGACACAAAGCTCCTTAACATCTTTGCGATTTTCCTTACTTACTATTCCATTATAATTCATTTGTAACCATTTCACAATCCATTTTTATAGTGTTATCTAATCCATTACACGAATCCAGGTCACAAACTCCACCCGTCCGCCTAGTGTTATTTCGTCCATAATCCCCTATCTTGTCCACAAAATACGGTACAATCAGCACCAAATAACACTAAATAATGCGGTTTTCACCCTGTCCGCAAATTAGGACACAAAATATTCCACTGCATTCTCCGGGAAGAACTCCTTGAACTCGCCATACAATTGGGCAGCAAGGGTTTTATTGTGCGCTATTACCAAAGTCGGTTTGTTTAACTGCTGGATGACGTTTGCCATCGTGAAGGTCTTGCCGGAGCCTGTGACCCCCAGTAAAGTCTGGAATTGGTTGCCTTCTTTAAAGCCTTTTACAAGGGCTTCGATTGCCTGCGGCTGGTCGCCTGTGGGCTTGTAATTGCTGTGAAGCTTAAATCTATTTTGTGCAGTCTGCACAAATACCACCTCCAAAAGTCATAATCAAAAAGTTCGATATTTCGCCCGCAATTCGTACAGTTTAAGTATTCCATTTCTTAAAAAATCCCCATTACACGAATTTTGGTTACTCAGCCGGGTTTTGGGAACGATACGGACAAGATAAAACCGAACGGAAAACTTGGGATATAACAGCTTTTATTAACATCCCGGCTAACCTCTCAATGATGGTATCCACAAAATGACAGTTCGGTCAAGTCCGGCCGCCGTTCTGCTCATTGTAGCATAATACCTTTCATTTGTCCATGCGCAAGCAAACATTTGTTCATATTTTTGCAACTATTCCGCCTACGTCTTCATAGTTACGGAATCCGGAGTGATATTCATATTATCTCCATTTCCCCCTTTCAAATGAATTTTTCCACACAAAAAGGGAAGCTCTCCATCTTTAACGAAAATACTTCCCTCTGCTTTCACGATAAATTAGTATTACACTAATCTACTTACCCATTACTGTTCGAAGCGAAATAATTTGCTCCAACGTACAATTCAATTCTTTTATGATAGTATCATCATCCTTGTCGGCAACCAATGCCGCAACTATTTGAGTCATCATGCTTCTTTCTTCTTTTACCTTTACAGCAGCTTTCTTTTCAGCATATTTCTCAACAGCCTCACACATAGCTTTCCGACCTCCCTCTTCCTCTTTAAAATGCTTTACGCCTTTTGCCAATTCAGGATAGTAAATATCCCCTGAGCTCTTACATCTAAAATCATGCATCAATTTACCGACAGTATCATCGCCTTTATAACTGCCGTTTACATATACGAAATTAGAACCATCATAAATATATCATCAAATTCCTCAAAATGCCTGTTTATGGTATAAATCGGCAATCCATGACCGAATATATCTGTCTGCGTAATAAACACCATATAGGAATCTCTAAGTTCTGAAAATTCCTGTCCTTCTTTTAGCATCCGGGAATCCATCATACTGCTGTTAAATCTTGCCCGCCGTATATGTGCGCCCTCTGGTTTCTTCTGCACTTCAATATTATATTGTTTCCCTGTATCATCTTTTGCCAAAATATCTAAACGAATTTTTGCATTGATTTCTTCCGGCTCTCCCTTGCCCTTGCTATAATCGTTTTATTTTTTTCTACGCTTTTTTCCAGTTCTTTTTCATCAACTTCATAATTCGGATCTGGAACAAAGATTTCCAATGGCTTAAAATCATATTCCACATCATTCAAAACATAACTCTCCATGCCATCAACCTCCTAACGGCAGTATATCCCTGCCTTGCTACTCTTTCCCAAATCATTTGCTCACTTGTATTATAGCAGAAAGCAATCAAATTTACACCTCTTTTTCTGTCTCAATTCACGACTGTTCATTTTCTCTGGTCTATGCGCCCGATTCTATGGTTTTCCCCGAAAAAGTCCTCCATATCAATCATCATTTCCAGAACTTCCTCCTCACTTGTTTCCGCAGCAATGCCCTCCACTGTTTTTTTCGGCATGACTTCTTCCATGTATGAGATTAACTCCGGCAACTCTTCCGGAATGATATTCGTATTATCTCCATATACATCAATTGTAATCAGTTCTCCGGCATGGCCCATAAGCCTTGATACCGCTTCCGGACTAAAGTCATTGTTCAAAAGCAGTGTGCAGTAGGTGCTTCTGAGGTCATGCCAGCGGATATCCGGAAGTCCCGCCCTTTTCAGAAGTTCCTTATAGTGCCTCCAATGAAAATCCTTGCTTCTCGGTTTGCCGCTGTAGCTGGAACAGCAGATATAGCCGTCATCATGGAAAACAGCCTTTCTGCGGCTTCTCCAATTCTCATATTTCTTACGTTCTTCCAGAATCATCTCAAACACATAGTCCGGAATCGGAAGGATTCTCCTGCTGGATGGGGTCTTAAGCGGAAGCTCACACTTCGTCCTTCCCTTGTTTTGGCCATTTGGGCTGCGGTCAAGTTCTTTTCCAAGCTGCCGCTCCACAGACAGGGTTCGGTTCACATAATCCACATCAGAATACTTGACGGCATTGATCTCCTGTCTCCGAAGTCCCATAAGCACATTGAACAGCACCTGCATATGGATAGGGGTATTCTTGCTTTCCTCAAGCAGCAGCAGGATTTGATCCATGTTCAGCGTCTTTGCCGTATCAATATTCCTCGTATGATAAGGTTTCCTCTCCACTGTTTTGGGCAGTTCCATTCCTTCTGCCGGATTTGTATTTATCAGCTTATAGGACAGCGCATAGCGCAAAGAAACGTTCATCACTGTTTTGACCAGCCTTGCAATGGATTTGGAATATCCGGCACGGTCTTGATACAATTTCTGAACGTCTCCTTTGTTAATCTCTGTCAGTTTTTTGCTGCCAATGAGCGGACTGATATGATGTTTGACGATGTTGGAATAGGAATCATAAGTATTGCTGCTCTGCACCCTTTTCCTGATGTCATATTCAAGCCAATATTCCAGAAAATCCTTCAGCCTGATGTTATCATTCACAATAAATGTCCCGTTTGCAAGCTCGCCCATTGTGAATTTTCTCGCATCCTCAGCTTCTTTCTTCGTTGCAAAGCCAGAATACATTTTCTTCCGTTTCGTGCCGTCCTTAAAATACAGGACGACACGGTAAGCGTATTTGCCCCTGTCACTTCTTTTGAACACCGACTGCACATCCCAGTCGGTATAATCCCGCAGTTCCATGTCAAATATCTTCATCCCCTCCTCCCGGCACGAACGAATCGTTCATAAACCCTATTATTTTTTCATTCTCATCCATGACTTCACAGTAATATTCAAACGTAGTATGTACGGAGCTATGCCCCAGGAGTGCGCTGACCTTCACCAGCGGCACGCCCTGCTCGGTCAGTATGGTTGCATACATATGCCGCAGGCTGTTTACTGTCAGATGCGGAAATCCATTTCTGCTGCATAGCTTTGTCAAAGCATTATTCAAAGCAGATGCAGAATGTGGAGCGCCATTTTCTGCACAGGAAAGGTAATCATGATTCATATACTTTTCTCCAAACTGTTCCTTTTTCAAATCATTCTGGCGTTTCCGTTTCAGTATTTCATCCATGATAGCCTCTGGAACCCGGAGCACCCGGCAACTGTTCCTGGTTTTCGGCTCTTTCTCAACCAGCCCATACTTTACGGTTTTTGAAGCGCCCTTTTCCACATACGGATTCGCCGTAACCTGCCTCTCAATCCGAAGCGTCCGGTTTTCCACATCAACATCACTGAATTTCAACCCGCTAATCTCCCCCTTCCTAAGTCCCATAAATAATCCAAGCAGAATTTCCAGATACCAGTTATTCCCGGAGGCTTTTTCCAGAAACAGCTTCATTTTCTCCTTCCCAAGCACGGCAATTTTGGGTTTCTTCCTTTTGTAAGGCTTTGTATCCGGAACCGGATTACGGTTTATAAATCCTTCCGCTGCCGCATCTTTCATTGCAATATTCAAAAGTTCCCTGCACTTGTTTCCAGCTGATCCGCAGGACTTTGATGCTTTTTCCAAAAGCGAGTCCAGATACTCCACGTTCATATGCCTCAGTTTGATGCCATGCTCCATATTCGGGAAAAGCAGATCATATAACACATACGATGCAAGCATATACGTTGTATTTTCAACCCTTGCGCGATATATTCCATCCAGCCAGAAAACCAGATACTCTTTCAGATCAAGATCCCTGATTGACGCGGCATGGTAAGCCCGGTAAGCTTTTTTGTATTCCGCTTCATATTTGCGGTAACTCTGTTCTGCTTCTTTTACAGTCTTAAACCCGCCTTTTTTAGAATACTTTGTCGTGCCATCCTCCAAAAGCAGCTTAAACCGGTGATACCAGCTGCCCCTCTCAAAGAATGCGATTCCTTTTCTGTCTGCCGCCAGACTCACCTCCTTCCAAATACTTCCTGTCAGCTATTTGCCATATTCAACCAGCTGTCAAACGACTGTTTTAGCACCCTCACAGAATTCCCAATCTTAATGACACGGAAAGGCGGCTCTTTCTGCTTATAAACTTCATTTAAAAACTCATACGTTTTTGTCTTTCCAATCCCCAATGCCTTTTGAACATCAGAAGCCATATATACCTGTACTTCCATAAACCAAGCTCCTTTCTTTCCTTCCATATTTCCCCGGTGTACGGATGGCGGGGATGATCTCCCGGCGCGCCCAATCTATTGCGGAAATACATCTGCCATCTTCTGCTGTTTTCCTTTTCATGTTAATAAATCCATCCCAAAAATCACATTCCTTTTTTCGACGCCGTTTTTTGTAAAACAAGCCATTTTCCCCCTGTTTTTGCAAAAACGACGTCCAAAAATGCGGTGGACTGGATGCATCTTATTTTTTTCTGTATAAAAAACCGGAGATGATCCCATAGATCATCTCCGGTTCTGTACTTTTCCTAATACAAATCATGCAGCAGTTTTCTGGACTTACTGTCAATCTTCTCCCGGATACGCGACAGCTTCTGCACGTCTTCCCTTTCCCCTCTCCCCTTCGCATGGTAATACCATTCATACTGCCTTCTCAAGACCAGATCGTGGATCCCTTCCAATTCATGGAATGCATTTAAAACCAGATGGCAAAAATCGGCTTCGGACGCCCCTTTTAACGGGTGTGACAGCACTTCTCCAACCAGTCTGCCGCACCTGTCATACCATGCTTCTATACTATTTCCTTTCCCATCTTTTTCAACATCGCTTAGATCCAAATCATCTTTACCGCTCCCGGCTGCATCCTCCCCATAAATATCCATCAAGGCCTCGCAAAATACATCCGCCTTTATCCCGGCTGCATTTTCAGTGGTATCAGGGGATGTTTCCCCTTCACATATTCCGCTTTGAGCCGTGCTTCCCTTCCTGTCAACCTTCTGTCCCTGCTCCAAATATGTCCCGTTTTCTATTTCAAACTGCTCTGCTTTTCGGGCCGCTACGGCATCATCCAGGATCGTTTTCCATTTGATGTGCCATTTTTTGATCTGTCTGTATTGGCATTCATAGATTTCCCGCCGCTCTGTTTCTTTCGTAATCTGTTTTTTGTCCACCGTAACAAACAGCCTTTTTTCAAAATATTCCGGATTTACCCTTCTGGCCTTATACTTTTGCAGCGCCTCATCAATCTCCCATCTTTTCTCCTGGGAGCTACGTAATTCGGACAGGAGCTGGTCTTTCCTTTCCGGATCGCTCATAAACCCTTTTTTGGGCATATCCGGTTCCGGCAGGTTTTTTATAAGTTCCAACACCACATCTTTATTCCTGGATTCGGGCAGCAGTTTCTTTAATAAATCCGCTATCCGGTCAATTTCCGGTTCTGTGAGCAACTCGTGGCTGCCAAAATATAGGTCAAACAGTTCTTTCATTTCCCGAGGCGTTTCGGATCTGCTGAATATGTACGTGCCTCTGCCTTCTTCATCGGTTTCCATTTTATACCAATCTGCCTTTTCCCCCAGCCCTAATCCGTCAAGAATCCCTTTAAATTTTCTGGAAATTGTATCACTTGACCATCCTTTCCCGTTCCACCCGTTTTCATCCCAAACTGCTTTTATCTTCTTAAATGTATAAAAATATTCTTTTATATTTTCCGACATAACGGTATCCTCCATCCTGATATGCTTTTGTTTACGGCCGCTTCCCCATGTCCTTTCAGCCGCCGGGCCGCTCTTTTCATCCAGCTGCATCATAACCCCATTACCGACCGCACCGTTTCCAAAATCCGCTCTTTACGGTAAAGCCCTGCTTCCCCGTCATATAAGCGGTATACGCCGGAACTGGCGTCTAATGAAGCGATATCCTCCGGCGAAGTAAAACAGGGTTCTTTCTTTACCAGTTCTATACCAATCTGCCCAAACAGATAGCGCACAAACTGGGAACAGAACATACAGTATGGATTTGTTTCCTCTTTACGCCCCAGAATATACCGGATCAGTCCCTGGTAGTTATACTGTGTATCCCTATCATTCTTTCCAAACTCCGAAAGCGCCCCCATAATAACCCTGTAATCCGTTTCTGATACAAAAATGCAGCTTACACGGATCAGCCAGTTGTCCCGTTTATAATGCACGATACTGTCACTGCAAAATCCGCCCTGCCATCCTTCCTGCTGCCCGGCAGGCGCAAAGGAATACAGGTTCATCAGATTTTCATTCAATGCCACGGATACATGGTAATAGTTTGAATGGGTGTATGCCATAATCGCCCTTGTTAAATCTGACTGGGCAGAGGATGTAAACAGCAGATAGACTGGTTTCCCCACAGCCGGCGCTATTGCTTTACCTGCCCTGTCATAAAGCAGTCCGTCCTTTATGGCATACTCATAATAATATGCCCCGTGCTGCTTTTGTAAAATTTTTTCCCTTCCAGGCCAGTCTGCCCGAATCTGCGCGATGGCAGCATCCATCTTCCTCCGTTCCTCTTGCCCTGCCATTCCCATGAAGGGCAGCATCTCATCCCTGAAACGTTCCAAATCCATAAAATCACAAGAATATTCTTCTTCCATATTCACCTCCTGCTGCACAATCTATCTTTTAAATAATCTTAAGATTTGTGACAACCATTACTAACAACCAAAAAGTTCATACTAAATCAGAGCTTCTATTCTGCCTCCATGCTTCTAACCACTGAACCATCGTTTTTCCAAATTTATAAACAATAGCTGTCTTTACTGTTTTGGAATAAGGCGGGAACATTTCATCAACACTTTGCATGTCCACATCTGTTTTAAACCTATCCTTATTCACTTTGACATAATCCATGAATTCAGAATGCTCACACTCATTTTCAAATACTGGTATAATAGTAAATGCCTTGTTATAAGCTTTTTGTTTATCATCATAGCATTGTGCAGCAAAAAAGAGATTGTAGGCTAAATGATTAATGCTATTTTTTGTGTATGCATAATACTGTATAGAATTTGTCATGCTGTTGCACTGTATTCCCAATTCATTATCCCAATACTGTGCAGGTTCAATATGAAAATATGCCTGCCTTGTAGCCTGCACGCCGAAAAGCGAAATATCTGTCTTTCTTCCTTCCAAATAAATATCCCATTTTGCCCTTCTACCGATCTCATTTTCACCTATATTCCAATTCAATATATCGGCAAATAAATAAGGGAAATCCATTACCCATGTTATTGTGTCTGCCTTTCCTTGAGCTATCCTAACTTCCAAACCATAGCTGCCATCACGCTCAATCCTTATATCACAATATTCCCGGTTATAAAATGTATCTCCTTCATCTGTCGAATACCAGCTATTTACATTCTGTAAACGTTTGGTAATTTTAAGTTCATCTGATCCAACCAGACCAAACCTCTTTTTCCATAAAAATTCTACCGACTGCTTTGCCGCACATTCTGCTGAACTTGTATTCCGATCTCCTATTCTGCTGTAAACCACACCAGCACGAATGATAATTTTTTCCTTCCCCAAGTTATTCGGTTTGGGATAATCCTTCAGCAAATAATAAGGTGTAACCATACTATTATAAACTATCAATACATCTATTTCCTTACCAGCAATTTCAATATTTTTTACATCTACCTTGGGAATTTCTTCCCCTGCCCAACTTTTGGAATTGAGAAATCCTATTATATTCTCCTGATTTTTTCGGTTACCATCCTCCGCAACTCCAATAATGTCGAATGTATTATCCTCTATACCAAATATAATATACCCGTCTCGCATATCCTCAGTTATATTATTAGCCATGCATATAATATCCTTTAATAAATCTGCATTATTGCTATGCCAACTTCTTTTAAAATCCCAATAGCTGCCTTCTGAAGCAGCCTTAATAAAATCTTCTACAATTTGTCGTAATTCCATCTAACCTCTCCATATTTTACTTTTCCACGCAACAATAAAGTATCTTTTAGCATACTGATTATTTATTTTTAGTCTATTTATCATTTTCTTATTCTCCTGATAATATGCCTTTCCCCATATCATCCGCCTTTCTAATGCTCGCGCTATAACATACCAGCTCCAAAATCTTCCATTATTACAGTAAAATTATATCATAGGCTTTCCAAACCCTGCAACTGCTAACACATACAATATAAGCTGTCATTTCATCCAGAAACAGAATCTGCTTTCAATAAGTACATTCACACCTATGCCCTGACAGGGCACCCATTTCGTGCCCTGCCAGATGCCTCCCTTTTATTTTCCATCCCCATCCTGCGTTAATACATTTAAAATTGCCGCTAATACTGCCGTAATGATTACTTTTATCATGTTATCCATGAACCAACCGCCTTTCCATTGACCTTCCCTCTTCTTATGCTATCTGGATCTGTCCGCTTTCCAGGCAGTAGCGGTATACATGATCCGACAGTCTTTCCTCTGGGCATACACAATCCCGGTTCACCTCTTTTACAAGCCTTGCCAATTCCGCAGGATCCCCCATGACTGCCGGGAGGGCGATGATCTCATGTACTGAACTTGGCAGGATATACAAATCCGATCCCAACTGCATTGCCAGCTTCTTTATCTCATCCGGGAAAAGCATGGCTGCCGCCCCGCCTGCCTTCCACTGGTTTGTCACCACATACATCTGCCCATTTGATTTGCCTTTTAACGACATTCCGGTCATTTCCTCAATCAGGACGCCCAGGCTTTTTATCTCCGTCCTGTAGTACCGGATATGGCTGGCATATGCCGCTTCCTTCAGCTCTTTCCCGTCGATCCCCCATACTGCTAACAGATCATTTTTAACTAAGGCCATTTCCGGCCCGCTTTCCCCTGTCCCTGCAATATAGTAATAGACCACTGCCAGATCCAGAAACTTTTCGTACGGCGCCGTTTGCAGCAATTCTTCATTCTCCCCGTAATGGATCAATTTCACAGCAAGGCGGCATTTTGCCTGCTCCCAGTCGGTAATGTCGGACAGGCATTCCGGGGCGCCTTCTTCCCACTGCCGATAATCCGCCCACATTCGATCTATGGTTTCCTCCATGCTGTCACCGCTGCATACGCCGTCATAATAACCTTCCATGTATAATATGGGAAAAACTTTTTTATGCGGCCCTTCCAATGTGAGCTCAATAAGCTTTACATGGTTATTTTTCACAACTTCGTGCATCCTGGCCTGCCTGCCCGGCGCGCGCTTTTCCAATCCCTCCGCTGCTGTTTTTGTAAACTCTTTAAAATCCATTTTTCCCTCCTGAATAATCAGGCACATGACATCCCCTGCGCCATGTGCCCGTTTTGTATCCTGCCATACTAAATGTTGCATACCAGCCTTGCTATCCGAATCCCGTCTTTTAACCCTTCCCGATAAATTCCGGCTTCCTGCCACCGGATGCGGTCTAAGAACATCCCAGCCTTTGTCCTTTCCGCTGCTTTCAGGCCGCCTTCTAAAAGTCCGTCCATCTCCTTGAGCGCTTCCTCCTGATCCGGCATCCTTTCCTGTTCCGACAGCATTTCAATCCTTTTTTCAACTGCCCAGTCCATATATTCCTCTTCTGCCATGCTTTTTGCCCCCTGTTTCAAATATTCCTCCGGCCTGCCATTACGCCGCTTCTTTCGGCCGTGTTTTCTTAAGGCTGCCCAAAGCCTTTTTGTATATTTCCGGCGTCATCTGCTCCGCCCGGTAAAGATGGTAGCGTTCCAGTACGGTTTCCATAGAGATGCCGGCCCGTTCCAGTTCCTTTTCCAATACCGCCATCTGCCTCCCTGTCAATCCGCCTTGCAGCGTTTCCCCCATATCTGCAGCAGGATTCTTCCGCTCATATACATATACCACCGCCCCTTTCTGGTTTACAATGGTAAGTGCAGAAATTTCCCGCTGCCCATTGTAAGAAATGGCTTGCACGCAGAAGCTGTCCTTGGTAATATACCGTTCTCCCTTCAACTGGATATCTGCCTTTGCGGGCGGAATCCAAATAAACGGGGCTGTATACAGTTCCCTGCCCACGCCCCAGTTAAAACACGCCCGCTTAAAAGAATCCGATGCCTGCCCTTTTTCTTTTTCCGTATATCCGGAAACGCCCACGTCCTGTTTCGCAATCCACTGTTTTTTTTCGCTGTCCCAGATTTCAACGGTACAATATAAATTGCCGTCAATACTCTGGTGGGTTCTGCGCCATCCAAACGGCGTGAATGCTTCATCCAGTATCCTCTGATCTACACGCGCATCTTTAAATAGCAGCAGGCCCAGCCCGTTCCCGTTGATCATGGATACCCTACATTCAATTTCATCGGCCCGCAGCAGGCGGATGCTGTTTTCTCCCATATACCGTTTCCTCCCTGCTTCCCATTATGCAACCGAAAGCCTCCGATACTGACTTTTCCTGCAATACTGATCGTAAATTTCTTTCTGTTCCGCTTCCAGCCGTTTCTTATCAAATGTAGTAGAGGTAATGCTTTTCCAGGTAACCCGACGGTTTCCGACTGTACCGCTTTCATTTTCTTTTAGATAATTTTTCAGCTTGTTTGCCACCATTTCTTTTTTCACTTTCAACCCGTCAAGCTGGCTGGAAATATCATCATACAGCTCACAGAGCGGCAGCGCTTCATTGGGAAGGGCGATGCTGCCCCCTCCTGATGTTTTGTATCTTTCATTCAAATATTCTGTCGTAGCCTTAGAACCGTCTGCGGGCGGCTCTTCTCCTCCCAGCACATATTTCTCCCAGAATTCTTTTTCCATCCGGATGATGTCTGAAATCATTTTTTCATCCCGGCTGACCTCATGGTATAGGAAATGGTTGCCGCCAACCAAAGCCGCAATATATGTTTTCGATGCGCCTGTCACTGCCATATAATGCTGTATCTGGAACTGGTATTCCATTGGCACGCCGCGTTCCCATTCCTCCTGTCTGTATGCACTGGCCGTTTTCGCTCCAAAAATGCACATTTCCCCGTTTTCCCGGATCACTCCGTCCAAATCAGCAAGCATAAACGGGTATTCCCTGCTTTGCAGCATAGCCCTTTTCCTGCGTACTTTTAACCCTGTGCGCCTTGTAAACTCCTCCCGGACCACGTCTTCCAGAAGGTTCCCAAAATGAGCGTACTCCGACACCGTTTCCTTTGCAGCGTCCTGCCCCGTTTTTTCCATCCAAAGCTGGAATATGGAGCGGAACGGGTTTACCCCGGCAATGACCGACGCATCCGAACCGCCGATGCCCATACGCCTCCATCCCAGCCATTCTTCCCTCGGCATACCTGCCGTCTTTACTAATACCTGCATCTGCTTCATCTGCATTTCCCCCTTATGCAATGTTTTTCATCAGGCTGTACGCCTTGTCTATCATTGTGCTTCCGTCTATCACCTTTGCAAACAAGTTTTCCTTATAATTGCCGGATTCCCTTAGCGGCTTGCTGTGCGTGGCAAAATCGGATACGGCGTTGATCAGCCGGTATGCATTGCGCTGTGTGTCCTGTAAATCCGGCGCATCAAAATAACGCGCCTCCATATCCTCCCGCAGTTTGGAAATATTCTTTTTCTGCACCTTACTCATGGATGCATCCATAGGCAGCAGGAAATGGATGGATTCCACCGCTTTAGAATCTGTCAGTTTTATTCTGCTTAAATTTTCCATCTCCCTGCCCAGCATATCCATGTAGTCCTCTGCCATAAACAACGTCCTTTCCGCATCCCCAATCTTATCCCGCACGTTTACCGTATGCATGGCCGACCAGCTTCTTGCCGCCGTGGACTGGGCCAGGTTCAGCGTATTGTTACACACCACCCGGACCGGCGTCATGGCCACGCGGATTGCGCCGCTCCCGTCGTGGGTGTTCGAGAATACCATATAGGGACTGATCCCGTCGCCGAGCATAATGTATTCCCGCGGCATCCTCGCCAGCACCCATACTTTCCTGCCGCCGTTCAACGAGCCTGCTGTTTCGTAACGTACACCTTCCCCCAACAACTTGTCTGTAAATGCGAATGCCTCCCTGTTCTGCACCACTTTGTACCGGTCTGATACAATCCCCAGGATTTTCTGGTCGCTTTCCCTTACGTTTGCCTTAAAGCCGGGGATATGCTGCCCGTCTTTTGTAAAAATGTCTTTCTGCCCGACCTTCCAGTCAAGGCCGGATGCAGCTAATGCCTCCTCCGAACCAGGTGCATCCGCTACTTTTACCCCCAGTCCATGCCAGGGTTTTTCCCGCGTGTAAAACATGGTTTCCATATTTGCCGCCATTTTTTGCTCCTCCTTTGAACTTATTTTTTCTATGCCCAGATCTTCCGTGCAGCATCCGGTTTGTCTGCCGCGTATTGGCTTGCTCTGGTATATGGGGATAATATATATCTGTAATGCCTGGTAATCTAAAAATATCCGCCGCTGTTTCAATTCCAGTTCAATCAGCCGATCCGTCTGGTCTGCCATAAACAGCGGGATGGGCAGAATATGAACAAACGGCTGCCTTCTCCAAAGGCATAGTCTGTTCGTTGCGGCAAGAAGGAGAAAATGTATATGAGGCTATTTCAAATATTTATAGACGGAAACGCGAAATATCAAAAACAAAAAGAAAACAAGTCACCAGAGAATAAAAACAATCTCTGGTGACTTCTAAATTTCTGGCTACCATGTGAAAAATAATATCCGTATCACTTTCCAATCCTCATCCGGGGAATTAGAATTATTTTCTGTTGTCAAAATGCTGCCACGCTTATTTATCTCTATAATGAGAACCACATTGGACAATCTTTATCACATTATCCTCTATCCGATAAACAATACGGTTTGCATCATCTATACGCCGGCTCCAGTAAGCTGACAAATCGCCGCTTAATCTTTCCGGCTTACCTATTCCATCATATCCATTCCGATCAATATCCTTCAATAGCTGAAGAATACGCCTTAACGTTTTCTTATCTTGCTTCATCCAATATTCAAAATCTTCCCATGCCGCATCTGACCATGACTTAATCATCAAAATCCACCTCATGCACCGTACCGCCTGTAGCTTCCATCTGTGCTACTGATTCCTTCAGCCTGGCCATATTTTCCTGCGAATAAAAAGGATCTACAGCTACTTCAAATGGTATCCGCTTCTCTCGCCCCAGTTTTTTAAGATAAATATTAATAGCCGTAGATAAAGACATTCCAATATCGGCACAAGCCTGCTCTGCCATTTTCTTTACATCATCTTCTATGCGTAAACTGATTTGAGCCATTATATCACCTCTTCCTTTTTGATAGTACTAATATATTTCATATTATAGCATTTGTAAAGCATTTTGCTATACAAACTTTATTATAGTTTCTATATCTTTTCTAAAAATAGACAGCACTTCCCCTTTACCCAGCCCTTTTCTCTGTCTGACGTCCTTTCTAATTTCATAAATGATATCTTCCAATAGCGATCAAGAGTTCTCCGGGCCCATGTCTTCCATCGCCGCTTTATTTTCAATTTGATATTAATATGTATTTCCATTGGCAGCAATTTTATTTATACCAAACGTACAAATGTTACAACCCGTATCTACACAGCCTGTACTGCTTGCCTTTTGCAGGTAAAATACGTCCACAGGCTCCCTACGTTTCGCCGGTTACTCTGCCAGCAAACAGCCGCTTTGGCATCCTAAAGTATACAAAACCCGCAGGACGGATTTTACTTACTGCCCTTCGGGTTATTCTTTATCTGTCGAAAAAAACGGTTGCCCTTACCACAACCGCTTTCCTGAACTTCTCCTCATTGATCTTATAATCCATGCGCTTTCCAGTAAACATATCTATCCCATAATACAGGCAGAGCATATCTGCATTGCTGTCAATGAAATGAAGGACGCGCAGGATATCCTTTTTGGATACCCTGTTTTTCTTATCCTTTGCTTCCATTTCATAAAAATCCCACCAGTTCTCTACGTATTTCGAGAGGAAGTGATAGGACAGATACTTCTTGTCACAGCCGGCCCCCTCTTTTAGGACGGATATCTTAATATCAGGGTGAGGGTATATTTCATCGTCCATAGAACTCCGGTCAAACCAAATTTCAAGGGGGAACGCGGAATTTGCTGGACCTAATTTCAGATCCCTGCAGGCAGTTTCCCTGTTTTTTCCTGCCGGATTATCCTTTCCCCCTTTTTTCTTTTTATAAGAATTATTGTAACAGGACATCTTTTCCGGATCTTTAAACTCATCTTTGAAATCCCTTCCCTCATACCATATCTTAAGTAAAAGATCTTTGTTATATCCAATAAATCTAAGATACTGCCGGAAACGTACTTTTGATATGTCCCCATTTTTAAACCGGTATTTTTTCAGGGGTTTCGGGTTATCGGATATGGATACCGGTATGGAGCAGTCATTGTAACGGGATTCCCAATGGTTCCATTTCGCATTATTGGTTACTACCCGCACAAACGGCACCACCTGATATCTTGGCATATTGCGGCATCCTCCGTCATAGATCTCTAAATGGCCGTATGGGAGATTCCAGTTCAGCGTGGTATCCCCAAAGGAAAACATCCCCATGCCTTCAGCGGCAGTCGCATACGTGTGGTCAAAGAAATTGATTACTTTATCAAGCAGATTTATTACCTTCATAGATTTATCCGCTATCTGGCACATTATTTCTCTTATAAATTCATATGTATAATAATCCCAGTCCGGGTGTCTCATTTTGATTCTCCTCGTCTATATCATCATCTGCAAAAATTCCATCTATATCTTTGTCATCGTACTTTTAAGATTGATATGACTCTGTTTTTTCAAACACATTGACAAGCGTATTATCCTCATCATACCAATTTGCCTCATTCTCGCTAAATACGATTCTATAGTCTATTCCTTTCAAATTACATACAACAGAATATGCCGAATACTCATACAATACCGTTATCTCTGCTTCTTCAGTTGCATTGTTTGACCATTCCAAAGTACCTATAGAACCATCATCTGATATCTCTGTATAAATAGATATAGATACTGTTTGAGTTCCCGACACATATTTCCCTGATACATCTTGCAAACCCCAGGCTGTCTGTTCCATAACTTCTGGCTTTTCTGTTGTATCTGTATCCTCTTCATTTTGTTCTTTTAACACAAAAATTACATCTCCATATTCTAACTCAAGATTACTTACTGTATTAGGATTTATTTTTGCATAAAATACGCTTTTTAATTTACGTCCTGGAGATAATGTAGTTCCTAATCCATCTGAATCATCTGCATCTAATGGATATGCAAAATTTATGTTATAATTATCTGCATATACTGTAAACATGCTATCACTGCTAACAAAATCCTGCGTTCCCGTATTTTCAACTATATATGAAACATACAAAAGACTTTCCTGAGTATATGTATCATAATAGTTTCCCCACTCTGTAATAGTAACATTTACTTCAGCGGAATTATTAGCTATCATACTAACCGGCTCGCCTACAGAATATCTGTTTTTTTCTGCTATATTTCCAGTCGTTTCATCTCCATCTATTATTGTTTTTTCTTTTTCATCATTTGATGGAATATCTATTGTAATTCCTTGCGATTCCGCATCTTTAACTATATCATCCTTTACCTGATCTGACCATTTTTTAATCGTTTTATTTGAACAACCACTGACAAAACATGGTATAAATATAATCATAAAACATGTCATCATTTTTCTTCTCATAAATTTTATCCTTTCTATTTTTGTATTATCTCTAATTTTGCTCTTTCTAATTTAACCTCGAAAAGATTTCTACAATAATATCAATCGTTTAGCATCAGGAATCAACGGGCAATATTCCGTTTTTCCCTAACCAAATCATGTAATGATTTGCTAATATCACTTAATATTTAAAAATATTATTTTTGGTTAATTACACTATAAGGGCAGAGATTTTATCATCATCTCTACCCTTATTTAAAAATTTATTTGTTTCTGCCTTTTCCAATATCAATTTCATTTTCAGAATACTTGAAACAAAATTATCTCAAAAACATATGCATAAATTAATCACTTCGTTTAAGCACTTATTTCTTTCATATAGTGTTTCAGTTCCGTTCTTCTGACTATCTATACTCCTTTTTAATACTCTTTGTTACTTGTACTATCATTTAAAAAGGGCTTTATACGCAACAACACCTATTAATAAAAGCATTAATAGAATTGCTCCATAAGTAATGTAGATCAAAAGCGAAAGAAGCTTCGAACCAAGCCAAGCCAATAGCGCTACAATTCCTAAAAACAGAACTGCCCTTCCTTCATCAGAATCTATCAACAATCCTGCCAATCCTCCCATAATAGTAAGCACTATAAGAACAATCACTATAACAATAATTAGTCCCATTTTTTCTCCTTTGCTAACATAGACAACTATTCTTTAACCCAACTATGTGGTTTCGTCATGCCTTCCCTATTCTTGCCTTTTTTTACACAAACGCCTGGAAGTGGACGTCTGCTCGTTACTGTTCTTTTTCCACAGTATGTACATACCCAATGCTGCATTTTCATCAAACTCACCTCCCATCCAAATCTTATTATTTTTCCCATCCCAAACATTTTCTTCTATCCCTAAAATCCACCCCTTTCTCATATCTCCTATTTCCTTCCACCCCTGCTGCCCATTTTCCTTTACCTGCTATTATATATTCTTTAAGCAAATTTTTCAATGCTTTTAGCATTTTTATTTATTTCAAAGCAATTCTATAAACAATATGATGGTTTAGCAGTGATTTATATGGTTAAAGACTTTGGTAAACTCATTGAAGAAGCAAGGGTAAATCTGCAGCTTTTACAAAAGGAGATTACCGCAGCCACTGATACATATATAAATATTGTATTTGCATTTTTTTAACCATCTTCACATATAAGTCTTTACAATTTGCATATTCCCCACACTCAAGGAAACGCAAACAAGGCTTCAAATATTCATTCCATATCATGAAATAAATTTCTTTGCTATTACACATGTTATCTACATTTTTAACTATCTGCGGTGCTACCTGATAATATTCTTTTATCAAATCTTCTCCATCTGGATCCCTTATGAGAATTTTATCCCTATATTCCCTGAATTTCTCCAATTCGTAACAATCATCCGATTTGCCAAGATATTTACAAGTTGCCGTCGTAATATAACATCCGTCCGAACTGCCATATGTTTCCTCATTTACTTTCTCTTTTCCCCGTTCTCTCACATTATCCAAATTTTCCTTAGCTTCTTTCATATGGCATTTTTGTGCATACTCCAAATATAAAACAGCAGAATCATAATTATTTTTCATAAAATCGCTTCCACCTTTTGCTTTTCCAAAACTAAATGCTTTTCCCAGATAATACAACATTGTCGGAGATGCCAATACTATTAGCTCATCTATATATGTTTTGGCCTGTTTTTTATCTGTAAGTTCTGTAAGTTCTTGCAAATATATCATGCCAATAAATGCTTTCGCATGAGTACACCCTAGTTCCGCTGCTTTTAAAATACAATGTCTGGCTATTTCTATGTTTTTTTCTGTTCCCCACCCATAATAACTACATATTCCGATGATACAATAGTAAGCTCTATGCTTATTTGCATTAGCCGCGATGGAATTGTATAATTTCATATTTTCTTCATCTCTTATTTTATCCACATAATAGGATATGTAACGTTCTTCTGCTATCATGGAACCGGTTTCTATCATATTAAAAATAGTCATAAAATCTTTTTCTTGCATGAGATCTTCAATAGAAGTGGCCTCTAATACATTTTTTTCCAACAATTTGAGATATTTTTCCTCTTCGGCCTCTTTTTTTCTCAAATCTATTAAAACATCATCCAATCTTTGAAGTTCATCTTTCTCATTTAAACGAAATTCTTCCGCTTTCTCTTTAATACAATATATTTTATGCTCCACTTCCAAACTTGTACTTTCCGGCATTTGAAACAACTGCCCCATCTCTTCCTGATATAAAGCATCTATCTTTTGATCCACGTTGTCTAACAAGAACAACTTATATACTTCCCTTAACTGCGACATAAGTTCTATATCTTTGTAATATCTGGTATAAATTTCCTTGTAGGCATTTTGATAGTATGGACATACTTCTATTGCTTGGACTATGTCATGCCAAAATTCATCCTCACTCTGAGTATATTCTGCGGCATGAACCACAAGCGTTTTAGCTTGTTTCCAATCATTATATACGCTATAATATCGTCCCGTTTCCTTTTTGATGATATCAAACACGATTTTTTCCAAACATTTTGCCTCATATATTAACATTTCTTGTAACAATTTGAAATTTTCCGGATTTTGAAATACAGCCCTTTTATTTGCATTTGCCCTCATTTCATCACCAATTGCGGCAACTCCCCTTTTTATTCCTCCCACAACGCCTGCTCCTGCATTCGCAATTCCTGCCGCCATAATGCCGCCCATTGCACCTCGAAATCCAAACCCACCTCCCACAAATCTTCTTGAGGATGAACTACGTGTCATTTCCCTCATTAATTTAACTTGTTCTTCATTTTCACATACATCCGCATAACTCTGCAATACCGCTTCCAAACGTGATCCAAATTCACTCAAATCAATAAGATTACCCAATGAAGACGCATCATACCCATATAACTTTGATGCTATTAGAAATTTTTCTGCTTTCATCTGCATCCATTCTTGAATTTCTGCAACTTTTTGTACTGCTTTCGAAATCCAGTCATCCATATTTTTCACATTCTTTTTATAATAATCGTCAAAATTTGATAAGGCTGTTTCCATCACACCTCCAAACATATATGATCTTAAATTAGAATACACGATACAATCCTGATTAAAACTAAGTTGATATTCCCTCAAATATAATATGTATTTCTGATTTTTGATATATGCACTATAATGTTGCTGTCGATTATGATCAAAAAGTGGCGTCTTATATATTACGTCATCTCCCGCATACCCAATCAATGGTATCATATCTTCAACCACAGAAACTCCCTCTGATGCATTTGTTGCATTTACTTCTTCTACTTCTAAGGCTCCTTCTAAAATGTTCGCTTCTTCTGCTATTAAAGCCTCTCTGGATCCTTTCCTTTTCTCGTCATAATTCTCTGTGTCTTCCTCTTTTTTCAATGCCGAAAAATCAAATCCACATTGAAAGCAGAATTTTGCATCTTCTACTAACATCTTTTCCCCACACTTTGGACAAAACATTTGACTTTCTCCTTCTACATTAAATTCGATAACCTGCTTTTCTATATTTTTTTATTCTTTCTGCTGCCATTTCAGCTTTCTGCAACTTCACACTTTGTTCCTTATTACCAAAATAATATCCTGCTACTGCCAAAGCAATGCCTATTAACCATGCTGTTGCGAAAAATGGAGTTACCACAAAACCAATCACAATTAGGACTACTGCGCCTAATTTTAAATTGTTTTTTTCGTCTTTTATTTCATCCAAAGATGCTGCTAATTCTATTTCCTGCTTTAACTCTTCTTTGATATAATCATCTAAAATATCCAGTATTTTAACTTTTAAGTTTTCAGCATATGTCCCACGTATAACATTGTCACGCAATAACAATATTTCATTTTCATCTTTTGCAGATTTGTACAAAAATTCCGCTTCTGCTCTAGCGTTATTTTTTGCTATCATTGTATTTAACATTTCCTCTTCCTGCACGGACTCATTTGGAACCCCTTTTGATTCTTCTCTGGTATTTTCCTCAAAATTTTCGAAATCAATAAAATTACTACTTTTCTCCATTGATGTACCTCCATCTGCTTTTTTCTTTGACAATTTTCTCTTTTATTTAGTTTCAGAAATCCTTCTTTTCCCCCTCTTTCTTTTAGCTTGGCCGTTCAAAAATCTATGCCGAAAACCCTGCCAAGGCTAGGCCAAACGCCAGTTAAACTCAGCCTTGCCGGGTTTCCGCATGTAAAACATAATTGTTTAGAACCATGGAAAGGAATTTGTTTTTTTATACATAGCACATGATACTGTCCCTATATTTTACTTAATATTTTCCCAATACAGCATATTTCCAGAAAGATATCTAAATCCAGAACCATCCGAATAGACTACGGTTCCTGTTGTTCCCCGCTTTTCGTGTAATGCCTCTCAATCTGACTGCTATCAGAATAAACAATTTCTCTCCTTCTGCCATTATAATAAATTCAATACATTTGACTCTTATCAGGAAGACTATCATAATAACCGTAATGTCATATTGCTATATTACAACTTAAATCCTAATATCTATCAACGAATTCTAGTCTATCTATCCAATATTCATCATAATCGCCATAAATACCATATTCTTCTGCTGTAAAAACAAATTTACCATTATTTTCAAAATATGTCATTTTAGCATCCCCAGCATCAAGATTTTGCAAGTAAAAGTAATAACTTGTTCTTGATTCATACCCATGACTACTCAAAAAATTTACGTGAAATTCGGCAACATACCTTGAAGAATCATAATCAGGTATACTTCCTTCTACTTCTAAAGTATACTTATATTTCTGGGGCCTACCATCCCGTTCGCCGTTATAGTGATACTTCCTAACAGCTATTTTTTCAATTGTTATTCCGTTCTCTGAATAAGGGAGATTCTGACTGGACAGCATCTTAAGCTCTGTACCATCTGCCCAGTCTGTATCGCTTCCACTTGTTTCTCCACTGGAATTTTCAGCAACAATTTTCTTCACATCAGCTTCAGACAAAGTATTTTCCTTTATCATTCTTTTTATGGTTTCCTCTGACAGACATTGTTTTGTAATCAATGCAGAAACTTCCGCCTCTGAGAGCTGTTTCTTTACCGTTACATCACATGTCTTTTTTTTCTTACTAGAAGTTTTTGCTGTAATTGTAGCACTCCCTTCGCCAATTGCTGTCACAGTACCATATTTATTGACTGTTGCAACCTTTTTATTGCTACTCGACCATTTAATAGTATCTGTAGAATTTATTGGCTTCATAATTGCATCTAATGTCACAATATCGCCAATCCCAATTGTAGCTTTCTGCACATTTAGTTCAATCGACTTGCTTCGTACTTTGGGAGATGCATTTATGCTGAAAGCCGAACTAGCACATACAGTGCAGATTAGCAGAAGCATAACCAAATATTTCTTTGTTTTTTTCATTTTCATGACAATTTCCTCCTCTTGTAAAATTCATTTTCTCATACTTCACACCATCCAAACAGGTTTATTATTGTAGTCACCACAAGCAACATTGTTAATTTTTTCATCATTCCTGTTCTCTTCTAAAATTTTATCAATATCTGTACTTACCATGCCTCTCTATATTCCCCTCTCTTCCGGACTTTATCACCCCTCTCTCCATATAATCTTATATCCTCTTCCTGCTGATTCTACCTTCACCCCTTCTGCACATTTTCCTTTCCTTGTTATTATATATTCTCTAAGCAAATTTTTCAATGCTTTTAGCAATTTCATTTTGTCCCAAAGCAATCCCGCAAACAATATGATGGTTCAGAGGTGATTTTTATGATAAACGGTCTTGGTGAACGCCTGGAACAGGCAAGGGTAAATCTGCATCTTTCCCAGAAGGAGGTTGCCGCCGCCATCGGCGCATCTGCTTCTGTTATTTCCAACTACGAAAGCGGTGAACGCACGCCCAGCGTAGAAAACCTCATGGCACTGGCCGGGCTGTACCGGTGTTCCACCGACTACCTGCTTGGCATCAAAAAGCATTCCGGCTCTTATCTGGACACATCCATGCTAAGCGAGGGCCAGAAAATGCTGCTGCAGGGCTTCCTCGACAGCTTAACGTAATCCGGCTATTTTTCCTGCTTCCGCCGTATGTACAGGTTTAATTCTTCCTGTGCATTTTTTATTATGCGGTGCACCTGTTTTAAAACCCTGGCATAAATTTCACCTGTTTCCAGCATCTCAATGTCATTTTCCATCATAATCACCAGGCTCAATGCATCCATCAGATCCTCATGCGCCATTTCCAGATCTCCTGCTCCATTCTGTGCGGTATCCCGGTCTAATTCCACGGCAATCCCTCCTCCCTGTGTTTTTGTATTTTGAATTCCACCTTCCTTCCCGTTTCTATTATTTTCCTGCCCTGCCATTCCCGCTCCCCATCCGCCAAACCTGTATTGGCATGGCAGCAGGCATATACAGCCCGCCAAATGTCACAGGGGGATCCTGATATTCCGATCCCAATGGAATAATATATATCCATAACTATTCTGTATACGGAATGGGCTGTACCGTGGTTATCCCATTACTATGCCCCCACGGCACATAGAATCGCCACACTGCAGCAGCAATTTATCGCTTTTCGCACCCTTCTTTCAGTATTTCCCGGAAACGGGCCTCACGTTCCTTTGTCTGGCGCCGGTTTTCCCGCCGTTTTCTGCCCCTGGCAAAATCTACCGTATTAATTGCAAAATGAATATGCATATGCGTATTCCCCTGATCCGGCTTATGTACCCCGTACACTACCTGGCAGTGATCCTTCCCGTAAAAATCACGCGCCATATCCCTTGCAATTTCATCTATATCTGCATTATTTCTCTGCACCAGCCTTTCCTCCCCTTCCGATAAGGAATAAACCTCATGGTCTACCAGCCTTCCCTGCTTCCCGCCCCGTGTATTCATCTTTTGCACCAGATAAAACTGGCGGGCAATTTCCCCCGGATCCAAATGTTCCATAATGCCCAGCCCTCCCCATACAACCAGATCATCTTTGGCAGATCCGTTTGTCCGGGTAATATATCTGATTACCTTTTCAGGCGCATCCTGGTTCCTGTATTTATTACGCCCTGCATAATTCATCAGCAGGCCTTCCTGCACTGCCATACTATTTGCCCTCCTTCCCGCAGTTTCCTGCATATTTTCTATATAGTTCTTCTATCCTTTCTTTCAGTTCTTCATTCCCACGTTTTTGTATCTGGTGGTATATCTCATTAAAAAAGTCCCATGTTTCGACCTCTTCCGGAAGCAGGCGGGACGCGTTCCTTTCCGTACACAGGCTTTTCTCCAACATATAGCTGCTTAATGTCATTTTCTCTGATCCTGAGATTTCCTTTAATTTCTCTTTTTCATCTTTTGTAACCCTGATTTTAATAAACTCTTTCTTTACTGCCATTGGTATCTTCTCCTATCTGACATTTGCTCAAATCATTTCTGCTATCTTTTGTATCCTGTTTTTTCTGTCTATTTATTTATAACAGGTACGCAATTCCATCCGTCTGCAACCAGAACCCCAGTTCCATGCAAACCCCTGCCTGTACCTGCCCCACATTTTTTGTGGGCACAACCACCCCCCCCATTCTTTTATGGGCAAAACCAATTTTTTATTTTAAACTCCATAACAGAAAATTAATGGCGGCCATGACCATTCATGACCTCTCTTGCATATTTGTGTATGCAAATTTAATTCTAAAAAAAGGGACGCTTTTGCCCCAGAAAGGATAAGAATATGGAAGAATTTTATATGACAGTAAAAGAATTTTGTGAACGGCTGCAGATTAGTACCTCAACCGTCTATCGGATGATACGGGACGGACAGATCCCGGCTCTAAAATTTGGCCGGTATTGGAAAATACCCAGAAGTGTATTAAATGAAATCGGTGAAAAAAAGCATTATAGATAAAATTTTCTTGCATTATTTTGTAAAATGCCGTAATATCGTTATATAAATATACGATATTACGGAAAAGAGGAAAATTTTTATGAAAATTATCAAAAGAGAGAATCTTTCACAAGAAGAGCTGACAAAAAAATCCGACTCTTTACAAATTGCATTACCAGACAAATTCACTGCCGAAGAAGCCAAAGAAAAAAATCTGACGTTCTATGTAAATACGGATTTCAAACAGGTTATCGGTAAGAAAGAGTACGACTTTGTCATCCTAAAGGTCATTTCCCGACGTCTGTTCAACGAGCACGAAGAAATTACAGGCCGTATATTTATTGTTACCCTTTGGACAAACGAAGAACTGATCGAAGCTGAAATGTTCCAGGAAGAGTTTTCCAACGAAAAATGGTTGAAAGAACTACATACCTTCTCCTTCCTTTCCATGCCCAGGAGAGATTACCTTACCCTCACACAAAATCTTCATCCTAAAGATGACAAATTATTTTATTTTGACAGAATTGGTATCCATAAACTGGAAGGAAAATACTATTACGCCGCTTCAAACTGCGCCGTAACCTCAGACGGAATCAAATGGAATATCCGATCGGTACAGGAAGGATTCAACCTGAATTTGAGCAGCAGTGAAAAAATATCCATAATTGAAAAAAATAAAATCATAACTTCATTTATGAAATACACCGGATGGGCCTATAACACATTCTATCCCATCCACTGCATCCCAATCCTGTCCATCCTGCAATATTTTTTAAAGCAGCAGGGAAACCCGGCAGGAGCCGTCCTGTGGATAGACGGCGAAATTGGAAGTGGAAAAACACAGCTGTCCATAACAATGGGGGATTTTTTCAATAGGGGAAGCAGCCAAGGCCTCTCCTCACATTTAAATTCCCCTAAAGCCAAGTACCGCGAGATCACAAAAAATCTACCCCTGTACCGGAATGCCGTTTTTATACTGGATGACATAAAAAAAGAAGAATCCTCCAAAAACCGTGAGAATTCCAAAAATATCACCGATTTTCTAATCCGCTCCATTTACAAAGGGAAGATAGATTCCCCAGATATAGAAGGCGAATCCGTTGACGCTTCTGCCATTATCACTGGAGAATTTTTCAAGGAACAGACTTCGACTGTGTCAAGGGTGCTTTATCTGCAGATAAACAATTTCCTCAATGACCAAACCAACAGTCACCATTTCTATGAAATCCAAAATAACCCTTATTATCTGTCAGATTTTATATACATCTTCCTCATCTGGCTGTTAGGCAAAATGGAAAACAAAAAGGAAGAGGAAAACCTCTATTTAAACTTGGAGAAATTAAAAGAACAGGCATCTTTAAACCGTTTATTCCATGGACAGGCAATGGGTTCCAGAATGATTGAAACAGTGGCAAACTTCCAGATTGTTTCTGTAGTTCTGGATGCGTTTTTCAAGGACAATGGGATTGGAAAGGAACGGCGGGAAAGATTTCTACAAAATGGCCAGAAAGCTCTATTGGAGCTGGGATGGGCAACTTACTTGAAAAGCCTTGACTACCAACCTCTTTTCAAAAAATTTCTCATTGAAGCACTTCCTGAACTTAACATCAAGGACTGCCGATATGGAGAAGACTTTTTGGATAATGCAAAAAATATAGAGATTAAGCCTGATTATTACATTGACAACGAAATTATCTTTCAAACATACGGATCGGATACATCTGGCATCAGCAGTGAAGAAAATGTTGGAAGATTTGGTAAAATGTGGCTGTTTGGTATGCAGGATGAATTTGACGGAATACTTTTTAAACGGGATGAACAAGAAACGCTTCTGGTAAAAACAGGCATTATATGCAATATACTTAGGAAAAAAATTATAGAATATAATAAAAAAAATCCCCCAATTCTGCAACCGTCACAATATACAGATGCAGGTATTCTTGCAAGGTTAACAGAAGGCAGAAGCGTTTATGGTTATAAACGGAAGGACGGCTTTCAGAAAATTATAAATTTCCCTGTATATTCAATTTGCAATGACTATAATCCTGATAAATACATTTACCTCAAAGAAGAATGCAGAATGATAAAAATTAATACAGACGATATAAAATGTTCCTGTCTCAATGCTACAATCATATCTGACCTAAAAAGCTTCCTTAACTTGGCAAAAAGATTTGTAAATTGCCAAAGACAGAGAGGGCGGCATTTTTGTTCAGAAGAACTAAAAGCCTTTCATAACGCTATCAGGGAAATGGATCGATACATAGATTTGAAATAACCGTCCCGACAAATGCGCCAGACAGTCTCCCCTGCCTTGCGCATTTGTTATCTTAACCCCGGAATCCCCGTTTTATTATATACGTATGGAAAATATCTTCCTCATCCGCCCACAAATATAGCTTCTTTCTTTTCGCTGTATTGCGGCATATCCACATCCATGATCCCCTCCGCAATATACTCCGGCCACTTTGCCCAGAAACCGTTCTCTGTGTTCTGCAGTGTTTTATAGGTATTGGAATGATAGAATTGTCCCAATGCCTCAATAAAGTCATTCTTCCTTTCCTCTTTAATGATATCAACAACTGCACGGATCTGAATAAAGACATTCATCGTGATACCCTTCCCGTTAAAGGTATATATTTCACTCATACGGATCCCTCCCAACGAATCTTAGGTATTCCAATGCTTTCCTGGTATGGAATTTCAGTCCTGCATTCTCTATAAACAAATTCCATAACCTCATCCATAGATATCTGGTGCAGATATTCATGCTGAAGAAGGATCTTTTCAAAAATCTGATGCCGATGAAACAGCTCATAAGCTGCGTCAACTGCTATATGGTTTTGGACTGCATATTCTTCCACTGCTGAAACAGAAAGCATCTCTGTGTCTGATTGTATACCCATTTCCCCCTCCTCACATGATTGGTGTCTGCCTTTCCTTTTCCATAATAAAATTCTTTAAAAATATACCCTGCCGCTCTATTTGCTGCTCCCGAAGTACCTGGTACCCCCTTTTTTCAAAAAAGGGCCTTGCGGTAATAGAAGCATGGGTAACAACCGTTTGATGCACTCTGCCCTCCAATTCATTGCAAATAGCTGTAGCAATCCCTTTTCGCTGATAATCTTTGTGGACATATAACCGGTCAAGATAACCGGTTCTGTCTATATCGCCAAATCCCACAATTATTTTTCCTTCCACCGCCACAATGCTGTCATTTTCACAGAACGACTGGTTCCACTTCTCCCGATCGGCTTGTCCCGTCGCCCACACGTTCAACTGTTCCGCAGTATAGTCTTTCGCATTCACCGTATGGACTGTACGGTAAAACAGTTCCATTATTTCCATGCAATCTGACGGCTGGTATGCCCTGATGAACAATACTTGCACCTCCACAAATACAGATTCACGTTTCAATAAGTATATCAGATATTTCAGATAAATGGAACGCCGCATACATTTGCCCATCATTCCTCTGCTGCAAATTTGTAGCAGAGGGCAAATCCCAGTATCATACTGCTGCATTTTTGCAGCACATCCCCACGGAACATAGAAAAAAGGCATATCCGCAACGGATACGCCCTTTCCCCGGAAGGCGCGTTATTCCATCCCATCCAGGAAATCCAACGCACCATCCGGTATTTTTTCGCTTTGCGCCGGCAGCCCGGCCTCTTCCCTGCTGTACGCCGCCTCTGTATCTGCCATGAGCGCTGTGCCTGTCCCCACAACATTCACATTGCCCCCACCGATACATTTTCTGACCGCCTGCTCCACGACAGCAGTCAGCTCCTCCCGGAACCGTTCTAACCACTTGCTCTGTTTATCCTCCCTTTCCTTATCCTCAAAATATTCCTTCAGTATCTGCTTTATATAATCCGGCACGGAAAGCCCGGCTTCCTTTTTCCCGTCCATGAGCTTTCCGTACAGCCTGGCTTCCACCCCTTCCGTATGGAACCGCACCGTTGCCACATACTTATCCCCCATATCACGCCGCTCCCAGCTTCCGTAGTATCTGCATGGCAAGGAATTCATAACCCTTCGCATTGGCGTGGATGTCCGTGTCATATGCAACATTCTGCCGGCGTTCGGAAAAATTCTTCACCGCCACCGCGCCTCCGCCGACATAAATGACATTGGTGTACTGCAGGTCAAATTCCCTCTCCATCAGTTCCAGCTCCAAGCCGTGGACCAGTTCTTTCAGCGTTTCCCTCACATGGTTTGCCTGGCTTCTCGGAAGGAAGCTGTCTTGCTTTAAAACAATTTTCAGGATTTCGCCCTCTGGCACGTTCTTCCCATACTGCACTTGCAGGCTGCCCTGGATCTGCTTCATCCACTTTACCATAGCTTTTTCAACCGTGATGGATTTCCGCTCGACGGGCATCCCGTTCTTTAGCAGTACCACATCCGTTGTTTTGCTCCCGACATCCACGACCAGGTAATCCCCTTTCATATTCGCAAGCCTTGGGGCGATTGCGGAATAGCACTGCGGGAATACAAAAACCCGGCTGACTGCCACATCATACCGGATTCCCTCATACTCATATTTTAACGCCTTCTTCTGCTCATAATACTCCAAAAGGGATTTCTTCTCCCTGCCATAATCGGAGAATGGAAGCCCAACTGCAAGAATAACCTCCGCTTTTCGTATCCCCTCGGCGCCAAGCTCCTTTGCTATGGCAGCCATCGTGAGCAGCCTTGCGTTTTCATCCGATACCTTGTCCTCGGTAATTGCGGCCCTTCCCTCTCCAACCTTATAATATTTTCTTCCATACTTTAACGAATGCTCCTTGACCGTCGGCTCCACCGTCCCCATTGGGAAAACGCCATTGTCGAATAAGGACTGCGCCGTTTTCCCAAACTGGTAGCCGTTATCAAATCCGACCACGTATTGTCCGCTGCTTAATTTTACCATCTGTATCCATCTCCTTTCCATTCCAGTCCGTGCATCTTTCCATTTCTTCAATCTCTGAGAATGAATAGGAACCGTCGAAAAATCCCCATTCATCCCCGCTGTTTATGTAGCCTTCCCCGTATTCCATATCGTCAACCGGAAGCCTCCCGGCCGTAATGAACGTACCAAAGAAATTGACGAGTATCCCACATTTATAACGGCATGGCAATCCGTCACTGTCCCCCTCTTCTTCTATACTGACAAAAGCTCCAGCATATCCTGCTTGTCTTTGGGTTCGTATAAATAATATTCCGGTCTTACACAGGTTTCCCCATAAGATACCTCTCCCTCAAAAGAATCCACCACCGCACGCTCCTCTTTATTCATTTTCTGATAAGCTTTCCTGCCATATGCAGGCGGAAGCCAGCCTTTTTGCCTTGCCCCAAAGATATTGAATTTCTTCAAAAGTTCCTCGTCTTTGAAAATAATATGACACGTTCCTTTTTTATAAAAATTACATATGAAATAGCGGAATTCTACATTTTTTGATTCCTGCCTGTCCTCCGCCTGTCGTAAGATATACGGAAGCGGCGAACTGCCGGACACCGAGCCAGACAGATAATCAAATACCTTCTCAATGTCAGAAATCTTCTGGCTCACACTGTAACTGTACCGGAATTTGTGGAAAATATTGCAGAACACGCCATAGACGGGGATAATTACTTTCCGGTTGATGATCCATGCCTGGTTTGTTTTCCATCCGTTAAAGTAGTGGATGTTCTTCTCACACCCCATGCTGTAGTGATACGAAAGCTCCTCAAATAAATCCATGATACATTTTTCTATGCTCCCGGTCATGTGCTTTGACATTTCAGCCTGAATTGTCCGTATGTTGTATCTGTTGAAATCATACTTTTCCAGTTCGTTTACCTTCGCCAGATAGCGGCTCTGCATCTCCGATGTCATCCCCCGTATAAATTTCGGGTTCCTGAATAACGCAGACCAGTATTTTCTCCTTACTGCTGTCACATACTGGTTAATTGATACGTCATGCTGCCCGACTTTCATTGTGATAATCGGGCTCTTATATCCATCGGAATCAAAGGAATTCATGATATTCGGCTTCATTCCCCGGTATTCCCGGATCAAACGTATTCCTGCATCCATTTCCATCCCGCACTGCTCCACAATCGCTTCTACGATGTCATTTACCGCCACATCCGTGCGATCATAATCCACTTCTTTCTCCGCATACTTTTTCGATTTTCTTAACTGACTAAAAATATAGGACACATCTTCTGCCTGCGGTATGCTTACCTTAATCACAGCAACTTCCACATCCGTCCGGATTTCTGCGTGAGTAAAAGCCGACTGATAATATTCGACCGCTGCGTCAGATTCCTCCAGTTTACGCGCAAGAAGCTTCCTTTCGTTCGTGTAGGGGTTCCTCAAAGTCTCTGCGTTCAGTATGCACATAATACAGCCGCCGTTTTTCTGCATTTCCAGCGCTTTTAAAAGATGCCTCTCCCCGACCGCAAAAGGCGGGTTCATGGCAATCAGATCATACTGCTTATATGTCTGAAATCTTGTAAAGTCGTCATAAATGACGCGGTAATTTTTCCCTTTTAAAGTTGCCCGCCGGTTCTCATTGATCTCGATACAGTCAATGTCAAGGCTCCTGTTATAGTAAGGATATTTGTCTGCCACATCCATAATATAATCACAAATATCTCCATTCCCAGCAGACGGCTCCAAAATAGAGCTTACTGTCCTCCAGTCCGTATCTTTAAAAATCTTTTCAAGCAGTTCCCTTGGCGCCGGGTAAAACTGTTGTGTATCCATCCTGTTCTTACCTCCGTTATTTTAATTTTTTCTCCTGTATTTGTCATATTTGACCATGTCAAACCCCAAAGCCCCCGCTTTGTTCCCAAATCATTCCACTGTAGCGCACATATACTCATAGGCTTTCCCTGTACCGTCCTCCGCCACCTCCACAAAATATAAAATTTCCACCCCCCAAAACCGTCTCCTGCTGTTTTTCCATATATTCCGTATGCTGCTACAAATTTGTAGCAGTTGTTTCCAAACTTTGAAAGAGCGCTGCAAATTTGTAGCAAATCTTCCCAAACACAGTGATTCCCTTATAAACCAAAGCAGGGGCATACCATAACTGATATGCCCCAAATGGCTTTTTCATCCTATGCTGGAATCCTGTCCAGAAATTCCTGCTCAGTAAGGATCGGTATGCCGAGCTCCTTTGCCTTTGTCAGCTTACTGCCTGGCTTTTCCCCGCAGATAAGATAATTTGTCTTTCTGGTGACAGAACTCCCAGCGGTTGCGCCAACACTGCTGATCTTGTCATTGATGGTGTCGCGGGTAAAGTTCTCCAGTTTTCCTGTTACCACAATGGTGCATCCTGCGAACGGGTTACCCTTTGTACTATTTTTCTTTGCCATAATCATATTCTCCTTTTTCTCCAAATGAATTTCTTTCTGTAACGCTTTCCATAGTTTCAGGTTCTCGTAATTATGGAACCAGTTCCAGATGTTCCGGCACATTGTTTCCCCAAAATCCGGAAGGGATGTAAAGTCGAAGCAGTCCACCGCCGCTTTCGCAAACTCCTGTAAATCGCCCCGAAAATGCTGTTCCAATATTCTGCCTGCTGCCCTCCCAATCATCGGGATATCCATTGCAGTTACATACCTTGCAAATGTCGTATTACGGCTTTTCTCTACGGAAGCAATGATTTTGTTATAGGATTTTCCGCCAAAGCCTTCCATCTGCACAATCTCATCCCTGTAACGGTCCAGATGGTAAAAATCACGAAATGTCTTTAAGAAACCCATTCTGATAAACCTTTCAATGGTTGCATCCGAAACCCCTGAGATATCCATAGCTTTTTTTCCTGCAAAATGTATAAAGCTGTGAAGTATCTGGCTGCTGCAATCCTTATTGTCACAATGCAGGGTTTCAATCAGTCTCCCCTTATCCCCGGCTCTTGAAAAGATCCTTGTCGTTTTCCCACAGCTTGGGCATTTCTTCGGTATCAAGGCCCTGCTATCATGCCCCCGGTCAAGGTTTTCCTCAATATGCGGGATAATCATATTCCGTTTGGAAACGAGTATCCGGCAGCCAGGGGAAAGCTCCAAATCCCTAATGAATGACAGGTTATGCAGACTCGCTCTCGATACAGAGCAGCCGTCAATCTCCACTGTGTCAAATACTGCCACCGGTGCAATTTCCCCGGAACGTCCCGGCTTCCATTCGATAAAGCGGAATACCGTTTCAAAAGTATCATTTTCAAATTTGAAAGCGATACCGTCTTTGTAATGGTGCCCGGTCCTTCCGCAACCTTTGGAATAGGAAAGGCTGTCATAACGGAGCACCATGCCGTCAATCGGGATCTGCCCGGCTTCGGCAAGAGCCTTTAGACTACCCATCTGATCCTCAATTTCCCGAAGAGTTACATATTCCGGCAGAAATGTAAAGGGACAGATGTCAAAACCAAGCTCCCCTGCCGCTTCCAACAGCCTTCCCCGGCTGTCTGCGATTTTACCAAAACTTTCCATTCCCTCTAAAATATTGAACGCATAGAAATACACATGACGTTCCTTACAGGCCGCCGGATTTAATAACCGGATCGAACCGGAAGCGAGGTTTCTTGCATTGCAAATTTCCTTATCGGTCTTCCCTGAAACCTTACCCTTCATTTCCTCAAAATCATCCTTATGGATAAAACCTTCGCCCACAATGACAAGCCTCCCCTTATGCGGTATTTTTGCCGGCACATTATAAAAAGCGGGGATATTGTGGGTAATTACCTCCCCAATATCCCCATCCCCTCTTGTAGAAGCTTCTACAAACTGGCCATTTTCATAACAGAGCTTAATCGTAAGCCCGTCCAGCTTTAGCATTAGTAAAGCTGGTGCCTTTCCTGCCATTTGCAGCAGTTCTCCCACCTGCTTCGTCTTATCCATGCTTAACAGCGGGATTGGGTGGTGCACTTTCTCCAATGCGCTGACGGGCTTATAGCCGACTGTCTGCGTTGGCGAATTGCCCAGGATAATCCCTGTCAGTTTCTCCAGCCTCTGCAGCTCGTCAAAAAGATGGTCATAGACTGCATCCGACACGCTCGGTTTTGCTTTGTTGTAATACTCGTGTCGGTACTGGTTCAGCTTTGCCACAAGCATTGCAACCTTTTTTGCATCTTCATTCTTTTGTTTTCTCTGAACTTTATGCATTATTTTCACGCTCCTTCCTTAATTTTTTTATATTGTTTATTATGATTGCTTTTGGCACTTCCATGACTACAGCAGGGTAACCATTCAAAAGTATGCCAAAAGCATAATCATCAGCAGTTCTCTTACTTTCAAAATAGAGAGGTTCTTTTCCCGATTCCCAGTAAAAACATTTTTCAGGATAATTCTCTATCCTGGTGACATAGGCAATCCCTTCCGCAAAGAGCAGCCCGATTGCCCATCTGCAGTCTACTTTTGCGGTATTTTTGTGTGTTTTTACAGACATAATTATCCTCCGTTTTCATAGATTTTTTCTTTCCTTGCCGCATTATCTCTAACAATAACTTTAGGCAGCTTGCCTCTCTCCTTCAAAAATGCCATTTATCCTATTTAAGAAGCTCTTCCGTTGTCATCGGTCTTTTCCTTGCCATATCTTCATCTCCCGTTACCACACAATCCGTTCCGGTTCAAAACTAACTGTCACACCCTGACATTTCTTCAGATACTTCATGCCTGTGTCCGGCTCGCCGTCAAACTCATTATTTACCGAAGTACATAAATTCGGTTCCATTCCTGCTCTCGGATCTACATCTTTCCACAGTGTTCCAATGTCATCCTTATAAACAGGCCTGTCCCACGAATCCATACCTACAAATTTCAAATATAATACCTTGGAATCACACATAAAAATCTCCTTCTTTTTATTTTTTGCATAAAAATAAGGGCATCCCAAATAAATGGAATACCCAAATTCACATCACTGATATTTAATATCTTTCACCCAAACCGATATGTGCCATCACAACATTGCAGATTTTCTTATCCAGCCTGATATGGCTGGCTATCATGGCATCCAGACAGTCCTGTACTTCTGCCTGCCCGATATGCCCTTTATCATAAGCCAGCATTAAAATACCCGCTGTGCCAATATATTTTTCCCTTAGCTGCTTTGCAACGCTGCGCCCTTTGCGTTCATCCATCAGGAGCAAATCTGCATTCTTCTCATCATACATGATGAGGGCTTCGCTCTCCCCTGCATCCAGTCCGGTAACGCTGCGCAGGACATCTACGGATTTTACATTCTCTACTGCTGCAACAGAAAAGTATTTCGTTGTTTTGATGAACTCTGCTTCTTCTAAATAAGCGGGATTCTCTGTCAATTCACGGTACACTGCTTTGGGAACCAGCACATTCCCATATAATTTTTCCAGCAACCCCAGGCATCCTGCTTTCAGCAGGGAAATGATTGGCGTGATATCTGAAATCACAATCATGCCAGCGTTTCCCCCAATTCTTTCACAGTTTCTAATTCCTCTTCTATTTCCTCGGCCGTCATTTCAATATAAGGGATCCCCAGCTTGCCATACAACACAATCAGATCCATTTTGAAGATACCAAGTATCTCAGCTGCCCTGCCATGGGAAATAATGCCATCATGCACATACAGGTACAATATCATTGCATTTCGTTTAAGCTGTTCTTCCTTGTCTGGCTGCATGACAAATGAAACCATCTCTTCCGGTATTTCCATATTTACAAAAGCCATAACCACAGCCTCCTTCCATCCCCGGATTTGTTTACTCTCCTTAAATTTTAACAGAAAAAACATTTTTTACGCAAAAACTTCCCCTATAAAAATATCTGCTTTTTTCATCGCTATTACCATTTCTACCCTGTCATTCCTATAGTAGCGCTCCGTCCATTTCATTCGCCTATCACGTTATTTAGAATATGAAATCTGGAACTGGCTCTAAAAAACTTTACCAAAACATTACCACTTTGGAATCAAGAAGTCCGCAAAGCCTTGATTTTACTGGACTTGCGGACCTCATTTGTACAAAAATGTTTATTCGAACTCCCTATGGCTATAACATAATTGTTAAATATTTGATTGCTTTTTAAGGGTTTTCATAGCTATAA
>OFGG01000338.1_pt1 | contig 41496 bp, 37 predicted proteins | sample 1521701 | NCBI WGS metagenome assembly OFGG01 (sample SAMEA3504081, study PRJEB24116) | mouse gut metagenome | biome: mouse gut; feature: mouse-associated habitat; material: faeces | place: Denmark | collected 2011
TTACTGTTGATTTAGCTTGTTTCAAGCAATCACCCCATTTCCTGACTAACACCATTTTATTATATATTATAGGAATAATTGTATTGTTTTGGATACCTGTTTATTTTCTTATTTCTTCAATAAACAAAAACAGAAATATATGTATAGGAATTACATTGTACTATTGGCTGATGATTTTATCTACATTTATGGGAAATTTTCCTGTGCCTTTTATGGGGTATGGAATTTCACCTATATTGGGGTATTATATTTTTCTCATATGGTTTATTCATGAAGCTAAAAAGTATAGGAGCACCCATTAATTTTGCATACGTTTTACCTGATTTTCAAACCAAGTGTGGATTTATTAATGAAAAATCCGCACTTTCTTTTTATGGGTCGGATAGACCCTGTTGAGTGCATTGGAGTTTCGGGGCAGAGAAACGGAAATGTGCTCAACGTTAAACCACCCGCTATACGGGTGCGCGACGAATGTTATACAAAAAATCACCTTTCCATTATAATAGGGGTATTCAGGCCACTATCAGAGAAAGGAAAGGTGATTTTATGGCAAAGCAAACGAATTCGCTCGCACATACGAAGTGGACGTGTAAATACCACATCATCTTCACCCCAAAGTATAGACGAAAGATTGTCTATAATCAATATAAAACAGATCTGAGGGATATATTAAAGCAGTTGTGCAGTTACAAGGGAGTGGAGATATTAGAAGGACACCTTATGCCCGACCATGTGCATATGTTGGTAAGCATACCGCCGAAGATCAGTGTATCGTCGTTTATGGGGTATCTGAAGGGAAAAAGTACACTGATGATGTTTGACAGGCATGCAAACCTGAAGTACAAGTTTGGAAACCGTCACTTTTGGTCAGAGGGATACTATGTCAGTACGGTAGGGCTGAATGAAGCCACGATCAAGAAGTACATCCAGGAGCAGGAGAAAGCAGATATCATGCAGGACAAGTTAAGTGTGAAAGAGTATGAAGAGAGTATGCGCTGGAATTGTGAGGTAGACAGGGCAATTGTCAGCGGTGTTTCTGAAACGGAGATACAACAGATAAATAGAAAATATATCACAGACGGATAAACAGCCAAAGTAGGAAACCCCAAAGATACCGCCCAAGCCTGTCATGTCCGCTGAAGCTGCCGCATATCCAAAACTGCTAAAGTAAAGCCTTTGCCGCCGCTAAGACAGCATATAAGGAAATCTTCTAAAAACAGGGACAAAGGAGCCAGGTGATTTAGTTGAGGAATAGCATTTTACTGTCGATTTTCAATAAGGTAATATTGGAAAACGTATAAAATGTTATTCCTTATTTTTTACAATATTTATTAATAAGGTTTGCATATTCACGATTAAATAAGTATAATCAAATATAAACAAGGTGAAACAAGCGAAAATGCGAAATTGAGGTATTTATTATGTTTATGGAAGAACGACAGAAAGATATTATTCGAAAAGTAAACCAAACAGGGCGAATCTTAGTGTCAGAAATTCAGGAATGTTATCAGATTTCGGCGGATTGTGCAAGGCGGGACCTAAGGATGTTGGAAAGGAAAGGATTGCTGCAGAGAACACATGGCGGCGCCATTGCGGTTAATCCAAAAGAAATCTATCCCACGCCGACATATAATCCAATAGATATAAAAGAAATTCAGACTGATTACCTGGCAGTTGCCAAAAAAGCAATCGAGTATATTCAAAATAAGGATGTCATTTATATTACCACATCTTTAGCCGGATATTATATGGCTGAAAATCTGCCGGAAAATATAACCATTACAGTATTGACAAATTCCGTTACCATTGCAGATGTATTGCGCAAAAAAATAAATATATCCGTTATATTATTGGGCGGAGAAATGTCCCATCGTGGGCACTGCCACGATTTTTATACCATTCAAATGGTGAATAATATCCGCATGGATAAAGCTTTTTTGTCACATGCGGCATTGTCTTTGGAGTTTGGGGCATCCATTCACGATCCTGCCGGTGTGGAATTTGGAAAAGCTGTTATGAAGAACAGCGGGATGAATATCGGGTTATATCCGTCTAAGAAGATAGGGCGAAATTCCATCCATTCTGTATGCGGGATAAAAGATTATGACTTACTGATTACGGACAATAATGTATCAGAGGATTTTCTGATACAGATTAGGGAACTTGGAGTAGCTGTAGAAACAGTTGATTTGAAAGAGGTATGAGAAATGTATTGTATATTAGTGACAGGTATTCCGGCAGCAGGAAAAAGCACTATGGCAAAAGTCATGTCAGAAAAGCTGAAACTGTCTGTTATTTCAAAGGATAGCATAAAATAAGAAATATCAATATTTTCCACAAGCGGTTCATCTCCAATACCATTTTACAGTTCAGGCATTAATTCGTGAACGAACTGCCATTTCATAAAGAGTATGAACAAATTTAGTGCAGTAGAGAAACGTATCCTAACTATGAAACAAATGCATATAATGATTACTAAAAGCATTTAATCTCCAAATGATGCTACTAATTCCAATATAAGAATTCTTATTAGACATACAAAGAGAAAAAAACTCCAAATACGTATTGACAATCAATGCACACATATGTATTATATAGATACAAACACATGGTGGAGGAGAACAACATGTTAGTAAAAGTAACAGCAGAGAATTTCAAGTCATTTGAGGAAACGGCTGAGTTGACAATGGTTTCGTCGGCCAAAATTAGAAAAAATAATGAGCATAAAGTTACGATAAAGAGAGTCAATCTCTTGAAATCTGCAGTAGTGTATGGTGCCAATGCTTCCGGCAAGTCAAATCTGGTGGAAATATTACGTTTTATGAAATACTGTGTTTTAAAAGGCATTCCATTAGAGGCAAAACAAATGTATTGCAGGAATAAAGAGGAAAATGCGGGTAAAGAATCGGTGTTTGAGGTTCAGATTGTCAAGCACAATAAATTTTATGCATACGGTTTTTCGATGATTTTAGGCCAGCGGACAATTACTGGGGAATGGGCATATGAGCTGCTGCCCGGCGGGGACGCACAGATGATTTTTGAAAGAGAAGCGGGTCAGCCACCACAGTTAGGCGATAAGATAAATATTTCTGCAGCAGACAGGACGAAATTCCAGATATATGCTGATGACATGGCAGATAACAGAAATTCGTTATTCCTGTCAGAAATGAATAGAAATAAGAATATTTCAGAGCATTCAAAGTTAGTTGTTTTTAAGAGGATATTTGACTGGTTTTCAAACGAACTGGTGATTTATAGTCCAAATACCCCTATTACTAATTTTGAGTACTATTATGATGCAGATTCGTTAGAGACAGTAAATCGGTTGATTGAATCGTTTGACACAGGAATCAGCGAGGTGAGGATTGATAAGCTTTCCATGGAGGATATAAGTTCCAAACTACCTAAGGAAATATTTATGGATATAGTAGAAGAGATAAAGGAGAAGATGGCTACTGGGAAACATAAGGGTGTGAAGATTTCATTGAGGTACAACAAGGATTTTTACAATTTTTCCATGGATGATCAGCAGGATTTGGAAATCACAACCCTTTCCCTGAAACACGGGAATTCTGTTGCGGATTTTGGATTTAGTGAGGAGTCCGATGGGACAAGAAGATTGTTTGATTTGATGGATATGCTGCTAAAGACAGATGATGACGAGATGGTGTATGCCATTGACGAATTAGAGAGAAGCCTGCATCCAAAGTTGACGTATCACTTTATTGACTTGTTTAAGAAATTCCATGAAAAGAAAAATGTCCAGCTGATATTTACAACCCATGAGCCCGCAATTATGGATCAGGAATTATTTCGGCGCGATGAGATATGGTTTGTGGAAAGGAATGCGGATAATTGCTCTCACCTATATTCTCTGGACAAATATAAGGAGAGATATGATAAAAAGTTAAGCAAAGCATATTTGGAGGGGAGATATGGCGCAATTCCTGTATTTAAATCTTTTTCGTTTGCAAAGGGGGAAGAGTAATGGCTCCTGTGCGCTCATATGGGAATTGGCATATAAGGAAATCAGATCAGGAACCCGAAGTAGCTCCTTACTGTAAATATTATTTTATAGCAGAAGGCGCAAATACAGAAAAGTTTTATTTTGAGAAACTCATCGATGAAAGGAAAAGCCTTGGGTTCAAAGATACGATTGATATACGGTTTTTGGAAAAGACCGAAGATGATCAAAATATATCTTATCCTGCACATTTGATAAAATTTGCCGAGAGACTTAAGAAGACCGGTGAAATTGAATTTGACGATAAACAAGATAAAATGGTGGTGATTTTTGACGCTGATATTTTTGAGAAGAAAGTCTGCAATTATCAGGAACTATTACGGGATAAAAGTAAAAGCAGCATATATGCCATAACCAATCCGGCATTTGAACTGTTTTTGCTGCTGCACATAGAGAATTCATTTGAGGAAATTATCAGTTCCAACTATTCTCTTATTTTGGGGAATCAGAAGGTGCAAGGGAAAACCCCTATCTATAACATGCTCTTGGAAAAGACAGGGATGAATGCAAAACATAATCCAGATATTGGAAATTTAGCGTTAAAAATAGATGTGGCAATAGAACAGGAGAAGAAGATCAATCAGGATATTTCGGATTGTAAAGGGAAACTTACTTCTAATATTGCGCAGATAATTTCAGGAATAAAAAGGGCCTGATCAAGGTGAGGAGGTGAATTGATAGTTTATTTTGGTGATTCATGGTGAATGTGGCAGCAAAAAGGCAGCAAGTAATTGTTGATTGATTTCCATCCCCACAGTTATGCTGTGGGGATGGTTGTATTAAATGATTTTTTACCATAAATCAAAGAATCCTCCGCATCCACCCACATCTGCATATTTCATTCAAGACACGGTCTTGCATACTCAAGCGGTTCATCTATTGCCAAAGCATTTAAGGCGCATTCAGAGCATGGTGTAGTTTTCAATCCTTCTTCTGCCTTGCTGCAGTCTATCCGCAAAAAGTAACCTGCATAGGTGTATACGTCAATGCTGTTATGGTGGATATTGTATGCTGCGTAAATCATATTCATCTTTTATCCATCCTTTTTTCATTGATTTTTGAAAGCAATCCAATCAGTTTACCAATTCCCATATATTTTGTGTTATAATGTTTTATGTGATTTTGTTTATAATTATATATGTAAATTGAGATTTTTAAAGAAATGGAGAGCAAAAACGAAATTTGCGGAGAGGACTAAAAAATGGAGTACGAAATAAGATTGGCGATGGATGATGATATTGCGCCAGCGCTTGATTTAGCATGGCGTATATTTGTTAAGTATGATTCGCCAGATTATGGAGTTGAGCATACAGAACATATGCGAGTGGCAATTGAAGATAGATTAAAGAATTTAAGTATTTATAATCAGCGGTTGATGGTGATTGCATTAGTTGACGATAAAGTTACAGGAATGCTTGAAACATACGGAACAAATAGAATTTCTTTACTATTTGTTGACAGTGAATATCAACGTAAAGGAATAGCGACAGCTATGATGAACAAAATTGCAAATGAACTAAAAATGAGAGGCTATAATAAGATTGTGTTAAATTCATCACCGTATGGTTTACCTTTTTATGAACATTTTGGGTTTACAGTTGAAGATGAAGGAAAGAATGCAGATACCCCATGGAAAATACCTATGTCATATATTCTATGAAATACTTCATACTTGGGTTAATCTAACAGCATATTTTAATACGGAGAAAATTGAATTGCGAGAAAGAAATCTTGGCAGATGTTGTGGTAAATCGGTTCAATGGCTTCGTGAAAATCTTGAAATGCAGGAGAAAACTATTGATGATAGATTGTTTTCCGATGCGGAAAGCCGTAGAGATGAGTGGAATAGACTGAAACCATTTTTTGATGAAGTTACCGTTCTATAAGAAATAGTTGAGGAGATAATAGAATGACAGACATAAAAAGTGTATCAAAATTGGTTACTCCTATTGCACAGAAATATGGTGCGGAGAGAGTGGCATTGTTTGGTTCCAGAGCAAAAAACACAGCAACAGAAACAAGTGATTATGATTTTGTCATATCAAAAGGGGATATACAATCATTGTTTCAGTTAGCGTCTTTTATTGATGAACTTGAAAAAGCCTTTGGAGCAAATATAGATGTAATTACAGATACATCAAACAATATCGAATTTCTGGAACAGATAAAGAAAGATGAGGTCGTTGTTTATGAATCAAAAAGATAAAACAATACTGATAAAAATAATGGATTATTGTCTGGAAATCAAAGATACACATGAATACTTTAAGCAGGATAAGGAACTTTTTACGAATGAAAAAAATGGTTTTATATACAGAAATTCAATTACTATGCCAATACTACAAATCGGAGAACTTTCTAAAACGTTATCCGTGGAATTTCTAAATGAATATACGAAAATACCGTGGAAAATGATTATGCGGATGAGAGATATTGTAGCTCATCACTACGGAAGCCTGGACTATGGGATTGTATGGAATACATCAGTATCAGATATTCCGGAACTTTATCAGGGAATAGAAGAAATATTGATAGAATAAGCAACTGAAAATCCGCACTTTCTTTTTCGTCAGAAGCTGCGGATTTTCCATAAAGTTGGTGCCGTCAATTGTGTTTGCGGGCTAATTTTTTATCTGCCGTCCCTCGTGGTTCATATGGTATTTATCCTTATAGATCAATTCTGAAACAGGCACGATGGTGTAACCGTCATTTTTCAGCTTGGCAATCAGCATATCAAGGGCCTGTGCGGTGTACTTGGCGCCGTTATGGCAAAGGATGATGGAGCCGTTCCCTAAGTGTTTATGCTCCGTGACGGTTTTGATGATAGAATCCACGCCGTAGTCCTTCCAGTCCAAGGAATCCACATCCCATTGTATAGTATAATATCCGCAGTCCTTTGCCGTAGTCACCACGGCATTGTCGTAATCTCCGTAGGGCGGTCTGAAAAGGAACATCTCATAGCCGGTCAACTCCCGCACCTTTTCATGGACCTTCATCAGTTCGTCTTTCTTTTCTGAATCGGAAAGCTGGCTCATGTTTTTGTGATTTTCGCTGTGATTGCCTAAGTCGTGGCCGGCGGCAAGGATGGCTTTTACGTCCTCCGGGTAACTTTCTACCCATCCTCCGGTCATAAAAAAGGTGACTTTCACATTTTGTTTTGCCAGTATCTCCAAAATTTTGGAGGTATCTTCATTCCCCCACGCCGCATCAAAAGAAAGCGCCACTTTTTTCTCATCGGTCTCCACGCAGTAAATGGGAAGCTCCCTGCCGTTTACATTGCTGGAAGTAGTCACGTTCCTGCTGACCGTCGTATAACCGCCCCTTATGATGGCAAGGGCGGCAAGGACAAAAGCGCCGTATTTCACGGAAAGCATAAGGCTTTGGCGCATATAAGAGTCACGGCTTTGGCCTGATTCCTGTTTGGGGAAGAGCTTTCGAAACAGTTCCTTCCTGTTTATCTTTTGATGGATTTTTTCTATGTATTCTCTCATCGTCCGAACACCCGTAATCAATGTTGTTACAGTCTATGACGGGAAAGTTTGGACATATGTCAACTTGCTTAAAAACTGTTGCTCATGTAAACGGTGAGCTTTCATCTTCTGAAACTCATTAGAGAAATAGTTGCGAACAGCAGGCCTTCTATGATAAATTTTATCATAGAAGGCTTGTTTTAGAATAGAAGGAGGAAAATTCCTCTGCTCGCTGAGGGCAGCTCGCATTTTTCTTCGAAAAACAAAGGAGGAATACAAGATGGCACTGTTACATGTAAATTTTTTCTCGGATGTACTGGGGATGAGCACCAATATGGACGTGATCCTGCCTCAGCAGACCAACGGGCAGATCGGCATGGAAGGGAAAGGAGCCGGCGGCCGCTATAAGACGGTGTATCTTCTGCATGGCATGAGCGATGATCAGACCATCTGGCAAAGAAGAACATCCATTGAGCGGTATGCAAGCAAGTTAGGGATCGCGGTGGTGATGCCTACCACTCATCTTGCTTTTTACACGGATACCAATTACGGGATGCGGTACTGGACGTTTATCTCCAAAGAGCTGCCCAAAATCTGCCGGGAATTTTTCCCTCAGATGTCAGACAAAAAAGAGGACACTTTGGCGGCAGGGCTTTCCATGGGAGGATACGGCGCATGGAAGTTAGGGCTTGGAGCCAGTGATACCTTTGGGGCGGCGGCGTCTTTGTCCGGCGCTCTGGATATTGTGGATGACGTGATGCGGAATAATCGGGAAAATGAGCATTTGACCCCTCTGTTTGCAGGTATTTTCGGTGCGGAAAAAGATCTGGAAGGGTCGGATAATGATCTGATGGCGCTGGCGGATCGACTGGCAGCTGCCCAAAAGGAATTGCCAAGGCTGTATGCATGGTGCGGCAAGGAAGACTTTTTATATGAAGGGAATTTAAAAGCCTGGGCGCATGTGAAAAAGCTGGGCTTTGATCTTCTCAGCGAGGAATCGGCAGGCGACCACCAGTGGAAATACTGGGATGCCAAGATACAGGATGTGTTAAGATGGTGGCTGAAAACGGATATGGACCTGCAATAAATTTTGTTTTGCGGAAAGGCGGCAGCAATGGCAGTGAAGGGAAAAAGAAGGCAGTCCGGTTCCTGTGAGCAATGCGGCAATTATGTGTATGACGAGGATTATGAGTGCTATGCCTGCGAGGTGGATCTGGATGAGGATGAGATGGCAAGGTTTCTTGCGGATGAATGTAAGGACTGTCCCTATTACCAGCCGGGGGATGAATATCTTGTGGTGCGTAAGCAGATGTAAACGCAGATGTTATATTAGCCTGAAAATCAGGATATAATTGTACTACATTTGGAGCGGTTTGTTATAGTTCCTCGGAAAGCAGTATGCTATAAAGACTCTATAAATATTGTTTTTTGAGGAGAAAACATTATGAAAACATCTTATGTCAAAGACATGACAACAGGGAAGCCCACAGGGCTGATTCTTATGTTTATGCTGCCTATGGTGATCGGCAATGTGTTCCAGCAGCTTTACAACATGGTGGACTCCATGATCGTAGGGCAGGTGGTAGGTGCGGATGCGTTAGCGGCAGTGGGGGCAACGGGTTCTCTTAACTTCCTGTTCTTTTCTTTGTGCGGCGGCATGGCGAACGGGATCGGAGTGGTTCTTTCCCAATATTTCGGAGCCGGGAACAAGGACAAAGTGAAACAGACCATTGCCAACGCCGTATATATCATGGCGGTGGTTGGGGTGTTCATGGGCGTTTTGGGTGCGCTGTTGTCAAGGCCGGTACTTACCTTTTTAAAGACGCCGGACAATATTTTGGATGATGCGGTGCTGTATATGCGCATTATGTGCTTAGGGGTGCTGGCAGTGGCTTTTTATAACTGCATCTCCGCCATTTTGCGGGCAGTAGGGGATTCGAAAACGCCGCTGTATTTTCTGATCGTTGCAAGTATCCTGAATGTTGTGCTGGATATCTTGTTTGTAAAATCCTTTGGGATGGGGATTGCCGGGGCAGGGATCGCAACGATCATATCCCAGCTTCTTTCTGCGGCAGGGAGCCTTATCTTTGCCATGTACAGGAATCCATTCTTTAAGATTGAAAAGAATTTAAGAAAGCATGATTTTCCCATCATCTGGCAGTGTACCCGGATGGGCGTTCCGCTGGCGCTGCAGACTTCGCTGATCGCAATTTCCTGTGTGATCTTACAGAGCGTGGTAAACACTTTTGGGGCAACAGTGATGGCGGCGTTTACGGCAACCAGCAGGATAGAACAGCTGGTGCAGCAGCCCTTTAACTCACTGGGCATGGCAATCTCTACCTATACCGGCCAGAATATCGGCGCCGGAAAGGTGGAAAGGGTGCGGCAGGGGTACAGAAGGGGGATGATGCTTATGGCAGCCTTTGCGCTCCTTATGATCCCTATGGCCCAGTTTGGCGGTGAACATATCATGCGGATGTTTGTAAATGAGGAAGAGGTGATCGCGTTTGGCGCCGAAGCGCTTAAGATCACAAGCTGGTTTTATCTGTTCTTAGGAACAATCTATGTGACCAGGGGGCTTTTAAACGGTGTGGGCGATGCGGTCTTTGCCTTTGGGAACGGCGTGGTGGAAGTGTTAGGGCGTATCTGTCTCGCAAAACCCCTTACGATGATCCCGGTGGTTGGCGTGTGGGGCATATGGCTTGCTACCGGCCTTACCTGGATGTTTACGGGTATCTTTAGTGCAGCCCGGTATCTGCAGGGAAAATGGAAGATGACAGCAGGCGGGGCGCAGGAAGAAGCTAAAGAAGAGAGCCCAAAAGAGCCAAAAGAAAAGAAAGCGTTTTTCAGGGAATCAAATTTGTATAAATGGGCAAACTGTTTCCATGGTAAGAGAAAGAAACGTTTATCGGTTTGATTATTATGCATTACTATTTTTCCTGGCATCCTTTGCGGGATGGCTTTGGGAAGTGGCGCTTCATGTTTTCACGGAGCACCGGTTTGTCAACAGAGGGATATACGAAGGCCCTTACCTGCCGATTTACGGCGTGGGAGGGCTTTTGCTGTGCCTTTTATTCCGGTCATTGCAAAAAAAGCCGGTGAAAGTATTTTTTTATTCGGCATTGGTATGCGGCGTTCTGGAATATGTCAGCGGTATGTTTCTGGAATATAAGTGGGGGCTTAGATGGTGGGATTACAGCGGGCACTTTTTGAACATCCACGGACGGGTCTGTCTTTTGGGAACAGTGGCTTTTGGTATGGGCGGAACACTTCTGATCTGCCTTGTGCTGCCCTGGTATGGGAAGATATATGGAAAAATCCCGGAGAAATGGCGGAACCTGCTTTGGGTGGCGCTTACCCTCCTTTTTGTGGCGGACGGAGCGTGGTGCGCCATGCACCCGAATATGGGAAGCGGGATAGCATATTAGAGCGGGAGTATGGGGCAGGGGATAAAAAACCCCGCATAGGCAGATCGGCAGATTCTGCTGCGGGGAGTTTTAGCTGGCTATGGGTGGATGGTTTCAGAGATATAATCCCGCACCTGATCCCGGGAAATCCCCAGGGCAACGGACAACTCCCCATACAGGAAATCTTCCACCTGTTTAAAATACCGGCTGTCTAATGCGGTGACTTTAGATCCCTTTAAAATACGGCTCTGTTTTCGGAGATAGATGGTTTTAAGCAGTTTGACCCAGGATTCACAGCTTCCTTCGTGCATATACTCTTTGTAGGTTTTTTCCAGAGTCTTTTCGTCAGCAAGAGGAATCAGGGGAATATCGGGGATGGATTTGATAAGCGCATCCGCTTCCTGCCTGGAAGACGCACGTCGGATGGAACTTTCGGCGGTATCTAAAGGAACATATACCGTGCTGCCGGATTGGAAGACCGGTTTTAACAGATAATACTGCCGTTTCTTGTCCACACCACTGATACTTAAGGTGGTGATATCTTGTACGCTGCAGATCCCGTTGTTGCCGCAAATTACATAATCACCTTTTTGAAACATTTCACACAACACCTCCTTTAAGAATTTGACTATATTATTATTCTACCCCATTTTTCCTGAAAATGTCAGCTTAAATTAAGAAAATTCCGAAAATTCAGCATTTTTGCCAATGGAAAGTTTGGAGGTAAAACTTCCAAACATCACTTCACTACGAGGGAAAAAGGTGATATACTTGGCATGTAGGCACAAGGAAGTGCAGAAAGGACATGTATGAAACTTTACCTCGTAAGACATGGTGAAACTGACTGGAACCTGCAAAACAGGATACAAGGACAGACAGATACGCCCCTAAATGAGCAGGGACGACGGCAGGCGCAGGAGCTGGCGATGAAATTGAAGGAAAAGCATCATATTTCTTCCCTCTATTCCAGCAGACAGAAGCGGGCTTTTGAAACGGCTCAGGTAGTCGGCCGTATGATAGGCTTAGAGCCGCAGATCAGGCAGGGGCTTGAGGAGATTTCCCTGGGGAAATGGGAAGGTTACACATGGAGACAGGTCAGGGAACAGTTCCCGGAAGCGTATCAGGCATGGTATAATAACAGGCGTTATCAGGTACCTCCTCAGGGGGAATCCTACCAGCAGCTTTTAGACAGGCTTCTTCCGACGCTGGCAGACCTTATGGAAAAAAATGGCGGAAACGTGTTGGCGGTGACTCACAGTGCAGTGATCATGACATTGCTTTCTTTTGTGTATGATACGCCTTTTGAGGACATGGCAAAGAACTATAAGACAGGGAATACAGGGATTGTGGAGATAGAGCCGGATTTATTTTTTGGTAAATATAAAAATACGCAAAGAGCATAAAAAGGAGAAAAATTATGAGATTAGGGGCATTGGAAGCTGGCGGAACTAAAATGGTATGTGCGATTGGGGATGAAACAGGGAAGATCTTTGAGCAGATTTCCTTTCCAACGAAAACACCGGAAGATACCGTGCCGGCCATGATTGAGTATTTCCAAAAGGCGGATGTGGAAGCTTTGGGGATCGGGTGCTTTGGACCGATTGACCCGGATAAGAAGTCAAAGACCTACGGTTACATCACCAGTACGCCGAAGCTGGCATGGGCAGATTACGATATGGCAGGCGCCTTTGAGAGGGCACTGGGGATTCCGGTGGGGTTTGACACCGATGTGAACGGTTCCGTGCTGGGGGAAGTTACCTTCGGGCAGGCAAAAGGGAAAAGCTGCGTGATCTATATTACGATCGGAACCGGCGTGGGTGCGGGCATTTACATAGAGGGCAGGCTTTTGCACGGGATGCTCCATCCGGAGGCGGGCCATGTGATGGTCAACAGGCGGGAGGACGACAAATATGAGGGCAAATGCCCTTACCATAAGGCATGCCTGGAAGGCATGGCGGCAGGGCCGGCACTGGAAGCGCGCTGGGGTGAGAAGGCGGTCAACTTAAAGGACAGGAAAGAGGTCTGGGATCTTGAGGCATATTACATTGCCCAGGCTCTTACCGGATATATTCTGACACTTTCACCGGAGATGATCATTTTAGGCGGCGGGGTGATGCATCAGGAACAGTTATTCCCTCTGATTCGCAATTATGTGAAGGAAATGTTAAACGGTTATATCAAGACGGAAGAACTGAAAGATATGGAGCATTACATTGTTCCCGCAAGCTTAAACGACGATCAGGGCATTATGGGAGCGTTAGAACTTGGAAGAAGAGCCCTTGTGGGTTAAAACACAGTAAAGGCAAAAGGCTGAAAACTTTGGTTTTCGGTCTTTTTCACATACTTTGACGGATTATTTGCATAAACGGAGGTGCCTGACAAATGAAATGGGAATATCTGGGGAACGGGTTCTGGGAACTTGAAGAGGACGGAAAACTGATCTTAAAAGCATGTGCCTGTGGAGAAACTACAGACGGAAGGCGGGTTGACACAAGAAGTGCGGCATTAAAATCCAAACAGGAGACGGATCAGGGTCTGGAGCTTTATTTTGAAGGGGAGGAAGGAATAAATCTGACAGAACACCTGGGCGTGACAAAAGAGGGAATGGCATGGGTAAAGTGCTGCCTTTGCGGACAAAATGGCGAAGAGATCGAAAGCCGCCTGATCACGCCGCTGGTGATCAGCGCTCCGGAGAAAGCGGAAGGGAAAACGGCATCGCCGCTTTGGAAAGATCTGTGGGTGAAGATGCTGACGGTGCCTTATGACAATACTATGTGGCTTCGCTATGAGGCGCTGCCTCTTAAGGCCGGAAGAAAGAGCTATGAGGTTACGGCGCTTTACTCGGAGGATACAAGGGAAGGTATTGTGATGGGGGCGCTTGATTTTGATCTGTGGAAAAACGGTTTTGTCTGCTCGGCCACGGATGCCAACACGATAGAGGCAAGAAGCGGAATGGCGGACGAGGGAACCCACGATGCGGTTTTGCATGGCGCCGTGAAGGGCGTACAGGTATGCTCCGGCAGATTTGGAATTTTGTATGGCGGGGATTACAGAAGGCTTTTGGAGGAGTACGGAGATTTTCTTTCCAGGGAACATGCTCCCCTTCGGTGGAACCACGGCGTGCCTTTTGGGTTTAACAGCTGGGCAGGACTTGCGTTCCGCCTGAACGAGAAACGGTACGAGGATACGGCGGAATTTGTGCTAAGGGAGCTGATGCCGGGGGGATACCAGAATGAACAGACCACGTATATTAATCTGGACGCCGGATGGAGAGTGATGAGCGAAGAGAGACTGGCGGCACAGGCGGAAAGGCTTCACAAGTGCGGACAAAAGGCAGGGATCTATGACGCGCCCTTTGCCTTTTTTGGAAAAGACGTCAAAGAGGAGATTCCCGGAGCGCCGGGGCACCGGATGGAAGAAATCCTTCTTCGGGATGAAAAAGGGCGTTTCCTTGCAAGGGTAGACGGGGCAATCCCCTATGATCTGACCCATCCCCTCTGGAAGCAGATGACCGAGCGCAAATTTACGGATTTTGTGAAATGGAACTATGATTACGTAAAGGTTGACTTTATGAGCCATGGAGGCATGGAGGGCTGTCATTATGATCCAAATGTCCGGACAGGAAGACAGGCGATCAATCAGGGGTATGCGTTTTTGAATGAACTTCTGGATGAGGAGAAGATTGGCAGGCCGTTTTTCATCAGCCTGTCTATCGCACCCATATTCCCTTACGGGTACGGACATGCCAGAAGGGTATCCTGCGATGCGTTTGGAACGGCGCAGGATGTGGAATATGAGTTGAACTCTCAGACCTATGGCTGGTGGTTGAACGGAAGATTATACCAGTTCAACGATCCGGATCATATTGTCCTTCTTAGGAGCTTTGGAATGGAGGAGGACAGTACGGAGGGAGAAGCAAGGGCCCGCTACACAACGGCAGTGATCGGCGGAACCGTCATGATGCTCAGCGACGACCATGAGAGGCCGGAGGCAAGGGAGAGAGCGCTTAAGTTTGCATGTAACCGGGAAGTGAACCGGGTAGCAGCCTCTAAGACCGTATTCGTGCCGGCGGAATCAGCCCAGAGCAGTGCGTCAGCCGCCTACACGGCAAAGATAAACGGAAAAGATTACATAGCTCTCTTCCACTGGAAAAAGGAAAATGAAGCGGTGTCGATCAATCTGGAACGCATGGGCCTTGCTGGCTCAGGCTGCTACAGGGATCTGTGGAGCGGCATAAGATTTGAAGGAAATCAGGGAAACCTGCATTGGGAAGCTAAAGGCTGTGATGCGTTGCTGTTAGAGTCTGTTGAATCATACGGATAGGAGATATTTTCATGGGCGGTCAAGGAGAAGAAAAGAAAACAAGGAAGCATATTTGCGCCGGCCTGCTGGCCCATGTGGATGCGGGAAAGACGACCTTATCGGAAGCCATGCTTTATACCTGCGGCAGTATCCGCAAATTGGGAAGGGTGGACAAAAAAGACGCTTTTTTTGATACCTATTCCCAAGAGCGGGAGCGGGGCATCACTATTTTTTCCAAGCAGGCACAGCTTATGTTAGGAGATCTGGAACTTACCTTGCTGGATACCCCGGGGCATGTGGATTTTTCCGCAGAGATGGAGCGGACGCTGCAGGTTTTGGATTATGCCATATTGATCATCAGCGGCAGCGATGGCGTGCAGGGGCATACCCATACGCTTTGGAAGCTCCTTGGCCGTTATGGGATTCCGGTTTTTATTTTTGTGAACAAAATGGATCAGCCGGGGGTGGACAGGGATTTTATCATGGAACAGCTCCGAAAGCAGCTGGGCGATGGCTGTGTGGATTTTTCCGGACAAGGCAGTGAAGAATTTTTTGAAGAAATCGCAGTCTGCGGGGAAGGGCTTTTGGAGGAATTTTTAGAAAGCGGGCAGATTGCCAAAGAACAGATCAGTAACGGTATCAGGGAAAGAAAAATCTTTCCCTGCTTTTTTGGCTCCGCCCTGAAGCTGTTCGGGGTGGAGGAGTTTTTAGAAGGACTTTCAGAGTATGCCCGGCAAAAAAATTACCCGGAAGCCTTTGGGGCAAGGGTGTTTAAGATAACACGTGATGCGCAGGGGAACCGTCTCACGCACATGAAAATAACTGGTGGTCTCTTAAAAGTGAAAGAAATGTTAGGGGGAAGGAAACAAAGGAAGGGAGAAGGTGAATCAGGAACCTGGCAGGAGAAGGTCAATCAAATCAGAATTTACTCTGGAGAAAAATTTGAGATAGCGGATACCCTGTGTGCCGGTAGTATCTGTGCCGTGACAGGACTTAGTGATACCTGGTCCGGAGAAGGGCTCGGGATTGAGGAAACAGTGATGTATCCGGTGCTTGAGCCGGTTTTGGGTTACCGGATCCTTTTGCCGGAAGGAATGGATGCGGCTGTTATGTTACCGAAATTACGTCAGATGGAAGAGGAAGATCCCATGCTCCACATTCTATGGGATGAGATAAATCAGGATTTGACAATTCAGATTATGGGGCAGGTCCAGACGGAAATTTTAAAAACACTTATTATGGAACGGTTTGGGATAGCGGTGGATTTCGGTGAAGGCAGCATTATCTACAAGGAGACCATAGCCAACACTGTGGAAGGGGTAGGGCATTTTGAACCCCTGCGCCATTATGCGGAAGTGCATGTCAGGATGGAGCCGGGGGAAGCAGGAAGCGGCGTGGCAGTGGATGCAAAGTGCAGCCAGGATCTGTTGGAGCGGAACTGGCAGAGGCTTGTCCTGACCCATTTAGAGGAGCGGGAGCATGTGGGCGTGCTCACCGGGTCTGTTCTTACGGATGTGAAAATCACCCTGACAGCAGGCAGATCGCACTTAAAGCATACGGAAGGCGGGGATTTCAGACAGGCTGCTTACCGGGCGGTGCGCCAGGGCCTGATGCAGGCGAAGAGCATCCTTTTGGAGCCCTGGTATGAATTTCGTCTGGAGATCCCGGCCGCCCTGGTGGGAAGGGCAATGGCGGACCTGGAAGCAAAGAAGGCTGATTTTGTGCTGGAAGACCAGGGGATGGAGTCTGCGGTCTTAACAGGAACAGCGCCGGTTTCCAAGCTGCAGGGCTATCAAAAGGAGGTGACAGCCTACACAAAAGGAAGAGGAGTGCTTTCCTGTACGGTGAAGGGCTATTTCCCCTGTCATAATACCCGGGAAGTTATGGAACGGATCGGGTATGATCCCCTGCGGGATACGGAAAACCCCGCTTCCTCCGTGTTCTGCGCCCATGGGGCAGGGTTTGTGGTGGAGTGGGATAAGGTGCCGGAATATATGCATCTGGAAAGCACGCTTACGGAAAGCGACGGCAGGATGGAAGGCAGAGAAGAAATCTGGGGCAAAGAAGCGGATATACAGGAAATGCGCCCGAGAACAACCGGTGGCGGCGAAAAGCCTTTTGTGGGAACGGATGAGATTGATGCCATTTTGCAGCGGACTTCTTATGCCAACCGAAAGAAAGGAAGCGAGGGAACAAGGGAAGGATGGAAACGGACAAAGAAGGGAAGTGCAGGCTCTTTTGGAGAATCGGAAACAAGGGTGTATAAGCCTGCACCCAAAAAAGACCCGTATTTGTTGGTGGACGGCTACAATATCATATTTGCCTGGCAGGAGCTTCGGGAGCTTGCCGAAGTGAACATAGACAGCGCAAGAGGAAAGCTTTTGGATATTTTGTGTAATTATCAGGCAATCAGGCAGTGCAGTCTGATCGCGGTGTTTGACGCTTACCGGCTTGCCGGACACCCCACGGAAGCGTTTGATTACCACAATATCCATGTAGTCTACACCAAAGAGGCTGAGACAGCGGACCATTATATTGAGCGGTTTGCCCATGAAAACAGTAAAAAGTATGATGTGACGGTTGCCACCTCCGACGGCTTGGAGCAGATCATTATCCGGGGGGAGGGCTGTAAGCTGTTATCTGCCCGGGATCTGGAGGAGGAGATCAAACTTGCCGGGCAAAAGCTCCGGGAAGAATTTTTGGAAGGCGTGGAGAAAAATGGAACTTACCTGCTTGACGGTGTGGATCAGGAGGTGCTGGCACAATTTTACCAGCGCCCCCAGAAAACATAAATAACCTGAATGAGGATTAAAACAGCCAGAATCCCGCAATTGACCATATGCATGAACACAGGGGCTGCCTTTGCCGGGAAAAATCCGGAAGAGCCGGGCGGGAGCTGTAGATAATACCGGTTTCCAAGCCCTAAGGCAATGGAGATATAGACCAGGGTGATTGCCACATAGCGGAAATCGCTGCTGCAGGTATAAGGGTAGATGATGACAAAGGCGGCAAAGGAAACCAGCATGATGAAATAGCCGGTAAGCAGGAAAATGCGGATCTGGAAATTGGTCCGCTTGTCCAAAAGGACGCATACCAGTAAAATAACGGTTGCTATCCCAAGTAATAGTGACAGGATGAAGGTAATCTGGCAAAGCACCAAAAGTACATCCGGCAGATCCGCAGGGTATTCTTCCGTAAACAAAGAGGTATGGAACATGATGGCCCAGGTGTTGGCGCAGGCCTTTGCGCTGATGGGGTGGAAAGGAAAATCAAAATGCAGGTCGGCAAGGGAAGGGATCCCTAAACGCTGCCATAAGGAAAAATCGGCGGTATACATAGGCGAGGTTTCCCCGGGAACGGGTACGCCGGGTTTTTCACCGAAGCGGATCAGGTTCCGAAGGATCCAGGATAAACCGATGGGAATGACGATAAGGGCGAAGATACAATAATTTTTTACCCAGGTAAGGATCATTCCCTTTTTCTTTGTCCGGATTACGGAAATAAAGTGGATCAAAAAGATCAGCGCTAAGGGGATGGCAAGGACTGCGGAATTTAATTTCGTGATCATGCCAAGCCCGATCGTAAAGGCAAGGAAGATCAAGTGCTTCAGATTTTTATTAAGGATCCATTTTAAAGAGCCGTAAATGATCAGGCACATAAATAATATGGTAAGCATGTCGTTGTTCACGCTGCCGGCCATGATGACAGAAGCCGGGTGAAAGACCATAAATGCAAGGCCTATCAAAAGCCCGGTCCGCTTGATCTCCAACAGTTTTAAGGTCTGCCAGGTGGTAAACATGCACAGGCAGGAATAAAGAAGGGGCAGTATCTGCAGGTTTTCAAAGGCAAGTTCTTCGCTGGCTCCAAAAAGGATATTCACCTTAAGCCAGAGAAAGGAAAGGATATGGTGCAGCGGCGGGTGGTAATAGGCAAACAGTTCATAAGGGTTGATATCCGGGAGCTTGTGGAATTTATAAATATATTCAATGTAGCCGATATGCCCGGGATTGACAAAGGAAGTGCCCATGCCGGTATAAGCGCCTGCATCATGCTGGCGTTCGTAAAGGCCGGAGAGCAGCACATATCCGCAGCGCAGCAAAACGCCTAAGAAGATCATCATATAGATTCCGGTATTTTCCGTAAGCCGTTTGGATATTTTCAGCCAGGCAAACAGCCCTGTATAAAAAAGAAACAAACATGCAAGAACCAATACTTTCGTATAGTGGGCGCTGTAAAAGAACCGGCTGCCTTGCAAAACGGCTGTTATCAGACAGGAAACGATGATGGTAAGCAGGGTGCCGAGCTCACATTTGTGATTGGTAAATAAGGTGCGGGAACCGTTGTTTTCATAGAACAGTTTCTTCATTCGTGTATTCCTTTCGAAGATGAATTATTAAATCGTGATTAAATAATAACACATACAGTTTCCGGATATTACGGCGTTTTCAGTAGATGGATGTGACGTTTGTTATTGCGTTTTCCTTAACCTGAAACTGCCAGATAGAATGCCCCGGGATGCGGTGTTCCGTTAAATACCAGAAATCATCAATCCGTGTTATGTAATAAGGGGTGCCGCCTCCGATAAAGTTGTGGTAGACATCCTCATATTTTCCTGTGGCAAGATCCGAAAGGCTCTTAGTACGGATCATGGTGGCATAATCCTGGCTGCCGGTACTGTCAGTGGAAATGGTAATGTAAAAATAATCTGCAATAGGCGTCAATTGGATCATGCCCGCCAAAGCGTCAGGAACCGGGTATTCTTTTAAAATCTCAAAGGAATACAGGTCGGCTTCTAAGATACTTTTATTTCCGGATACGAAATAGACCCGGTCTTCCACAATAGTAAAGGAGCGCACGTACACGCCTTTCAGGGAAGGGATGGAACGCACCTCGGTCAGATACATGGCGCTTTCGCCGGGAGCATGGCGGAATAAGAACATTTCCCCGCTTTGGGAGCTCCATGCGTAAAAGGTATCGGTATACGCATCATAGAGGATATAGTGGGGCCTGTCGCCGATCTCCGTGAATTCCTGGGTGGGAACAAACACAGGGCGGCCGTTGTTGTTTATGGATTCCTCCATCACCAGAATGCGGTTATGTTCCGTGTCATCGATCAGGTAGACGGATCCGTCACTGGCCAGCGTGTGTCCCATGGAGATATCCGACGTCATGATCTGCCACTCATAAAGCGGGTCTTCCAGGTTATCATGATAAATGACCTGATTATGGTAGCAGTCCACAATAAAGTAATTTTCCTTTACCTTCGTTATGTAGGTCGGTACGCTTAAAGTAGGAAAAGGATTATTGGGAACCGCATCCAATTGCGATAAGTCAAAACTGATCTGCTTTGAGGCGGCGATGTAATCCTTTGGCTCATAGGGGGCTGCGGGCTCCGGTCTTTTGTGCCCGCAGGCGGATAAGATCCCGGCAAGCGCCAAAGGGAAGGCAAAGGAAGCTATTCGTTTTAATAAATGGGTAAATTGTTTTTCTTTTGTTTTCATAGTGTTATTATAAATTTTTTGCTTTTATTGTACAATGTTTTTTTGTATACTACAAATAGGATTTATAAAAAGAGGTGGGAAGATGGCTTTGTATAAAGAAAATAAGGAATTTCGCATATTATCCGCAATCGGTATTATTCTGGTGGTGGCAGGGCATTTAGGGTATGATGTCTTTGATATCGGAGGACTCTTTCCTTATTATTCTTTTCATGTTTTCATTTTCCTGTTTGTTTCGGGATATTTTTACAAAGAGGAAGCAGAAGATCGGATCGTAAGTTATATCTGGGGAAAATTCGTGTCTTTGATGGTTCCTTATTTTTTGTGGAATTTATTTTACGGGGTGGTGGCAGCCTTGCTCCATCAGGTGGGATTTTCTATTGGGGAGTCCTTGTCCTTTAAGACGCTTCTTCTCTCCCCGTTTATCGACGGGCATCAGTTCATGTACCATTTTCCGGCATGGTTCGTGCCGGTATTGTTTCTGCTGGAAGTGATCAACGTACTGATGCGGAAAGTGTTTTCCCTGCTCCGACTGAATCATGAATGGCTGATATTTGGCCTTTGCCTGCTGGCCGGGATCCTGACGGTGTATTTTGCAATCGGGGGTCATGTGTGGGGCTGGTACAAGATTCCCGGACGGCTTCTGTTCCTGTTTCCGGGGTTTCAGATGGGAAGGATCTACAGGGAAAAGTTAGAGTGGCACGACCGGATGGAAGATGGTCCTTATCTGCTGCTGGTCATGGGGATCCAAATGCTGATCACGATTTTTTGCGGGGGACTGGCTTTCAGTGCGGTGTGGGTCACCAGTTTTGCAAACGGCCCCATCATTCCTTATCTGACCGTGATGACGGGGATTGCTTTCTGGCTGCGGATAGCGAAGATCATCAGTATGATTCCTTATTTATCCCGGAAGCTGGTCTATATAGGCCGTCATACCTATGCGGTCATGATGCACCATACGGCCTGCTTTATGCTGGTGAAGGGATTCTTCTACCTGATGAGCCTATGGACGCCTTTTTGCGAAGGGTTTGATACGGTAATGTTTTTTCATGAGATTAATTTTGTGTACTTGATCGGCGGGGCGGAGGCAAGCCGGTGGTTCTATCTGTTTGCCGGGATCGGGATTCCGCTGGGAGTGATCTGGATACAGCAGAAGATCGTCCGCCGCAATTTAAGTCTGCAAAAAAACGGATAGCTTGACAGGAAGTATTTGACAAGCGCTTATCATGTGTGATATGCTTATTTCACTTACCGCTTAGAAATCCAAATTGAATGAAAACTGATGATGAACAATTGATTTGTCCGTGGAATTTCCATGGACTTTTTTTCGTACAAGGAAGTTTTCAAGTAAACCATAAAAAGAAAGGTATGGGTTTGACCATGAAGAAGAGGATTTTTAAGCAAAAGAAAATAAAAAATAGCTGCAATATGGATCGCAGGAAGGTAATTTACAGGAATACCAGGCACAGAGCGGGAAAGGCGGCCATGGCGTTGGTCTTGTCCGGGTTACTGGCAGGAGTGGTTCAGCCTGTCTATGGCCGGGAAGCGCTAGCCGGCACGGCGTCCGGTCCGTCCAAGGTGGTGGTGACAGATATCTACCACCGTCATATAGGAGATGCTTCCCAGAAAGGGGGCTGTTATCAGGACCCTGTTGCCCACGTTCACCAAGGGGATGTGGCAAATGGGGGCGCCTGCTTTCAAAAGGAGGTAAAACACGTCCATGAAGGGGATGGAACCACAGGGGGCGGCTGCTATACCAGGCCGCTCCTCCACGCCCATGAAGGAAATGATGGACAGGAAGGAGCCTGTTATAGTGCCATCTATCATGTCCACGAAGGGGGCTGCTATCAAAATCAGATCTGTACCATCCGCTATACCAAGGGAGATGTGGCAGAGATTTTTACGGCAGAGTGCGACACCCACGGGGAAACGAATCATGAACGGGCAAACGGAACAGGCTCTCATAAGGATTGCGATGAAGGAGAAGAGGGGCTCATTTTGGAGTATTGCCAGATCTGCGGTCCCATGTCCTACAGCTACCATACTTATCCCACGGTGGTCTGCGGCATTGACACGGATCAGCCTGTGGGGTATGAGAAGGTCTGCGGAAAGGAAGAAGGAGATATCGAGGGCTATGAGACCGGCTGTAATCTGGCCCAGGGCCAGACAGAATCTTATGAGCGTACCTGCGAAAAGACAGTAGAGGGGTATGACAGGAATTGTGCTCTTACGGAAGATATCCCCTGCGGCCGGCTGACCATAACGAATGAGACGGGCGGGCAGGAAGAGACGGTGACGGTCAGCGTGAAATTTGACGATCTGTCAGGCGGGAAGCTGAAACCTTCCCAGCCCCCTTTTTTCTGGCAGGATGAAAATGGCAATAGGATTGGGAACGGCGACCGGATTGAAGTGAAGAAAAACGGTAATTATACGGTGGAGTTAAAGCTGGAAAACCGCGATGTGGACGAGGGCGGGCTAAAGGGCAGTATAGTGGTAGATAATGTTTTAGAAAAGCCTTCCACCGGGGAAGAGGCCACACCGTCACCGTCACCTTCTGCCACGTCGTCACCGGGAAAGGGCGAGGAAAGCGCCTCTCCGTCTCCGGAGCAGACTCCGGGAAATGGAAACCAGGAAGGGGATGGGAAGGAAGACAAAGAGGAAGGCGGTGATGGGGAGGAAGACCCATCCCCCATTCCTACAACAGTGCCCACACCGGTTCAGGATCCGGACACAGGCACAGGGGATGGCGGCGGCCAGGAGGGCAAAAATCCCTCAGATTTCAACAAAAATACCGGTTTGGATAAGAAAAATACCGCAGATAACGAAAAGGCGGCAAGCCCGTCTCCCAGGGTAACAATAAAGAAGATGACAAAAGCAATAGAACCGGAAGAAAAAATGGAACCGGCCCTGCCCCAGCCGGAAAAGAAAGAGGTGAGGCAGAGCGGATTAAGCCGTTTCTTTGCCGTTCCGGCAGTGCGCGTCATTACGGCAGCGGCAGGCACGCTGCTTTTGCTGGCAGGATTGTTGCTTCTATTATTACACTTGAAAAAGAGCGTGCGTCTTTATAATGATGACGGGGAAGGCGGATATGCCTACTTAGGGCGGCTGGCCGTCAGGCTGGAGGAAGAAGGATATGCGGTGTCCATTTCTGAAAGCGCTTGGGAAAGGGCATTTACCAACCGTTATTGTATCCGGCCGGGGCTTTTCCGTCTGGGAAAAGGAGAACAGGTCTTATTTGTGTACAAAGGGGAAGAGAGAATTTCCGTCAGCCTGGCAAAAGAGATGATCGTGGTCTTATAGGCTGCGGAGGTATGCGCGGCCGGCCCTGTGCGGAAGAATAATGCTTGCAGTCGCCTATGGATAATGATATAGTAAACCACAGAAATAAAGTGAAGGATAACAGATATCATATGGAGGCTGAAAATGGGTACAGAGTCAGGCTGGGAAAAAAATATAAGGAAAGTTACCCCCTATGTGGCCGGTGAACAGCCAAAGGGCGAGGGGATCATCAAGTTAAATACCAATGAATGCCCTTATCCGCCGGCGCCGGGGGTGGAAAGAGCCTTAAAGGAATTTGAGGCCGGGAAGCTGCGGCTTTATCCGGATATGAATGCCGGGAAGCTGGCGGATGGGCTGGCCGAGTATTACGGGGTAAGGCCGGAACAGATCTTTGTGGGCGTAGGCTCGGATGATGTGCTGGCATTATCGTTTATGACCTTTTTTAACGGGGAGAATCCTCTCCTATTCCCGGATATCACCTATTCTTTTTATGATGTATGGGCGGATGTGTTTCGGATTCCCTGGGAGAGCTGCCCGCTGGATAGCTCTTTCCGGATCCAAAAAGAAGATTACTTAAGGCCTAACGGGGGGATCATAATCCCTAACCCCAATGCGCCTACCGGCGTTTTAGAGCCAGTCTGTGTTTTGGAAGAGATCGTGGCGGCAAATCCGGATTCGGTGATGATCGTTGATGAGGCCTATGTGGATTTTGGCGGTGAAAGTATGCTGCCCTTGGTGGAAAAGTACGAAAACCTGCTGGTGGTCCGGACGTTTTCAAAATCCCGGTCCATGGCAGGGATGCGTATCGGTTTTGCCATAGGAAATGAAAAACTGATCGGATATTTAAAGGATGTTAAATTTTCCTTTAACTCCTACACCATGAATATGCCTGCCATCGAGGCGGGAGCGGCAGCGGTTCGGGACGATGCTTATTTTAAGGAAACGGTGGGAAAGATCATAAGGACCAGAGAGTGGACCAAAGAACAGCTTTCCGGGCTGGGATTTTGTTTTCCGGATGCTAAGGGAAACTTTTTGTTCGTGACCCACGATAAGATCCCGGCGGAGGAAATCTTTCAAGCGCTGAAGCGGGCGGGTATTTATGTAAGATATTGGAAGAAGCCCAGGATTGATAATTATCTGCGCATCACCATTGGAACCGATAAGCAGATGGAAAAACTGGTTGAGTTTCTGAAAAATTATATAAAGGAGAGAGCAAATGATTAAAAATGTATTAAAAGGTATGTTGATTGGTGTCGCCAATATTATTCCCGGTGTCAGCGGAGGAACCATGATGGTTTCCATGGGAATTTATGATAAGTTGATCCACAGTCTGACCCATCTGTTTAAGGAGTTTAAAGAGAGCATGAAGTTTTTGATCCCTATCTTTATCGGAATGGGCATTGCGCTTGTGGGGCTTTCTTTTATCATTGAGCCTGCGTTTGAACATTTTCCGCTGCAGACAAGCTGTCTGTTTATCGGATTGATCGTAGGAGGGCTTCCTGCCATGTGGCAGAAGGTAAAAGGGAAAGGAATGAAGATCAGTTATATGATCCCGTTTTTGGTATTTTTTGCGGTGGTGGTAGGATTGGCTGCCATGGGCGAAAAGGAAGGGAATGCGGCAGATTTGACGTTTAGTCTCTGGTCCGTGATCAAACTGTTTGTGGTAGGGATCATTGCATCGGCAACCATGGTCATTCCCGGCGTCAGCGGGTCTATGATGCTTCTCCTCTTAGGTTATTACAACCCGATCGTGGGGGCAATCAAGGATTTCGTGACAGCCCTTGTTTCTTTTGACATTCAGGGGATTTTAAGTGGATGCGGCGTGCTGGTTCCGGCAGGAATCGGAATCGTGGCAGGTGTTTTTGCCATTGCCAAGCTGATTGAGGTTATTTTTGAAAAATTCCCGTTACAGGCATATTGGGCGATCATAGGGCTTATCGTTGCATCACCGATTGCCGTGCTTTTGATGGCACAGCTTGGAACCATAACGGCAGCCAGCGTGGCAGTCAGCGTGGTCACCTTTGCGGTGGGATTTGTGATTGCCATGAAGTTAGGGGATTAGTCCATAGTAAGCACAGATTGAAATATCCGGAGGTGGCAGGATGGAAATGTATACGGACTTTGCCGGTGTTTATGATACATTTATGGATGAAGTGCCCTATCAGGAATGGGCGGATTTTCTGGAGGATATGATCAGAACGTATGGAATATCCAAGCCGGTCATGGAGAGATCGGCAGGCCGGGATGATCTGCCGGAAAAAGAATCAGGGGAAGAAGCGCTGCTTTCTTCCGAACGAAATCTTGTGCTGGATCTGGGATGTGGCACGGGCACGTTGACGGAGCTTCTCGCCGGGAAGGGCTTTGATATGATCGGCATAGACCTTTCTAAGGAAATGCTGAACATTGCTATGGAAAAAAAGGAGCGTTCCGGCAGTAACGTCCTTTATCTGTGCCAGGATATGCGGATGCTGGATTTATACAGTACGGTAGGAACGGTGGTAAGCGTCTGTGATTCGCTGAATTATCTGTTGGAGGATGAAGAGGTGGTGGAGACCTTTTCCCTGGTCAACCGTTACCTTTATCCCGGCGGGATCTTTATTTTTGATTTCAATACCGTATACAAATATGAGCATGTGATCGGGGATGCGACCATTGCGGAAAACCGTGAGGACTGCAGTTTTATCTGGGAGAATTATTACCATGCCAGGGAGCATGTTAATGAATATGATCTGACTGTTTTTGCAAGGGAAACGCAGGGAGATTTGTTTGGGCGTTTTTTTGAGACCCACTATCAGCGGGGATATACTCTGGAAGAAATGGAAAACTTTGTAAAACAGGCGGGGATGAAGGTAGAACTTATCTTAGACGCGGACACCCGTAAGGCTCCGGATCTGCAGAGTGAACGGATCTATATTGTAGCAAGGGAAAACGGAAAAGTGAGCAAGGAGGCATGAAAATGTCAGATTATATTGTCAGGGCAACGGCAGCAAATGCAGGGATCAGGGCGTTTGCCGCTGTCACAAAGGAACTGGTGGAACAGGCTAGATGTGCCCATGATACCAGCCCGGTGGCAACCGCAGCGCTTGGCCGGCTGATGACCGGCGGGGTGATGATGGGGGCTATGCTGAAAGGGGATAAGGATCTGCTGACGCTGCAGGTCAGCGGTGATGGGCCCATAAAAGGTATGACAGTCACTGCGGATTCCAAAGGGAATGTAAAGGGGTATGCCATAAACCCCCAGGTGATGCTTCCGCCAAGCGCCGCCGGGAAGCTTGATGTAGGCGGCGCCGTGGGGCAGGGGATGTTAAGAATCATAAAAGATATGGGATTAAAGGAGCCTTATGTGGGACAGACTATTTTGCAGACGGGCGAAATTGCGGAGGATCTTACGTATTATTTCGCCACTTCCGAGCAGGTGCCCTCTGGCGTAGGGCTTGGGGTATTGATGGAAAAAAATAATACGGTAAAACAGGCAGGCGGGTTTATCGTGCAGCTGATGCCCTTTACAGAGGAAGCCGTGATCGCAAAGTTAGAGGAAAACCTTGGAAAGTTTACTTCGGTCACCGCAGTGTTAGAAGAAGGGAATACGCCGGAAGAAATGCTGGGAATGCTTCTTAGCGGTCTTGACATGGAGATTGTGGATACCATGCCGGCGCGGTTTTACTGTAATTGTGACAAGGAACGGGTGGAAAAGGCTGTGATCAGTATCGGACAGAAGGAAATTAAGGAGATGATTGCGGAAAACCATGACATTGAGGTCAAGTGTCATTTTTGTAATACGGCCTACAATTTTACGGTGGAAGAATTGAGGGGATTATTGAAAAAGAGCAGGTAGCGTAATTGGAATTGCCGCAAAGGGCGGTACGGGGGTTTCTATGGAGCATGGATTTATTAAGGTGGCGGCGGTGACGCCGTCTGGTAAGGTGGCGGATACGGTTTATAACAGGCAGCAGATCATAAGCGGGATGGAGGAAGCTTTCTTAAAAGGGGCAAAAATCATCGTGTTTCCGGAGCTTTGCATCAGCGGATATACTTGTGAGGATCTTTTTTTTCAGGAAAAGCTGCTAAGCTCCTGCATGGAGCAGCTTCATTTAATCGTTTCCCATACAAAAGGCAGGGATGCTCTTTTGTTTGTGGGCCTTCCGTTAGAGTATGGCGGGAAGCTGTATAATGTGGCGGCGGCAATCTGTAATGGACGTCTGCTGGCGTTTATTCCGAAGATGAACATCCCCTCTTACGGGGAATTTTACGAGACCAGGCATTTTTATCCGGGAAAGGGTCTGGTGGGCAGCATTTCCTTTGACGGAGAAACAGTGCCTGTTGGGTCCGATATTCTTTTCAAGGCGGAAGGGATGGAAGGACTTGTAGTAGGCTGTGAGATCTGTGAGGATATCTGGGTGCCGGATTCTCCCGGGATTTCCCATGCCATGGCAGGGGCTGACGTGATCGTAAATCTGTCCGCATCCAGCGAGACCATAGGCAAGGATGGGTACCGGCGGATGCTGGTGGAAGCTGCCAGCGCAAAGCTGATCTGCGGGTATGTTTATTGCAGTGCCGGGGAAGGGGAATCCACCCAGGATCTGGTATTCGGCGGGCATAATATCATTGCGGAAAACGGTACGGTCTTAGGGGAAGCCAGACGGTTTACCAATGAGACCATCTATGGCGATATTGACATTGACAGGCTTCGGATGGAACGCAGGAGGATGAACACCTTTGAAGTTAAGGAAAATGCGCCTTACCTATGGATTCCGTTTACTCTGAAAAGAGAGGAGACGGTATTGGAGAGGAGTTTTCCTGCCCTGCCCTTTGTTCCTGCGGATACGGGGGAGAGGGAAAGGCGCTGTGAGGAGATTCTGTCCATCCAGTCTATGGGGCTAAAAAAGCGGCTTGCCCACACCGGCTGTAACAGCGTGGTGATTGGCGTATCAGGCGGGCTGGATTCTACGCTGGCGCTTCTTGTTGCGGCAAGAAGCATGGATTTACTTGGGATTGAGCGGAAACAGATCCGGGCAGTGACCATGCCCTGCTTTGGCACCACGGATCGGACCTATGAGAATGCCTGTAAGCTGGCTAAGATCCTTGGCGCTTCTTTGGAGGAAGTAAGGATTGGGGAAGCGGTGAAGACCCATTTTAGAGATATCGGGCAAAACCCAGATGACCATGACGTGGTATATGAAAACGCCCAGGCCAGAGAGCGGACACAGGTTTTGATGGATATCGCCAACAGGGAAAACGGCCTTGTGGTGGGCACCGGGGATATGTCGGAGCTTGCTCTTGGCTGGGCTACCTATAACGGGGATCATATGTCCATGTACGGGGTGAATGCAGGGGTTCCGAAGACGCTGGTGCGGCATCTGGTGCGGTACTATGCGGATACCTGCCGGAATGAAGAGTTGCAGAAAGTGCTTTTGGACGTGCTGGATACGCCGGTGAGCCCGGAGCTTTTGCCTCCGGTGGAGGGCGAGATTGCCCAAAGGACCGAAGATTTGGTAGGGCCTTACGAATTACATGACTTTTTCCTGTATTATATGCTGCGGTGCGGTTTCCCGCCGGCAAAGATCTACAGGATTGCCAGGATGTCCTTTGCCGGGCAATATGAAGACGAAGTGATCCTGAAGTGGCTTAAGACCTTTTACCGCCGGTTCTTCTCCCAGCAGTTTAAGCGTTCCTGTCTGCCTGACGGGCCGAAGGTAGGAAGCGTGGCCCTTTCTCCAAGAGGGGATCTAAGGATGCCGTCGGATGCATGTGTGGGGGTGTGGATGCAGGAGTTGGAGGGATTGTAAGTTCCCGTTTAGTTGGGTTAAAAGGGTTGTCTAAATATCCGAAGGGAAGGAAATAAAAATCTACGTCGCCACGCTTGATAATTCGTTCGCGAAATGGCTCCTTAAGATTTTTATTTTCTTCCCTTCGAGGTTTTGGCTAACATTAATCCAACAAAACATTCAGCTAAATGCCCAAACCACTACTTAACTGGCTGCCGCTAGTACTGCTATTTACGCCAAAGTATATTCAACAGCCAGTTATGTAGTGGTCAGCAGTTTAGTCGAAGAGCCAGTTGGACTTACATTAGCCAATAAATCAGCCCTAATAAGATGAAAAATCTTAAGGAACCATTTCGCGAACGCTTTATCCGAGCGTGGTAATCGCCAGCACAGCTGACGCGTAGATTTTTCACCTTATTAGGGCGGTATTATTAGCCACGCACTCCAACTAAACGGGAACTTTACTTACGCGACAACAACTCCTCATAATCAAATCCCATCACAATCTCCCTCATATGCTCCAGGTACTGGTCTATGTTCTTCCCCTCCTGCCCGTCTTTGGCAACCACGCATTCCCCGTCAGCAAAGCATTCCGCCATATATCGGTTAAACCGGGGGTGGTAATGGCTGTAATCCGCATAATGGTTCAAGTCGCAGATGATCTCCTCCTGATCCTGGAAAAAGTGGACCGTCACATTCTCATAAGCATTGAGCCGCTTGGAAATATACCGGAAGGTTTCCATGGTGGCTTCCAAATGATTTTCTTTTAACACCCCATCCCAGAACAAAATGCTGTAAGGCGGGAAAAAGATGACAAACTCCGTTTCCGGGTTTTCTTCAATAAAAGGGCAGATATTTTGGGCAAGGTTTCTTTCCACCGCTTCCACAAAGTCATCCGGACTGCTTTCCTCCTCCACCTGTGCCGGGGAAGTGTAATTATGCAGAACCCACGTTTCACTGTAATATTCTTCCGTCCACCAGCTTGCATACACATTGGATAGGTCCGTAGGATCCGGATCCGCTATCGGCCGCAGGATATAATTAAGCAGCACATCCTTATTTAACACATACTGAATGTCGTTCCACAATATATCATCATACAGATATTCCGGTATGGGATACTTGGTCTGCTCCACGCCTCCCGTATAGGTGATCACATCCACTCCCAAAAACACTTTCTTTACCTGCTGCCTTCCGCTCTCCTCTTTCTCAAAAATAATCTTCATAATATTTGACTGGTCTTTGGGAAAAGCGCCGCTGTAACTGAGCTTGATCGTCTGCAGATCCATCAGCTCCCAAAACCACGTGGTCTGGAAATTCACCGTCATAGAAGACCCCAGTATCACGCTGTCGTATTCCATATGTTTTGCCATACCCGGGTTTTGAGAAAGCTGGTTATCCACCAGATAAGGAAAACCCGGTAAAGGAGCGTGATAATGGAAAAAGGGATCCACATACACTACCAGCGCCATAACAGCCAAAAAAGCTGCCGCAGAAAGCCCCAAAAAGCAGATCACCACTTTCCGGAATGGATTTCTTTTTTTCATATCACCATTTCCACCCATCCTGTTTTCCTCTCTTCCATCCAGCATCCGTATCACCCTTATCTTACGTCCATCCCTCGGAATACCTTAGAAATTTACATACAAAAACGAACTGACACCGCTGACGGACAGCACGCTCCAGACAAATAATACTGCCATTACCACACTGTGGACCAGTCTTGGTCTTACCTTCTTCACATAATCTGCTGCAGTCTTCCCAAAAAATATCATGATAAACACTGCCAGAAAAATAAAGACCATACAGATATAATGGGCATACTGCCAGCGGTCCAGGTGAAACACTTTAATCACATACCAAAATTCATCCAGATTAAAGCATCCTGCCAGATCCCAGTTCACCCTGCCGCCAGACCCGCCAAGGATTGTTCCCAAAAGCCCGCCTGCCTCTTTGACGGAAGGCGCCCTAAAAAACACCCATGCAACATTGACATATAAAAAGGTAATCAAAACGCACATACCATGATAAATAGCCCTTAGACTTCCCCTTTGCTTTTCCATAAAGCCGCGGATACGCCGGTATATTCCCGTATCCATAAACGCCCTGGTCAGCACATAAAGCACGCCATGCATCATCCCCCACACAATAAACTGAATGCCGGTTCCATGCCAGATCCCGCTTAAAAAAAAGATGATCAACGTATTTATATAAGTCCTGGCCCTTCCCTTCCTGTTCCCGCCAAGAGGGATGTACACATACTTTGTAAAAAACCTGGTAAGCGTAATATGCCATCCTTTCCAAAATTCCACAATATTGGCTGCCTGATACGGAGAACGAAAATTCACCGGAAGGGAGATCCCCAGCATACCGGAAATCCCCATTGCCATATCACAGTAACCACTAAAGTCAAAATATAACTGCAGAGTATAAGCCAACATCACGATCACACCGTCTAACGAGTTAAGCACCGCAAGATTCTCATACCCATAGGTTACCGCTTTCCCAAACGTATCCGCAACCAGCACTTTCTTAAACAGCCCCAGCACAAACAGATACAGATCTTTGTAACATTCCTCCCAGTCTGCCCGGCGGCCGTTTCTATCCATTTCCTCAGGCAAAGCAATCGGACCTTGTATCATCTTAGGAAAATAAGACACATACAGCCCATAGGAAAGCAGATCCCTGTTTTTCACATTTCCCTTAAAACTTTCCATCAAAAAAGCAATCTGGGAAAACGTATAAAAGCTCACCGCCAATGGGAAAAATCCGTCCAGATCCCAATACTTGAAAAAGCACAGCATCCCCACATTCAGGCATACGCCCCAAAAAAGCCATTTCTTTTTCCCTGCGGCAGCGCTTTTCATGCCAGCAGCTTTGCCAACCGCATTGCCGTCAGCCCTTATCATCGCACTTCCTATCCCGTAATTGGCTAAAATACTGCCCAGCAATATAGGCAGGTACTGTGGGCCGTTCCAAACATAAAAAAGCAAAGACGCCGCAAGCAAAAACACACTTGGGAGCCTGCCCCCCGCTCCTTGCGCACTTTTTTTTGCAATCCGGGTGCAGACCCAATACCCCAGCAGCGTAAGGGGGAAAAATAAAAATAAAAATTCATGGGAATTAAATAACATTACTCTTCATCCTCATAATAGCCCTGCCAGCTTTCCACAACTTCCCTGGTAACGGGATCCTCATAAATCCGGTAACCGTCAATCTCATCCGCCAGCACCAATCCGCAGTCCAAAGGATCCTGTTCCGTCTCCCTTCCCGGAGAAAGTACAATATACTGGCAATACTCAGCCCTTGTGGCCTTTAAAAGCTCCTCCACATCCACAATCTCATTTCCCTCCATGGCCTCATACACTGCGTTGTAATAGCTCCACTGGTTTACCAGCATTTCCCTCCCATAGGGCATGTTGATCCTGGAGCTGTACTGGCGCACAAAGTGAATCAGCTCCGCAGGCATCACCGCCCACACCCTTGCATCCGGATTCTCCGGTTCTATGCGGTCACAGATCTTGATCACGGTATCCGGTATATGATACAGATTTTCTGCCCTGGAAATATATCCGCTCTGGTAGACACACCTGCCGCAGAGTATGATAAGCGCTGCCCCCACTGCCGTTCCAATCCTCCTGTGGCCGGCAAAAAAACGGCAAAACCCGTAAACCGTAATGATCCCCATGGGGATTGTCCACAAAATGCGATAATAAGTTTCTCCATCCAGGCCTGCCGCCACAAACGCCCAGCGGCTTACCGGGAACAAAAATAACACAATGACAAGCAAAGGCGCGTAAACAAACAAAAGCCTGTTTCTCCGTTCTTTCTCCGCAAAAAGGAGATAAACCCACGAGATCAGCGATAGCACGAGCAAAAGCTTAAGTCCTGTATAAAGCTTGAAGATCACCAGGCTTTCCATAAAAATTCCAAACATTCTGCGTCTCCTTATTTTCCAAAAAATCCTGCGGACTTTCTATACTCCAAAAAAACCGTGGGTCAGCAAAAGGTATACCAGCACATAAATACCGCCCCACGCACAGCTTAACCCTGCCTTAAATAAAATCATGAACTTTCTCTTACTGACCGCATACAAAACGCCAAATCCCACCGTCATCAGACAGCTCAGCAGTACCGCCAGGGAACTGCTGGCACCGCCGGCCAGGTTAAGCACCCCAAGAAGCACCCACCAGATAAGCCGCTTTTCCTCCTCATAAAGCTGCAAAAAGATCCAGATCACAGCCGGAATCACGAAATTCCCTGCAAAAGATTTCCCCTGCCAGGTCCTGGTCAGGAAAAATGTCTCCGTGGTATATAAGGAAATATTGCCGAACACCTGCCACAGCCCCAGCAGCAGCATAAACATCGGCAAAACCCTTCTTTTACCTGCAAAAAGCGTCTTCCCAATCTCATAATAGATCAAGTACGTAAGAGGAATGAAAACAAGGGGAACCACGCTGTGGCAGATGATCGTGGCATGAATGCCGCTGACCTTTCCTGCCCACGCCTCCCAGATCGGAAAAAGCGCCAGTGCGTGCCGCACATCAAGAGGCGCGCTCCTTCCCGTATAAGGGTTGACCCGGTAGAGGGTATCCACCTGCTGGGCGGTCAGAGCCTGCACGCCATAATAGGCGTCATCCCCGTCGAAGGACGCCCTTGTAAACGCCATATACATTTGAAACAGTACCAGCGCCAGAAACAATCCCCACAAAACTTTTCCTTCCAGGCTCATATCCTGAAACAATCCGCCCAGGCCTTTGCCTGCGCTGCCAAATACCGGCAGCCCTTCTCTTTTCCTGCCACGGAAAAAAAGGAGTGCGCCCAAGCCCCCGAGTAATAAAAAAACCGGCGTTAACAGATACACAAAGGTACTAAACCCATTGTACACCACATAAATCACGATCGGTATCCCAATCAGTTCCACCAGTCCAAACTGTAACATATACCCGGCAATCAATGCCGCCCCCGGGGTCCGGTGCCTCTTTTCCAAAAACGAAAAGCACAAAAGCCCCATACAGCCGGGAACGATAAGCAGCCAGAAAATTAAACATAATATTTTTAATATGATCATTGTGAAAGCTCCTTTAACCGGAACAGATAATAAGTAAACTCCAGCTCCCCCTGAAACCAGGGAGCCTGCGCTGCCAGTTCATAACGTTCTTCTATCACGGCAGGATATTCATCCCTCGCAAGAACATAATCTGTCCGTCCTTCTCTGATATACTGTTCCTGATCCCGTAACACATCCTCTATGTGGAGAGTCTGCGTCTGAAACCATCTGCAGGTAGGCACAATATCACAAACCGTGTAAAGTCCCGCATCCAGGCAGCCGATATTTAAAAGCGTGGGATCCTTTGTCTGCTCCACAATCTCTTTAAATTGAAAAAGAAACAGATCTTCTTTTTTCTCAAACATATGGGAGACGTTCACAGACAGACAAAGCACCATCCCGATACTTACCGCCAGTGACAGGGCATATGGTAAAATATGCATAAACCGCTTCCCAGACCCCAAAATTCCACTGACGGCATCCCCGCCCCGGGCCGGCCATCCGGATGCCCGGAATCTTTCCGCTGCCCATTCCACTCCTTTTCCGATCAGGGCAAAACCAAGCACCCCAAATACCGAAAGAGGCAGGGAATAATAAGGTAAATGAGCTCCGCCGATATAGATTCCCAAGAACAGAAAAAAGCACAGGGCAAACAGATGGAACCGCTCCAGCATTTTCTTTTTCCGCCCGAAAAACTGCCAGGCCACCCCCGGTATCACAAAACCGAAATAAATAAAGTTCTTGCGGATCAGCCAATACAGCAGCTTGGACAGCTCATAAACCCGTTCATAAAGACCGGGGCCTTCCCCGTTTAAGTCACTGTAAACAAACACATTGATATAAACATATCCCCAATACCAATCATAAAGCCCTTGGCGGATGCCAAAGTAGATCACCCATGGCACAAAGGTCAGCGCCATCCCAAGCAAAAAGACAAGACAAGCCTTTATCCCGCCCCAGAGATCCTTTTTAGCAAGGAAAGAAAAGCCCACGCACATCATCCAGGCAAAGAAAAACCCCAGCACCGTAAACTTGACGTTCGCCGTCACCCCCGCCAAAAGACCGCCAAAAAACAGCGTTTTCCAATCCATCTTTTCTTTCGGGTACTTGTCCTTAAAATACGCAAGGGATAAATAAAATCCCCATACCAAAAACGGAAAACAGACTTCCTCCGCACTGCCGCCCCAGTAAAAACTATCCGAGCTGAAAGCCGCCGCAAGAGGGAACGGGGCGAGAAACAATGCCGTTTCCCTTTTTACATAAAGCCGCAGGATCCGCCAAAACCCCCACAAGTCAAAAAAGGCAAGGATGACTTCCAGGAAAAATACCCCTAAAAACGTGGTGTGGGATACCAGATATGCCAGCCCATACAAAAAATAAAGGTACATTCCCTTTTGGTCAAACACATCCCGGTAAGGCATTTTCCCGTTAAAAAGCGCCTTTCCAACGGAAAAATAACTGTTGGCATCATTCCAGTCATTAAACGGATATAGAAAAGAAGAACGGCTTGCAAACAAAAGCACCAAAAATGCCGCAAGCAGCAAAAAAAGCCCTTCCAAAACCGGTTTATTTTTGTGTGATCTCATAGGTTCCCGCAAGTAATTCATATCGAATCGTTTCTCCATCATTCTCTAAGACTGTAATCCCTTCCGTTCCTTCCATTTCCCTGCCGCTTTCCATGTAGGTTCCTGCAGGCAGGCTTAAGGTGGCCGATGTGTTGGCCGGGATTTCAAAGAAATATTGGTACCCCTTCTCTGTCTGTTCCCATTTTACACCAATTTTCCCATAAGCACCAGTGTAACTTCCCTCTGCAAAAGTAAGGCCGCCACCGGCCCTTGGTTCCAGCAGAATATGCTGAAATCCCGGAGCCTCTTCATCGCATTTGATGCCAAGCACATCCGTATACAGCCACGATACCGGAGCCCCAAAAGCAAAATGATTCAAAGATCCGTCCAGTGTGTAGCCATTTTCCTTTTCCTGACGCGTCCAAAGCTTTTCCCAGTTTGTGGTGGCTCCTTTTGCCGCCGGAAATAATAAAGAGGGGCACCCTTCCTGCAGCAACATCCTGTATGCGCTATCCAGATATCCATTATTGCCAAGGGCCGGCAGCAAGTAGCCGATTCCGGAAAATCCTGTATTTACATGATAGCCGCTGTATTCCGCAAGAAGCGAAAGCCGGGCTGCCGCAGCTTCCCTTAACTCTTCCGGGAACAGCGAAAACTCCAGTCCAAGCGCATAGGAAGTTTGCGTATCACAGACCGTCACCCCATCGGACAGCACAAACTGCCTTTGCCACGCCTTTTTAAAGTTCTCATATAGCTGCTGATAACGCCTCTCATCCTCTGTCTTCCCAAGAACCTTCGCCATCCGCGAGAGCAAATCTGCAGAGCGAGCGCACCATGCCGTATCGGACAACTCCTTAGGCGTATCCTCCGATGATAAATGATCTCCATAGCCCCCCTGATAACGGATGTATTCCTCACTGGATTCTTCCAGAAAGTCCACCCACCCGCACAGGGAATCATAGTTCTCTTCCACAATGCCTTTATCCCCGTACTGCATGTATAAATTCCAGGTAATGACTACAGGCGCATCTCCCCAGCAATTATTGGAAGAGGCACCGTTGCTGCCATCCCACCCGGTCCCGAAATTTCGCGGAACCATATCCGGAAAGGCACCGCTTTCATCCTGGATATTTCTTTCTTCCCGCAAAAACTTCCTGTAAAAGGCATAACAATCCATATTATAAGATGCCGCCAATGAAAAGACCTGTGCATCCCCTGCCCAGCCATGGCGCTCATCCCTTTGCGGGCAGTCCATGGGATTATCCAGGAAATTACTCTTTTGGCTCCAGATCGTGTTGTTAAAATATTGATTTAATAATGCGTTGGAACAGGAAAAACTTCCCGTCTGCTCCAGATCGGAAGATAATACCAGCCCTTCCACATCCTCAATAGGCAGCGCTTCCTCTAATCCTGTAACCTGCAGATATCGGAAACCATGGAACGTAAATTCCGGAATAAAAACCTCTCCTTCTTCTCCGCTCAATACATAATAATCTGTTGCCTCCGCTGTCAGAAGATTCTCTGTCCATACAGTTCCTATTTTATCATCCCTGTTAAGAAGGCCTTCCGTGTTCAGCTCTTCCCCGTATCTTAAAGTTACCACCTGACTCTTTTTTCCGGTCACTTTAATCCTGCAGGTTCCTGTGAAATTCTGCCCAAAATCATAAACATAAACCTGATCTTCCGGTTCTGACATACTGACCGGGGATATGGTCTCCACACAAACGATAGGCTCGTTTTGCTTCCCTACTAAAGGCAGATTCAGATATTCCTCTTTTACCTGATTTTCACCGGATGCTTCCCATCTCTTCGGCACAAACCCGGCCATATCATACCCATCCTGTTCATAGTTTGCATCATAAAATTCCCCCTGGTACAGGTCATCCTGGCGCACCGGCCCATCCGTAAAGCATTGGAAAGACTGGTCCGTCACAATCTCCTCCCGGCTTCCGTCTTCATAGATAATTTCCATTTTCCCCAGCAGGGCATTGGTATCCCCCCAGGGATTCCAGATTTCCGGATACCCTACCCCCCTGTCGTACCAGCCATGCAAAAGGACTACGCCAAGGGCATTCGCCTTTCCCTGCTGCAAAAGTTCCGTCACATCATAGGTCACATAAGCCAGCTCCTTATTATATGCCAGCTTTCCCGGACTGAAATAATCATCGCCCACCCGCTGTCCGTTTACGGACAAAGCAAAACTTCCCAGGGCAGTCATATATATCCTCGCGGAAGAAATTGTCTTATCCTGCACCAAAAACTCTCTCCGAAATAATGGCGCCGGTGTATCTCCTCCGGGTGTCAGCACCATCCCGCTCCCTATTTTTAACCTGCCTTCCTCCACGGGAACATAATAGGGAGAAAAAATAGTTTCTTTCCCTTCAAAATCCTCCTCATAGATTATAGTTCCCTGGCTGTCCGTTACAGATAGGTTGTCCAGCCATCCATAAGTCGTTCCGCGGCTTTTATAATATCCGATGCTTCCTACCGGCGTTTCTTCAATTTCAAATATTCCCACTTCCATTCCATTTATATCTACCAATAGTTCTTCCCCATCTACGGCAAGCCTGACCGAAAAGTTTATCCCATCCCCTTTTGCCGCATCCGTAATCTCTACTTCCCGTTCTTCTTTAAAAGCATTCCCGTCCATTTCGATCAACCTGAAATAAGCCTGTTCCCCATAATTATCAATCTGGCATAGATACATCCGGCCATACCGCCCGTCCTGTGCCCCGAAAACCAGTCCTGCTGCTGTTTGTTCCACTTCCATATCAAAGACAATATTAAAGACATTGTCAAGGCCAATATCCTCGATATTGTCTTTGACATTGGCCTTATTCATGTTGTTCGATCTCTGCTTTTTATCCACCGAGATCCAGCAGGCTCCGGCCATCCCTTCTCCCATCAGCCCAGTCTCAAACCATGTCTCCTCATCAGATTGATGATAATGCCCTTGTTCGTCCCATATCTCCACCTGCCAGTAATACCTGCTTTTCGCCTTAAGCGCTTCTCCTTGATAAGGAATCCCTACTGAATCTCCTGCCTCTATTTTCCCACTGTCCCATACATATTCTTTTCGCCTCAGAGCATCCTTTCCCAAAGACACGGTGATTCGATATGCTTCCTGCCTGCTTCCCCGCCTTTCGCTTTTCATCAGCCAGCTAAACACAGGCGTTTCATCAATTCCCAACGGGTTTTCCAAATGGCATACCCGGAGCTTTTGGATATTTGTATCCGCATATCCTTTTCTTATATGTGATATCTTAACTGCTGCAAATACAGCACACACAATAACTAAAAATAATCCTGCAATGTTTCCTGCTTTTTTTATTTTCTCCATGTCTTTTGTTTCCTCCATTGCCAAATCATATTATGCTAATAGTATCATACATTTGCAATTTGGTAGACACTTTTTTTATTCTGTGATAAAATTTAATAATAATTCAGCCAATCTTGACAACGCAGGCTGAATCATCTATTGACATGAAAACGGAGGGTTACTATGAAGAAAGCGCTGGTGATCGGTGCCGGTCCTGCGGGTCTGACAGCCGCTTATGAACTGCTAAAGAAATCAAACGATATTGAAGTCACCGTCTTTGAGGAAAGCAGCTGCTTCGGCGGCATTTCCAAGACAGTGGAATATAAAGGAAACCGTATGGACATGGGCGGGCACCGCTTTTTTTCAAAAATCCCGGAAGTCAATGCGTGGTGGGATCAAATGCTTCCCATGCAGGGCTCTCCCACATATGACGATATCCTTCTTAACAGGTCCATGCCCCTTGTAAAAGGCGGTCCTGACCCGGAAAAAGAAGACCGGGTGATGCTTACGCGCCACCGCGTCTCCCGGATTTACTTTGATTCCAAATTTTACGATTACCCAATTTCCTTAAAACCGGAAACTTTTAAAAACTTTGGCCTGCTTACCACCTTGCGGGTGGGGTTCAGTTATCTTGCCGCACTGATCCACAAGCGCCCGGATGACAATCTGGAAAATTTTTATATCAACCGTTATGGCAAAAAGCTTTACTCTATGTTTTTTGAATATTATACGGAAAATCTCTGGGGCAGGCATCCCAGCGAAATTGATGCTTCCTGGGGGGCACAGCGTACCAAGGGTATGTCCATCATGGCGATCATCAAGGATGTCCTTGGAAAAACCTTCAAAGTAAAAAACCGTAAAGTGGAAACCTCCTTGATCGAGCAGTTTAAATACCCCAAATTAGGGCCCGGCCAGCTTTGGGATGTGACTGCCGATGAGATCACAAAGCTTGGCGGCACCATTATCAAAAACGCAAAGGTGACCAGGCTCCATAAAAACGAAAACAATGTGATCACTTCCCTCACCTATGTAAAGGATGGGGAAGAACATATAATGGAAGGGGATTACATCATTTCTTCCATGCCGGTGAAAGATTTAGTTGCCGGTATGAACGATGTTCCCGCTGACCCGGCCAGGATTGCTGCCGGGCTTCCTTACCGCGATTACATGACCCTTGGTGTCCTTGTACCAAAAATCAACCTGAAAAACAAGACCAACTTAAAAACAGTAGGAAACATTGTGCCTGACTGTTGGGTTTATGTACAGGACCGCACCGTAAAATTAGGGCGCTTCCAGATTTATAACAACTGGTCCCCTTACATGATCAAAGACCTGGAGCACACCGTGTGGATTGGGCTTGAATATTTTGTAAACGAAGGGGATGACTTCTGGAATATGACAGAAGCGGAATTTTCCAAGATCGGAATTGAGGAAATGATCAAAATGGGATTGATCGACAACGCCGGGCAGGTGCTTGATACTCATATGGAAAAGGTCAAAAAAGCATATCCTGCATACTTCGATACCTATGACGAAATTGATACCCTGGTGGATTACCTGAAGACGATCGACAATCTGTACTGCGTTGGACGTAACGGCCAGCACCGGTATAATAATATCGACCACTCCATGGTAACTTCCTTTGAGACCGTTAAAAATATCCTTTCCGGCCAGAAGGACAAGTCCAATATCTGGAATGTGAACACGGAACAGGAATATCACGAAGAAAAGAAGGGGAATGAAGCGGAAGTTGATTAAATTCCCGTTTAGTTGGTTAATGAGGTTGGCTAAACGGACGAAAAGGAAGCAATAAAAAT
>OFGG01000344.1_pt1 | contig 41326 bp, 35 predicted proteins | sample 1521701 | NCBI WGS metagenome assembly OFGG01 (sample SAMEA3504081, study PRJEB24116) | mouse gut metagenome | biome: mouse gut; feature: mouse-associated habitat; material: faeces | place: Denmark | collected 2011
TCCACAGAGTGGCCCTCTTTCCCACCGTGGTGGGCTGGGCCGGCTGGAAATGGGTAAAGGCCAGCGTGGGCTGGGATTTGTACTTTTCCGCAAAATCCGCCAGCTTTGCGATGACATTCACCAGTTTTTTCCGCAGCAGCCTCAGCCCCTCCGTCATGACAATGATATCCGTATTGTCCCCCACATAGCAGGATGTGGCCCCCAGATGGATGATGCCCGCCGCTTTGGGGCACTGTTGCCCATAGGCATACACATGGCTCATCACATCATGGCGCACCTCTTTCTCCCTGGCCCTGGCCACATCATAGTTGATGTCATCCGCATGGGCTTTCAGCTCCGCGATCTGTTCCTCCGTGATCACCGGCCTGCCGTTCTGGCTTAAGCCCAGTTCCTTTTCTGTCTCCGCCAGGGCAATCCACAGCTTTCTCCAGGTGCGGAATTTCATGTCCTGGGAAAAAATGTACTGCATTTCCCTGCTGGCATATCTCTCTGACAAGGGACTTACATATCTGTCTGTGCTCATCTTATTCTCCTGTTCATGGCAATCGAAAATTACGTTTTCCAGTTCTGCAATATCCTCAAAAATCCAACAAAGCCATCATAGCTTACAGAGAGGGATTCGTCAAGGGGCTTTGTCTTCTCCTTTATACCGTTCTACCATCTCCATTATTTCGGGGGCATGGGCCGGGTATTTGTCGGCCACATCCATAATCTCCCGTCTGGCCGTCTCCGCCACATTATTGTTGTAGTCCAGCTGCTTGCGCAGCGCCTGCCGGCGCAGGATCATGTCATGGCGTATTTCCACCATCTCCCGCTTATCCAGCAGGGCCGCCGGCTGTCCCAGCCATTTTTCCGGACTGGATATCCGGTAATTGGACAGTTTATACAAAAGTTCCTTCCGGTAATATTGCGCTTTGGATTCCGCTTCCGCAAATTCCCGCCGCTCTTCCCGCTCTTTCTGGTAAAGGTTCCACATGCGCTCCAGGTTTCCGCCGCTGTCCGTGCTGTATTTCATACAGAGATAATCCGTCAGATTCCGATTGTTCACATAGCGTATCTTCACCTTATTCTGCAGCTGTATCAGCCTGTTGATATTCAGTTCCACCCGGTGCAGTTCCCTGTCCCCGTCCGTGTACTTTACCCAGGCGCAGGTCACTGCCAGGGCGGCTGCCGCGCCCGCCAGCAGAAAGCCCAGTTTCGTGTTCATCTCAAAACCGAACTGCAGAATCAGAAGCAATACCAGGCATAGGATAAAGGCCGTCAGAAAGATCACGGACATGCCCCTGAGATTGTTCATGATGGCATCCAGTTCCTGTCTGCGGAATTCATAGGCATTGCGCTCCCTGTCCAGACGCTTTAAGTCCTGCTTCACCTTCGCCCCATACTCCTCGCATTCCTTCAGCTTCCCGATTCCCTCCTGGATCTCATCCTCCTGTTCCCGGATCCGGTAATAGTCCGCGTCCGTCATACGGTTTTTCTTTTCCCGGTATTTTTCCCCTTCCTGTTCCAGCGTCACAAGTTTTCCCGCAATATTGTTCAGCTCCTGCCTCTCTTTTTCCGGAAGCGCTTCGATCTCCTCCATATCTGTCAGGTAAGAGGTGATCAGGGAATACTCTCCTGTAAGCAGATTGATCTCCCTGGCAGCCTCCCCCATCTGTTCCAGGCAGTTTGTGATATAACCCGCACGCTGTTCCCCGTCGCCAAAATCCACGCCATCCCTGGCATAGACCACATTTTCCCAGTCGCCGGTGTCGTTTTCACTGTATTTTCTTTTTCTGAATATTTTGGAAAAAAATCCCATTTTAACTAACCTCCATACCGGAATATGAACCAGTTCCCGGCCTCTGTGCAGAATACGTCTCCCTCATTCAGGTCCCGTTCGACGCAAACCTGACGCACAGCATCCGGAAAGCAATATCAGGCACACCTAGCGGTAATTGTCTTTCAGGGCCTGAATCAGGCTTTCACTCTCCCGGTGGTACCGCTCCCGGTCCCTGCCTTTGTCCTCCCGCAGATGAAAAAGCCTTAAGTATTCCGGCTGCTGTTCCCATTCCCCGGAAGCTTTTTCAAATTCTTTCTCCAGCTCCAGGATATATTGGCGCCATTCGTTCTGGGTACCCGCAAAGGCAACATAGTCCGCCTCGGACAGCCCCATCCTCCTGGCCGTCAGGAAAGCATACGCCTCCCCTGCGCTGCCGGATAAATCCCAGGCCTGCCGGAAACACTCTGCCGCCCTTTCATAAAGCATCAGCCCGGTGTAGGCCACTCCTTTATTATGCCAGATTTTCGCGAGAAATTCTTTCGCCGGCACCGCTTCTTCCTGTTCCGTCCACTTTTGCTCCAGCTCCTCATATCCCCGCAGCGCCGCTTTATATTTCTTTTTCCTGACCAGGTAGTCAATCTGGTTCTTGCGCCTCTCAATGCCGCTCAGCCCGATTCCCTGCTTTAAAACCTGTTCTGTCTCCCGGATCACCGCTTCTTCATAAAATCCCACATACCGCAGTATGGTCACCGCAAAAGCGCTTAAGGATCCCTGCCTGTGTACCAGGGGGTGAAGGGCCTTTGCCAGTTCTTTCAGGCCGCACTCCTTTTCAATCCACTCTATCAGCCTGCCGTCCAGAAAGGAAAAATCCAGCAGGAACGCATTTTCCCTGATGCAGCAGCACAATTCTTCCATGCTGAATACATTTACCAGCAATCCGGGAACACGATATGGCGTTTTCGCATATTCGCCCACGCATATACTTACCCGCATCTGACCTCCTATTCCGCTTTCCTATTATTCCACCCTGTCACGGGCGTGTTTTTCGCGCCGTTTTTGCTTCCATGCCCCCCGGAGGGCCTCATTTCCGGCCCGCGGGACGCATCCGGAATTTTCCCGGGGCTTTCCCGCTTCCGGTCTCTATCCTCCGTATATTTCGATCTCTTCCTTCCAGACACGCCCGGAAGGCACCCTGTACTCTCCGAATCCAAGGTCCTCCGCCTCTACCATCAGGCATTTTTCCGTTTTCATGAAAAAATGCAGACGCAGCCTGGCCACATTTCCCGAAAGCCCTTCCAGCACGATCTGTATGGATCTGCCCACCTTCTCCCCGGAGGCCGCGTTTCCCACCAGGGGCGCCAGCAGCAGTAAAAAGGCATTGCCGTCCTGTACATAGACTTCCACCGTCCGCTCCGCCTCATACCAGTTTACCCCGGCATCCAGCAGGGCATAATAGGATTCCTCTCCCTGGCGCAGTATCTTCATCCCAATGTTGGCCTTCAGCTTGTCATTGCCCAGAAAGACATGTTCCTTTCCAGCCTCCGAAACCGCAAGCCTCTCCTGCATCCCGCTGCAGGCCCCTTTGCTGAAAAGATTGTTGCCCTGGAAAACCCGCCTGCCCCGGCACAGAAAACGAAGGGAATCCTTCATCCAGCCCTCCGCAAAGCCATCCCCGATGAGAAAGATACTGCCGATAATCCCTCCCCCGCAGGCTTCCTCCGCGATTTTCAGGAAAGCCTCATCGGCTTTTGCCTGCTTTTCCGGACTTATTTCATTTCCTTCTCCCGCATTTGGCTCATATTCCGGAAATGCATATTCTTTTTCTTCGATAAAAACCACTTTGGGCTTCGTTTTTTTGTTGGATTCCGTGCGGTACAGCCTGATGTTTTTCTGTCCCAGTTCAAACAGCAGGGCGGGATAGTTCCACAATTCCCGGGGCTGCCGGAGCAGATATCCGTAAAAGCTTTCCGCATGACTCTGGAAGGCAATTTCCCCTGCCTTCAGCTGGCTTCCCCCAACCACACAGCTTAAAGTTTCCACAATTCCCCTGTCCAGTCTGGGGCAGGTGACCATAAGCGCCGTTATCTTTGAACCGACCCGGGAAAGCAGGCCCAGGGTCCGCTTAAAAAAAAGCGCCAGCAAAGCCACCGGATCATAGCTCTCTCCTTCGATTATCACCGGTTCCCCGTCCAGAGCCAGGGACAGCAGGTTTTTCACAAGAATGCCGTCCCCCTCACATCGAAGCGCCTCCCTGCCGAAAAACCACTGGTTTGTATTCTGTTTTTTGCACAGCACCGTGGGAATATTGTAAATCTGCTCTCCTGCCACCTGGGAAAGCGTCTCTGCCTCCCCTTTCTCGGAATAGGCATAGCTGATCTGGGAGTACTCGTCTCCCAGGTCATATCCCACTATCAGTTTCTCACCGCTAAAAAAACCCATCTCATTCTTCCCGTTTCCTATTTTATTTTAAAGAAAACAGTCTGCCGTTGAGAAATTCCTTTCTGTAGTATTCCTCCAGCAAATCGTCCATGGTATTAAAATCCTGCAGGGAACGGGCCATGGCGATATCGTTGATCAGCCGGTATCTGCTTTCCTCTTCCTCTGTCTCCTCAGCCTTTTGCAGCGTTCCGCTCTCCGTCAGCTGCGCCTCCCCGTCTCTTTCCTCCGTGATATAGTACTGGAGGCTCTCACCGAAAAACAATATGAAATCCCGGAAAAACACGCCCCCGTAGACTTCCTTCATATATTCCGACCGGTATCCGTCCGCCTCCCCGTTTTCGTGGAGCGTGGCGTAATGGACACATACCTTCACATTCGTGTCCGTCCGGTATTCCAGTATGGTCTTGTCGGCAAGCTCTTCCTGCTGCCGCCTGCACTCCCTGAACTTCCGGAAGAATTCCAGGTAAATCCCTTCCCCCATCATCTCTTCCAGCAGCTTTCCCGCAATATCAAACGTTTCGCCGTCCATTTCCTCCCGGTTTTCCGAAAAATATTTCAGAAATGCCAGTTTGCAGACTTTCATCACCGGTTCTCCCCTGAGATACATCTGCCGTATCTCCCGGAAAACATCCTTTTCCATGACGCGCTCCCGCACAAAACAGTCGTAAGCGCACTGTGCCAGGAACGCCTCCTCCACTTCCATTCTTGCCCCCTGGGAAATGTAATAGCGGAATATCTCCATTCTCTCTCCCACAAACGCCCCCGAATACAGCATCTGTATCAGAATTTTCTCCGTCAGCCCGTAGCAGTCCGTGCCGAAAGACCTGGCCGCTTTCCAGATTTCCCTCATATTTCTGGTCATTCCCTCATAATGCCGTCCCAGGTATTCCAGAATCGTACCGTCATATTTTCCTCTCTGGAACACATATACCGCAGCAGCAAGCAGCAGGGGATCCTTTTCCATATTGCACTGTTCGGCCAGCACTTTCACCAGCCGCACCAGAATCTTGGCATCCATAAAATAAGGGCCGTAATTCTCCAGCCATCTGGCCGCCAGCCCGTAATTTCCCCGAAGCACCATATATTTTACACACAGGCTTCTCTCCCTGGCCGAAAAATTCCCGCCGGGAATCTCCTTCAGATGCGCGTCCAGCGCCTTCATGTCGTCCGTCTCATAATAATACTGCAGAATCCGCAGATACAGATCTTTCTTCACGGTATCATCCGCATAGTCGGAATGCAGGACCCGCAGCTGTCTTTTCAGATATCTGCCGGGCTCTTCCCTGCAGGCGCTTTCCCCATCGCCAAGATACAGATCCAGTCCCGGGGCCACCTTTTCAAAGGGCAACAGAAAACGAAGGAATTTTCCCGGAACCATCAGTTTTTCCATGGTATATTCCACATCTTTTATAAAGCGGTTCTTCCAGGCATCCTCAAAAACAAGGGTGTACCTGCTCCCGTACAGGGCCACCCATGTACGGCCTTCCGACAATAAATATTCGTCCGGGTACAGATTTCCCGGCTGGTACACAAACACTTTCTGGAGCCCTTTTTCCTCTGCCTGTATCAAATGGGCAAAGAGCAGCCTTGACAAAGGCAGGCAGGTCTGTTCATCCACCATATCCGCACGGAGAAATTTATTGTACAGGTTTGCCAGGTGTCTGTCAATATGTCCCTTTCTGATCTGATCCTGCAGAAAATATTCTATTTTAAACCGATAGGCGTCAAACATATCCCCCAGTCTGTCGCTGTGCTGCAGAATGTGGTCATACAGGTAGGCGCTGCGGGTATAATCCAGATTGTTCTGATAAGAAAAATATTTCAGCACCGTCCTGGGAATTTCCTCCGCCTTGTCCAGGTCCAGGGACATAAAATAATACTCATAGAGATTGGTGATCCGAAGCTGCGCTTCCACGCCGGCCCTGTACCACTTATAATAAGGTTTTCCCACCCTGCCCGCTTTTATCAGCAGGGTGCAGATTTCCTGAAGCAGCTCCGGGTCTTTCTTTTTCCGGTAAAGGCCCTCCATGGTCTTAAACAGCACCTGGGGATACTCCCGCAGCCTCCCGGTGAGATAGAGCATCTGTTCCGCAGCCTCCCATCTCAGGACTCCCTGCCGGACGCCGTAATAAAGCACCTGGCGCTCGAATCTGCCCAGCTTTCTCAAAAGCGCGGGATTTCCGTTTAAGAGCACAAGCCCCTCAATATAGATCACCGGACTGGTACAGCCCTGCATGAACAGCCGCCCCAGCAGTTCCCATTTGTCCCGTTCTGACCTGCGATAGTCTTCCGACAGGTAGAGAAGCAGCCAGGCCACCCTCCAGTCCGAAGTATCCTGCAGAAATATATGCTCCACATCCTCCGCCACCTTGTCCACATATTCCTCTTCCCCGTGAATCAGAGTGGTCAGATAGAGGTAATAGGCCAGCAGTGTGTTTTCCGGCGCCTCCTGTTCAAAAAGGTCCGACACATGGTCCAGAATCCAGCCCGCCTCATGATATCTTCTCTCCGTGATCAGAAGCTGCGCCTGAAACAGCCGGAACCCCATGTCGTCTTCATTCATCTTCACCAGACGTTCCACCAGCCTGCCCGTCTCCTTCAGCCATGTGGCCGTACCGATCTTCCGCAGACGGAACGCCTGGTAAAACTCCATCAGATGCACAATACATCTTTTTTTCTCCACATCCTGCCTGCCGTGAAAGCCGCTTCCCCCCTGCCGGACCGTCACCGGAACCCGGATGGTCACATAGGGGCTGCGGAGAATAATCTCTCCGAAATTCCGTCCTTTTCTGCACATATTTACATCTATGTACACTGGCAGAACGCAGCGGTTTCCCAGAAAATCATCATCTGTCAGGACTTCCTTTTCCGTGAACAGAAAATCGCCCCTGCATTCCAGGTTCAGCTGGGTAAGTCCCCAGCCATTGCGCAGGATGGTCACTTCCCGTTCCACACACTCGGAATCACCGGCCTCCAGTTCCACATTCAGCTGGTCTTCCTGGAGAAGAAATTCCACTCTCTGTTTTTTATTGACCTGGATGAGAAATTCCTCCACTCCCTGCTCACGCCCATTGTATGCCGAAAGCGCCCGGTAGTCCTCTGCATATCTGGCATCGTTTCCGGTCAGAATCCTGGCAAAGCCCGGGGAATAAAACAGTTTCACTGCCTCCCTCCAGCTGCTCTTGGCCAGATTCGCAAAATGGAACAGGTTTTTTACGGTTCCCACGGAAGATTCCGGCATGGCATATTCCACAGACGCCACAAAGGGCAGATAGTACTCCCCGTGATTGCTGATAATGTCAAAGGTTCCCTTTACCACATCCCCTTCTTCCAGTTCTTCCCCGTGAAAACGGAATGCAATCTCCTCCTCCGAACCGGTGAACTCCCCGGTCAGACACTCCATTCTAAAGTCCGAGGACCAAACCGTACCATTGGTAAGCACTCCCTGGGGGCCGGATATGCGGAAACTCCCCTCATAAGTCTCCCCGGCGTGAATGGACAAATCTATTTTTGTGCAGGAGAAATCCAGGGAACCGTTTTCATAGTCAAAATTTCCCTCCAGTATCTGATCGATTATCTTCTGCTTCTGCATGATCTTCACCTGCTTATATCTTAATTCCCGCAAAGTCCGGCCAGGCGGGCGTACACTTTTCCGGCAGCGGTTCAGGCCGTTCCCCAAACCACTGCCGGTATTGCCGGTTTTCCCCCTGTACGGGGAGCGTTTCCGGTATTTTACTTTCCTTTATTCCATGTTCAGCTTATTGCCGGTAATATACCAGGCCACAAAATACAGAGCCACCGCTGCCAGGCAGTTGATAAGAATATTGGAATTCAGCGACACATTCATGTAAGTGCCGAAAAGAGAGGAACCGTTTACCGCCAGAATACTCCTGAGCAGGGCCCCGATGACCGATTGCGCCACCAGAATGCCCACATAGGTTACAATGGCCATCAGAATCCGGAACTTCGTAAAAAGCTGTCCGATGGATATGGCTCCGAACAATATGGTCACTGTGGCAAAGGGCGAAACCATGGACGTGACAAACACACTTATCACCCAGCTGCCCACATCCCAGCCCAGTTCCAGGCCTGCCCAGTATAAAATATCCCTCATCCCGGGAATCACATCCCGCCACAGGGAGATCTCCGGATACCCCTTGGGCATAACGGCCGTGAGCATGGCAAGGCCCAGAATCACCAGCGACAGGTAAACGGATAAAATCAAAATCATCATCCACAGACTGCTGACCAGGATTTTGCTGAGCAGAATCTGGTGTTTTGTCACCGGCAGCGTGTGGGTCAGGTATCCCTCGTCCGCATACATGGTCTTATAAAAATGTACTCCCAGATAAGCAAGAATACCATAATTCACTGCCACCAGCATTACCACATACAGCATCAGGGTCATAATCCCGAACACATCCAGCCATCCAAACTGGCTGCCGCCGTTGTCAAGGGCGTTCCACATGGGTGTCTGGAACCCCAGCCAGCCGAAAAAGGTGATCAGCGCCATGGCGCCCAGCAAAAGACAGCCCACCCTGGAGACACTTTTCCACTCATGTTTTATCAGCTTTCCTAACATGCAAACACCTCCCTGAAATAAGCGTCCACCGATTTTCCGTGCTGTTCCCTGATATTGTTCACGGAAGTATAGAGCACCAGATGACCGTAGCGCATAAATATCACTTCATCCAGGACCTGCTCTATGTCCCCGATCAGGTGGGTGGAGATCAGCATGGATGCCCCCGGATTATAATTGTTCAGTATGGTCCGCAGAATATAATCCCTTGCCGCCGGGTCCACCCCCGCAATGGGTTCGTCCAGAAGGTACAAATCCGCCTGCCGGCTCATGACCAGAATCAGCTGTACCTTCTCCTTTGTTCCCTTGGAAAGGGTTTTCATCTTCCGGGAGGGATCCACATCCAGGCTCCGCAGCATTCCCAGCGCCCTCTCCCTGGAAAAATCAGCGTAAAAATCGCAGAAATAATCCAGGATTTCGTTCACCCTCTTGTTTCCCGTCAGATAAGTCCTGTCCGGAAGATATGCCACCCTGGACTTGGTTTCCACTCCCACAAACTGCCCGTTGATTCGGATGGTGCCCCGGGTAGGGGTCAGAAGACCGTTCAGCATCTTGATCAGTGTGGTCTTGCCGCTGCCGTTGGGACCCAGGAGCCCAATAATTTTCCCCCTGGGCAGTGTCAGCGAAATATTGTTTACCGCAATGCTGCGGGTATCATAAGCTTTGGTCAGTCCTGTCATCTCGATAAGTTCGTTCATCTCATCCACCTCCTGGTCCGCTTCCGTATGTATCAGCGACGCCTGCTTCCGGCCCCTACACCTTCCGCCGTCTTCCCCCGGGATCCTTTCCCGGCCTGAGTGCAGCATCAGCTCAATAACATAATAATACACCGCGTCAGCCCATTCGTCTATCTTTTTTTGCCGGCAGGGAAGCTTTTTTCATACTTTTTCGGCACCATTTTAAAAAAACAGCATATCATATCGCAATGAATCATTTGCGCCGCCGGGCGCGCGAGGACAAGATTGAACATTAAAATTTTCAATCGCGAGATTTGTGTCTGCGCGCTGCAAAGCCATACATGGCTTGCCACAAACTCGAGATGCGCAAAAAGCAGCAGGGAAATGAGGGGGAGCTATGAATGGGGCTTTCCCCGGTCCCATACCCGGGAGGGCTGGGCTTTGGGGGTGGGATCCCGGAACAGCAACCGGCCCAGGGCTTTTCCGTGAAAGGGAAACAGCGGCCAGAAGTAGCTGTATCCCCCGAAGGTGGGGGTGGTTGCCACGGATACCAGTACCAGTGCCAGGCAGGCAAGAAAGCCGGGAAGCGCCCCCAGGCCGGCAGCCAGAATCAGGAGAATCCGGTATAGCCGGATGGCATCGCTGAATTCGGTATCCGTGATGGCCAGGGAGGCAAGCAGGGTCACGGCGGCGTAGAAGAGAACATCCACGGAGGCCCAGTTTAACGTAACGGCAATGTCACCGATAATCAGGCCGCCTACGATGGACAGGGAGCCGGAAAACTTACCGGAACTTAAAGAAGAGGAATATTTGAACAAATCCAGCAGAAATTCTACCGCCAGAACATAAAAAAGCAGACGCTGTGGCGTGAGCCCTTCTTCGGATAGGAGACCTGCCTCCAGGGCAAAATCCGGATAGTGGGCGGTTGCCAGCAAAAATAAAGGCAGCAGCAGGAGGCTTACCGGAATGCAGAAGAAGCGCACCATGCGGAAGTAGGTGCCCACGGCGGGACTTTTGTAATAATCTTCAGGAGACTGGGTGAACTGGAATATGGTGCAGGGAAGAATCAGCACCAGGGGGGAGTTGTCCACCAGTATCAGGATGTGTCCCTCCAGCAGATAGCTGCAGGCCACATCGGGACGTTCCGTCATCTGGATGCAGGGAAGGGGATTCCACCATCGTTTGTGCAGAAGCAGTTCTTCCAGGCTCCTGGCTCCCATGGTGAGGGAAGTAACCTGAAGGGAATCCACGGCCCGGCTTAGTTTTTCCAGTAATTCAGGACTGACGTTTTTTTCCAGATAAGCGATGGCCACATCCGTTTTGCTGGCAGTTCCCACGGAATGCATGGCAAAAACCAGGTCGGTGGAGCGTACCCGGCGCCGGATCAGATTGGCATTGAAAAGTAGTGTTTCCACAAAACCGTCCCTGGCGCCCCTGGTGACCCGCTCCAGGTCAGGTTCTGCAATGCTTCTGGCGGGATATGTGCGCACATCGATGAGGATGGCCTGGTCAAAGCCGTCAATAAACAGCGCGGAAGGGCCGCTGAGCACATTGCGGAGAATATCATCCCAGGAACCGGTAAGGGAAGCCTGCGCATAGCCTATTTTGCTGTTCATGTACTGCAGGATGTCGGTCACACTGTCATCCTGCATGTAAAGGGGATTCTGCAGATCGGAGATAATCTGCTGGAGAATCTCTGTTTTGCAGAATCCGTTGACCCCCAGGAAAAAGGCCTTTGTCCTGCCCAGGTTCAGATCCCTTGTCATCAGGTCAAAGCTGGTGTCCAGAGGCAGTATTTCTTTCAGATAATGTATATTTTCGTCTAAAACAGGAGATAAAGTCATAGTGTTCCTCACTTTTTTCGATTGGTATTTATACTTTTTCCTATTTTATCTGTTTTATACACAATACCCCGGTTCCGGGGGGAGGGCTGCACTCCGGTTTTACCAGAAAAACTGTACCACACCCAGTCCTATCAGAAGAATGCCGGAAAGGGGATCCGCGGCGCGGCCTGCCAGCTGGAGGGCGGGCGTGCCGCCCAGACGGTTGCCGGAAAAAAGGAACAGCACGGAGCAGGCCAGGGTGGCAACGGCAGTGGGAAGGAGAGCCAGCCCTGCCAGGCTTGCGCTGAGTCCTGCGCTCAGATTGTTCAGTGAGAGCGTCAGGCTCAGGGCAAATACTTCCGTCAGCTTCAGGCAGGATGGATGATCTTCGGCAGAGGTGAGCTCATATTCCCTGCGGCCGGGGGCCGGGGATGATATTTTGTTCCGCCTGCTCCGCAGAAGGGCAGCAGTCCATTTTGCAATATAATATAGTCCCAGGACAATCAGGATCAGACTGCCGGCATAATTGCCGATAATGTCCGGCAGGAGGGCTGACAGCCGGTGCCCCAGTCCCACGGAAAGGCAGGTTCCCAGAAGCGTGACCAGGCTGATAATCAGGTTCTGCCAGAGCCGGATACGGATTTGCCGGATGCCGTAGCTGACTCCTACCAGCAGGGCATCCAGACTGGCTGAAATTCCAAACAGGAGAGAAGCGATATACATGGAAATTCTCCCTGTAATATTTAAAGTTTATTTACTATATTCCGAAGAAGAAAAAGGGTGTTGTTTTTTGGGGAATCATGGTACAATGTTGACACAGAAGGACATTGTGTCAACTGCTGATTCCATGTGCGCTGATGCGCACAGAATCATGGTACAATGATCTTATTCCGGAAAGGAAGAGGCCGAATGGCCATGAATACCATGATTGGTTTGTAATCATGGTACAATGTTGACACAGAAGTACATCGTGTCAACTATTGATTCCATGTGCGCCGATGCGCGCAAAATTATGCTTCAATGACTTTGTAAAAGAAAACAGGTTAGCCAAATAAACTGCCGGACAAAAGGAAGGCAGAAGGAGGTGTGTGAAAAATGAAGGAGATCAGGGAAAGCGCGTACAAAGCGGTGCGGGAACTTTTGGAAGCCGCCGGGCTGGAGAAGGGGGATATCCTTGTGGTTGGATGCTCCACCAGTGAAGTGGCAGGGGCGGGTATCGGCAGTCAATCCAGCCCGGAACTGGCGGAAGCGTTGTTTGCCGGGGTATACCAGGCGGTCCGGGAAGCGGAAATATGGCTGGCAGCGCAGTGCTGCGAGCATTTGAACCGGGCGCTGATACTGGAGAAGGAAGCCGCCGTGCGGTACGGCTATGAGATTGTGAATGTGGTGCCGCAGCCGAAAGCCGGGGGTTCTTTTGCCACGGCGGCATACAGGGCCTTTGCACAGCCTGCGGCGGTGGAGCACATCAGGGCTTGTGCGGGAATGGATATCGGGGATACTTTGATCGGAATGCATTTAAAGGATGTGGCAGTGCCGGTGCGGATTCCCACAAAAGCAATCGGGGAGGCACATGTGGTCTGTGCCCGGACCAGACCGAAATTTATAGGGGGAATCAGGGCCGTATATGATAAAAACGCCATGTGACACATGTGTCATATGGCGTTTTCCGATTCAGCTTTTTACTGTCTGCTCTTCAATCAGGCGCATTATGGTGCGGATGGAATCCATCTGCCCGCTGTCGTTCATGGCGTCCCGGAAGGTCTGCCTTGAAAAATATAATTCGTGCACCTTATCCACCAGCAGATCAGTGGTCAGATCATCCTCATGGATGACTATGGAAAAGCCCTGGGATTCAAAGGACCTGGCGTTGAGAAGCTGGTCCCCGCGGCTGCTGGACGCAGGAAGGGGAATCAGGATATTGGGTTTCTTCAAGGCCAGAAGCTCGCAGATGGCATTGGCGCCGGCACGGGAAATCACCAGATCCGCCATGGCAAATAAATCCTTCAGTTCGGCTTTGACGTATTCAAATTGCTTATAACCGGAGGTATTCAGGAGCAGATTGTCTATTTTGTCCTTGCCGCACAGATGAACTACCTGGAAATCCGTCAGCAGACTGGGAAGCGCGGCCCGGATGGCTTTATTGACATTGGCGGCGCCAAGACTTCCTCCGATCACCATGATGACGGGGGTATTGGCGCTGAAGCCGCACATGTTGAGCCCGGCCACCTTGTTTCCCTGGGCCAGCTCCGCACGGATGGGAGATCCGGTCAGCACGGCCTTGTTTTCGGGAAGCTGTTTCAGGGTTTCCGGAAAATTGCAGCACACTTTTCTGGCTGCGGGAATACACATCTTATTGGCCAGTCCGGGCGTCATGTCGGATTCGTGGATAATGCAGGGAATTCCCAGGGAAGCGCCCGCACGCACCACAGGGACAGAGACAAATCCGCCCTTTGAAAAAATCACATCCGGCCGGTAGTCCTTCAGGAATTTTCTGGCTTCCGAAAAGCCCTTGATGACACGGAAGGGATCCGTCAAATTTTTCAGATCCAGATAACGGCGGAATTTTCCTGTGGAAATCCCCACATACGGCAACTCAAAGTCACTGATGAGCTTCTTCTCAATTCCGTCATAGGAACCCATATATGTGATTTCGTATCCGGCATTTTTTAAGGATGGAAGCAATGCAATATTGGGGGTAACGTGTCCGGCGCTGCCCCCGCCTGTCAAAACTATTTTTTTCATAATGAGCCTTTCAAAAGTTACACTGCTATGAAAGCATTTGTTCAAGGGCGATTGCCAGCTGGTCAGGGCAGGAAGTGGGTTTTGCACCGCAGCGAATCCCTTTCAGCCTGGAAATGGCCTCTTCCGGCTTCATCCCTTTTACCAGTGCGCTGACTCCCTGGAGATTGCCATGGCAGCCCCCGGTAAATTTTACGGAATCTATGACACCGTCCTTTAATTCAATTTGAATTTCCCTTGAACAAGTACCCTGTGTTGTGTATTTCAGTGAATCCATGAAATTCATCTCCTTTATGATTGACGTTACCGTATATTTTAACAGATATTTTTCTTTTCTGCAATCAAGGGAAGGAAATTTTTGCATGTCTTGTGGAATTTTTATCGGAAATGCCTGCATATTTTGCATTTCTTTGTCGGAAAAAAGGGGAAAATTACGATGGAAAATTCTGTAAACTTGTGATTTGATACGCTATACTAGACTTAAGGGATGTCTGAAAATGTTTCACGGTTTACAATTGTCATGAATAGGAGGCGCAATATGTTACGTGTATTTCAGGAGGAAAAGCTGATAACGATCTGCATGTTTGCTTTTTTGGGATGCAGTATCATCCTGCGGGTATTTCTTGGGATGTTGTACCGTAATATGATAAAGGAGACCGACAATATGGCTTCCACGAGAAACAGACTGTTAAAACAGTGTAAGACAAAATTTGCCAGCTGTTACCAGCTGGGGAACGGGGTTGCAAATATTCCTGTCTTTGTGGACAAGTTTCTGAACCGTATGACTCTGGGGCATGTTTCCTTTGAGACACTTTACCATTTGTCCGGGCAGATGATGCTTCTGTCCGTGGTTTGTTCGGGAATCGGTGTGTGTAAGAGCATCATAGGGGGAAGAACCGTGGGGGAGGTGCTGCCGTTTTATATTGTCAGCTTTTTTGGGCTCTACGCGTATTTCAGCGTATCCACCGTGGTGGATGTGAGGGGAAAAAGAAGGATGCTGAAAATAAACCTGGTGGATTATCTGGAAAATCATCTGTCCCCCCGCATCGAAGTGACCAGACAGGACATGGAAATGTTGTACGGGGAATCGGCTTTTGAAGAAAAACGGGATGTGGGAAGGCGGGGCAGAGGCGCCAGAAGCGGCAGGGGAAGAAGCCGCAGAAATGCGGGCACAAAGTCAGAGGTGCGCAGGACGGTGGAGCTGATGCCCATAGAAAGACTGGCGGTGGGCGGCGAGGACATGTCCGAAGAAGTGCTTGCACAGCCTGCGGAAGAGGCATTCACATCTCCCGTGCCTTCCGGGGAACAGGAAGCGCCGCTGCCGCCCCTGCCGCCCACATCTCCCGTGCTTCAGCCTCTCTCTCCGGGGCTGCCGCCTGCCGCGCCAAAGGAAGATGATCCGGCGGCGGTGACCGAAGAGGAACTGGAAGCCTTGCTGAAAGAGTTTCTGACTTCCTGACAAAATATTTCTTATAAAGCTTGAATTTGGGATATTTTTTTGCTAAACTGAATTTGCAGACGGGGCATAACTGCTTTCCCTGAAAATTGCGATATTCTTCCGGAATCCGGATCCCGGCCGGAAGATGCGGCGGGAGGCAGATATCCGTTTTTTCCGGGTTTGCCTGCGGTCCGGCCGGGTGCGGACCTTGTTGTCAGCCCCATGCAGCATAGGAATCATAGCCTGCGGAGATTCTCCGCGGGCTTTTACAGTGTTTAGGGTGTCAGGAGTATTAAATTTCACACATTTTATCGGGGTATTTATATGAAAATTGTAATTCTGGAGAGAAACAGTGTAGGCAGGGATGTGTCGGTGGACCGCATCGGTGAGCTGGGGGAGATGACGGTGTACGGGAATACTGTCACAAAGGAAGAAGTGCGGGAGCGGGTCAGGGACGCGGATATTGTGATTGCCAATAAGTCGCCCCTGGGGGAGGAAACCCTGAAGGATGCGCCCCGGGTGAAGCTGATCTGTGAATTTGCCACCGGATATGACAACTGTGACCTGGCATACTGCAGAAGCAGGAATATCAGGGTGGCCAATGTGAGGGATTACTGTACCGGCATGGTGGCACAGCACACTTTTACGCTGGCGCTTGCCCTGAGCCAGAAACTGTTTCATTATGACAGCTATGTCAAGTCCGGGGAATACAGCGCCCAGGACCGTTTTTCCAATTTTGACTTTCCTTTTTATGAGCTGGAGGGGAAAACCTGGGGAATTGTGGGGATGGGAAATATCGGCCGCCGTGTGGCCAAAACAGCCTCTTCGTTTGGCTGCCGGGTCATTTTTCATTCTGTCACCGGGAGAAGCACATGTACGGAATATCCCCGGGTGGATAAGGAAACACTGCTTCTGGAGAGTGATTTTTTATCCCTGCACTGTCCGCTCAGCGACATAAGCCGGAATTTCATTGACGGCCCGGCCCTGAAAAAGATGAAAAAAAGTGCCATACTGATCAATGTGGCGAGAGGGCCGGTGGTGAATAATTCCGACTTGTATGAGGCGCTGACCGCAGGAGAGATCGCGGGAGCAGGTCTGGATGTAGTGGAAAAAGAGCCTCTGGAGCCCGGAAATCCCCTGAGCAGGATAAAGGACAGCAATCAGCTGATTATTACGCCGCACCTGGCATGGGCCAGTGTGGAGGCGCGGAAACGCTGTGTGGAGGAAGCCTATGAAAATATAGCCGCTTTCCTGAGAGGGGAAGAGAGGAACCTTATCGTGTAGGCGCGCGGCAAAGAGCGCCGCGGCAGGATCCGGACGGATAAACGGCGGCGGACAAGGAGGTACCGATGATAGAGAAGATCAGGGAACTATGTAAAAAATATGAAGAGATTATTGCCTATCTGATAGTGGGAGTGATGACGACAGTGGTATCCCTGGGGGCGAAGTTTATCGCCAACGCCCTGCTGTTCGGCAATACGATGTATCCCACGCCCTTTGAAAATACGGTTCTCAGCACCATAAACTGGGTCACGGGAGTCATATTTGCGTTTTTTACCAATCGGAAATTCGTATTTAAGAGCACAGAACCCATGTGGAAGGAAGCCCCCAAATTCGTGCTTTCCAGGGTGTCCACATGGATTCTGGATATTGTGGTGATGCAGGTATTTACGGCTTTGAATATAAATCTTGTGGTGGCTACATTCATTGCCGCCGTGCTGGTGACCATAGCAAACTATGTGTTCAGCAAACTGTTTGTGTTCAATCACAAGAAATAGAAGCAGGGATTTCCCCGGCCAGTTCTGTCACCAGGGCTGCGGAATGCCTGGCGGCAGCGGCCTCAAAGGCGGGATAATCCATCTCGGCGCTGTCGTCTGCCTTGTCCGAAATGGCGCGGATAATCACAAAGGGGATCTGGTTCAGATAAGCGCCGTGGGCAATGGAAGCGCCCTCCATCTCCGCGCAGTCCCCCTGGAATTCTGTGATCAGGCGTTCCTTTACTTCTTTGCTGGAGATAAACTGGTCGCCGCTCACAACCCGCCCCAGAACCGCGTTGATGTCAGGGTTGACTCTTTCACAGGCTGTCTTCGCCAGCCGGGCAAGCAGGGGATCCGCGGTGAACTCCCGGAAGCCCATCTGTGGCACTTCACCGGGCCGATAACCGAAAACCGTCACATCCATATCGTGATAAAGCGCATCCTTTGAGATCAGGATATCGCCGATATCCAGGCCGGCATTCAGGGAGCCTGCCACGCCGGTATTGATGATATGAGTCACCTGGAATAAGTCAGCCAGAATTTGCACGCAAAGGGCCGCGTTGACCTTTCCGATGCCGCAGCGGACCACCACCGCGGGAGTGCCGTTCAGGGTTCCCTCATGAAAATCCATTCCGGCCTTTGTAACAATGGAGAGAGTTGACATTTCCTTTTTTAACTGATCCACTTCCAGGTCCATTGCCCCGATAATTCCTATTTTAATCATGTTTTCCTCCATTTCTGCGCTGCCTTTTGCACAAAACCGAGTTTGTGGCAGGCAGCGCGCAGACACAAATCTCAAGATTGAAAATTTTAATTTTCAATCTTTCCTCTTTTTCTGTGCCCGGATACACATTTTCCGCTGTGTCCGGGCCTGTTGTTTTCCATATATGGAGTAAACTCAGCGCAGTCAAATTTGTAAGACGCAGGTCTTGCTTCGGAGAGCCTGTAACATCAGTCGGGGTAGAGCAGCCGGCTGTCGTCTATCTGGTAAAGTACCTGGTCCAGAAATTTTTTAGCCAGATAATTTGCCATGGGAAGGTTCATGTCCAGATAATTTCCGCAGTCTTTCGGGGATGCGCCAGGCACTTCATCCCGGAAATCCCGGATAAACTCATACATCTGTATCATAAGGGGGATAATGTCCCTGGAGGCATAGTCCCCGGCCAGGAGCAGATAGAAGCCGGTGCGGCATCCCATGGGGCCGAAATAAATGGTTTTGTCCTGATACGTGGGATGATTGCGCAGAAATGTGGCGCCCAGATGTTCGATGGTGTGTACTTCCGCGGTGTTCATAACCGGTTCCTCATTGGGGCTTGTCATGCGCAGGTCAAAGGTGGTGATGACCTGGTCTCCTGCGTTGTCTTTGCGGGATACATATACACCGGGCTGCAGCCGGATATGGTCAATGGTAAAGCTTGTGATTTTTTCCATGGTATTTTCCTTTCGCCTCTTTTTAGATTGGACTTTGTCCTACTTTATTGTATTGACTGTGAAGGGAAATGTCAATACATAACAGGCAGTCCGGAGCCGGCAGGAATCCGCGGGAAAAGGTTGACCATGGGATAGCGAGCCTGTATAATGGGGAGTAGTGAGAGTACATAAATGATCCGGGGGACGGAACTGTAAAAAAAAGTCCTTACAAAATAAATGAGGATTATAAGGAGGATACTATGAACCCTGCGTCGATTGTGAAATTAATGAGTGCGAAAAACCGGTTCAGCAATCATCATCCCAAATTTGAAGCTTTTTTGAAAAGCGTATTTTCCAGAAAACTGGAGGAAGGCACTGTAATTGAGATTACGGTGACCAGACCCGGGGAAAGCCCGGTTACGTCAAATCTCAGAGTCCTGGAGTCGGATCTGGAGCTGCTGGAAGAACTGAAGGAGCTGATGAAATGATTTACTTATCCCATTTTTCCTTCCCGGATATTGAGATGGAATACAGCTTTTTGTTCAAAATAAAAAGAACCTGCTATGACACGGCCTATCCTTTTCAGATTCTTTCCAGACATCATCTGCGGATGCTGGATTTTGAGCCGGTTACGATTCTGTACGGAGGAAACGGTTCGGGCAAGTCTACCGCGCTGAATGTGATAGCCGAAAAGCTGAAGCTGAAAAGGGACACCATGTATAATCGCTCCAATTTTTTTGAAGATTATACGGGCATGTGCGATTATGAGGGGGAAGATCCCCTGCCGCGCCAGAGCCGGATCATCACCAGTGATGATGTGTTTGACTTTGTCCTGAATATCAGGAATCTCAATGAGGGAATCGATCATAAGCGGGAGGAGCTGTTTACGGAGTATCTGGAAAATAAATATACACATTTCCAGATGAAGTCCCTGGAAGATTATGAACAGCTGAAGAAATCCTACATGGCGAAAAGAAAAACCCAGTCCAAATATGTGAGAAATCATCTTCGGGACAATGTGCGGGAGCATTCCAACGGGGAGAGCGCTTATTTATACTTTACGGAAAAAATCCAGGAAAACGGACTTTACCTTCTGGATGAGCCGGAAAACAGTCTGTCCCCGCTGCGTCAGCAGGAGCTGACGAAATTTCTGGAGGACTCGGCGCGTTTTTTCGGATGCCAGTTTATCATTTCCACCCACTCGCCTTTTCTGCTGGCCATGCGGGGGGCAAAAATTTATGACATGGATGAGGAAGTGGTGGATGTCAAAAGGTGGACCAGACTGCCCGGAATCAGGGCATACTATGATTTTTTCAAAAAGCATGAGGGAGAGTTCGGACTGTGAAGCGGGTCGTGCGGCCCGTTCCGGAAAGACGTTTTTGGAGGAAATAATCATGGTTTGTCCGCTGAGGGCAGGTATGGATAGATATGGAAAGGGCCGCAGGGAAAATTCCCCGCGGCCCTTTCATGGATTGAGATGGAAATCCGGATTTCGCTGTGCGGTACCCGGATATTAATTGTAATTGTCGATGCAGGGCTGGAACATGCTCTTGCTCACGCCGCAAAGAGGGCAGCACCAGTCGTCGGGAATATCCTCAAATGCTGTGCCGGGTGCGATTCCGTGATCGGGATCACCCTTCTCAGGATCGTAAGTATATCCGCAGGGATTACAAAAATATTTCTGCATAATGAAATTCTCCTTTCAAAATATAATTTTTAAGTTTAATTAAAATATCTCTTCAACAAGCCTTCGAATGCCTTTCCGTGGCGGGCCTCATCCCTTGCCATTTCATGCACTGTATCATGGATGGCATCCAGGTTCAGCGCTTTTGCTCTCTTTGCAAGATCTGTCTTGCCGGCGGTAGCGCCGTTCTCGGCGTCAACTCTCATCTCAAGGTTCTTCTTGGTGGAATCGGTGACAACTTCACCCAGCAGCTCGGCAAACTTAGCGGCATGCTCGGCTTCTTCAAATGCGGCCTTCTCCCAGTACATTCCGATTTCAGGATATCCTTCTCTGTGGGCAACCCTTGCCATAGCCAGGTACATACCAACTTCGGAGCACTCGCCTTCAAAATTAGCGCGCAGATCATTGATAATATCTTCGGGAACACCCTTTGCAACGCCTACAACATGCTCGGCGGCCCAGGTCTTCTCACCGGACTGGGCGGTAAATTTCTCGGCGGGAGCGTGGCAGATAGGGCATTCGGACGGTGCTGCATCCCCTTCATGGACATAACCGCAAACTTGGCATACATACTTCATAGTTTTATCTCCTTTTTATATAAAAATTTTCGATACCTGAAATTAGAAAGAATTACCGGACTTTACACAGGCATGGCATTTTCCGTAAAAGTAAGTCATATGGCCTGTAATCAGTCCGTCGAAATGGGTGGCTGCCACATCCGTGATACCCTCGATGCTGTCCATGGGCAAATCCAGGACGCTGCCGCACTCCCTGCATACAAAGTGATAGTGGGGAGAAGTATCCGCATCAAAATGGTCTACTCCGTCGCCCAGGTTCAGCCGGATGATCTCTCCTGCATCGGCCAGAAGCGTAAGGTTGCGGTAAACAGTGCCAAGACTGATGCTTGGATTTTGCCGGCGTACGTTCTGGTAGACAGCATCTGCGGTGGGATGATCTTTTCTGGTCATCAGGAAATCCTTTATCAGTTCGCGCTGTCTACTGTACTTTCGTGCAGCCATTTTAAAATCCCTTCTTCAAAATAGTAATCATTACTATTATTAGTATACACTTTTTTTGGTGCTTGTCAATGGAAATTTTAAAATTTTAATCCTGATTTTCATGCCAATGGTAAATTCGCTCCACTCTTGCGTTCAGGCCGGTTAAAATTTCATGGGCAATGGTGTCACACTGTCCTGCAATCTGTTCTACCGTGATTTCCTGTGTTCCGGAGCGGCCAATTATGACAGCCGTGTCACCAGCCTCGACCCGGGGAATACGGCTCACATCCACCATGGTCTGATCCATACAGATTCTGCCGATGATGGGCACTTTGTATCCGTTGATCAGGACATTGCCCTTTCCCTGGGACAGACATCTGGGCAGACCGTCCGCATAACCGATGGAAATGGCGGCAATCCGCATATCCTGTTCTGCGGTGAAAGTGATACCATACCCTACTGCCTCCCCGGCATACAGAGGTCTCACGGAAACGACTTTTGCCTTCAGGGAGAGAAGGGGGTGCAGGAACTGGTTCCAGACACCGGAGTCGGCCACAGTGCTGAACGCCCCGTATAATGCAATGCCCGGACGGACGTAATCGCCTGCAAGACGTGCTTCATCCGGTAAGGCGGAGTCTGCAGCCGTTGTTTCCCTGCCGTGAAGTAAGTTCAGGATGCCATAGCTGGCAAGCATGTGGAGACCGGCACAAGGGTATCCTTTTGCTTTCAGAATGTCGGTCACTTCAAAAAACGCGTGAATCTGGCTTTCCGTAAAGGCTTTATGCTCGGGAAGCGGAGAATCACTGACACATAAATGAGTGAATAAGCCATCTATGATCAGGTTTTTCAGTTTATAAACGGCCAGAATTTCTTTCATATTTTCGCACCGTATGCCGATGCGGTGCATTCCGGTATCAATGCCGATATGCACATGTATGGGCTCTATGAAGCAGCTCAGCAGACGGGCATAGGAATAATCAACCACGGTCTGGGTGAGGCGGAAGCGGCAGAGCAGGGGAAACTCTTCGGGGGAAGTGTATCCCAGTATCAGTATTTCGCCCCGGATGCCTGCCTCGCGCAGCTCCATTCCTTCGGAGACACACGCCACACAGAAAGCATCCACACCCAGCCGGTTCAGATGTCTGGATATGGCGACGGCTCCGTGGCCGTAGGCATCAGCCTTTACCGCGGGCATCAGCCGGCAGTTTTCGGGGAGCCTTTCCCGGAAAAATGCCACATTCTGTTCCAGGGCTTCCAGGTCTATTTCTGCCCAGGCGCGGGACCCTTCGGCTGTCTTTTCCACGTACGAGTAGATGGGATCGTCTTCAGGTGTCTCATGCATATCCGGACTCTCCAAAAAGTTTATTTCCTCTGCCAACGTCCGACTCCGGGCATTATGTACATCAGAGGCTTTCCGGGGCAGGGCGCTCCTGCTGTCAGGCGTTTCCTGAAATAAGGCCTCTTCGCCGTCAGGGTTTCTTTGGAACAAGGAATCTCCGGGTTCGGAGTCTTCCGGAAATAAAATGTCTTCCCCGTGAAAATTTTCCCGGAACATGGTGCTTTCCGGGTTAGAATCTTCCGAATACAGATTGTCTTCGTCGAGACTCTCCCGGAACAGGATGTCTTCATCACCAAAGCTCTCCTGATACATGTTGTCCTCATCGGATTCGCTCCGGTATACAGCGCCTTTCAGGTCAGGAATTTCATGGAAGGTATCCTCCTGGCTTCTGGATTTCCGGATGTCTTTCCCGGAAGACGATGCCTGCCGTCTGCGGCCGGAAAAAGTGTTCCGGGAGGGAGCATTTTCTCTTTTCCCGGAAAGCAGAAGCGGAAGCTGGAGTTTTTTCTGCAAAAAGGTGACGAAAAACGAGGCTGCCACAGTCAGCAGCGCCACCGCAAAGTAATGAACCAGATTGTTTTCCACCAACAGTTCCGTTGCGCGCAGTGGTTTGGCCATGCCGCGGATGACCACGATAAAGGCAGGGTGGAGCATGTAAACCCAGGTGGAACAAGTGCGGAGGAACCTTGAGGGTTTGCACACCGGATACAGCAGGCAGCGATAGAGGAAAATTATGGTGGGAACCAGCGCCAGGTACATGCTGTCATGCCGCTGCAGTTCATAATGCCTTAGCAAAAATGCTTCCGTGGTCATTATGGCAAAGGAAACTGCCAGCCCGATATAATCAGGAAGGGGGGTGGCGGGTTTGTTTTTCTTGTCTTCTATCGCAGTTCCGGCGCCAAGTACCAGGAACAGGGGCGCCAGGAAAAATCCGTTGCGGGTGTAAGAAAAAAACCGGAAACCAAATTCGTATACTGCGTTCAGCGCCGGCACATCCTGGATCAGTCCGAAATAGCTGTCTCCGAATAAGCCGATGATATATAAAACGGCAGAAAAGACAGTCATGCCGCCCAGACTCAGAAAACGGCTCATCAGACGAACCAGTAAAACGCCCAGGATGCATGCGGGAAAATACCATAAATGATAAAACGTGCCATCAAATAAAAGCATACGCAATGCGGAAGGGAAAGTAAGTTCCTTATAATGCCCCGCGTATATGCCTATGGGCAGGTAGATCAGAATGCAAAAAAGATAGAGCAAAGCAGTCTTTAACAGGTATTTATGATATTTCGCGATACTTTTAACGGAAGGATTCAAAAGTCCCGTTATCACAAACTGCCCGGTTACCATAAAGAAGAAAGGGACCGCAATTCTTGCAAGAACCCTTGTGAGGAAAAAATCGGCACCTTCATTTATGGCAGCCAGGGGAGATGTATGAATGGCAACCACAAGGAGGGCCGCAATGATCCGAAACCTGTCAAGGCCGCCGTAATTTTGTTTACTATGCATATTTTGCTCCTATCTCAGTTACACAGTTACTGATTGTTTTCCAGAGCCAGTTCCAGAATGCGTGAAAGGACGGTCCGGAAGGGATAGCCCGCTGCTTTCATCATGCCGGGATAGCGGCTGTGCTCCGTGAAACCGGGAATGGTGTTGACCTCGTTAAATACAACTTCTCCCTGGGGAGTCAGGAACATATCCACCCGGGCGAAACCGCTGCAGCCCAGGGCCTTGTAAATGCAGATGGCTTTTTTCTTGATTTCATCGGATTTTTCCGGTTCAATCCTGGCAGGCACATGGATGGCGGAAGTTTTCAGGGTGTATTTTTCCGTAAAATCAAAGAAACCTCCCGAAAGCTCAATTTCATCCACTTCGCCCGTGACAGGGTCATCATTGCCCAGCACGGCGCAGCCCACTTCAAATCCATCGATATTTTCCTCCACAAGAGCCTGGGTATCGTAGTGGAAGGCCAGTGACAGTGCCGCGGAAAGCTGGTCAGGTGCGGAAATCTTGGTGACACCGTAAGAAGAACCTGCTTTCACGGGTTTTACATATAGGGGATAGCCGATTTCGCCGGCGAAGGATTCGGCCTCCGCAAAGGGAGTATCCGGGGTCAGCACCAGATGTTTCGGCACGCGGATACCCTGAAGGCTTACCAGCTTATGGGCCCGGTCTTTATCCATGCCCAGGGCGGACGCCAGAGTGCCACAGCCTGCAATGGGAATACCGGCCAGTTCCAGCAGCCCCTGTATGGTGCCATCCTCCCCGTTGCCGCCGTGCAGCACGGGAAATGCGATATCAACGGGAATATGGGAGATGCCTTCGGGTTTTAACAGGAGAAGACATCTTTCTCCCCGGTTGGGAGAGATAACCGCCGGGATACAGTCCCGGGTATTGCACCAGGTGTCGTTGAGAAGCTTATCCACCGGGCCGGTATAATAATACCAGCTGCCTTCCTGGGTGATACCCACGAGAACCACGCGGTATTTTTCGCTGTCCAGGTTCAGAATCACGCCGGAAGCGGAAGAGAGGGATACGCTATATTCTGGGGAGCAGCCTCCGAAGAAAACCGCAACATTCAGCTTTTCCATGATAAATTCCTTCCTTTTTTCTTAGAAATTAAGCAAAGCCGTCCCGGCGTCCCTTTTGCCGGCCGGGAAACTTGCCCTTTTATCCTACAACTAAAGCGGGGAAAAGTAAAGAGTTGGAAGGTTAAATTTTCCTTAAGAACACTGTAATTTTAAGATTTTTTTTATGATTATTTTTCGTATTTTTACACATTCCTGAAGGGGTTATGATATAATGTCTATACTCGTGGCATAAAGAGGCCGGATGGCCATAAATACCATGAGTGGCCTGGAATGCATGAAGGGGCCGAATGGATTTGGGCAAAGGAGGTTGGATCATGAAATTCAGGACAAGGCTGCGCGTTACATTTGTCACCATTATTGTTCTGCCGCTGGTGCTGACGGCTCTGGCATTTTGCGGCATCGCGCTGTATCTGGTAAACGTTCAGAAGGATTTTCCCGTGGTGCAGCCGGATTATGCCATTATGACCGAAAACATGGAGGAAGTGGTGGATGCCACCAATGAGATCTTCTTGTTCCTGAAGAAGAAAGCGGAGACGGATCCTGCCTGCCTGGCCGACAAGGAATATCTGGAGGAGATAAACTCCCGGATTACCCGGAAAACCACGTACATTCTGGTCAGAAAAGACGACGAGCTTTATTACGCCGGAAACCGGGAGGCGGCAGAAGCAATTTTTCCAAGGCTGTCAGGGCATGGGAAATATGACCTGGCGGAGGACTCCGGCATTTATTATGACGAGATGGATAAGTTTGTAAAGCAGCTGGATTTTATTTTTCCGGATGGCAGCAGGGGAAGCGTGTTTGTAATCACAAAAGTAAATTCCCTGATTTCCAGGAAGCTGCTGGTAGATATGGCAGTGGCAATCTTTCTGATTTTGATATTCACCGGCCTGATGCTGACCAAGTGGATTCACAAAGGCGTGTTTGATCCGGTGAATCAGCTGAATATGGCCATGAGAAAAATCAAGGAGGGCAATTTTGAATATGCCCTGCAGACGGATGCAAAGGGAGAAATAGGCGATTTATACCGGAATTATGAAGATATGCGTCTGCGTCTGAAGGAAACTACCGAGGAAAACCGGGAGAGCGAGAGACAGAACCGGGAACTGGTCAGCAATATTTCCCATGACCTGAAGACTCCTATCACAGCCATAAAGGGCTATGTGGAGGGGATCATGGATGGAGTGGCCGTCACTCCTGAAAAGATGGATAAGTATATTAAGACGATTTATAATAAGGCCAACGACATGGAGAGGCTGATCAATGAGCTGACTTATTATTCCGGCATAGACAATAACAGAATACCGTATAATTTTCACCGGATTAATGTTTCGGATTATTTCGGGGACTGTATTGAGGAAGTGGGGCTGGACCTGGAGCAGAAAAGCATTGAGCTGAACTATTCCAATCTGGCGAATCCTGACACGGTTGTCATAGCCGATCCGGAGCAGATGAAGAAGGTCATCAATAATATCATCAGCAATAGTGTAAAATATCTGGATAAACCCCAGGGGGTCATTGATATCCGGATTCTTGACGAGACAGATTCCGTGCGGATTGAAATCGAGGACAACGGCAAGGGAATTGCCCAGAAGGATCTGCCCAAAATTTTTGAAAGGTTTTACCGCACGGATGCTTCCCGCAACTCTGCACAGGGCGGCAGCGGTATCGGCCTGTCCATTGTAAAAAAGATTATCGAAGACCATGGCGGATATATCTGGGCCACAAGCAAAGAGGAAGAGGGCACCTGCATTCATTTTGTACTGAGGAAATATATAGAACTTCAGGGAGAAAAGTAAAAAACAGGAATCAATCTGCCGCGGAAGGCAGAGGAAGATTTTATTATGGGAAAGGCGGTCTTGAATATGAGCAGGATTCTGATTATTGAGGATGAGGTAGCAATTGCGGATTTGGAGAAGGATTATCTGGAACTGAGTGATTTTCAGGTGGATATCTGCAATACAGGGGACGAAGGCCTGAGTATGGCGCTGGGCGGGGAGTATAATCTGGTGGTTCTGGATTTGATGCTGCCGGGAATGGATGGATTTGAAGTCTGCCGGAAAATACGGGAGGAGAAGAATATTCCGATTCTGATGGTGTCCGCCAAGAAGGATGACATTGACAAGATACGCGGACTGGGACTGGGCGCGGACGACTATATGACAAAGCCCTTCAGCCCCAGTGAGCTGGTTGCAAGGGTTAAGGCGCATATGGCAAGGTATGAGCGGCTGGTGGGCACCAACCAGAAGCCGCAGAACGACATTGTGGAGATCAGGGGAATCCGGATTGACAAGACGGCCCGCCGGGTATATGTGAACGGGGAAGAGAGAACCTTTACCACCAAGGAGTTTGATCTGCTCACGTTTCTGGCAGAAAATCCCAATCATGTGTATACCAAAGAAGAATTGTTCCGTGAGATCTGGGATATGGATTCCATAGGCGATATTGCCACGGTCACGGTGCATATTAAGAAGATCCGGGAAAAGATTGAAAAAGATACTGCGAAACCCCAGTATATTGAAACCATCTGGGGCGTGGGATACCGTTTTAAAGTATAAAAATGTCCGACAAAAATTCTTGAAAGGCGTGCCGGTCCGGCCGTAAAACAAAAAAGGGCGGACCCGGCACCGGAATGGGGGATCCATGGGGGGAAAACTTCATAATAAAAAGTTCAGCTGCCGGACGCGGGGTCTGTATTATTTGTCCTGCTTCGCGATTTCGGTGGCAGGCATGCTTCTGATCCTGAAGTCCAGGGGTTTTTACCCTTTTAAGGAAGACTCTCTTTTCATGCTGGACATGCAGGATCAGTTTATGGAATTCTACGCCTCGCTGCGGTATATTTCCGGCGGGGATAATTCTCTTTTTTATTCCTGGGCCAGGTCCCTTGGCGGTAACTATATCGGCCTTTATGCCTATTATCTGGCAAATCCATTGTCCTGGCTTACAATTTTATTTCCCATAAGACAATTTCATACGGCGATTCTGGTTCTGACCCTTGTGAAAGTCGGCTGCTGCAGTGTCAGCTTTTCGGTTTTTGCATCCTGGCTGTGGAAGAGGTATCATGCTGTCCCAGGCAAAGACCGCAAAGGGGCAGAGGATTTCTGCTGGGGACAGTTTCTGCTGGTGCCCCTGGCGGTGAGTTATGGGCTGATTTCTTACAATATTATTTATTCATCCTGCCTGATGTGGCTGGACGGCGTCATGATGCTCCCGCTGGTGATGCTGGGGATTGAGCGGATTCTGGAAGGCAGGAAAGGGCTGGTGTATCTGCTGGCTTATGCCGGCAGCTGTCTGTTTAATTATTATACCGGATACATGCTGGGACTGTTTGCCGCCATCTATTTTGTGTTCCGTCTGGCCTGTCTGTTTTCGGGGAAAAAATGGAAGTATTATGGGGCTGCCGCGTGCCGTTTTGCCTTTGTCACCCTTCTGGCCGTGGGACTGTCCGCCCCGCTGCTGGTGCCTGTGGTCAGGGACCTGGCTTCGGGAAAGTTTGCGGTGACACAGAGTTTCGGGGAGAAGGGGACTTATTTCCCGTTTCTGAATCTCTTTGAAAAATTTACCAATGGATCCTATCATACCATTCTGCCCAGATATTTCGGCGCGGTGACCATGCCGGCGGTCTATTGCGGGTATGTGGGTATCGGACTGGCGATTCTGTTTTTTCTGGTGCGCAGGATTTCGGTCCGGGAAAAGGCTGCCGCCGGAGTGGTTCTGGCGGTTCTGGCCATGAGTTTTTACCTGGTTTCCGTGAACCTGGTCTGGCATGGTTTTGCGTTTCCCAACAGTTTCCCTTTCCGCCAGTCCTTTGTGATGAGTTTTTTTGTGCTTTATCTGGCCGCCAGGGCGGTGTGCGCGCTTCCGGTAGAAAAATTGCCCACGGTCCGGCAGCGAAAGCCCGTGCTGGAATGTACGGCTCTTCTGATGATGGGCATTGTGGCCGCGGACATGGGTTTGAACGGACGCGCATTGCTGTATCAATTACAGAATGAGTTCGGTTATGATGATGTGGATTATTATGTTTCGTCTTACGATAAGACACAGCCTCTGATTGAGGGAATCCAGGAAAGGGACCAGGGATTTTACAGGGTAAACCAGGGGTTTGAATATTCTAAAAATGATGCCATGCTGCTGGGGTATCATGGGATGACGCATTATTCTTCCACCTTTAACGCGGCTGTGAACAGGCTGACCCGCATTCTGGGAATGGCCCAGGACTGGTTTTACAATACCGGCTATGGTTCCACGCCGCTGACGGACAGTCTTTTGGGAGTCCGGTATATTCTGGAGGACGCGGATGTGCCGGAATTTTACACTCTGCTGGACGAGACGGAGTTTGGTACCGCTTCCTATATAAATGAAAATGCGCTTCCCGTGGTATATAGCGCGCCGGTCTCCGAAACCAATGTGGATTTCGGGGAAACGGATCCTTTCCGGAATCAGAATCTTCTGCTGAACAGCATAGCGGGCACGGACGAGGCATATTTCACTTCCGTAGATTTTGCCACAGAAAACAAAGGGGAGGGCTGGAGCTACACGTTTACGGCAGACTCTTTGGAACCGGTATATCTTTATCTGGATACGGGAGACTATTCCCAGGCGGATGTCCTTGTAAACGGGGAGACAGTGGGAGAGTATTTTACATCCGAGACAAGATGTATTTTGTATCTGGGCAGCTTCCGGCCAGACCAGACAGTGACAGTGGATGTTATTCCGGTTGCGGCCGTCGGGGTGAGAAACGCCCTGATCTGTCGTCTGAACACAGGGCTTTTAAAGGAAGCGTTACAGAATTTAAAAGAAAACGGCATGGAGATTGCACGGCATAAGGGCGGGAAGCTGGAGGGCTCCATAGAAGTTCCGGAAGGTTATGGAATTATGACCTCCATTCCCTGGGATGCAGGCTGGAAGGTGAGAATCGACGGAAAACAGGTTCAGCCGGAAAAATATGCGGATACCTTCATGATGATCAGAACAGGGGCAGGAACCCACAGGATTACCTTTTCCTATGTGTCCCCCGGATTCGGAACGGGAATGGCCGTGTTTGCGGCAGCAGCGCTGTCCGGGCTGTTCTACTTTGGAAAGCCCGGTCCGGCAATGAAAAAAGTGTTGACTTGTACAGTATTCTGTGGTAAAAGTTTACGTTGAGGCACGCAGAATATGATCAGGGCCCGGGATATTTCCGGACCGTCACGGAATATAGGAGAAAGATATGCTGCCGGAAGCATTTTTGGAGAGAATGCAGCAGATGCTGGGAAAAGAATACACGGCTTTCCTGGAGACCCTGGAACAGGAAAAACACCAGGCCCTGCGGCTGAATTCCCTGAAGCGGGGGCTGGACGGGATAAATGCTGCGGAGCGGTACGGGAGCGGCATCGTCTGGGATTTTGCCCATTTGGAAAAGGTTCCCTGGGCTGAGACGGGATATTATTATCAGGCATGCGACCAGCCGGGAAAGCATCCTTTTCATGAGGCGGGGCTGTATTATATTCAGGAACCCAGCGCCATGGCGCCGGCGGAACTGCTGGAGGCGGCGCCGGGAGACAGGGTGCTGGATCTGTGCGCCGCGCCCGGGGGAAAGAGCACACAGATTGCGGCAAAGCTGCAGGGGGGCGGAATTCTGTTCTGCAATGAGATTCATTCCGCAAGGGCAAAGATACTGTCGGAAAATATAGAGCGTATGGGAATTTGCAATGCATGTGTCACAAACGAGACGCCGGAACGCCTGGCAGAAGCGCTGGCAGGCTATTTTGACAAAATCCTGGTGGATGCGCCCTGTTCCGGGGAAGGCATGTTCCGCAAGAACGGAAGCGCCAGCGAGGAATGGAGCCCGGAAAATGTGAAAATGTGTGCGGAGAGACAGGACCGCATTCTGGATAGCGCGGCAAAGCTGCTTGCGCCCGGAGGAAGACTGGTGTATTCCACCTGCACCTTTGCCCCTGAGGAAAACGAGGGGAGCATCAGCAGGTTTTTAGAGCGCCACGGGGAATTTGAAATTCTTCCGGTTCCCAAAGAGGAAATGGGTCTGACCGGTTGTGACGGAGTGCCTTCATTCTGGGAAAAACCTGCGGAAGGACTGGACAGGACAGTGCGCCTGGGGCCCTGGCGTATCAGGGGCGAAGGGCATTTTGCGGCAGTTTTGCAGAAAACGGGCCATAGGGGAGAAGAATATTGCCGCGGGGATGCAGCCGGTATCATAAAGGGGTCTGCCGGAAATCAGCTGGAAAGCTTTTATGATTTTTGCCAACAGAATCTCTGCTTCCCCTCAGGCAGGTATCAGGATTCGGAAATGCTGGATGCCGTGGGAAGGAGGGGCGCCGGCCAGTATCTGGGTTTTGGGGATCATCTCTATCTGGTCCCGGCCGGGATGCCGGATTTGAGAGGCCTGAAAGTACTGCGTCCCGGACTGCACCTGGGAGAGAGAAAAAAAGGGCGCTTTGAACCTTCCCACGCCCTGGCGCAGGCTGTTGCGCCGGCATATGCGGCGCACATATGGCAGCTGGATTCCCGGGAAACCGACGTGAGGGCTTATCTGAACGGCCAGACGCTGCCGGCAGCAGGAGAAAAAGGATGGTATCTGGTCTGTGTGGATGGCTTCGGCACGGGCTGGGGAAAGCTGGCCGGCAGTCTCATGAAAAATCATTATCCCAGGGGATTGCGCCAAAAATAGACTGGATGACCGGAAAAGAGGATATGGTATGCAAGAGATGAACCGCAGGACATTTTTTATTTTAATAGGGATGATTTCCATACTGGGCATGGCTTTGCGCTGGATGGGAATCTGGTATGTGGGAGTTGATTTTGAAAACAGCCTGATGATGTGGTTTAACCAGCTGAAAGAAGTGGGTTCGCTTGCGGCCATGACCAATTATACAGGAGACTATAATCTGCCCCACGCGACGATTTTCTATCTGCTGACCCTGATACCGGTGGAACCCATAATCAGTATCAAAATGGTATCCATTCTCTTCGATTATCTGGAAGCATTTCTGGCGATGAAAATGGTTATGGCGATTGTTTCCGGCACAAAGAAAGGTTATTTTTACGGAAGCTGGGCGTATCTTCTGGTTTTGTGCAATCCCCTGGCCGTAATCAACAGCGGATATCTTGCCCAGAGTGAAAGTCTCTGGGTTTACCTGGCATTGCTGAGTTTCTGGTATGTGTGGCAGGATAAACCGGTAAGAGGCATGTGGGCGCTGGGGTTCGGCATCGCCATGAAGCTTCAGGCAGTCTTTATTCTTCCCCTGCTTCTGATCATGTATTTTTACAAAAAGAAATTTTCCATTCTTCATCTTGTGTGGATTCCTGTTTCCATTCAGGCATTGTGCATTCCTGCCATACTGGGGGGATGCAGCTTTGACAGCGCCTTTGTACTGTTTAAAAATATGCTGGGGGAATATCCGTTTATGTACTACTATTACCCCAATATCTGGACGTTTTTTCAGGATGCACCCTATTACCAGTTCGGCCGGGCGGCCATTGTCATCACCTTCCTTGCACTGCTGATGTTTGCGGTATTGTTTGTGCAGTCCGGAAAAAAACACAGTCTGGAAGCGTATCTGGAATATATTGTGTGGACCACCATGACTTGTGCCATGCTGCTGCCCTGCATGCATGAACGCTACAATTATATTGCGGAGATTCTGCTGCCTGTATGTGCCATTCTGAACCGCAGGTTCTGGCTGCCGGCGGTGGGGCTGGTGCTGATTTCCCTGCAGTGCAATGGGGGCAGTTATCTGGGCTGGAACCATGTATCCCATTACGCACTGGCAGCGGGCAATCTTGTGATTTATTTTTATCTTACATGGAACTGCTTTTTCGGGCTGTATAAGGGCTATCAAACACGGAAGGAAACGGAATCATGCTGAAAATAGAAAGAAAGCTGCTTTTATGGGTGGAAAAACATATGTTTCTGCTGATGGCGCTGCTGGCGGCAGGGATTGCCCTTTATCTGAGGAGGTCGGCCATCTGGTGGGCGAGTCCTGATGCCGGGTATTATTTTGACAGGCATCCCGACCATATCCAGTCGGCGCTCTATGATCTGATGGTGCATTGGATGCAGTATCTGCCCCTGCTGCCCCTGCACAGTATGAAGTGGCTGTGCGGCATTGCTGATTTCGCGGTGGCATTTTTATGTGTGGCGGCAGCGGGAGGATATGGGCAGCGGGAGAAACTGAAACCCACATTTTATTTTGTAGTGTGTCTGCTGTCCCCGGTGGTGTATCTGCGAGGCGTCTGCTGGGCGCAGCCGGACTCGGTGGGTTTCGGGCTTTTGCTGGGGGCATACCTTTTGTGGACAAAAGGGAAAAAGATACCCGCGGTGGCGCTGGCGTCCGTGGGAGTGGCCATATATCCCTGCTTTTTGGCAGTGGTGCTGGGCTGGATGCTGTGCCGGAGGAAGGAAGTGGCAGACAGGGACTGGTGCTGGGCGGGAGCTGTGCTGGCCGGCTGTCTTTTGCTGCAGGCAGCAGCCGGGATGCTTCTTGGGATAAGCTGGAAGGAAGCGCTGTGGTCCGGTATCCGCTGGACCACCTATGAACCGCTGACGGGAGAACTCTATCAGGACCCTCTTTTGTGGGCGGGACAAATGATAAATCTATTCGGATACGGACTGGCAATGATCAGCGGGATTGCGGCGTACCGGCACAAGATACCTTATGCGGGGACTCTGTTTGTGCACCTGGCAGTGCTGCTCTTGTACGGCAGCCTGCTGTTTCCCCCGGCGGCCTGAAAAAGTTCTTTGTGGCCGGGGGGTGAAACAGGAGCCGGTGGGATGCGGCACTGGCAGGGAACCCATGATTTTTTGGAAAATACGATAACAAAAGAGAGGATCCGTTCCGGGTGAACGGCGGAAAATATGAAGACAGAGATTCTTTACGAAGATGGAGATATTCTGGTGGTACGAAAAGCGGCGGGGCTTGCCACACAGACGGCCCGGGCGGGACAGCAGGATGTGATCAGTGAACTGAAAAATCACCTGGAGGAAAACCTGGAGCTGACAGAAGTGTCAGAAAAAAGGAAGCTGCCTTATCTGGGGGTGATCCACCGGCTGGACCAGCCGGTGGAAGGGCTGCTGGTTTTCGGAAAAAACCGGAGGGCGGCGGCAGACCTGACCAGGCAGCTGCAGACGAAAGAGGAAGGCGGAACTTTCAGCAAACAATATTATGCTGTCATCTGCGGAAATCCCGCAGACGCAGAAGGAGAACTGACAGACTATCTGTATAAAAAAGAAGGAAACCGTGCTGCGGTGACCGCGGAAGGGGAACATCCCGGGGCACGCAGGGCGGTGCTGCGGTATACGATTCTGAAAAGAAGGCCGGAAGAAGGTCTGGCCCTGGCGGACATTCAGATTGATACCGGGCGGTTTCACCAGATACGCGCCCAAATGGCCCATGCAGGGATGCCCATTCTGGGAGATTCCAAGTATGGGAATGAGAAAAGCAGGGAGCTGGCCCGGAGTCTGGGCATTCAGAATGTGGCCCTCTGCGCCTATTGTCTGGAATTTATGCATCCGGATTCCAAGAAAGAAATGAAGTTTCAGATCAGGCCCCATGGCAGGGCATTTTCCTTTTTTTCACAGTTATGAATTTCCATGAAAACTCCCATACTATAAGCAGAAAATGATGTGCGGGGGTCAGTATGGCAGACAGGATAAAAGAAAACAAAGCTTTGAAGCTGCTCCTTTTGACGGGAGCAGTTTATTTTTTTCTGAAAGTGATTGCACCTTTGACAGCGCCGGTGTTGACAGCCATTTTATTTGTGACAATTTTCGGGCCGCTGCTGCAGAAACTGCAGAGGAAGCTGCGGATACACAGACAGGTGGGGGCATTGCTTCTGCTTCTGCTGGCCTGCGGAATCCTGGGTGTCCTGCTGTGGGTGCTTTTTTCCTGGATCGTGGGAAGTCTGCCTGATTTTGTGAGAGGGCTGGATTCCCTGGAGACGGAACTGTCGCTTTTTCTGCACGATGCCTGTAATACGTTAGGAAAAATACTGGGAATTGACAATCTTTATCTGGAACAGCTTCTGTATGTGAGGATTCAGGATGGAATTGATTATTTTCAGCTGCAGATGCTGCCGGATATGCTCTCCCAGTCCCTGACCTATGTGAAGGCATTCGGGACTGTGGGAGGTTTTCTGGTCACGTTCCTGATTGCCACGGTACTTCTGGCAAAAGATTATGATGACATTATGAACCGGCTTCTGGACAAAGAGGAATGTTATGTGTACCTTGAGATTATATGTGGCATCGTGCGCTATATTGCCACATATGTGAAGGCCCAGATGATTATCATGGGCATAATCGGGGCGCTTGCCGCCTCGGCGCTGGGCCTGGCAGGGATTCACAATGGCATTTTGTGGGGACTGCTGGCGGGAATTCTGGATGCACTGCCATTTATCGGCACGGGAATCGTTCTGGTGCCCCTGGCTGTCCAGCAGTTTTTTTACGGAAGTTATGTGCAGGCCATAGTCTGTCTGGTGGTGTATGTGGTATGCATCTTAATCCGGGAACTGCTGGAGCCCAAACTGATCGGGAAAAAGGTGGGAGTGTCCCCCATTGCCATTTTGCTCTCCATTTATGCGGGCATCAAACTCTTCGGCCTCTGGGGTATTATAGGAGGGCCGCTGGGCTTTGTGATCATATACCAGACCTATCTGAGCCTGGAAAAGAGAAACGCCGCCGGAAGGCCCGGGCCGCAGGGGAATTGTTGACTTCGGATGACAGGTCTGATAGAATGAATTTGGATTTTACCGGGGACGGCCAAAGCCTGTTCCTGGCAGGCAGGGGGTAGGAGATGAAGAAAATAAAAGAGATTCTGGCTGACCCGAAGACAGAAGTGTTTCTTGTGGCAGTTCTTTTGCTGGGCGGGATTTTTATCAGGGCGTTTCATTTCGGTATTATCCCGGTGGGAGTGCATCAGGATGAAGCCATGGCGGCCGTGGATGCCATGGCTCTGGCAGATTACGGGACAGACCGGTACGGAATGCGCTATCCGGTTCACTTTACGGCATGGAGGGGCAGCCAGATGAGTGTGCTGCTTTCGTATTGTATGGTGCCCTTTATCAGGATTCTGGGTTTTTCTACGGTTTCCATACGTCTTCCCATGCTGCTGGCAAGCTGTCTGGGACTTCTGGCCCTATACATATTCGCAAGGCAGACGGCGGGCACAAAGCTTGCGCTGGTCTGTCTGCTGCTGGGTGTCATCTGTCCCTGGCATTATATGCAGAGCAGATGGTCATTTGACTGTAATTTATTTCCCCATGTATTTCTGGCAGGCATATGTCTTTTGGCGGCGGGCCTGCGGAAAAAAGGACTGCTGTATTTATCCATGGTTTTTTTCGGGCTTTGTTCCTATTGCTACGGTGTGGCAAATTATTCCGTACCGCTTTTCCTGCTGGGCATGGCCATCTGGCTGCTGTGCCGGAAAGCCCTGAAGGGCAGGGAGATCCTTCTGTGTGTCGGTATTTATTTTCTGGTGGCGCTGCCGGAGTTTCTGACCATGCTCATCAATGTGCTGGGGATGGACTCCATAGAGACCCCTTTCTTTACGATTCCTTTTTTCCCCAATGAGATGCGGGCAAAGGATATTCTGTTTGTACAGTTTTCCTGGGAGCAGCTGCGGAAAAATATTGTCAGTACGTTTACCACTGTATGGTGGAACGGGGATAAGAGTATTACCAACACCATTGTGAAGTTCGGCCCCACATATTATCTGACAAACATATTTTTCGCTCTGGGGCTGATTGTTGTGATACAGAAAATCAGAAAAGCGGGAGATACCCTGCAGAAGCTGCCTTACGCGGCGCTGCTGGGCTGGCTTCTCATGGGAATCTGGGTGGGCATTCTCACAAAGGAAGTGACCATAAACCGGATCAATATTATTTTTTATCCGGTGCTGGTCACCGCGGGCGTGGGTATTCTGTGGTGTATCAGAAAATGCTGGCTGGCTGCTTTTCCCATAGCGGGAATCTACGGCATCCTGGCCCTGATGTTTGCATCCAATTACTTCGGGGAATGGGCGGAGGTGAGCAGATACTATTACTATGAACCGTATTTAAATGCACTGAATTATATAAAAGAACAGCCGGTGGACTATTATTATATTGCACCGGATCCCCAGGGGGAAGGGGTAAATATGGTTGGACAGATTCTGACCATGTACAGTCATGAAATGGATGCCCATTACTATCAGGGGATCAGCAATATTCAGGACGGCAGGGAAGTGCTGCCTTATTTGGAGCGGTATTGTTTTCTGGACGTGACGGAGGAAATCCTGGCAGAAAATGAAGCGGCAGGGAAGTCGGTGGCATATCTTGTAAAGCCGCCCCAGGCAGCGCTGTTTTCGGAAGAAAAGTATGATATCTGCTCTTTCTATGATGCTTTTTACGTGATGATTTTAAAATAGGAAAGAATGGCTGCCGTATTCCGGAAGGATGCGGCAGTTTTTCATGACAGAATTCTTCCGGGCAATTTATTGTAAAAAAATTTTTGAAACTGGAAAACTTTTTTCCGGTGGGAGAGATTATATATAGTACAGAGTCTGAAAATGAAAGGAACCATTGTGAGCGAGCGCCGGTGGATACGTGCCATTCAAAAAGGAGATAAGGGATACCTGCAGGATATCGCGGAAAAGTATTATGACGATATCTATCGTTTTTGCGCCTTTCAGACCGGCAGCCGTCAGGATGCCGGTGATCTGGCCCAGGAAACATTTCTGCGATTTATTAAATATGTGGAGGGTTACCATGAGCACAATCTGAAGGGATATCTGCTGACCATCGCCATGAATGTATGCAGGAACCATATGCGGAAAAAGGGAAAAGAAAAGGAAATGCTGACATCCCTTGAAAGTCCCTGGCAGCAGGAAGCAGGGAAAAATTCCGGAGAAGCAGGGGAACTGTGGTATTTTGCGGAATCGCTGAAGGACGGAACCTGGGAGGAAAAGAAGCAGGCGATGCCGGAAGCCCGGGCTGTGGAGAGGGATGTACACCACCGGCTTATGGAAGCGCTGGCAATGCTGCCGGAGACACAGAGGGAAGCGGTTTTATGCCATTATTTATATGATATGAAGTATCGGGAGATAGGGCAGGCAACGGGTGCGGCGGTTTCCACCGTGAAGTCCAGGGTCAGGCAGGGAATGGACAAGCTCCGGGATATGCTGCGGAAGGAGGACTTTTGGGAATGAGAGAGCATCAGGAAAGGCAGTCGGAAGGGGCGGAAGAGCGTCCGAAAGGAAGAAATATCCGGGAGGGAGCCGGGCTGACAGAGGCCGGGTTTGTGAAAAAGTTTCGTGAAACCGCAGCATCACTGTCTCCGGAAGAACCCGGGAGAACGGAGGCAATTGCAAGAATCGGCCTGGAAGTCCGGGAAAAAGTAGTTCATAGGGCACCTCCCCGGGAGAACCTGCTTTTGATACAGCTGCAGTATATTTCACCCGGTTTCTGGCTATTACAGGGAGCAGTGGTGGTGATGCTGGTGATATGGGTGGAAAAAACATCCATGGTCCGGGGGGGACTGAGGGATTTCCTGAACTGGACTTCCATCCTGGCAGCATGGATGGGAGTGCTGGGCTGCGGAGACATGGGCAGACATTTTTCCAGGGGAGTGGCAGAACTGGAGCAGAGCTGTTATTTTAATCTGCTCCAGCTGTGGACCATCAGAATGATATTGTCGGGCAGTGTGGATATTGTTGTGCTCATGTTCTGCAGTGTAAGAATTGCGGAGTATACGGTTATGCCATTTGTACAAGTCAGCCTGTATATTCTGGTTCCCTTTGTGCTGTCAAATGTCTTCTGTCTTTTGTTTGTCACTGGCCTGCGGGGAGGCAGGGGATGGTACGGACAGATAGTGGCAGCCTTTGTGACAGGGATATTGGCCGCTGTACAGACCAGAATTCCCGCGCACTTTTATACGATGGCATTCATATGGGTGTGGGTGGCAGCCCTGCTGGCGGGCGGATTGCTGCTGGCCTGGCAGCTGCGGTACATGTACGAAAAAATCAGGAGGGGAGAGGTGTTATGCTGGAACTGACCTTGGAAGGACTGACGAAGAAATATGGCTCCAAAACCGCGGTAAACGGGTTTTCCTATACTATGACCCGGGGGGTATACGGACTTCTGGGGGCAAACGGTTCAGGAAAAACCACTTTGCTGCGCATGATCTGCGGTATCCTGGAGGCTACGGAGGGGACTGTGTGCTGCGGGGGCATGGAAATTGGAAAGATGGGAGCGGAATATCGGAGAATTCTTGGGTATCTGCCCCAGAACTTCGGCTATTATCCGGAGTTTACCGCCAAGAGATTCCTGATGTACCTGGCAGCCCTGAAGGCCCTGCCCAGGGGAGAAGCGGAAGCCAGGTCTGAGGAATTGCTTGGCCTGGTGGAACTGACATCGGTGAAAAATAAGAAGATCAAGACTTTTTCCGGCGGGATGATCCGGCGGCTGGGAATCGCCCAGGCGCTTTTAAACGATCCGGAGCTTCTGGTACTGGATGAACCCACCACGGGTCTGGATCCCAAAGAACGAATCCGTTTTCGGAATATTATCAGTTCTTTGTCAAAAAACAGAATTATTATTTTGTCCACCCATATTGTGCCGGATGTGGAGTATATTGCGGACGAAATCCTTCTGATGAGGGAGGGGAAGCTGCTGGCAGCGGGAGACATTGGAAATATGCTGGAGACGGTGCGCGGGAAAGTGTGGGAGTGCATTGTGAAGCCGGAGGATACGGAAACATACCAGGCCAGGTTCCGGGTCAGCAATCTGCGCAACACGGACAGCGGGGTCAGACTGCGCATTGTGTCGGATTTCTGCCCGGTGGAGAACGCCCGTCCCGGGGACCCGGATCTGGAGGATGTATATCTGTACTATTTCTCCGAAGCCGGAAATTGATATAAAAATAAAAAACAGGAAAAGTGCGGGGAAAGGGTTTTGAGGAACGGAGAAACAGGAAAATCCGGGAAAACAGGAAAAGCGTGCAGAAAGGGTTTTGCGAAACTGAGATGGAGGAAGAATGTTCAAAACAGAATTGTATCGAATTTTATCAAAAAAGACTGCCTGGGCAGCCATGCTTACGGCATTGTTTTTCACTTTATTTTATGCCATAGGAAACAGTGTCTGGGGAGAAGGGGTTATTGACGAGGGCGGTATTCTGTATCATGGGAAGTATGCCATTGCCCGGGATAAGGAAATCGCGGCGGAATTCTCCGGCCCTCTGACAGAAGACACCGTGAGGGAGATATGGAAAAAATACGGGCCGCCGGTAAACTATTTTGACCGCAGTACCAGGATGGAGGAAATGCAGAAGGCAGCAGAAAATGGCGGAAGTGATAATTTCTGCAACCGGATTGTGGCGAAGATGTTTGGAGAGACTGTCCTGGGGGAGGATGGAAAGACGGATTTTGTACTGGCAGAAGGGTGGACAGCCAGCCGGTACGTTCAGGGAGATTATATTTTTGGCTATGGCGGTGGCGCCATGGGATTCTGGGACAGATACCTGATTGCCTATATACTTGCCTGTCTGGCGATAACGGTTCTGCTTTCCACAATGTTTTCCGAAGATTATGCCTGCGGGACTGCGGGTATCATACTGCCTGCGGCAAATGGCCGTCTGACGCTGTGGGGCATACGCATGGCTGCGGGAGGCTTCCTGGCTTCCGTGTATTACTGGATTACCTGCGGAAGCGTGTTTCTTCAGTATATATTCAGTTACGGAACCGAAGGGCTGAAAGTCAGCTGCGTGTTTGCGGAAATGCCAATGTATTTTCCGGATAAGTCTGCTTCCATGGGCAGTGCGGTGCTGACTCTGTATCTATGCGGCTGGTTTTCCGTACTGGTGCTGGCGGTTCTGGTATGTGCGGTATCGGCAAACAGCAGACAGTCATTTGCTTCCCTGGTGCGTTCCCTGCTGCTGTACATGGGGCCCTTTGCGGTGATGAGAATCATCCTGGACCTGCTGCCGGCCGGTGGCATCAATGCGGTTCTTCATACAATTTGCTACAGTATGCCCTTATCCTATCCGGGCTGTTTTCTGGAGGCGCCGGACAAGGCGAGGATCGTTATGACATGTATTGAGCTGACGGCGGCTTTGACGGCGGCA
>OFGG01000351.1_pt1 | contig 41057 bp, 35 predicted proteins | sample 1521701 | NCBI WGS metagenome assembly OFGG01 (sample SAMEA3504081, study PRJEB24116) | mouse gut metagenome | biome: mouse gut; feature: mouse-associated habitat; material: faeces | place: Denmark | collected 2011
GGAAATTCTTCTGTCTCATCCACTTCCTGAGCCAGAGGTTTCACTTCGTTTTCGGCAAATTCCCTAAATAAAGATCTCGCCATTTCATGTTTTTTATCTAAACCGAAATCCATGATTCACATTCCTCCATGTCAAATTATTTTACTCAATCGTGTTCTGCCGGCGCTGCCGCACGGCACAAGCCCCGTGCGGCAGCCGCAAATCCCAAAAAGGATTACTGTGCGTCTACCGGCGTTTTGGTGCGGTCTGCATTGTAAATATAGAAGCCTTTTCCGCTCTTTGCGCCAAGGTTGCCGCCGCGTACCATCTTGCGGATCAGCGGGCATGCGCGGTACTTGCTGTCGCCGGTTTCATTGTAAAGGACATCCATAATGGCAAGGCAGATATCAAGGCCGATAAAATCGCCCAGTTCAAGCGGCCCCATCGGATGGTTTGCGCCTAATTTCATCGCTGCGTCGATACCGGCAACATCGGAAACGCCTTCCATTTTGATGAAAGCGGCTTCGTTGATCATCGGGATTAAGATACGGTTTACGACAAAGCCTGCCGCTTCGTTTACCTGTACCGGAGTCTTGCCGATTTCTTCGGAAATCTTCTTGATGGCGTCTACGGTTTCTGCCGGGGTATTCACGCCTGCAATAACCTCAATTAACTTCATACGGTCTGCCGGGTTAAAGAAATGCATACCTACCATCGGGCGGGTTAAGCCGTTGCCGATTTCCGTAATGGAAAGGCTGGATGTATTGGAAGCGAAAATGCACTCCGGTTTGCAGATTTTGTCAAGCTCAGAGAATGTCGTTTTCTTTACTTCCATATTTTCAAAAGCTGCCTCTACGATCAAATCACAGTCTGCGCAAAGGTCTTCCTTTAAGCCCGGTGTGATTTTAGCAAGGATGCCGTCTGCTTTTTCCTGCGCCATTTTGCCTTTTTCCACAAGCCTTGCGTAGCCTTTCTGGATCTTGGCCTTTCCGCCGTCGGCCCACTCCTGCTTGATATCGCAGAGCGCTACTTCATAACCGTCAACCTGGGCAAATGCTTTGGCAATGCCCTGTCCCATGGTTCCTGCACCAATAACTCCTACTTTCATTTTTGCTGTTCCTCCTTAAATTTTATGAGTGAAATTAATCTCTTTCTACGATGGTTGCGCAGCCCATACCGCCGCCGATGCAAAGTGTGGCAAGGCCCTTCTTCGCATCCCTCTTTGCCATTTCATGCAGAAGCGTAACTAAGATACGGCATCCGGACGCGCCAACCGGGTGTCCAAGCGCGATTGCGCCGCCGTTTACGTTTACTTTGTCCATGTTGAAGTTCAAATCCCTTGCAACTGCGATAGACTGTGCCGCAAACGCTTCGTTAGCCTCAACCAGATCGATGTCGTCAATCGTTAAGCCTGTACGCTCGAATACTTTGTTTGTCGCTGCAACCGGGCCTACTCCCATGATAGTCGGGTCTACGCCGCCAAGTGCGCCTGCAACCCAGGTAGCCATCGGGGTAACGCCGAGTTCTTTTGCTTTTTCTTCGCTCATCACAACCATTGCCGCAGCGCCGTCATTGATACCGGAAGCGTTGCCTGCCGTAACAAGCCCGCCGTCTTTGCCGGAACAGCATTTTAAGCTGGCAAGGCCTTCTGCTGTCGTGCCCGGGCGCGGTCCTTCGTCTTTTGCGAACATCACGGTTTCCCTCTTTACCTTAACCGGTACCGGAACGATTTCGTCGTCAAACCTTCCTTCGGAAACTGCTTTTTCGCATTTCTGCTGGCTGTTTGCGGAGAATGCGTCTAACTCTTCGCGGGTGATGCCATATTTATCGCATACGTTCTCTGCCGTAATCATCATATGATAATGGTTGAATGCATCGGTCAAAGCGTCGTTTACCATGGTATCTATGATTGTCGCATTGTTCATACGGTATCCGAAACGGGCTTTGGTCATTGCATACGGAGCCATGGACATATTCTCCATACCGCCGGCTACTACGATGTCAGCCTGTCCGGACATGATTAAGGTAGCAGCTTCGTTTACGCATTTTAAACCGGAACCGCATACTACGTTTAAAGTAAACGCCGGAACTTCAACCGGAAGGCCCGCCTTGATGGAAGCCTGGCGCGCTACGTTCTGGCCCTGAGCCGCCTGGATAACGCAGCCCATCATCACTTCATCTACCTGCTCCGGCTTTACGCCTGCCCTGTTCAATGCTTCTTTGATCACGATTGCGCCTAAATCAGCCGCCGGGGTGTTGCTCAATGCGCCGCCCATTTTGCCGATTGCTGTACGGCATGCACCTGCTAAAACTACTTTTTTTGCCATTTTCTCGTCTCCTTATCCATATTTTTCATGATGCAAAAAGCTGTTAATTTTTTAACAATCATTTCCAAAAAAATAATTCAAAAATTACAGCTTTTCCCAATATCTTTTACTAAATAACAGTACCATATTTCGGTTTTGATTGCAAGGAATATTTACCATAAAAACACAGGATCACATAGGAGAAATTGTCGCTTTTCACATGTATTCCCGCAATTCTTTCCGGGATCGTTCTTAATAAAATACATGATTTCCGATCACAGTCCCCTGTACGCCGGAAGACGCCCTGCAAAAATACAGGCAATTTATATTCGTATTTCCCGAGAGCGCCGCCTGCGCCGCCTGTGTACAGCTTCCCGCCGCCCCCCGTGAAAGCGCCATGGCAAACCGCCCGCTCGCTACCGGTGAAAACTGCCCGGCCTGGTAAATCACGCCTGAAATTGTATTCGGGAAGCTGCCGCTTTTGACGCGGTTTACCACGACGCTTGCCACCGCCCACTGCCCTTCATAGCTTTCGCCGCCTGCTTCGCATTCCACTAAAGCGGCAAGCATAGCCAAATCGCTTGCATTTGCCGTCACATTCCCGCCGCCTGACGGGGCCGTGCCGCCTGTATTGCCCGGGGTCTTGTCTTTTGCGCCGGATGAACCGCTTCCCTGTGTTTCTTTCTGTTCCTTAGCCCTTTTTTTCTCTTCTTCCTGCTTTCTTTTCTGTTCCTCGGCAATCCGTTTGGCTTCTATTGCCTTCTGGCGTTCTAATTCTTCTTCATACGCCTTCATCTTTGCAATCTGAGCGTCATAATCCCCCACTTTGTCCTCGGCGTTTGAAATTTCCGACTGCTTTGAGGAAATATGCTGCTGGGTCTTTGCAATCAGGCTGTTTACTTCTTCTTTTTTGAGTTCCATGCTTTCCTGCATGGCAATAAGTTCCGCTTTTTCGGATTTTAAATTCTTCTTTTTCTCGGAGATCTGTTTGCAGGTGTTTTCGTACAATTCCAGCATCTGCCTGTCGTACCGGTTGATTTCTTCCACGTATTCCGCCTTATTCAAAAGTTCTGCCATAGAACTGCTTCCCAAAAGCACTGAAGCCACATCTACGCCGCCCTGTTCGTAGATAAATCGTATCCTGGCCTTCATACTTTCATACTGGCTTTCTTTTGTGGCCTCCGCTTTTTTTAACTCCCCTTTTGTCACTTCAATCTGCTCCTGTTTTTCATGAATCTGAATTTCCAGATCGTTTATCTGGGCGGATACGTCGGACAGCTGGTTATTAAATTCGGCAAGCTCGCCTTTTAAATGGGTTTCCTGCTCCTTTAATGCGCCGACCTTTTTCTTTGCCTCTTCTTTCTGCCGCTCAAGCTGATCGATCTTTTGGCCCGCTTCTTTTAATTTTTTGCTGGTCTGGGAAGCAGCGGCGTCAAATGAAGCTGCCAAAACCGCAATTCCTGCCGTCAGATATATTATTCTGTGTAATTTGTATTTTTTGTCTTTTCCTTCCATAAACGTACCTTTCGTCTGCTTCTTTTCTGTCTTCTTTCGGGCTGTCTGGCGGCAAAGGGGGCTTTAAACGGGCAGTATGCCGCTGATGTTTACATCTTTTTCAATTTTTACTTTTTTCTACAGTATAACTGATTGTTTTCTTTCGTTCAATATGCTATATTAATATTAATCAGAATTTTGTTACAGCTTTCTGTAACAGGGCGTTCCCTGAGATATAACCAAAAGGAGTGTGAATATACGTTATGCAATTTGTAGAAATCAAAGATTTAAAACCCGGCATGCGCCTTGCCAAACCTATCTACAACAAAATGGGCGTTATGTTATACGACCGCAATACTTTTCTTACCTCATCCGGTATTAAGAGTATTGAGAACTTCAGCCTGATCGGGCTGTTTATCCTTGAACCGGCCGAGCCGCTTCCACCGCTTTCACAGGAGGAACTTCAGTTTGAACAGTTCCAGACCGTTTATATGTTCCACGTCAAAAAGATCATGGATCTTTTAAAGAACAACAGCGAACCGGAAACGCTTACCGATTTGACAAACGACATATTAACACATTACGGGACCTTGGATCACAAAATGCCTTTTACACAGATACTGCGCAGTTCCGCGGACTTTGTATACAAACACTCCATCAGCACCGCCATCCTTTCTGCAATGATGGCTAATGTACTGGGTTATTCCAGGCGCGAAAAGGAGAATCTTGTAACGGCCGCCCTGCTGTATGATTTGGGATATCTGTTCGTTCCAAGGTATATCCTCGACAAGAAAGACGATCTGACGGACGAAGACCTGCGCATGATCCAGGAATGCAGAAGAAAAGGCTTTCAGCTTCTTTATCCGGAAACCAACAAATATCTGCTCCATGCTGAAGTTTTAAACACAATCCAGCAGACGCACACTATTTTAGCGGCTGTGTCCCCGGATTCCCTGCAGGGAAAAAGTTTTTCCAGAAATGCGCTTGTACTTACGGTTGCAGATAAATTCGACCAGCTTACGGCAATGAACCTGCACCATGCGCCGGTTTCCGAAATTGCGGCGATACGGTATCTGCGCAAGACGCCCCAGCTTTATAATCCCCAGGCGGTTTCAGCGCTTGCCAACTGTATCCAGATTCTTCCTTCCGGATGCAGCATAGACCTGACAAACGGTGAAAAAGCCATTGTCTTGGTTGAAAATCCGGATAATTTTATGGCTCCTTTGATCCTGACGATTCGCGATAACCGCACTTACGATTTAAGCAATCCGGAAGTGGCCAAAAAGATCCAGATTGCGGACATCATGAAGACGATGGATAACCGGATTATGGTGGACGAAGATACGTTAAAACAGTTTTCTTCCGATTCAAAGCTCTCAGATACGTTAAAACGCTACCAGCAGCGTATGAAAAAACGCATGGCGGAGCTCGGTTTATAATCCCTTTTATGAATTTTACATAACAAGCAAAAAGATGCCGCACATACGCCGTCCGGCGCATATGCGGCATCTTTTATATTGTATCAAGGCTGCTTCTTTGCTGTGATACATTCTTTTTTACTGGTTCATTTTATAGCCGCATTTCGGGCAGGCATCCCCGCCTTTATAGTGGTATCCGCACCGGAAACAGCAGACCGTCTCATGCGTTTCTTTGGTAAGATACGGCACTTTGCGCGACTCCGGCTTTTCCTGCAGATAGCGGATAAACTCTTCTAAACAATTGCCCCATGCCGTAAGTTCTTTCTTATCTACCGCATATGGGATTTTCATCTTTGCGCCGTCTATCCGTTCAACCGTAAGCCCGGCATGGAACAGCCCGCTTTGTGAATGTATCTGCCGGATTTCGTCGACTGCAACCACATATGCCGTCATCATAGTCCTGAAGAACAGATGTTCCGGCGTCAGTATCATGCCTTCTTTTCCGGAACGGTCCCTGGAAGTGTCCACAACCAGAATCGGGTATTCAAATTCCCCGCATGTCGTCCCATACGTATCCAAAGCATATGAAATTACCTGCAGTTCTTCCGGCGACGCTTCTTTGGCTAGGACTTTCCGCGCAGGGTAATAATAAAACCTGTCGTATTCTTTAATCCTTCCCTTCAGGTTGTCCTTAAGCTTCTCCACCAAAAGCTGGCATTCGTCTGTTTTTAACTTCAACAGGCGCTTTTTCAGCATTTCCAGCGCATTGGCCTTTAATTCAGGCAAAAATATGCCTTCTTCGATCTTGCGGTAAGCCTCCATAACGTCCGAAGACGTCATCTGCATGGGATCGCCGCATATCTCTTCTATGGCCTGTTCATCCATTTTACGCAGCTTTTCCTCGATTTTGGTCAGATAAGGGGCTAAAATATCTTCTTCAAACTGCCGTTTTTTCAGCCGATCCGTCAAATCCGTCAAATCCTGCCTGCTTTGAACCCTCGCATGGCGTATCATATTCGTGATTTCCTGCTGCTGCGCCTGCCGCAGGCTTTCTTTTAAGATTTTTTCATAGGGAGCCAAATCCACATCCGGATACGCATTCAGGCGCTTTTTAAAATCCCGGTACTGTTTCATGTCCATACGCTTTGGCAGTTTCTGCATGAAAAGCGCCACTTCCGCCTCTCCCTGCTTTCTCCTCTTTGCATAAAGCGGCTCCAAAACTGGCTCCTTATCCGCCTCCGGCAGATCCGTGCGTTCAATTTCTTCAATCACACGGCGTATCCTGGCATAATTCTGCCCCGCGCAGCCTGCGGAAAGCTTGCGGATATATGTCTGCAAATGCTGCCGCTCTTTGCGGACAATCGCGTCTAAAAACGGCTCTTTTTCCTCCATATATAAGCTGCTGTCCTGCAACAGCCCTTTCTTTAATTCGGTCACCTGCTCCGGAGAAAGCCGGTCTAAGATGCCGCATTTTGCCTTGTAACGCTTTTTGGCAGCTTCCCTCCTGGCTGCGGGAATATCCTTAGGCTGCGGCTGTAAAAACGCAGAACCCCTGCCCTGCCTTTCCGCTTCCTGCTGAGCCCCCTGTGCGTGCGGCTGCGGCTTATGCAGCGTAAGCGATTCCATAGCGGGCATCTTTGCCCTTTGCGCCTTACCGGTATGCGGATCGGACGGTTTCGCCGGATCGATACGCCGTTTTTTCACTTCTCTTTGTACCGTGCCTTCCAGCCACTGCACGCTGCGCGCCGGATAAAAACCTTCTTCCATTTTGGCCGCCACCCTGGCAAGCTTTTTGTCGGAAAGCTTTTCTATATGTTCGCACAGTTCTTCTAAGGACGCTTCTTTTTCTTCTTCTGAAGCTTCCCTTTGTTTCCTGGCGGACTCGTATTCATTAAACCGGTAATTTGACACACGATCCCCTGCCGCCCCCAAAAGTTCCAGATAATCCTCATATGCCTGGCGATCCCCGGAAAAATCCATGGCGTAAACATCCCCTTCGGCCAGAAGCTTCTGGGGCGCAGGGGTATAAAAAAGGCTGCACCGGCTGCAGGTATACGCCCGCGCCAAAAGCACGCCGTCTTCCGGCGTTTCAATCCGAAACTCGCTTCCAACCGGAAATACCGTCATATGTAACGGCTCCCGGCATACCGGGCATTGGTAGCCCACCATATAAAAATTATTTCCCAGACGCTCCTTCTGCCGCTGCTCAAAGGACGTTTCTTTTTTGGGAAACCCCGCCCTTTGGCGCTTCCAGATGATCTTATGCCACAGCCCGCCGGATTCTTCGGGTTCCTCCTCCGTTCCCAGCTCCGAGGCATCCCAGGTTTCTAACGCATACTGTACCACATCCTCATAGCTGATCCGGATCCCATTACTGTAAAAACGGAAATTCTCCCGGGTATACCCGGGCTCCACGGAAAATTCCTTTAGCACGCCGGAAAAAAGCGCGTTTAACTCCGCATAATCCTGATCCACTTTTACCCCGCGGATAAGCCCCCATTTCCCAAACGCATACAATGCCAAATTTAACACGTTTTGCACCTTCGTATGGCTGTCAACCGCGATCACTTCATCTTCATTTACCGGAATATCTATAATATTGGTAAGTACCTTGCGGCTTTCAAAGTTAAAGAATAAAGAACGCACCCTTCCGTGAAGAATCAGATAATCACCTACCACCACAAAACGGCCCGACCATTCTACCGGTTCCTTCATTGTCTTTATCAGCCGTTCAAAGGTTACCTGTATTTCTGAATTCGTCTTAAGTATTATCATAATAAGCTCACACCTTTCCCTTTCACTATAACCTGCAATGCATTTCCGGTCAAGTAGACTTTATAAAGTTTTAATAAATCTTGCATTCCTTGATTTTCAAGGCTTTTCCTCTTTCTGTTAGCACTCATTCATACAGAGTGCTAATTTTCTATTGACTTTTCCATTTTGACGTTATAATATGTATTCCATGAGAAATAACGAAAGCTGCAAAACCGCTTAAAATGCGGCGGATCAAAACCAGAAAAGGAGTGTTTACAAATGGCAGACAAACATGGCAATTTATCAATTAACAGTGAAAACATTTTCCCGGTCATCAAAAAATGGCTCTATTCCGATCACGATATATTTTACCGTGAGTTAATCTCAAACGGCTGCGACGCCATCACAAAGCTGAAAAAGCTGGATATGATGGGCGAGTACGAACTTCCGGACGATTACAAGCCAAAAGTGGAAATTGAGGTGGATCCGGACGCCAAAACCATTTCCTTCACCGACAACGGGCTGGGCATGACCGCAGACGAGGTAGAAGAATACATTAACCAGATCGCATTTTCCGGCGCAAACGACTTTTTGGAAAAATATAAGGATAAAGCGAATGACGATCAGATTATCGGCCATTTCGGACTGGGATTTTATTCTGCGTTTATGGTGGCGGACGCTGTGCACATCGACACCCTCTCATACCAGAAAGACGCTTCGGCCGTACACTGGGAATGCGACGGCGGCACAGAATTTTCGATGACAGACGGCATCAAGGAAGGCGTCGGAACGAAAATTACCCTCTTCTTAAACGAAGACTGCCTGGAATTTGCCAACGAATACCGCGCAAGGGAAGTTATCGAAAAATACTGCTCCTTTATGCCGACGGAAATCTTTTTAAAGAAGGCAAACGCCGAACCCGAATATGAAACGATTGATCCGGACGACAAACGCGACACGGATACCGTCGTGGAAACGATTATCGAAGAAGCGAAAACGGAAGAAAAAGAAAACGAAAACGGCGAAAAAGAAACGGTAGAAATTTCCCCGCGCAAAGAGAAATTAAAAATTGTAAAACGTCCCGTCCCGTTAAACGACACCGCGCCTCTTTGGGCCAAAACGCCGAAGGACTGCACGGAGGAAGAATACAAGGCGTTTTACCGCAAGGTATTTATGGATTACAAGGAACCGCTGTTTTGGATCCATCTGAACATGGACTATCCGTTTAATTTGAAAGGGATTCTTTATTTCCCGAAAATCAATACGGAATACGACTCTATTGAAGGAACCATCAAGCTTTACAACAACCAGGTATTTGTCGCCGACAATATCAAAGAAGTAATTCCGGAATTTTTAATGCTCTTAAAGGGTGTGATTGACTGCCCGGATCTGCCGCTGAACGTATCCCGAAGCGCCTTGCAGAACGACGGTTTTGTCAAAAAGATTTCCGATTATATTACGAAAAAAGTTGCGGACAAGCTGATTGGCATGTGCAAAACAGAAAAGGAAGCTTACGAAAAATACTGGGACGACATCAGCCCGTTTATTAAATTCGGCTGCTTAAAGGACGAGAAATTCTGCGATAAGATCAACGATTTCATCCTGTTTAAAGATATCAACGATAAATACCTGACGCTTCCGGAATGGTTAAAGCCGGTAGAGGAACCGGAAAACCAGGAAGATGCGGACGCTTCCGAAGAGGATACGCCGATTGTGGAAAATGCGGACGGTACCCCTGCAGACGGCCCGGCAGAAGAAGAGCCAAAGGACGACCGCAGCGTGATTTATTATGTAACGGATTTAAACCAGCAGGGACAGTATATTAAGATGTTCAAAGAGCAGGGCATGAACGCCGTGATCTTAGACCACAACATTGATACGTCGTTTATCTCGCAGCTTGAAAGACGGAACGAGAAATATAAATTTATGCGGATTGACGCAGATTTAACAGAGTCTTTGAAAGAAGAAGGAACCGAAGAAGATCTGAAAGAGGCGACGGATACGCTTTCCGAACTGTTCCACAAGGCGCTAAATAACGACAAGCTAACCGTGAAAGCGGAACGGTTAAAGGACAGCAGCATATCTTCTGTGATTACGCTTTCCGAAGAAGGACGCAGGATGCAGGATATGATGAAAATGTATTCGATGGGCGGCATGGGAATGGACGCTTCCATGTTTGGAGCGGATCAGACCTTGACGCTGAATACAAACCACGAGCTTGTAAAATATATTTTAGAGCATAAGGATTCGGAATATGCAAACGATTTCTGCGAGCAGCTGTATGATCTTGCCCGGATCAGCAACCAGCCGCTTGCACCGGACGCTATGACAAAGTTTGTGGCGCGGAGCAATAAAATTATGATGCTGCTGGCAAAATAAAGCGGCAATAAAAGGCGCGGGGCCAAACCATCCGGTACAGGCCCTGCGCCTTTCAAGTCCGTTACACCTGATCGCCAAGAAAGCATTTTGCCAAAGCCATATCCTCCGGCGTTGTAATTTTGATATTCCGGTAGCTTCCCCGCAACAGCTTTACCTTCGCTTCCCCTGCATATTCCACCACCATTGCGTCGTCTGTAATCCCTTCCGGATTCTCCTTGCGTACGCGTTCATACGCTTTTAAAATGAGCGGATAAGAAAACGCCTGCGGCGTCTGCATCTGCCAGACCGTATCCCTCCTTGGCGTCTGGGCCGCAAACCCGTTTTCATCTGCTATTTTAACCGTATCTTTTACCGGCATCCCCACTGCGCAGGCCCGGTACCTCTTTGCGCCCTCTGCCGCCTCTCTTATAATATCCTGGGTCACAAACGGCCTTGCCCCGTCGTGAATGAGCACGTAACGGCTGCCTTCCGCCGCCAGCAGGCCGGCATACACAGAATGATACCGCTCGGCTCCCCCGGGCACAATTTCTTTCACTTTCCCAATCCGGTATTTTTCAAGAATCTCCTGTCTGCAGTAGTCTGCCTCGTTTGTTACCAGGACAATCTCATCCACGGCGCTTTGTTCAAACGCATGAAGGGCATAAAAAAGGAGCGGACGCCCCGCCAGCAGCATATACTGCTTTTTGCAGGCAGCGCCCATTCTTGCGCCGCTTCCTCCGGCAAGCACAATTGCCGTTACTTTTTCATTCTGCATTACCGCTCCCCCAGTTTTAAATTCGGCACGGCGTTTAAATCCAGCCCTGCAAACCTGCCGGCCAGATAGTCGTAATACGCCGCCGCGCCAATCATAGCCGCATTGTCCGTACACAATACGGGCGACGGGTGGTAAAACGCCACCTGGTACTGCCCGCAGAGTTCTTTCATTGCCTGGCGCAGAGCGGTATTGGAAGCAACGCCGCCTGCAATGGCAAACTGTTTTACGCCCGTTTCCTCGAATGCCCGCTTTACATTGGCCGTAAGCACGTCTATTACAGCCTGCTGGAAGGACGCCGCCACATATTCCTGCACCGCCGTAATCCCCTTCATCTGGCAGCTGTTTAAATAATTCAAAACAGCCGATTTCATACCGCTGAAGCTAAAATTGTAAGCATCCCCCGCAACGTGCGCGCGGGGAAACGGGATTGCATCCGGCCTGCCCTGACGCGCAGCTTTTTCAATTTTAGGGCCGCCCGGATAGCCAAGCCCAATCGCGCGCGCAACCTTATCAAAGGCTTCGCCAGCCGCATCATCTAAGGTGCGCCCCAAGATTTCATAACTGCCGTATCCGGACACACGGACTAAATGCGTATGCCCGCCGGATGCCACCAAGCATAAAAACGGCGGCTTTAAACCGGGGTTTTCGATATAGTTGGCGCAGATATGCCCTTCTATATGATGCACACCAATCAAAGGGATTTTTTTTGCATAGCTTATGGCCTTAGCTTCCGCCACTCCTACCAGAAGCGCGCCGACCAACCCCGGCCCGTATGTAACCCCTACGGCGTCTATATCGTCCAGCGTCATCCCCGCCTCGTCAAGCGCAGCGGCAATTACCTGGTTGATCTTTTCAATGTGCTTTCTGGAGGCAATCTCCGGCACAACCCCTCCGTATATTGTATGCAGCGCTATCTGTGAAGAAATCAGGTTGGAACGCACGTCCCGCCCATTTACAACGACTGCAGCTCCGGTTTCGTCACAGGAGCTTTCCACTGCCAGGATACGGATTTCTTCCTTTCTATTCATCTTCCGCAGTTTCTCCCTCTTTTAAGTTATAGGCTAATATCTTCCATTTCCCCTCGTCGTCCTTGCGCAGTATATATTCCTGGATGCTTTTTGAAAAGCCGCTTTTTTGGCGTACAAAATAGGAAGATTCCAGATAAGCGCATTCTGCACCGTCCACCGTGCCGAATTTCACATCATTGGTGTCGCTTACGGAAGCGTTGTTGATCGTCTTTTTCTGGGAACGGTAGCTTTCTACTTCGGCTTTTACCTGCATGTAATACTGCTCGGCCGGGTTATTGTCGGCCAGTTCCTGATCCATCAGCAATCTGGCTTGGTCCGCCAGTTTTTCAAACTCTTCTTCCGTATATTCTTCATTGTAATAACAGCACATAATACGGTTATATAATTTCAGCACTTCCCGCGGCGTGGCAGGATAAGCGTCGCCGGTCAAATCCTTTAAAATTACTTTCTGTACTTCCGATACGTTATCCGCCTCACCGGACGCTTTCTTGTTTGACAGCAGATAAAAGCCGCCTACCACCAATCCGATGCAAAGTACTGCAATGATTGTCTTTCCTATTGTTTTCATACGATTAGTCCTCCTTAAAATCCAGTTCTGCCGTCCGTCCGTCAAATCCCAGGCTCGCCTCGCCAAAAATCTTCCTGACCTCGGGCATATACGACTCGGCGCGCACCAAAGACGGGCTGAAATGCGTCAGCCAGAGTTCTTTGACAGACGCGTCCGCCGCAAGCTTCGCCGCTTCGTAAAATGTCATATGTTTATACTGCTTTGCCTTGGCAATCTTTTCTTGTTCCGCATACATGCCTTCACAGATAAACAAATCCGATCCTTTTGCCGCCTCTGCGATTGCCTCCGTAGGCCTGCTGTCCGTACAATAGGTCACTTTAATTCCCTTTCTGGGCGGGCCTAATACCATATCCGGCGTATATTGCTTCCCATCCTCTTCCACCGTCTGCCCATGCTGCAGGCGGTTCCAGAAACGCTGCGGGATTTGCTGCAAATGCGCGCGTTCCACATCAAATTTACCAATCCGCTTTATCTGCAGGCTGTATCCGTAGCATACGACATTGTGGCTGACCCGGAACGCATGGATATGGTAGCCTTCTATTTCAATGTCCTCTGACGGGGATGAAAGTTCCCGGTAGCAGATTTCAAACGGCAGTTCCGGCGCAATTGTCCGAAGCGCGCCCACAACCCGCTCTAACCCCTTTGGGCCTATTAAAGTCAGCGGCTTTGTACGTTCCGCATTGCCCATGGTAAGCAAAAGTCCCGGCAGGCCGCTGATATGATCCGCATGATAATGCGTAAAACAAATTACGTCGACAGGCTTAAAGCTAAGGCCCTGTTCTTTCATTGCAATCTGGGTTCCTTCCCCGCAGTCAATCAGCAGGCTGCTGCCGTTGTACCTGGTCAAAAGCGCAGTCAGCCAGCGGTACGGCAGCGGCATCATGCCTGCAGTGCCCAGCAAACATACATCTAACATGCTTCCTCCTCACTGATAAAATTCATCACATATGCATCTTCCCGGGGCGACGTATAAAAATTTTTGCGCCGCCCCCGTACCGTAAATCCGTATTTTTGATACAGACAGACGGCGGCTGTATTGGAAACGCGCACTTCCAGAAAAAAACGCCGTATGCAGCCTGCCGCCCCCTCCGCAAGCAACGCCCGCATCAGGCCGCATGCAATGCCCCGCCTGCGGAAAGCGGGGCTTACGGCAACGTTTATAATTTCTCCTTCATCCGCCGCCAAAGAAAGCCCGGCGTATCCCAAGACCGTTTCCTCCTCTTTTGCAACCAGAAAGCAGACATTTTCCATAGGAAGCGTTTCTGCAAACCCCTGCCTGCTCCACGGTTCCGAAAATACGGCCGCCGCAATTGCGGCAACTTGATCCAGATCTCTTTCCGCCATCTTTCTAATTCTTAGCATGTTCTCTCTCCATCCGTTCCCGTTCTGCCTGGGAAAGCCGAAGATACTCCGGCTTATGCGCCGCGGCGTCCGTTAATTTGCCCTGTGCGGCGTATTGCGCCGCAAGAGCGGCTACGGCGCCCGCCCTCTGCTTATTGGCGTGAGGCGGCGCAAATGTATACGGGACGGCGCAGTGATCCGCTATGTAACTTCTAAATACGGGAACGCCGTCCCCTAAAAAAACAGCCGCTTCCCCTATATGGTTTATTTCGGCTAAAATATCTGATATATCAACCGCACACTGCTTTTTAGCCGTCTGCATCCGGCAGCCGTCAAACCGGTACAAACCGGTATACGTCTGATTGCGCCTTGCGTCCATCAGAGGGCATACCAAATCGCGGTGCCCGCAGAGATTATACGCAATCGCATCCACGGTGGGAACCTCTACGATCGGTTTATGAAGCGCAAGCGCAAGCCCCTTTGCCGTGGCCGAACCAATCCGAAGCCCCGTAAATGATCCGGGCCCTCCCGCCACGGCAATTGCGTCTAAGCTGTTTAAATCCAGTTCCGTTATCTTTGCCAGTTCATCCAGCATGGGCAAAAGCGTCTGAGAATGCGTCTTTTTATAATTTACGGTAAATTCGCCGACCAGATCTTCGTCACAGACAATCGCCACGCTGGCTACCAGGCCGGAACTGTCTATTGCTAAAATTTTCATATGCCTACCTCTGTAATCGTAATTCTGCGGTAATCAAACCCCTTCTGCAAATCCTTTTCTATCAAAATATCCCTGCGCCGTTCGGGAAGCAGTTCTTTGATATAGTTTCCCCACTCCACCATAGAAAGCCCGTCTCCGTAAAAATAATCCTCGTATCCGATTTCTTCCATTTCTTCGATATCCCCAATCCGGTATACGTCAAAGTGATAAAACGGCATCCTTCCGCCTTCGTATACCTGGACAACCGTAAACGTCGGGCTGTTCACCGGTTCTTTAATTCCAAGCCCCGCGGCAATCCCCTGCGTAAACACGGTTTTCCCGACGCCTAAATCCCCAATCAGCGTATAAAAGTCCTGCGGCTTTGCATCCTCCCCCAGCCGCCTGCCTAACGCATACGTTTCCTGCGGGGAATTTGTCTCATATATTCTTTCCATATCGGCTCCTTATTTCAGTTTCATCCTGTAAACAGGCAAATGCGCGCCTGCAAGCTTCTTTAACGTCCCATATTCATCTGCAAGCTGGCTCTTTGGAATAATAAACGCATTCACGCGGCTGCTGTATACCAGCACCTGGCGCTTTGTGGAAACCATCTTATAAATCCCGTCCCAGGGCAAATCCGCCGACGCCCCTTCCTGCGAAGTGTGGAACCCTTCTTCGTCCACCCGGTAATGCAGCGGCCTGCGCAGCACCTCCGAAGCCAGAAACTGCCGTTTCGAACGCAGATACAGCTGAACCGGAAAATAAAAAAGAATGAGCGCGCCAAATACCGCATATAATATAGTATACATTGGTTCCACATAACCGCGCGTTTTTACTGACGCAGCAAAACACAGCGCCGCTATTATTACAGAAAGAATCCCCTGGCTTCCCGAATAAGCATGGTGCATGCTAAAGCGGTACATATCCATACTGTTTAATGTAATATCAAATTCTGTCTTCATGCCAACCTCCCAACAATTCATATGGAAAAGTATAGCATTGTTTTTATGATTTCACAAGTTTTCTATAATAAAATGAGCCTGCCCGGGGATATGAGCGGAAAACGGTAAAACAGTATTTCTGCCGCGTTTAAACTTTTGTATAATTTAGACACAATTCGACAAATTACTGACTTTTCACGACAGTATTCTAGATAGTTTCACTTTTGAAATGTCAAGCCGTTTTTCCTTCTTTTTTGGAATTTTATCAACTTTATTGCAATGTAACAAATCATATGTTCTTATTTTTCCCAAATTTTCCATTCTATAAACAACATTTTATTGTCTGATTTTGTGGATAACGTGGATAAGTCAGTGTATAACTCCATTTATTCAGTTTTTTGACTGTTTTCAACGTGGATAACTTTCCACATTCTTCCACATAAAATTACACGCCTGATTTACTTTTTTTCGACAGTATTTTACAATTTGTGCATATTAGACAAAACAGGAAAAATTTGTATCGGGAGAATTTCTGCAGGAATATCAGGGGTTCTTTCATTTTAACAATGCAATGGTTGAACATATGCAAAAAAAGGAATCCTGTGAGCCAGGATTCCTTCTGCATTTTTTATGTATTTTAGAATATTCTCCTCACCGCTATAATCGGCTTGTAAGCCACCGGTGAAGTGTATTTGATGCCTGTTGCCTCAGTACTAGCATGTACAATTGTATTATTACCAATATAAATTGCCACGTGACCGCTGTAACATACAATATCGCCCGGCTGCATGTCCGACGCGCTTACGCCGTATCCAACGCCGGCCAGCGCCGATGAGGAATGCGGAAGCCCTACGCCAAACGCCGCATATACCGCCATAACAAACCCTGAACAGTCAGCGCCGTGCGTCAGGCTCGATCCGCCCCACACATATGGGTTGCCAACAAACTGGCATGCATAGTTCGCAACTGCTCTTCCGTTGGAACTGCCCGGAGAAGATACTTTGCCTGAACCGGATGATTTGGACGAGCCTCCTGACCTGGAAGCCGCCGCTTTTTCGGCTGCTTCTCCAGCCGCTTTACGCTCGGCCTCTTCCTTGGCCAGACGCGCCTCTTCTTCTTCTTTGGACTCCGCCGTTACAAACTCTATGGATTTGGTCACATATTCATCAGATACATAGCCTTCGCCTTCTTCTATGGAAACTTTCGTCCAGCCGTCTTCCGATTCGTCCGTAACCGTCAGATCCTCCTGATCCGGAACCATGCCAAGTACGTCTGAATCCGTCGTCGGCTCGGTACGCACAAACAATGTTTCGGTTTCTACCGTCGCTACGCGGCGGCTTACTTTTTTGGCAAGCTCCTCGTCGCCGCATACGACAAACTCGCTTTTCACATATCCGGTTACGTTTCCGGAAGTAATTTTATACCAGTCTCCTTCGGTCGCTTCTACCGTCGCCGCCGAATTGTTGTAAAGCTTTCCTACTACATTGCCTTCTTCTCCTGCCGCGTCCCGGACATTTACATAGTTGTCCACCTGCGCTATCGCAATGTCTGCATATTCTGATTTTGTCATAGCGGCTTCTTCCGCTGCCGCCGATACGCAATCTGCTACTTTCTGGGATATTCCCGCCGATGTGCTGATAAATTTATCTCCGTTGTCAAGTGCGATAGACGCGATGGCGGGAGCGCCCGCTACCGGGAGATCTGCCAGTGCGGTTACCGGCGTACTGCCGAGTGTGACTGCTGCCGCCATGCAGCATGCCGTCATGCGAAGTGTTTTCCGATTCAAGTTCATGTAATGTTATCCTCCAGAATTTATGTATTCATTTTTAATATGTTACTTTCTATTACAAAAGTGTTAACTAATTTACGTGGACATTATAGCAAATTGATAAATTCACGTCAAGACTGTGACAGGAGATATTATGAAAAATTTGTCAATTATGCTTAATATTCCTGTTGCATACCGGCTTCTGTTGTCTGCGCATTCTTAAAAAACTTATATTTTGATTGTATAACCTGGAACTTTACAAAAAAATATGGTAAAATAGTTTTATTCTATTAATTTTGTTTCTACAAAAGGAGGAAATGTATGAACAAATGGTTGAAACGAACAATTGCCACAATGCTGACAATTTGCATGGCAGCCGGGTGTGTCTGGCCGGCAAACAAAACGGCGCAGGTATGGGCCGCAGAATCCGATCCGGCGGACGGACTAATCGGATACTGGACATTTGAAGGAAGCTCGGAAGCCGAACGGCTTGCGAACAAGGCGTCCGAACAGGCGGTTACGGCCGTTAAGACAGGAAACGGAGTTTCATTCGATAACGCCGGGGGAATCGGCGGAACCTCAGCGGCTTCCTTCAGCGGAGACCGGTCTTCTTACCTTACGCTAAACCTTGCGGAAGCAAATCTTGGAGTAACCGCCTCCGGCGCATTTACGCTCGGGCTGTGGATTAAAATAAACTCCCTGCCGGCCTCCAACGAAAACACCAGTATTTTTCATCAGGAAGGCGACCAAAACGGCAACGGAAGAGCCGTTCTGACCATTGGCGGAACCGGAAAACTGGGCACATATTTAGACGCCACAAACCGCTACTGTACCGACACAATCCAGGCGGAAGAATGGCATCATGTTATGATTGCCGTTGAAGCTGCCGGAGGAAACACAAGAAACGTGCATTTTTATCTGGACGGGACAAAGACAAACCAGGAAGCTTTTACCGGGAACTTTGTAAACGGCAGCGGAAATATCCGCGTCGGAGCGCACCGGGTAAATACGGAAAATTCTGCCGTCAACGGAATCATGGACGAAATACGCTATTATAACAAAGTCCTCAGCGCAGATACCATAAAAGCGATTTATGAATTGCACGGAGAAGATGTGGAATTAAAAGCGTTAAAAGAAGAACTCAGAGTTTTAATCCAAAGGGCGGAAAGTCTTGGAGCGGATGAACTGACACAGATAATCGCCAAGGCAAACGGCATTCTTTCCAATGCATCCGCGGATAAAACATCTCTTGGGAATATGATTACAGAACTCTCGGATGCGATAACCGCTTATGAGAACCGGAAACCGATTGGCATTGAAGTAAACGAAAACAATGTAATCAGGGAGATTCCTTCCGCCATGTTTGGTATTAACCACCGTTATCACAAGTACGGATACGGAACATGGGATAAGGAAAACCAAATGATAAAGGAAGAGTTTAACGCGCTTTCAAAAGACGCCGCATTCGGCTCCGTACGCTATCCCGGCGGTACGGTTTCCAATCTCTTTACCTGGAAAGATACGATAGGAGACGACAGGACAACGACGATCGCCGGAAATAATTTTTATTCCGACGCCGGGGAAATCCCCGTAGATCCGGCATTTGGCGTAGACGAGGCAATGACCTGGATTTATGACGATCTGAATGCGGACGCCATTTTCGTTTACGGCTTAGGACGCGGCAACCCGCAGGATGCGGCGGATCTGGTGGAATACCTAAACGCCCCGAACGACGGCAGCAACCCAAACGGCGGCATTGACTGGGCGGCGGTACGCGCGGAGAACGGCCATGAAGAACCCTACGGCGTGACCCGCTTTGAGTTGGGGAATGAATTTAGCGATACGGGACAAAACTACTGGATGTCCGGCCAGAGCGAGAACAACAAAGGCGTCGTAGACCTTTACATTGAAGGCGACGTTATGACCATTTCCGGCCAGAGAAGTTATTATCAGACCAATAACCGGGTTGCGAAAAAAGGCGACTGGCGTCCTTCCGCTTCCAAAAGCAACGGCAACCCAAATGAAGAGCGGTATGTCTACTACGTTCCGGTTGAACCTGACACCGCAGAAGTATTTGTAGCAGGAACAAAATGGCAGATTACAGATTCACTCGACGGCGCAGGCGCGGCTAACGTATGCACGTTTGATTATGAAACGGGCAAAATTACTTTTGGCGACGGCACAAACGGCAACATTCCTGCGGCAAACGCAGAAATCACCTGTAATTATAAAACCAGGCAGGCCGGATTTGTCGCATATTACGACGCTATGAAAGCAGTGGATCCCAATATTGAACTTTATTCCGGCATTGTTGACCGGCTTCAGAATGAATTTATTGATAAAATGCACCAAAAAGGCTATGACGCAAAATACGACGGCGTAATTATCCATCCGTACAGTAACGGCGTCACGGGTTATGAGGATTCTTTGGTAAAAGCAAAATCCTTTTCCAACAATATCGCGACATACAAAGATAAGATGCATACGGTAACCGGCGACGACAGTAAAAAAGTTGCGGTTTCTGAATTTGGAATTTTAAGCGTCAGCCCGGCCAGCAATTACCAGACATCCCTTGGCCATGCAATTTATATTGCAAACCATATGATTGACTGCGTAAACTCCGGTGCGGCATACCAGAATAAGCATTGCCTGGTGGATACGGCTTCAGGAAGCGATAACTTAGGCGCATGGCAGCAGTGCGTGATCCAGTGCCACGAAGGAACAAACGGCAATCAGTTTGTATCTACGCCGTCGGCGCGCCTCTTCTCTATTTTTAACCGGATGACCGGAAACCGGCAGGTGAGCCAGACCGTTACAGGCAATCAGGTATTTACCGGAAGCGGTGCAAACGCGGTAAACCAGATTAACGTCTATTCCACCAAAGACAATATGGGAAACACCTATGTCCTGGTTGTAAACAACAAAAAAGAAAGCGCTTCATCCGTGGAAATTTCCATAGCCGACCGGGATTTAACCGGCAAAGAGATTACCGTATGGTCTATGAGCTCTCCTGACGTTGCGGACGCAAATACACTGGCCGAACCGGACAAAGTAACGGTAGAAAAAACACAGGAAACTGCCGCCGGCGCAAGTATCCCCTATACGCTGGAGCCGCATTCCGTTTACAGTTTCAAAATTCCGGCGGAACCAATTCCGGTGATACCAATTCCGTCCGAAAAAATCGCAAAAAGTGAAAACATCGCGAAAGGAACCATAACGGGCGTTCCGGAAGAAGCGGTCGACGGTGATGAAATAACCGTTACAGCCGTTCCAAATGAAGGATATCAATTTACAGGCTGGTTTCAGGAATCGGACGGCGCTTTGGTTTCCACCAAACAGACCTATACCTTTACCGTTACCGCAGAACAGACGCTTATAGCGCGATTTGCAAAAAAGAAATTTACCGTCAGCGTAACGGCTCAGACCGGAGGAACCGTATCCTGCAGCGCGGCAGAAGCGTATTATCAGGATTCGGTTACCGTTTTGGCTGTGCCGCAGGCCGATCACACATTTGACGGCTGGTATGACGGAACCGTTTTGGTATCGCAGTCAGCGTCTTATACGTTTTCGGTTCAAAAAAATACGAGCCTGACTGCAAAGTTTACAAAAATAGAACAGACCGTTAATCCTCCGGCTCCGATCCAAAAGCCAAAGACGCCGACCGGCATCAAGGCAAAGAAAACGAAACAGGGTATTCAAATCAGCTGGAAAAAAGTAAGCGGAGCAGACGGCTATCTGATTTACCGCTCGTATAAGAAAAACAAAAATTATAAAAAAATTGCGGAAATCAAAAAAGCCGGTACTAAGAAATATCTGGACAAGAAAGCAAAAAAAGGAAAAACGTCTTATTACAAAATTAAATCATACAAAATTGTAGAAGGCAAAAAAATATTAAGCGCAAAATATTCCAAGATTGTCTGGAAAAAAAGATAATAGAACATGCAGCCGGCAGTTTCCTTCAAAACAAGGAAACTGTCGGCTTTATCTTTTCCAACTCAAAAAAGAAGCTGCCGCAGCAGCCCCCTTTCTATTTTCATTACTTCTTTCTCCTCATAAATTCCTCATATTCAAAATGCTCTGATAAATATCCAGCCTCCCGTATCCTTCCCGCCTGTTCGGATAAAGCTGGTTATCTATCCTGCGCGCCCCGTTGATAATCTGGTTTCTAAGCTCAATCGAATTAACCGAACGGTTATCCATATAAGAGATATTCCACTCCAGCAAAAGCGCGCACGCCCCGGCGGAAATTGCGGCGGACGCGCTTGTGCCGCTCATGCGGTCGAAGCGCCCATACTGGTTCTGGGTAAAAACATTGACCGCCGGCGCGGCAAAATCCGGCTTTATTACGCCGTCTACCGTGTAGCCCCTGCCGGATTCAATATAGATTCCGTCCGTCACCGAATCGTACCCGCCGACTGCCATCGGAAATTTGGCGTTGGACGGCACCATCAGGGTCATATCCGGATTGGAACGCACAAAAAAAACATCCGCATAGAGGAAAGAAGAAACCGGCAGGTACATATTAAAATTCCCGTCAGAAATACGATATGGAAATACCTCGACTATCCAAAGCCCCTTGGACGGATTTTCAAAATCAATATGGATCAGCTGCTCCCTGCTGCGTTCTGAACCAAGCTGATAATTGACCAGAACCGTTGTATTTTCTAACAGAAACCGCTGCTTTTGCTGCTGCCCGTTCCATACGGAAACCCGCGGGAGCACCTCCCCGGTCGGAGAAGTAACCGACACCGCAAATATCTCCGACGAATGTCCCCAAAGTTCTACCATAAATCCCGGCATATCTTCCGTTACATTGATTTCCACCTGTTCCGACGAATCCTGCGTCACGCTTCCGTAAAAATGATGTCTTGCATTCGCCTCATCTCCCACCGCAATACAGACTGCCCTGCGGTAAAGGGCGGCAATATCGTCTAAGTATGCCGTCAGCCTGCCGTTGCTGCCGCGGTGTCCCTGGTTTGTACCAAGGCAAATGCAAAGAACCAGCGGCTGCCCCCGCTTATCCGCCAGCTGATCCAGATAATCAATAGCGGTAAAAATATCGTTTTCCTGGAACGCCACCGCCCCGTCCGGAATATAATAAAAATCCCTCAGATTCTGCTTGGCGGGCTTTAATTTGACAACCGCAATATCTGCCTGCGGCGCGGCGCCGATAAAATCATATTCCGTATCCTCGCTGCCCGCCGCAATGGCCGCTACCATTGTCCCATGCCCGACTTCGTCTGCCTGCGGCACATATTCCCTGGGATTTTCCTGCTGCAGCGCAAAATCAATCTCCTGTTTGGTATATTCCGTCCCGTAAATAAAGCCTTCCGGATTCGGCCCTTTTGCATCGCTCTGATCCCAAATTGCAACAATCCTGGTGCTGCCGTCCGTATTCCGAAACGCGCTGTTTTCATATGCAATCCCGGTATCTAAAAAACCGATCAAAATCCCGCTGCCGCTAAGTTCTAAGTTACGCTGCGTCTGTACCCTGGTAATCCCGCTGATATCCAAAGCATTTTGCTCTAATACGGTAAAACATCTGGGAATATTGATGTACTTAAACCCGCCCACCGAAAGCGGCGGCACTTTTTCCCTGTTTAAATAAAATACCGTATAACGGTTCGCAAGATTTTGCGTACAGACGCGCTCGAACCCCGGTATTTGGTAGAAAGATGCGCCCATGATATCATAATAGTCGTTGGAATAGACCGCTTCCTGGCAATCCATGGTTTGTTTTCCCGCCCATTTCTTCTTTACCGCCAATATATGAAGCAAAAGCTGATTTTATGCACGCATCGTAATTAAAGGGCCTCCGCTTCCTTCTATATATTCTTTGGTAATGGTCACTATGCCGATATTGTCGTCCTTTGGAATTTCATACATAATATCCAGCATAAGTTCTTCCAGGATAGCCCGAAGCGCCCTTGCGCCTACTTTTTTTTCTTTTGCTTTTCCCGCAATGGCGTGCAAAGCCGCCTCTTCAAACTCCAGCTTTACCTCGTCCATTGCAAGCAGCTTCTGATACTGGCGGACTATAGCGTTTTTCGGTTCCGCAAGCACACGCGCCAGCATATCCTCCGTAAGGGCTTCTAACGAAAACAAAATCGGCATCCGGCCCAAAAACTCCGGTATCATTCCGTATTTGCGCACGTCTTCCACTAAAACCTTCGTCAAAAGGTTTTCTTCTTTATCGTATTTGTCTTTCAAATCCGCCCGAAAGCCAATGGAAGCTTCTTTGTTCAGGCGCTCCTTAATAATCTCTTCCAAATCCGGAAATGCGCCGCCGCAGATAAACAGTATATTTCTTGTATTTACCGTAACCATAGGCACCATGGCGTTTTTACTGCTTGCCCCGACCGGAACCTCTACTTCCGCCCCTTCTAAGAGTTTTAACATACCCTGCTGCACGGATTCCCCGCTGACGTCCCTGTGATTGGTATTTCTCTTTTTGGCGATTTTATCAATTTCATCTATAAAAATAATTCCGTGTTCCGCCTTTTCCACATCATTATCCGCCGCTGCCAAAAGTTTGCTGACCACGCTTTCTATGTCGTCGCCGATATACCCCGCCTCGGTCAGGGATGTGGCGTCCGTAATGGCAAGAGGCACGTCTAAAAGCTTTGCTAATGTTTTCACCATGTATGTTTTCCCGGATCCGGTCGGGCCTATCATCAGCATGTTGGATTTTTCAATCTCCACTCCGTCCGTGTCATCCGAGGCAACCCGCTTGTAGTGGTTATACACCCCCACCGACATTACTTTTTTGGCATGCTCCTGTCCGACAATATATTCGTCCAGGCTGGCTTTGATTTTGTGCGGAGCGGGTATCTCACGGATATCAAACGCGCGTTCCGGCTGTTCTTCTTTTTTCTTCTTTTTGATCTTTTGCTGATACGGGGAATAACCCTGTAAATCCGCAAGGTTTATCATACTGATATTCGGCATCCGGTTCATTTCAGGCAAATTGTCCACCGGAAACCCAGTATGATTTACCGCGTCAAACGTCTTTTGCATACAATCGCTGCAAATGCTTAAATTCCCCGGGATCCGTATCATCTTCCCCGCAACGCGTTCCGGCCTGCGGCAGACGCAGCAAACCTGTTCGTATTCGTCTTTTTCCGGTTCCTGCTTGTTATCCTCCTGAAATTCCCCGTCCTGGTTTTCGGTTGGTTCTACTTCATAAAAATCCTGTTTTGACATACCATTCTCCTCATTATTTCTATGTAATATCATCCAAATCAGCCCTGCCGGCCGTCTTGCTCCGGACACCGGGCTACTCACCATTCCAAGTATAAAGCATCCGATTGCGGATCTCAACGCAATTTTACATTTTTCATATTTCTTTTATATTTGGCAGAAAATATTTATATCCACACTTTTTTCCACATTGTATCCACATTTTGTGGAAATATTTGTTCTTTTCCATCACAAAACCTGAATTTACGCCATCTTTTGCCTTGCGCAAAATGTGGATAACTAAAAAAGGTTTGTGTATATCCTGTGAAAAGATATCCCTTACTCCGTCAGCGTCTCTTTTAATATCTCTTTTATCCGCCCCGGGTTTGCCTTTCCTTTCATCGCCTTCATGGCCTGCCCGACCAGAAATCCCATCGCCTTCTCTTTTCCGTTTCGGTAATCTTCCACTGACTTGCGGTTCTCATTTAACACCTTTTCCACTACGCCGCGCAGCGCGCTTTCGTCATGGACGGTCTTTAACCCATGTTCTTCCACATACCGTTTTGGATCCGCATCCTCCGCAAACACATGCCCAAACACGTCCTTTGCCACCGTACTGTTAATAACGCCCGCATCCAAAAGTTCAATCAGCGCCGCTAAATTTTCCGGAGAAAAACGGATATCTCCGGCATCCATCCCGTTTTCTTTTAACAGGCGCATCGTTTCGCCCATCAGCCAGTTGGACGCCTTTTTGGGACTTTTGCTTATAGCGGCCGTTTTTTCAAATAAATCCGCCAGCTTTTTTTCCCCGGTTAAAATTTGGGCGTCATAAAGCGGCAGGCCGTATTCGCTCTGATAACGCGCCATCTTTTCCTCCCGAAATTCCGGCTGGCGCGCTTTGATTTCCTCGATCCAGGCGTCCGAAATCTGCAGCGGCGCCAGATCCGGATCCGGAAAGTAGCGGTAATCCCTGGCGTCTTCCTTAGAACGCATCGCGTAAGAATATTCTTTCAAATCGTCCCAGCGCCTTGTTTCCTGGACAACCGTCCCTCCGGATTCAATCAAATCGATCTGGCGGTTTTTTTCGTTTTCAATTGCCCTTGCAATCGCTTTAAAGGAATTGAGGTTTTTCATTTCCGTACGCGTGCCAAACCCGACGGCTCCCGCTTTTCGGACGGAAAGGTTGACATCGGCGCGCATGGAGCCTTCCTGCAGTTTACAGTCGGACGCTCCCAGATACTGTATCATAAGCCGAAGCTTATCTAAGTATGCGATCACTTCTTTTGCAGAACGCATATCCGGATCTGAAACGATTTCGATTAAAGGCACGCCCGAACGGTTAAAATCCACATAAGAGCAGTCCTCCCATTCGTCGTGAATCAGTTTGCCGGCATCTTCTTCCATATGGATTTCATGGATTCCAATATATTTTTTATCTCCTGATTCCGTTTCGATTCCTATTTTCCCGTTTCTGCAGACCGGCAGGTACAGCTGGGAAATCTGGTAGTTCTGCGGATTGTCCGGATAAAAGTAATTTTTCCGGTCAAATTTACAGTTTTTCGTGATATCGCAGCCCAGCGCAAGCCCGACTGCCACCGCATATTCCACCACCCGTCTGTTTAAAACCGGAAGCGCGCCCGGCATCCCGGTGCAGACCGGGCAGGTATGGGTATTTGGCGCGCCGCCGAACGCGGTGGAACAGCCGCAGAATATTTTGGTTTTGGTGGCCAGTTCTACGTGAACCTCCAGGCCGATTACGGTTTCATATTGCCTGTCCATATCATGCACCCCTTTCTGGCAAACCATCCCCGGCGGCAAGCGGGCTGCGGCGGTACGTCCCGGTACACTCCAGGGCATATGCGGCGCGGATGATTTTTTTCTCTGCAAAACAGTCTCCGATTAGCTGTACGCCGACCGGAAGCCCCGCTTTATCTGTCCCGCAGGGCGCCGATATTCCAGGCAGGCCGGCTAAATTGACGCTGACCGTATAAATGTCCCCCAAATACATCTTTATCGGATCGCCTGTTTGTTCCCCCAGCCGCGGCGCCGTGAACGGCGCTACAGGCCCTAAAATAATATCAAAACGGGCGAACGCTTTGTCAAATTCCCGCTTGATCAGGGCTTTGGTACGAAGCGCCTTTAAATAATACGCGTCGTAATAACCGGAACTTAACACAAAAGAACCTAACATAATCCGGCGTTTCACTTCCGCCCCAAAGCCTTCGGAACGGGTTTTTTTGTATAAATCGTGAAGCCCCCCGTACTGCCCCGTACGATAGCCGTACTTAATACCGTCAAATCGCGCAAGATTTGAACTTGCCTGCGCGCATGCAATGACATAATAAGCCAAAACGGCATATTCCACCAATCCAAGGTCAAATTCTTCCACAACCGCACCGCAGCCTTCGAGTTTTTTTGCCGCGGAAAAGACAGCCTCTTTTACTTCCGGTTTCAGGCCCGTTCCAAAATACCCCCTTGGAATGCCGACTTTCAAACCGGATGCGTCTTCTTTAAGCGCGGACGTAAAATCCAAATCCTGCCGCTTAACCGACGTTGCATCTTTGTTGTCATAAGACGCAATCGTTTCCAAAACCGCAGCGCAGTCGGCCACATTCCTTGCGACAGGCCCTATCTGGTCTAAAGAAGAGCCATAGGCAACCAGCCCGTAGCGCGATACCGTGCCGTAGGTAGGTTTTATGCCCACAACGCCGCAAAAAGAACTGGGCTGGCGGATCGATCCGCCGGTATCGGACCCCAGGGCATACGGGCATTCCTCCGCCGCAACCGCCGCGCACGACCCTCCGGAAGATCCGCCCGGAACATGCTTTGTATTCCAGGGATTTTTTGCCGGACCAAAATAGGACGTTTCCGTCGTGCTTCCCATAGCAAATTCATCCATATTCGTTTTACCAAACACAATCGCCCCTGCCCGGTTTAAGTTTTCCACAGCCGCCGCAGTATAACGCGGAACAAAATTGCTCAGCATTTTCGAGCCGCAGGTAGTCAGAACGCCCTTTGTGCACAGATTATCTTTGACTGCAACAGGCACGCCGGCAAGCGGGCCGGTAAGCGCGCCTTCGTCAATCTGCTTTTGCACCTTTCCGGCGCGCCTGCGCGCCCCTTCCTCATCTACCGTAATAAATGCGTTTACCGCAGGTTCTTTTCTGCGCACGGACTCCAAAACAGCCTCTGTAGCTTCCAGAACCGAAATTTCCCTCGCCCGGATCTTTTTCCCCAGTTCCAAAGCGGACATACCCGTAATACTCATACGCCCTCCCCTTCCTCCGGGTGCGGTACGGCAGACCGATCCAAAATAGTCTTCGGCGCCAGAAAACCTCCCTTTTTTTGCTCAGGGGCATTGGCAAGCGCATCGCAGCTGCCGTCGCCGTTTGTAACAACATCCTCACGGAACACATTATGGAGTTCAAAAACATGCGACACAGGTTCGGCGCCCGACGTATCAAGTTCATTCAGTCTATCTATATAATCCAGCATTTCAGCCATATCTTTTTTTGCGCGTTCCCTTTCTTCTCCCGACAGTTCCAGTTTTGCCAGAATACCCACATATTCAATTGTTTCGTCCGAAATTATATTTGCCATTGTCTTCTCCTTTAATCTAAAAAACGCCCCGGAATACATAGCTGCATTCCGGGGCGAACCGTCTGGCCATCCGTACCAAGCCCGCATTGGTAAGCGGCAGCGCCGCCGGATTTCTGCCGTCACCCAAAACCAGGCGTCTTTTTCATCGCTTTCACTCTTTATTCAGGTAAATTTATATCACATCCCCTGCAAAATTGCAAGAACAAATTACGCCTCCGCCCGCAACGCATTCCCCGTCATAAAAAACGGCTGCCTGGCCGGGCGTAATGGCGCGCTGCGGTTCGTCAAATACAAAGCGTACCAGCCCTTCTCCCTGCGGATACAAAGCAGCGGCCGCTCCCTTATGCCCATAACGTATTTTTACCGGAAAACGGCTGCCCGGTTCAATCCCGGGCACGCCCATATACTGTACGTTTTGGGCAATAAATTCTTTTGCAAACACATCATTTGGCCCGCCTATCACTACCTCATTGGTATCCGGACGGATTTGAGACACAAACACCGGGTAGCCCATGGCAAGATTTAATCCTTTGCGCTGTCCGATGGTATAATGCGTAATTCCTTTATGCCTGCCTAAAATTTCACCGTCCGCCGTAACAAAATTACCGCTTCCTGGCGCCTTTTCTCCGGCTATGCGTTCAATAAACGCCCCATGATCGTGATCCGGGATAAAACAGATTTCCTGGCTGTCCGGCTTAGCCGCTACCGTAAGGCCGATTTTTTCCGCAAGCGCGCGTATTTCATCCTTCGTATATTCCCCGACCGGCATCCGCGTACGGGAAAGCTGCTCCTGCGTCAGGCTGTAGAGGGCATAGGTCTGATCTTTTCTGGCTGTTTTGGAAGCCGCAACGGCAAACCTGCCGTTGTCCCGTTTTACTATTCTGGCATAATGCCCGGTTGCAATACAGTCCGCTCCAATTTCCATTGCCCGGCGAAGCAGCGATTCCCACTTTACATAGCGGTTGCAGGCGATGCAGGGATTCGGCGTCCTGCCCTTTATATATTCCTCCACAAAATAATCCACTACGCTGCGTTTGAAATCGTCTGCGAAATTCATTACATAGAACGGAATGTCCAGTTTGGCGCATACCCGCCTCGCATCTTCCACCGCGCCCAAAGAACAGCACTCCTGCCCAGACGCTTCCCGCTCTGCGTCTTCCTGCCAAAGGCGCATGGTAACGCCGGTCACTTCATACCCCTGTTCTTTTAAAAGATAGGCGGCCACCGAAGAATCCACTCCGCCGGACATACCTACCACAACTTTCTTTTTTGCCATAATTTATACTCCTGTATTTTTCTTTTTGCAGCCCCGCCATCTATGTTATACCATCCAGGCAGACAAATGCAAGCAGATTCTTCCCGGAATGCCGGTCGATAACTACACTCCCGCATTCTTCGCATACACCTCTACCGAAAACCGGTAGCACAAAAAGAAAAACAAAGCTATCACGCCCACGCTCGCCGCATATACCGGCATCAGGTTCGTATACATCATCTTTTCCAGCGCATGCACCGCAAAATAAGCCGACACCGCCATAACCGCAAACGGCAGCCCGTATGCAGCCTTTAACTCATGGGAAAGCGATTTTTTCAGCGTCCGATGCGCCACGCCCAGTTTTTTGAGCACCGCATAACGTTCCTGCTCCTCAAACGCGTCATTATAAAGCTTCATAAACAGCACGCTCCCGCTTGCCAGGACAAATACCAGAAACATAAAAATACATACCGTATACAGTACCTTAATCCACTCAATATCGCTGCTGTTTGGATCGACCGTCACCCTTGCAATCTCCCCATTTCCTTCCGCGTTTAACGTATCCAGTTCATCCACGGAAGCCGCAAAATTATAAATATCCTCAATCCGGTAATTGTACGTATACATCTGCTCCCCGAGCGGCAGAAGACGCGCGTACTCCGCGTCGCTTACCATATAAAAACTCATGATTTCCTGTAAATACCCCATATAAGGCACATTCACCTCCGCCACCTGGCGGTAGGTTTTCCCATTCAGCGTTTCGGTCCGGCCCGTCCTGGCAGTCAGAAGCGAAAGCAGGTACAAATGGGAAATCTCAACCATTTCATCATCCTGCAGCGCCTCCGTTTCAAATTCCAGCCCGGTCAGTCCCGCCAGCTCCTTTACCTTTGAATACGGCAGGACGGCATAATTGCGGCTCGTAAACGCCGTATCAAACAAAGAAGCGTCAATCGCCAGAAACGGAATCTGCGCGCCATACGAAATCCGGTTGTCTTTTTCAATCAAAGGGCGGATCACCCCGTCCAGATCCTGCCTTGCGCTCAAAAACTGGTACGTATACGTATTCCGGAAATGGACAATGGAACGGTACCTGTATTTCATCGCAACCCCGGTTGCAAGCGCCGTCACGGAGCACAGCATCAGCACGCAGGTCATGGCATACGTACGGTAATTCTTCTTCATGCGGAAAATCACGTTATTGACCCAGAGGTTTCTCTGTTTTTGATATAAAAACGCCTTCTTTTTTGCAAGGCTTTGAAACAGCATCGGCAAAAACCCTCCAAAGAGAAGGTACACGCCGATAATCACCAGAACAACCGCCGCAAACACATTGCCCATAACCTCCTGCCCGCCTTCCTTTACGGCAAGGAAGTAGCCTGCCGCAAGCGTGCCGATTCCCAAAACCGCCTTAAACCACAGAACAACCGGATTCTGCCTGACAAATTCGTTGACCCGCGATGCGGATACCAGTTCAAGCACGCTGCTCCTTACAATATTGACATATCCTTTTACGGCAAACAAAAGATACATCACCAGATAGACGCCCGCCGTAACCAAAACGGGCTTTACCGCAAAGCGAACGGAAATATCGACCGAAATCTCAGAAACGGCAAGCAGTATCATCTGGAACAGATATGTGGTAAGTATGCCGAAGCAAACGCCCAGCGCCAGCGCACAGCTGCCGATAAACGCCGTTTCAATCAAATACAGAGTACCGATTTTCTGGTTGTTTAACCCCATAAATACATAGATGCCGATCTCCTTTTTCTGCCTGGTCAAAAACACGTTCGTCGCATACCACAGAAAGAAAAACATAAAGCAGCCGAGCACAAAGCAAATCGTTTGCACCAGAATATCGATATATTCCCGGTTATGCTCTCCAAGCACTTCAAACAAATCCGACGAAAGAATATTCTGGAAATTTAAAAACACTAAAACCGTAAACGCCAGCGACACGATAATTGCAAGATAATTTTTAAAGCTGCTCTTAAAATTCGCCATTGCCAGTTTGGTCATGCTCACGAGAAATCACCTCCCATGGAAGCCTGCATGTCAACGATTTTATCGTAAAACGCCTTCCGGTTGTCCCCGCGGCTGATCCGGCACCGGATCTGCCCGTCGCTTAAGATATAGACGTCCTTCGCGTAAGATGCGCTGAACGCGTCGTGCGTCACCATTAAAATCGTCGCCTTGCCGCCGTCGTTTACCGCCTTAAGGCATTCGAGCAATTCCCTGCCCGAACGGGAATCAAGCGCCCCGGTCGGCTCATCGGCAAAAATAATTTCCGGCTCCGTAATCAGCGCCCGGCAGGCCGCGCCCCTTTGCTTCTGCCCGCCGGACAGCTGGTAGGGGTATTTTCTCAGATGCCCCTTTAATCCGAACGCACCGGCAAGCGCTTCGGATTTGCGGATGCACTCCGTCCCGCCCGCGCCGTTTAAGGATAAGGGCAGCGCAATATTGTCCTGCAGCGTCATCGTATCAAGCAAATTGTAATCCTGAAAAATAAAGCCGATTTTATCACGCCGGATTTTGGAAAGCTCCCGGTTTTTTACCTTGCCAAGGTCAATCCCGTCTAAGATTACCTGCCCCTGCGTGGGCTTGTCAATGGTAGACAGGATATTTAAAAGCGTCGTTTTGCCCGAGCCGCTCGGCCCCATTACCGCAATAAAATCGCCCTTGCAGATTTCCAGGTCAATGCCCTTTAATACCGTAGTGCAAAAACCGTTTGTCCCGTAATTTTTTACCAAGTTTTTGATTTCAACTACTTTTTTTCCATTCATATGCTTCATCCTCCTTACGCTGTTTATTATAGAGGATGCCTGTGGAAAAATCCTTACATTCACATTACAAAGCAGGAGCGAATCTTACATTTTTTGTAAGGTTATGCAGGCTGCCCTGTCCTCAGATCTGTGAATGCCCTTCCTTCCCCAGCCGCACCGCAAACCTCGTATACCGCATCGGCTCGCTTTCCACCGAAATCCTGTGACCCAGCCGTTTTATAATTTTAGCCGCCATATAAAGCCCCATCCCCGTGGATTTATACTTCCCGTTGTGGTGGCTGCTCCCGGTATACCCTTTTTCAAACACCCTGTGAATATCCTCCGGCAAAATCCCCTCGCCGTGATCCTCCACATACAAACACACCGCGTCCCCCTCGCTGACGCTCCATATCTTTAACACCGCATTCCCTGAAACATACTTTATGGCATTGCTGATAAGCTGGTCAAGCACATACACCAGCCAGCTCTTATCCGTATAAACCTTTACATCCTCCACGGCAAGCTCCAGTTCAAACCGGTTTTTAATCAGAAAAAACTGATTGTTTCTGACCGAAGCCTTCACGCACTCGGACAGGCTTACGGCCTTCACCTGGATGTCAAACAGCTTACTTTGCACCTTGCAGCCCAAAAGCGCCCCGTTTAACTGCGTATTCATGCGCTCTAACTGCTCCTGCATCTGTCCGCGCAGTCCGCCGTCCTTTATGTTCCGGTTCATCAAAAGGCATGCCGCCAAAGGGATTTTCATTTCATGGCACCATTTCGCAATATAATCCTGCAAATCACAGTTTAAATCAAACTGCTCCTTTAACTGCCCGGACAGCACCCGCACGTCGTGCTCTGCAATCTCATAATGTTCCATTCCCGCAAATTCCTGAAAAATAACGGATTCGTATGTTAAATACTCCTGTTTTTTCGCCTCATTTTTCCGGTAAACCAAATACCCCGCCCAGCCGTAAACCAGGGCGCATGCCGCCAAAAGCGCATCCAGATAAAGCAGGTACCCGACTTTTACGTCCGGCAGCAGGCAAATAAAATAAAGATTATACGAAAGGCACAAAAACCCGCCGAACAAAAGCCGCTTTCTTATTTTTTTCACCCAGTCATACAATATAATATCCCAACCCTTTCTTCGTGCGGATCACCTCGTCGCCGCCCGCCGCCTTTAGCTTGCTGCGGAGCCTGGAAATCAGCGTGGTGAGCGTCCCGTCCGAAACAAATTCATCCGTACTCCAAAGCTCCATCATCAGTTCCTCCCGCGTCACCACCTCCGGCTTTTGCTCAAGCAGCCGGGAAATAATTTTGTATTCTGATTTGGTCAAATCGAACTTCCTGCCGCGGCACACAAGCAAAGCCGTATCCTCTTCCAGATAAAAATCCTCTCCGAAATACTGCCGCCCTCTCACCTGGTACTGATACGTCCGCCTTAATACGGCCTCCATTTTTGCCTTTAACAATTCGAGCCGAAACGGCTTTTCCACATAGTCGTCCCCGCCCTGCGCGATTGCCATAATTTTATCCCGGTCGTCGTTTTTGCTGCTGATAAACAGAATCGGGATATCCGAAACCGCGCGGATTTTACCGCACCAGTAAAACCCGTCGTAAAACGGCAGGTTGATATCCATCAAAACCAGATGCGGCAGGCACGCCCGAAATTCAGCCGCGATATCGTCAAAACGGCTTGCCAAAACCGCCCGGTAGCCCCATTTTTCCAGAAACTGCCGGATCTCCCCGGCCAGAATTTCATCGTCCTCTACCAGTAAAACCGTCATATTAGAATCCAAATGAATCACCTTCTTTTCCGTCTTTTGTTCTATCATAACGAAATCAGAAAAAATGTCAATTTTTCTGTTTACAAACCCCTGACGGCGTGTTATATTATTTCCATGCCAATTTGCCGCATCTTCCTTCCGTTTCGGAATGGAGGAATTATATGTCACACAGGCAAACATCTTATCGGACGGCATTCGCCGTCATCTGCATGGTTTCCATGCTGTTTCTTTCCGTTTTACAACCGGACGCCGTACACGCATCCTTAGCCGGGTACGAATTTGTCGTACTGAACACGTTTTCCAAAACGTTAAATATCGGGGATGAATTTTATCTGTCCGCCGTCACGTCTACCGGCAAAAAACCTGCTTTTTCATCCAGTGACAAAAGCGTCGCTTCGGTCAATACCTACGGCAAAGTCACCGCAAAAAAAGCAGGAACCGCAATCATTACAGCCAAAATCAAAAACGGGGAAGCAAGCTGCAAAATCAAGGTAAATAAAACCGCGATCCGGCTGAGCGCCAAACAGATTTCCTTAGAAATCGGCTACAGCGCCAAATTAAAGGCTTCCGTTTCTACCGGGCATCCGGTCAAATTCAAATCCGCAAAATCAAGCGTTGCATCCGTAAGCGAAACAGGCGTAATTTCCGCCAAAAAGGCAGGAACGACGACGATTACGGCAACTGCCGACAAGACCTCGGCAAGCTGTAAGGTAACGGTCAAAACGCCAAAACTAAAGATAAACCGCACTTCTGTTTCGCTTTACCGCAAAGGAACGGTAAAGCTTTCCGTCACATCCACCTCCAAGCATACACCCAAATGGAAATCAAATAAAAAAAGCGTCGCCACCGTCGATGAAACCGGTATGGTGACGGCAGTCAAAAACGGCACGGCGGTAATTACCGCCACCGTAGACGGCGCCAGCAAGACATGTGAAGTAACCGTGAAAAAACCGGAGGTTTCATTTGAAACAGAGAGCGTTACGCTTTCCGTCGGGCAAAAATACGAGACAAAAGCGAAGGTTTCTTCCAAGAACAGGCCGGAGTATTCAAGTTCCAACACCAGTGTCGCGTCCGTAGACGAACATGGCGTGATTACTGCGGCCAGCGAGGGAAAGGCGTATATTTATGCCAAAGAAGACGGCGTAAAAGCACGCCTGACAGTTATTGTAAAAACAAACTAACTTTTTAGATTTACGGTAAGGAAGCGCGGCAGATTGGCCAATACAAGAACATAGTACGACAGACGCATGAAAAGTAAAAGCAGACAAAATTTTGTAACAGTGAAACCGGAAGGACAAACTGTTCGTTACGGTGAACACCATGGGTGTGAACAGTAACAACTGTTACAAAACTTTAGGAACTTGGGCCATGAGGGTCTTGACATCCCAAGAAAAAACGTATACTATATATCTTGTTTGCGGAAATGACGGAATTGGCAGACGTGCAGGATTTAGGTTCCTGTGCCTTAAGGCGTGAGGGTTCGAGTCCCTTTTTCCGCATTAGGCTGTTTTTTATGATAGCCGTTTTCATATATTCTGTTCAGATAATCTGTAATTTCCTCCAGCGACTCCGCAGTAAACGGAAATGTCTTCCTGCATTTATCTTCCTGCAAAGTCGCCTCAAAATTATACGGCTGCGGCCACGTGTAAACAGCAAACAACTCCGCTTCCCCTTCGGTTGTTTTTTCTATCAGATAACGCATGCCGCAATAACTACCCGTGAATTTTTCTTTCTTATAAAAATGAAATGCCAGTAAATCACTTCGTTCGATCATAATACTTTCATCCCTTCCAAAAAAAGACGGCTATCTTCCGACGCCTTCCGCCTTCATGCGCATCCTCTGTATGGCATTGTCAACCGCTTTGGGAGATTTCCCCATTTTTTTTGCAATCTGGCGGTACGGAAGGCCTTCTATCATATAATCAAATACCTGTTTTTCCATTTTGCTTAAGCTTTTTTCAAGCGCCGCAAAACGCTGTTCTATTTCTTCCCTACCTATCAAAAGGCTTTCCGGATTTTCATTTGCGCTGCCGGAAAGTACGTCCGCTAACGCAACGCCCCGGTCGTCCGAAGCGTCAAACGAAATGTAGGTGTTCAGCGGCGTGTGTTTTTTGCGCCGGGACGCTTCGACTGCCGTATACATCTGCCGTTCAATGCACAGCCTCGCGAAATGGGAGAACGAAGCGTCCCTTCCCGGTTTGTATTCCTGGATTGCTTTAAACAGTCCAATCATACCCTCCTGGATCAAATCGTCCGTATCCCCGCCAATCAAATACAGTGCGTTTGCCCGTTTGCGCACAAACGGCTTGTACTTTCCCAATATATACTCCATAATCCCGGCTTCATTATCCTTTAGCCTTTCAATCAGTTCTTCGTCCGAACAGCATGTATAATCTGCCATTTATTTTTTTGCACCCCTCTGGCGTAAAATTTCAAATGCCAATACTCCGGCGGCTACCGAAGCGTTTAATGAATCAATATCCCCTTTGGTCGGTATGGAAGCGGTAAAGTCGCAGTGTTCTGCAACCAGCCTGGAAACGCCGTCCCCCTCGCCGCCTATCACAAGCCCGACCGGCCCGGTCAGATCCTGATCATACATAGATTTTCCGCCCATATCGCCGCAGACAAACCACATTCCTTCTTTTTTCAGTTCCTTCATGGTATTCGTCAGGTTCGTCACCTTTGCCACCGGCGTATAATGAATCGCCCCCGCGCTTGCTTTCGCGGCAACGGCGGTCAGCCCTACCGCCCGGCGTTTGGGAATAATAACGCCGTGCGCCCCGGCCAGATTCGCCGTACGGATAATCGCGCCTAAATTGTGCGGATCCTCAATATTGTCAAGCAATAGAAAAAACGGCGGTTCGCCTTTTTCTTTTGCCCGGTTTAACAAATCCTCCACCGTTGCATATTCGTACGCCGCGCAGGATGCGATAACGCCCTGGTGCTTCCCGGTTTCCGAAAGCTGCCCTAAGCGTTCTTTTGATACGAAACTGACAACCGTATCCCTTTTTTTGGCTTCGCGTAAAATCGTCTGCATAGGGCCGTCCTTTAAGCCCTCTAAAATATAGAGCCTGTCAACGGTTTTTCCGGAACGGAATGCTTCTAACACCGCGTTTTTACCTTCTATTTTTAATGTCTCGTTTTCCATATTATATCCTTTCGTTTATCAAAACCAAACCTTCTTTGACCAGCGCCAATATCCGCTCAAACTGATCGGTCAGGTAGAGGTAGCCCAAAAGCGCTTCCAACCCGGTTGCTTTCCGGTAATCGGACATGCTGGCATTTTTGGCAATCGTGGCCGAATGGGCGTTGCGCCCGCGCCGGTAGACGTCCGCTTCCTCATCCGTCAGCTGTGGAAGAACGCTTTCGATTAGCTTTGCCTGCGTTTGCGCTTTGACAATACGGCTTGTCCTGCAATGCAATTCGTTTGCCCTGGTGTTTCCGCGCCCGACCACAACGGAGCGGATCACCAGGTCAAAAATCCCATCCCCAATGTAGGCAAGCGCAAGCGGGGAATATGTGCGGATATCCGTATCCTTTACGTCAAACTGCCGTCGGATAAAAGCGTTTATACCCGTTTCCATTGTACGCCTTCCCTGGTATCCTTTAACTGGATTCCTTTTTCTAACAGAATATCGCGGATTTCGTCTGCACGGGCAAAATTTTTCTCTTTTCTGGCCTCCTGGCGTTTTGCAATCAGCGCTTCAATTTCTTCGTCTAATATTTCCTCGTCCTGTTCCAAAAGGATACCGAGGATGCCGCAGAGCGTATTGAGCTGCGCATACAGCGCTTCCAGATAAGATGCGGTATGCTCCGCCGAAGCGCTGGTATTGATAAATTTCACCAGTTCAAATATTGCGGAAACCGCGTCTGCCGTATTGAAATCGTCGTCCATTGCGGCTTCAAATTTCTGCGTAAATACAGCCGCTTCCGCCAACAGCGCCTGCTCCGCCTCCGTCCGTTCCCCTTGCTGCGCCGCCTTTTTCAGATGCGCCAGATGTTCCGCCGCCGTTACTATCCGCTCTAAACCGTTTTTCGCCGCCTCCATCAAATCCGCGCTGAAATTCAGCGGGCTTCTGTAATGCGCGCTTAACATGAAAAAGCGCAGCGCCTGCAGGTCGTATTTCTCACTGATCTCGCGCACCGTGAAAAAATTTCCGACCGATTTGGACATTTTCTTATTGTCCACGTTCAAAAACGCATTGTGCATCCAGTATTTAGAAAACGGCACGCCGTTTGCCGCTTCGCTCTGGGCAATTTCATTTTCGTGATGCGGGAAGATCAGATCTTCCCCGCCCGCATGGATATCGATTTCATCCCCCAGGTATTTTTTGGACATAACGGAGCATTCGATATGCCATCCGGGACGTCCTTTGCCCCAGGGGGATTCCCAGTACGGCTCGCCTTCTTTTTTTGGCTTCCAGAGCACAAAATCCAGCGCGTCCTCTTTTAACTCCCCGGTCACTTTAATGTCCCGGTGGCCTGCCTGCAGATCGTCTATGTTCTTATGGGAAAGCTTGCCGTAACCGGCAAATTTGCGCGTCCTGTAATACACCGTGCCGTCCGCCGCCGCGTATGCGTATCCGTTTTCGATCAGCTTTTCAATCATCTCGATCATGCCGTCGATTTCCTGCGTCGCAAGCGGATGCGTCGTCGCCGGGCAAACGTTCATGCCCTCCATATCCTTTTTGCACTCGCCGATAAAGCGTTTGGCCACTTCATCGGCCGTCGTGCCTTCTTCCATTGCCTTCCGGATGATTTTGTCGTCCACATCCGTAAAATTGGATACAAAGTTTACGTCGTAGCCCTTGTATTCCAGATAATGCCGCACCGTATCAAAAACAATCATCGGCCTGGCGTTTCCGATGTGGATATAATTGTACACGGTTGGCCCGCAGACGTACATCTTTACCTTCCCTTCCTCCAATGGGACAAATTCTTCTTTTTGCTTTGTCAGCGTATTGTATAGTTTCATTTGCCTGTGTTCTCCTTTTCCAGTTTTTTTATCTTCGATTCCAAATCTATGATTTTATTATACAGCGCCGTATTTTCATGCTGCAGGGCGGCAATGTCTTCCTTTACCGGATCGGGCAGATGGATTTGATCCATGTCGCTGCGCGGCACTTTCCGGTTGCCGCGCTTTACAATCCTGCCCGGCACGCCTACAACGGTACAGTTCGGCGGCACTTCCTCAAGCACTACGCTTCCCGCCCCGATTTTGGAATTTTCCCCGATTGTAAACGAACCCAGTATTTTTGCGCCCGCGCTTACCATAACGTTATCGCAGAGCGTCGGATGGCGCTTGCCGGTTTCCTTGCCGGTACCGCCAAGCGTCACGCCCTGGTAAAGCGTCACATTGTCCCCGATAATCGTAGTCTCCCCAATAATAACGCCGCTGCCGTGGTCAATAAAAAAGCCTTTGCCAATAATGGCTCCCGGATGGATTTCAATCCCCGTCTTCCTCGCAGCGCGCTGGGATATGTACCGCGCAAGGAGGAAATGCCCCCTTTCATAGAGCCTGTGCGCCCTGCGGTAGCTTAACATAACGCGGAACGTAGGGTATAAAAATACCTCCATCGGCGATTTGATCGCCGGATCGCGCTCCTGTATGACCTGAATTTCTTCTTTGATAAACCCGAAAAGTCCCATATTTACATCCTTTTTTTGAATATGCGCCCAACCGGCCGCTTTGGCGCGCCAAAAAGACAAAAAAACCCCGTCTCGGATTAAGAGACGAAGTTATCCGTGGTTTTTCGGCTCCCGGTTCGCTGCTTTTGGCTGTTCTTTTATAGTTTATGCAGAGATCTAGGTTTTGTCAATAGTTTTCACCGCAGTCCTTCCCGGGGCAGCTTAAGCAGTTTTTACATGCATGCCCGGACACCGCGGCGCTGTTCTCATAAAACCGTCCCAAAAGACAAACCGCCTGTGCCGAAATCCCCTCCTGAGCGCCGGTAAACCCAAGCCCTTCTTCCGTAGTCGCTTTCACATTCACCTGATCGTCCAAAAGGTGTAATTCCCGCGCGATATTCTGTTCCATTTTCTCAATAAACGGGCGCAGTTTTGGTTTCTGCGCAATTATAGTAGCGTCAATATTTTCGACGTAATACCCGTTCTTTTCTATCAGCCCTCCCACATGCGAAAGCAGCTTTAAGCTGGAAATCCCTTTATATTTTTCATCCGTATCCGGAAAATGCTTTCCGATATCCCCCAATGCCGCAGCCCCAAGCAGCGCGTCCATAATGGCGTGCACAAGCACGTCCGCGTCCGAATGCCCTAAAAGCCCAAGCGTATGGCTGATTTCTACCCCGCCCAGGAAAAGTTTTCTTCCTTCCGCCAATTTGTGCACATCATAACCGATTCCGATACGCATAAAATTCTCCTTCCTGTAAATCCCGTTCGTTCTCTGTTATCACTGTGTTATTATAACACCAAAGATCCTGGACAACAACTGAAAAAACATGCTCCATCTTGATTATTCCTTCAAAAGGCATTAAAATAAAAAACAGTGTATTTATATTTTTTACAAAAAGGAAGGAGAACATACCATGTACGAAATGAAACCGGATTATTTTACAGGAATTGAAGCCATTGACCAAGAACACACCCGCCTTTTTGAACTGGCGCAGGATACGCACGATCTGTTAAACGACGATCTGTTACAGGATAAAACAGAACAGCTTACCTGTCTGATATCAGAACTAATTGATTACACAAAAAGCCATTTCTCTCATGAAGAAGCTTTCCTTGAAAACATACGCTACGATCAAATCCAGCAGCATAAACAGCAGCACCGCGATTTTGAAAGCAAGCTTATGGAATTTGATTTAGACGCAGCCGAAGACGATTATGAAGCCCAGAATGAAACCGCCGCAAACCTGCTTTCTTTTTTGGTCAGCTGGCTGATCAACCACATTTTAAAAGTAGATATGCTCTATGTAGGATACGCCTCCTCTTCTGCATCCCCCGCTTAGCGTGATATTTGCGCCATCAGATTGAACATTAGTAGTTCAATCTGCATTCATTCGGTCAACGTAGCCCGCTACGCCT
>OFGG01000352.1_pt1 | contig 40983 bp, 38 predicted proteins | sample 1521701 | NCBI WGS metagenome assembly OFGG01 (sample SAMEA3504081, study PRJEB24116) | mouse gut metagenome | biome: mouse gut; feature: mouse-associated habitat; material: faeces | place: Denmark | collected 2011
CTACCATCCACTGCCCTTATGAAAAGAAAGAATGTAAGCTGAAACATGAATATCTCCAGGAGCATGGAATACTCCGGTATGACTGCGAGGTCCATATGACGGAGGAAGAATACTGTTATGAGGGGAGTGTGGAGCATATCCTGAAACTGCATGACGATGAGATACGAAGGCAGGAGATCAATTTCGGACTGCAGAAGAAAGGACGTGTCTGCCGGGAGCATATGCGGTTCAACCGGGATACGATGGAATGGGAGATGAACTATGACCCTTATGACTGCGGGCGGAACAGATGTGCAGGGATGTGCCCGGTCCTGGGACATGAGCTGGATAAGAAAAGGGGGAATGTATTTTATGATGTAAAGATATCCTATCTCAGAAATGACCTGAACGGCACACTGTTTGAAGGGCAGGTGGACACCCAGATTATCAAAGGGAAAAAGCTCTTTGAGCATCCGGTGAGCATGGATATCTGTAAGATATGCGCCAGACTCTGCCAGGACAGGATAAAGGAGAAAGTGCGAAACCATTATTTTACGGAACTCTTTTTCTCCGAATACCACGGCAGGTATTTTTCCTTTGAGATTCAGAATGTTCGTGCAGAACGCAGAGAAAGCCGGGATCTGATGCAGGACCTGGAGGATATCCGGAACGGAATCCAGATTGTGCATGCTTCTGATATGGGAAAACGGGATTCAGAGAATAAAAGGGAGAGACGGCGGCAGTCACGGGAGTCCGCAGTCAGGCGCCTGGAAAAGAAAGTGTTGGAGAACGGATATGAGAGCCTGGAGGAATACAGCACAGACCGGCGCCATGCAGACAAATGGCTGGGGCCGGAGAGGATAGCGGAACTGAAAAAGATGCGCCAGCTAAAAGAAAAGGAGAGAAAAGAACGGCCGGTACAATTAAGCCTGTTTGATATATAGGACAGTTGGATAATTAACTTTCAGTTTATAAAACCAATTCGTAAACTGTTCCGAAGGTGTGGACAGATAAACATTCACTACCATTGCATTTAAAGACATTGGGAATATGAGAGAGAATTAGGAAATATTTATAACCCATAATACTAAAATTCCTAAAAACATGAAAAAGTCCACCTGTTTGTTTTGTATATAGCAGGAGGGCTTTTTTGTTTTGTATAAAAACGATTGTCTTAATGACATTGGGGTTCTCTGTCTCTTTTTCTATCTTTAGAATATCGTATCAGACTGGAAAAGACAACGATGCTACCAGATAGGAAATTTCAGGTTTCGGCGGGAGCCGGATCGTGGAAAATTCGCAAGTGTATAGACACTTGGAACGCTTGCTACTTTAGAGCCATGGCGGAAACATCCCTTTTCTATTGGGCAGTATATGCAGGAAGAAATTTCAATCTTGACAAGCGACCGTTGGTCGCTATATAATTAAAATGTAATAAACGACCATTGGTCGCTACTGGGAGGTTTTGTCAGATGCCAAAAGGAATTACACTTACACCCGAACAACAGGCAGCACGTCGAAGCGAAATAGTTGATATTGCGTTGCGCCTTATTGCTGAAAATGGGTTTCAAAAAACATCTATGCGGGAAATTGCAGACTTAGCGAAAATGGGAAAGTCCAGTCTATACGATTTTTTCAAAACAAAAGACGAGATTGCTGTATATGCAATGGAGAAAAAATTTGAAGAAATCATAGAGCAGGTTCACAGAATTATTGACAATGAACCTTTACCGGAGGCTCTATAAGCGATAGAAAAGATGGTTGGTTGGAACCTGTAATCTTGTTTTTTTCCAGTATCTTCCATTCGATTACTTATACCATTTCGGTTGTGAAATTCCATGGACAATGGTATAATTTCCTATATTTTTGTTTATCAGAGAGGATTCAGTTGTTGCCTGTCAAATCAGGTACAGGCAGGCTGTTTGGGAGGTATCATGAAAGGATTTAACCGGAAAAATCAGTTATTGTCCCTTTGTGGTCTGAATTGTGGACTTTGCCCCATGTTTTTGAACAAAAACTGCCCTGGCTGCGGTGGAGGGGAAGGAAATCAGTCGTGCAGGATCGCAAGGTGCAGCATGGAACATGGAGGAGTAGAATACTGTTGTCAATGCAGGGAGTACCCGTGTGAAAAATATGAACATATTGACGATTTTGATTCCTTTATTACACATCGCAACCGAAGAGGTGATCTGGAAAAGGTCCGGCAGTTTGGGGCCGAAGTCTATATTACAGAGCAGATGGAAAAAATAAAAATACTGGATATCTTATTGTCCGGCTATAATGACGGCCGTAAAAAGACCCTTTTTTGCGTTGCGGTAAACCTTTTGAATCTGCAGGAGCTTAAGGAGGCACTCAGGGAAATTGAGAGCAGACCGGATGTGGAGACTCTCACGCTCAAAGAGAAAAGCGCTTTTGCAGCAGGGGTGCTTTCGGAGATTGCATCCCGTAGAAAGGTTGACCTGAAGCTGCACAGGAAAAAGTAATGATCTGGATACAACGCTATTTGTATCAGAAACAGATAACAGTAAAAGAGGAACAGAAAAAGCAAAGCGGAAAGGAATCATTCTATGAAATACACATGTACGGTGATAGCGGTGGCCGACATTAAGACTGCGAGGAAATTTTATGAGGATCTGTTTGGACTGGAAGTATTTCAGGACTACGGAAGGAATATCGCTTTTACCTGCGGTCTGGCATTGCAGCAGGATTTTGACTGGCTTGTGAACCTGCCCAAAGAAAAGGTATTAAAAAAATCCAACAATGCGGAAATCGTCTTTGAGGAACAGGACTTTGACGGATTTCTGCGCAGGCTGGAAGAATACCCGGATATGGAATACCTGGGAGAAGTGATCGAACATAGCTGGGGCCAGCGGGTGATTCGTTTTTATGATCCGGACGGGCATATCATAGAGGTTGGTGAGGATATGAAAATGGTGATAAAGCGTTTTCTTGCTTCGGGTATGACGATGGAGAAGATCTCTGTAAAAATGGACGCTTCCGTGGAGAACTTGACGAAACTTCTGGATAGTGAATGCATGGTGGACGAATAAGCAAATTGAAATGGATGGAGGAATTAACAATGAACAGATATGAAGAAGGAATGAAATTAATTGAAGAAAGTTGTGGCAACAAGAAAGATAACACCATTGCGCTCGCAACGATTACTACGGAACCGGGCGCTGATGGATTTCCTCGCCCTAGTGTCCGTGATGTGAGTGCTTATTATGAAGATGGCGTGTTTTATGTCACAACATCGGCAAAATCAAATAAAATGCAGCAGATCGCCCATAACAAAGAGGTTGCGTTTTCCGTTTGCTTTGAGGGAATATACGGTCATGGAATTGGAGAAAACCTTGGATGGGTTTTGGAACCCCAAAACGCTGCCCTAAGAACGAAACTCCGTGAAGTATTTGCGGACTGGTATGACGATGCAAATAATGAGCAGGATGAAAACTGCGTTATTTTGGCAATCCGTATTACAAGTGCAACGATATTTAGAGACCATGGTGCTGTGCGTTATAAGTTGGATCTTGTAAATAAGGTGGAGGTTGAATAGTAGAATTGTAGAATGGTGGACTAACAAGCAAATCGAGAGTTGAGGAAGGGAAAGAATGAAACGAGAATTAGGAATCGCAAGGTGTGGGCTTGCCTGTTGCCTGTGTTCAGAAAATAAAAAATGCAATGGCTGCTATTCGGATACCTGTCCTGACTACATCCAATGTGAAAACAGAAAATGCGCCATGGAGAAGGAACTTCCAGGCTGTTATGCCTGTGAAATGGATTGTAAAAGAGGGTTGCTGAATAAAATCAAGCCATATGGTTTTACATTGTTTATAAGAAGATACGGGATAGAGAAACTGCTTGACTGTCTTGAGGAAAATGAAAAAAGAGGAATCTTATACCATCGTAAAGGAATCATTGGCGATTATGATGATTTTGAGGATGTGGAAAAGCTGATAGAATTTATTAAGACGGGGAAACGCTAAATTCGAATTTAAGGGGACGCATAACCATGAGAAATTTGATTGCGTATTGTGGGCTGGATTGTGAAAAATGCGACGCATACCTTGCAACAATCAATGATGATCAAGCGTTGCGTGAAAAAACTGCGAAGCTATGGGCTGAGTTAAATAATGCGCCCATTCTGCCTGAGCACATCAACTGTCAAGGGTGTCGAGTTGAAGGGATTAAAACTGTACACTGCGATAGTCTTTGCAGTATTCGCCAATGTGCATTGAAACAGGGTGTGGCAACTTGTGGCGACTGCCCAGACCTGGAAAAATGTCAAACGGTTGGAATGATTATCTCAAATAACCCCGACGCTTTAAAAAATCTGAAGGGATAGATTACATACCAGTTTGACAACATACTGATTTTGGTGATGAAAACACTATCATTCTATGTGTGGAATTAACAGGTGGCCTGTTGTTTTCACATAGGACAAGGTATGAGTTTTAGCCGTTCAAATTCTGTTGGGTTAAGAATCATCACTATTTTTGCACTTTAGGAGATGCCATGAAAGGATTTAACCGGCCAAACCAATTATTTTCCCTCTGCGGTTTGAATTGCGGGCTTTGCCCCATGTTTTTGAATAAAAACTGTCCTGGTTGCGGCGGCGGTGAAGGGAATCAGTCCTGTAAAATTGCAAGATGCAGTTTGGAGCATGACGGAGTTGAATACTGTTTTCAATGCAGTGAATACCCCTGTGAGAAATACGATCATATTGATGATTTCGATTCCTTTATTACACATCGAAATCGAAGATCCGATATGGAAAAGGCCAAACGCCTTGGAATAGACGCTTATAATGCAGAGCAGGCGGTGAAAGCCAACATTTTGGAGGTTTTATTATCCAATTATAATGATGGCCGCAAAAAGACACTCTTTTGCGTAGCCGTCAACCTGCTGGAGTTGCAAGAACTGCAAACGGTACTTAAAGAAATCGACCGTCAACCTGATATGGAAACACTGACGCTCAAAGAAAAAAGCGCTTTTGTTGCTGGATTACTGCAGGATGCAGCGGCAACGAAAAATATTGACTTAAAGCTACACAAGAAAAAGAGATAATGTATTTGAAAAAGCGCCATATCATTATCAGTTAGCCAAAATAAATCTATATTACTTAAAGCGAATTTCTGTTTGAAGTATCAAAAACTATGGATATAATGATAGATAGGTGGTGATAAAATGTTTAGAATAGGTGAATTTTCAAAGCTGGCACAGGTATCTATTCGTATGCTTCGCTACTATGACGAGGTAGGACTTCTGACACCGGCAGAGGTTGACAAGTGGACGGGACACCGACTGTATTCAGTAAAGCAAATACCGCGTCTAAATAAGATTCTGTATCTGCGGGACAGTGGACTGAATGTTTCGGAAATTGCGCTTGCCCTGACGATGGACGAGCAATCCCTTCTTGCACAGCTCGACAAAAAGCGCATAGAGATAGAAAATGCAATACAGGCCGAACGAGAAAAACTGCGGAAGATTGAACTTACAAAAAGTGAAATACAGGGTGGTAAAGGAGAACTGCACTATAATATATCCGTTAAGTCAATCCCGGCGTATCAGGTGCTATCCTTGCGGAAAATTGTACCGAATTACTATTCCGAGGGCGACTTATGGAAAGAACTTTCTACTTTTACAGAAGTGCAAAAAATCGAAATAATGGGCAATACACTTTCCATTTATCACGATACAGAATTTCGAGAGACAGATGTTGATATTGAGCTATGCGCTCCGGTAAAGAAAATGAGAAAGGCAAAAGAGCCATTTTGTTTCCACATGACAGAACCAGTCCCGTATATGGCTTGCACAATGGTCTATGGCGATTTTGCAAATATAAAAGGCGCCTACCTTGCCTTTGCCGAATGGTTGCAGACAAACAGCGAATACAAAATGTCTAACCCGATGCGTCAGATCGTGCATAGGGGCCCGTGGAATGAGAATAACCCTGAAAAATATTTGATTGAGCTTCAAATACCGCTGGAACACGCATGATTGTACAGGCTTTGAAATGTCCTGCTAAAAATGCAGGGCATTTTTAATTTTCCCTATTGCACCTCACATGATGTGAGGTCTTATACTGGTTTTACCAACAAAAGCAAGGAGGAAAAATATGACCTATCAATTAAAAGCCATTGGCAAAGTAAAAAATGATGAAAACGGCACATTTATTCAGCTAGAGCCGGAGTACATTCCCGGACTGCAGGCCTTAGAGGGCTTCAGCCACATCAATGTCCTTTGGTGGTTCAGCGATTGCGACAACAACGCAGACCGGGATGAATTACAGACAGAACAGCCCTATAAAGGCGCACCCGAAGTCATGGGTGTATTTGCGACACGATCTCCTGCGCGTCCGAACCCTATTGCATTAACAGCGTCCGAAATTATTAACATTGATTTCACCAACGGCATGATTCGTGTTACATTCATTGACGCAAATGACAATACGCCCGTACTTGACATCAAGCCGTACACTCCGAGTTTTGACAGAGTTGAAACGCCCGGTGTTCCCGCATGGTGCAGCGAATGGCCGAAAAGCACAGAAGCGTCCGGCTATTTTGATTGGGGACAGGTGTTCAAATTTTAAGAGGGGGTGGCTTATGAAATTACAGGATTATGCGCAGAATAAGCCTGTTCTTGAAACGGAACAACTTATCCTGCGCCCTCTGCGAAAAGAAGATGTTTCAGATTTGAAAGAATGGTTGGGTGACAGTTCCATTTATTAGTATTGTGGAAAACGCCCGGGGAAAAGTGACTTAAACCCGGAATTGCTTTTTCAAAAGCCGGAGAAACCCACAAAAAGTTTTCATTGGGGTATTGTTCACAAACAAGATTATAAAGTCATCGGGGATATGTGGGTGTATCTCATTGAAAATGACCGCATGGCAAAAGTAGCATTTCGCCTTTCTACTGCCTATCAAGGCAACCGACTTATGACAGAAGCGCTGGCGAGAGTAGCTATCTTCTGTTTTGAAGAAACAGAATTTCAATCGCAGCCAATCTAAATACTACTGTTGAAATGGGAATGTCCCATGCGGAAGGTACTGCACAAAACCTTTTCACTTATTTTGCAGGCGGCCTTGTCCAAAATATTCCGGACCGGCTGCAAGATGGTTTTGTTAAGAGAGAACTCTCGGCAGGAGAATACATCGTTTGCAGAGTCGAAGCAGAAAATTTTGAGAATTTGGTGACGGTAGCTTTGGATCAGGCCAGCAAGTACCTTTTTGGTACATGGTTGCAGCACCACAGTCTGGCCACAGAGCCCTTCTCTGCAGAGAAGTATTACAGAGATGCGGAGGATATGGCCTACATGGAAATTTGGGTTAAGCCCCTGTCGCTGAAAAATAAAAGCTAAGGAGGAAAATAGGGATGGATTGGAATTCGCTCTATTCAAAAGGAAAGAAGTTACTTTTGTAAGACAGTCAATAACCATGTAAGCAATCTGCGGAAGAAACTGAAAATCACGCCGGATTCCCCGGACTACATCAAAAGCGTTGTTGGCGTTGGTTGAACAAATAATGAGTTCTGATTTTCTTGACACATAAATACTACAGGTGTAAGATATATGAAATAAAAGGTATTGTATCTACAGACGCAATGGAACATCCAACCGTACAGGTGGAATATTTTCAGGAGGATGGAGGCAGATATGGAAAGGAAAAGGAGGCAGCCTTACAAAAGGAATAAAAAGCGTATCCACATCGCTGCGGCTGTCCTGTCTGTAACCGCAGCATTTGCAGCAGTCTGCGGGATTGTTTATTTCATGAGGGGCAGCGGCCGGGAGACGCCGGAAGAGCTTCTTGTCAGATATATGGAACAGATTGGGCAGCATAATTATGAGGAAATGTACCGGATGACGGATCCGGCCCATTCCGCATATACGGACAAGGAAGCTTTTATAAAACGGAATTCTGCCATTTATGAGGGAATAGAGATTGAAAATGTCCGGGTCGAGGTTCTGGAAAATGACAGAAATAATAGCAGGGAACAGGATAGCGTAGCTTACCAGATGTCCTTTGACACCCTTGCCGGCAATCTCCGGTTTGAAAACGAAATGCAATTTATAGATACGGAGGATGGATATAAAATCATTTGGCATGACGGCCTGATCTTCCCGGAACTGGCTTCCGAAGACAAGGTGCGTATCGAATCAAGCCCGGCAGAGCGGGGGAAAATATTGGATCGGAATGAACGGATGCTTGCCGGGCCTGGAACCGCCTCATCAGTGGGACTCGTACCTGGAAGGCTGGAGGATCGGGAAAATGCCTTACATCAGTTATCCAGGCTGTTGGACATGGATCCGGAAACAATCCGGAACTGTCTGGACGCAGCCTGGGTGACGGAGGATTCCTTCGTTCCGCTCAAAACGGTTCCGAAGGTCAGTGAGCTTGATCTGATGGCGCTGGATCCGAAGGAAGATGTGCTTGCGGAGAAAGCACGGCAAGATGTACTGCTTGCCATCCCGGGTGTCATGATCAGCGACGTGGAGGTGCGGACATATCCATTCGGTGCTGCAGCCGGGCATCTGACCGGCTATGTAAGAAATGTGACCGCCGAGGATCTGGAGGAGCATGCGGGGGAGGGTTACAACGAAAACAGCGTGATCGGCAAAAGCGGCCTGGAAGCACTGTTTGAAAAGGAATTGAAGGGGCAGGACGGATGCAGCATTTATATAGAAAGGGAGGATGGCAGCAAAAAATCTGTACTGGCCAATCTCCCGGTGAAAAACGGGCAGGACGTCCGGCTGACCATCGACACGCAGCTCCAGGAAGCTTTGTATCAGCAGTTCCAGGAAGATCCAGGCTGCTCCGTTGCGATGGATCCCTGCTCGGGAGAGGTACTGGCACTGGTCAGTACACCCTCCTTTGACAGCAATGAATTTATCCTGGGCCTGTCTGATGCCCGGTGGAATGCCCTCAATGAGGATGAACGAAAACCGTTGCTGAACCGTTTCCGGCAGATCTGGTGTCCCGGGTCTACGTTAAAGCCGGTCATTGCGTCCATCGGTTTGAAAACAGGTGCGGTCGATTGGCAGGAGGACTTTGGAAATGAGGGGCTGAGCTGGCAGAAGGACGCTACCTGGGGAGACTATTATATAACGACGCTTCATGCGTATGAGCCTGTGACCATGGAAAATGCTCTGATCTATTCGGATAATATTTACTTTGCAAAAGCGGCGCTGGGGATTGGTGCAGATGTATTGGAACGAGAGCTGAACATCATGGGGTTTGGGGAGCAGATTCCCTTCGAGATCGTGATGCCCCCATCACAGTATTCCAATACGGAGCATATCGAATCGGAGATTCAGCTTGCGGACAGCGGCTATGGCCAGGGGCAGATCCTGGTCAACCCACTGCATATGGCCGGCTTGTATACAGCATTCTGTAATGGGGGAAATGCATTGAAGCCGCGGCTGGTATATGAAGATGAAGCTGACATGGACGCGGGCAGCAATACCGGTGCTGAAATCTGGCTTCCGCAGATTTTTTCGGTGGAAACTGCAGCGCAGGTTCTGGAAGGCATGAAAAAGGTGGTGAACAACCCGGAAGGAACCGGCTATGCGGCACATCGTGAGGACATCGTGCTGGCCGGAAAAACCGGGACAGCAGAAATCAAGGCATCTGTGGAGGACACCGAAGGGACAGAGATCGGCTGGTTCGCCGTATTTACCGCAGAAAAGGACGCGGAGGATTCACTGCTGATCGTGAGTATGGTGGAGAATGTAAAAGAAATCGGCGGCAGCGGGTATGTAGTCAGTAAAGACAGGAACGCGCTGGATGCATATTGGGGGAGCGGACAGTAGGTGGTTTACTGTCCGTTCTAAAACTTCCGCATAAATGGGGGCGGCTTGTTATGCTTTGAAATATGATAAAATTTTATCCCAATACGCTTCTAAGGTTTTCGGATCGGAATTGAAGATTTCGTGCTTACTCCCCTTTACCCGGATAAGCTTTGCATCTATACGTTTCCTTCTGCATAATTTTTTCACAAACCGTTCCTGTTCCTTTTTAGAAACATAGGTCTCGTTTTCTGCCTGAAAAATCCTTGTGGGGCAGGAAATCCGACGCCATGCTTTCTTTTGAAGATTACGGTTTAACCGGTGCGCCTGCCAAAGCCACCCATAGGAGGCTGCGTTCATCTGAAATAACGGCTCCTTGCTGCGTTTTTCCTGATAATACAGGAATCTGCATTGAGAAGCGGACGCACTGTCGGCATATTGCTCCGTTCCATCATAAGGGTGGTTTCCCGGCAGATAGCGTTCTTCCCTGCCGGCCATACAGAACACCTTTGCAACGAGGCATGCCAATGGCCAGGGGGTCGGAGCAGTGTTTGGGCGTATCATTGGTGAAGAGAGGATAAGCCTGGAATAGAGCCGGGGATCCTGCGCGGCTGCACATGCGGCGATTCCGCCGCCCATAGAGTGGCCGTACAGGCATATGGGAAGGCCGGGAAATTCCTGTGCCGCAATGCGGCTTACGAAGAGCAGGTCCTCTACATATCTTTTATAGTCATCAATATGTACCAGAGAAAAATCTTCAGTATTACTGCATAATCTGTAGCTGCGGCCGTGTCCGCAGTGTTCCGGCATGAAGACATGATACCCGCCGCGGAGAAAGTAATAGATATTTTCCAGATGCTTATCGGTTGTCTCCGTATAGCCGTGGGACAGGATGACAATCCCCTGCGGATGGTCTGCAAGGCAGCGCAGGTAAAAAATCTTTTTTCCCTTTTCCCGCTCACAGTAATTTTCAGTTTTCCTCTCTGCAAGATAGGGCAGAACCATCGACTCCATCCTTTCCGCATATTTTTCTGCCGGTATGATCAGATTATGAATTGTTCTTTTATCCATTTTATGAATCTCCTTTGTAACCATTTGCACAGTTACCGTATATCCTGGTTGATTTTGTTTTCATCATAAAACAGGAATACAATTCCACCTAAAAAGCAGAAGCATGCGGCTGAAAATGCTGCAATACGGTATCCAGTCCCCGATGCATTCCCAATTGTAGAAACCGCTGTAAACAGGAGCATAGAGAGGCTCTGGCCCAGCTTAAAGGCAAAAGTCCTTGCGGCATAGAACATGCCTTCCCGGTTGCTGCCGCTGCGCTTCGCATCGCTCTGGGCAATGTCGGCGACTACTGCCTGCGGAAGGATTCCAAAGACCGCCATGGGCAACGAAGCCGCAATCATAAGGAGCAGGCCCTGCGCATTGGCGGAAATAAACGAGATCCTTCCAAGGAATCCGGTATAAAGATAGGATAACGAAAAGATTACAAATGCCACAACTATCAGTTTTTTCTTGCCAAGCTTCGGCGCCAGCTTATTGATTGGGATATAAAATATCAGTGACAATGCCGTCATGCCTACAAAATAGAGCGTGGTCATTGTTTCCGGAAGCTTCAGCAGGCTGGTGACGAAAAACGGAAGGCCTGTCTGGAACATGGTAATGGCAATCCAGTACAGGATGTCTGAACCTACGAATTTCCGGAATTCTCCGTTGCGGAATGTGGAAACAAGAGAAGAAAACGCAGTATCCTGTGAAGGGACGGTATTGACATATTCTTTTTCGCGTATGGACCAGACCGGTATCTGCATACAGAAAAATGCGATGACAGCCATAACTGTGAATGTTGTGCGGATAGCACCTACACGGCCTAATACCGGGATCAGGGCTCCCCAGATGACCGGCGCCAGATAGGCGACTGCGGTTCCTGCAATAAAAGTAAAAGAAATTACAGTGGAAATATTTAAGCGTTCCTGCTGGTTGTGCCCCAACTCCGGAATCAGGGCATTATACGGTGTACAGTAAGCTGTAATTGACAGATAATATACCAGTACCATTACGAACAGGAAAATGGCATTGGCCCAACTGTTCCTGTTGACCGGGGACCAGAATATCAGTATGGTAGACAGAGAAAGAGGCAGGGCCGCCCATTTCAAAAATGGGATTCGCCGGCCATTTTCAGAGGTACAGCGGTCTGAAAGCGATGCGATCAACGGATCTGTGAATGCGTCAAAAAGCCGTCCGAAGGCAGTAATGCCCCCGATTACCGTAAAGATTCCGAGAATAACCAACCCCTGGGGAATAAACAGCGGCTGTCCCTGTGCCACAGACACCTCATCCGGCTGATAAAAGTATACCAGCCAATTAGAAATCAGACCAGATAGTAAAGACCATCCAAACTGTCCGGCTGCGAAAAGCCATATTTTACCTGTAGATAGTGATTTCATATGTATCCTCCTTGTTCCCTCTATGTTATCATTCTTTTGCTGCCAAGCCCTTAAGGAGCAGATTGCCCGCAATCTCTACCTGCAATGCCAGGCCGACCCGCTCGTCAGATGAAAGGATGTGCCCATTTAAGGACAGCTTCTGCATCAGACTTATCAGCGTATGTGTCACGGAAAAATATATTTCATCTGCTGTATATGAAAAGGCCAGGCTTCCGTCCCTGAGACCCTTTTCCAGGGCATTTGTCATATAAGGCTTCAGATTCAGAATGTATTCTTCATATTCGCCCAGCCGTTCTTTTGAAATGTGATATCTTTGGACAAAGATATCAAACTCCTGGAGAAATTTCAGAAATAGAAGTTCCTCCTGGAAAATCTCTGAAAAGATATGGAAAATACATTCCATCTGTTGGAGTCCGCTTAGTTTCTGATATGCGATTTGGGACAGGGACTCCAGATATTTCCCTGCAACCTTCTGCCAGTATGCAATCCCTGCCGAGATCGCAAGCTGGGCTTTGGTTTCAAAATAACGGTAGATTGTAGCTGGTCCGACACCGGCGGCTTTCGCAATCTCCTCCACCGATGTGTCTTCAATCCCTTTTTCACAGAACAGCTTTAGAGCAGTGTGAAGTATCTGCTGCGTGCGCCGCTCCATCTGCTGTTTCCGAATCATAGATTCTCCCATAAAGAATCTCTCCTGTCTGTCTGGATTTTATGATAGTTATACTATCACTTTTTTTGATTAATGTCAATGAAAGTTGCTTTTTCTATACCTGCATGATAACATTTATATCAAATCAGCAGAAAACATCCTGAAAAGAGGAACGAGAGATGAATGAACAGATATATGGTTATATCAGCAGTATCGTAACTGGTCTTGTTACAAATGGGATACAGGGGATATTTGACTATATTACAAAAGAAAACCTGCAGGACAGGATTACAAATGTGATTGAGACTGCACAGGAGATATATGAAAAGGAGTATCAATGCAGTAATAGCAGCCTGTTTATATGGCAGAAAAACATTGAGTTTTATACGCAGTGGTTGATGGAAGGTTTCCTTCCAAGAAAGGATGTATTTCCCCCTGTCCAGTATGGTGAAAAGGCGGACAGTATCGTTACGCCGGAAGAAGTGGATTTTATTTACCGCCATATGGATAGGCTGGTAAAGAATAATCCGGAACTACGAAGTCTCCATGCCTCTATCGTGTGTGATGATATATACCGGATGTTGGAGGGAAAAGAAAAGTCAGAATGTAACCAGGATTACTATGGTTATGTCAAAAGCTACGGAAGTGTATTGTTTCTGCATAAGGCAGAAGACAAAAGGGCTATTACTTTGAAGGATACATATGTCAGGCCGGATTATGATATTGCACCCCGCAGTTCCATGAGATTATGGGAAAGTCGGCCAGATATTGAGAAGCTTCTGGCTGAGTTTCCGGCGGATAGGAAAAACCGTGTTATGGTGATGGAAGGTGATGCTGGTGTAGGAAAAAGCAGCTTGATTTCACATCTTGCTTTCGGCAATGAGAAGGCCATGCAAGAATCCGAAAACGGCATATTTGACGGATGCGCAATGTTTTGTGTCCGTTTGAGGAATCTGACTATGAGCAAAAAGTTTATAGAAGCACCGGTTAAGGGCATTTTGGGAGAGCTGGGATTTGAGACATATGAAGTGTTTGCAGAAAAGGCAGGGAAATCGGTCTTATTTCTGGATGGATTTGATGAATTATGTATGATTGACGGAATGACGGACTTTGCGGAGCAGATTTTGAGCGAAATCATCAGAGGATTCTCGGAAAGCCATATTATCATAACAACGAGGCCCAAATTTATAGATGTATTAAAACTGAAAGAGGAGGGAATCGGCACCGGCATCGCCTATGTATTGTTAAAGCATTTCAATGCGGGAAAGCGGGAGGAATGGATTGAAAAATACCGGAAGGTGTGTGACCGGGAAGAATTTCCGCGGCTTGATCGGATCCTTGGGATTGAGGACGATTCTTCGGATGGAATCTGTGATACCCCGTTGGCTCTATATATGCTTGCGGCAGGGAAGATTACGGATGAGGCATGGGATAATCCATGGGTCTTATACCATCAGATATTTTCTGTGGAGCTGAGCAACACGGAGTATAACAAGCTGTTTTCAAGGGATTCCTATACACATATGATTAGCAGGTATAAGGATGTTTTGTATCGGGTTGGCGCTGAGATTGCTTATAAAATGTATGCGACCGGGAATAAGAAGCTGTATGTAACACAGGATGATATCGGGGAAATCATACGCGGCCTGCAGCTGGAATCAAAACAGACAGGGCAGATTGTAAGACGGTGTTATGCGCTTTGTAATTATTGGAAAAATGATGGTAAAAGAGGCGTTGCTGAATTTTATCACAATAATATAAGAGATTTCTTCCTGTGTGAAAAGATATTTTATGAGCTTGAAACCATTTATCAGTCTTTTGATGAAGAATGCATGAGGGATGAGCAGAAGCGTAGTACGGTCATTGAAGCATTTATCTGTGCTTTCAGCCGTCTGTTTGCTGATTCAGATGTCAGTGATAAGGTATCTGAGTTTATCTATTACAGATCTTTGTATAAGATGTTATCTAACGAGGAAGAAGAATTTATCCGGCAGGAATTAAAGTACCAGTTTTTAGGTTATTTTTTTGAGAAGATGTTCTTCCATGGTGCGGTTCATGATTACCGGTATGATGGGAAACGCAGCCTGTTTCAGGAAAATATAAATGTATTAAGGTGCATAGTGCAGATATACAGACATATTTATGAACCATATGCCGTCAGGGGAAAGAAACGGTTGGAATGGTTTTTTAATGCAGGTTCAGAAATGAATGATATGGAGGGGCTGCCGTTTTTGTTCAAGCCTGTTTTTATCAGGACGCCTGTAACAATAACGTCAGATTACAGTATTCCGGTTGCAGGATATGCCAATTTTAATTTGTTTGATATGAAAAAGGCAGATTTACGGTATGGGATGTTTAATCATTCAAAGTTTTTGAGCTGTGATTTCTCGGATACGATTCTTGCAAGTACAGATTTCTCAAATGCGATGCTGGTAAACTGTAATTTTGAGAATGCGGATTTTAGGTTTTCAAGTCTGGCAGGAGCAAACATTAAGGGTAGTAAGTTTGACAACTGTATTCTCTCTGGAACAACTCTTCCAGATGGATTTTGTTCTAATGTAAATGAGGAACAGATGGAACATTTAAAGAAATTGTTGCAGGCTGCGGATGAAGGATCGGCTTCGATGGACGGCGGAGTGAAAGAGTGAGTCAGATTTTAAAACGAGTTTAACAGGAGGTTGGAGATTTGAGTGAGCAAGGATTTACAAAGAGGGACTGGATAGACGCCTTGCCCGACCCGGAACTAATCCAATCCTTATTAAACCTTAAAGGAAAAGCTGCCATCTGATAATACGATAGAAGGAAGCACCAACTTTGGTAGATTTATTGAGAATTTTTCAACAGATGATGAATACGGGGAGTGAAGTCAGGCGAGATGGATTGTAAGTTCTGCTCTAAAGGCTTTTGAGGTAAAGTCAATATGCATGCAAGACTGCAATATATGAAAAACTCAGAGGTGGAATTAGGTACTTTATCAGTGGATGAATGTGCAACAATTCCACTTCTGTTTTTTGTCAAAATATATTTACTTTTAGTTGGATACTAGATGAAAAAGTTGCTTCATTCAATCTTTGTTAGTGAATTTATTTCTGTCATCACATCAAACATAAAATAATTACTCCAGTGTTTTTAGTAATAAGAAGAAGTTTCTCCCCGGTTGACTTTTTTGCGAAAAAGTGGAATACAGTTCGATTGATAGGGAATCTCCTTTTTATTATAATGAAGAAAAGAGGTAATACAATAGAGGATAAGGAGAACAATAACAGTATGGACAGACTAAATTTATCGGACAATATTATCCGGCTAAGGCGCGAGCGGAGGATTACCCAGGAGGAGCTTGCAGACTTCCTCGGAGTAAGTAAGGCGGCAGTATCCAAGTGGGAAAATGCCCAAAGCACACCGGATCTTATGCTTCTGCTCGAACTTTCTGCCTATTTTGGCACAACGATAGACGAGCTGATCGGGTACAAAGCAAAGCTCTCCAAAGAGCAGATCCGCTACTTCTATGCGGAGCTTGTAAAGGATTTTGCCAGGCTTCCTTTTCATGAGGCCATTGAAAAGACCCGCACTCTGGCCCACAGGTACTATTCCTGCCATGCCTTTTTGCTGCAGCTTACTGTATTGTACCTGAATCATTACATGCTGGCAGAGTCAGAAGAGGAACAAAAACAGCTTTTGGAGGAGGCGGCTTCATGGTGCGACCATATTCTGGAAAGCTGCAGCGATGTAAGCATATGCAGTGATGCTTTGGTTTTGAAGGCTGGCATCAGCTTATGGCTTGGGAAAGCGGCTGAAACGATAACTATGCTGGAGCCTTCTTCTGACCCCGCCCGTCTTGCAGGGCAGGACGGAGCCATACTGGTCCAGGCATATCAGATGGCGGGGGAACATGAGAAGGCAAGAGGTTATATCCAGGCAAGGGAATGGCTGGATATTCTGAACCTGGTCAGTGATGCCGCGATATCCCTGGCTTTATATCAAGATGACATAGAGCGGTGCAAAAAGACAGTATGCAGGATCAGAAATGTAATGGAAGCCTACCTGCTGGAGAAGCTCCATCCCAATCTTGCTGCACAGTTCCATTATCAGGCGGCAGTCATGTATGCAGCGGTCGGGGAGGAGGAAGAAGCGCTGAAGGCCCTCTTCCTTTTTGAGAAATGTGTTGACGGGCTCTTACGGGCAGAGAAGGTTGTACTCCACGGAGATGAATATTTTGACCGTTTAGACGCATGGATTGAAGCCCTTCCATTGGGAGAAATGGCTCCAAGAAGCAGGAAATTCGTTTTTCAGAATCTGCAGGAAGCATTCAGCCACCCAGCTTTTGAGGCTCTGAAAGAGAATGCTGATTTCCAGAAAATACTGCAGCATTTTGCAAAAACTGACACATAGAAGATTGGCAGATGCGAAGCAGCTACAGAGACTGCTCTCGTAAAACAGGAGGAAAACAATGCTTATTATCAATCATTTGACGAAACACTATAAGGGCGGCAGCAAGGGCGTCACGGATCTGAGCCTTCATGTGATGCCGGGTGATATCTGCGCATTCATCGGGCATAATGGAGCCGGGAAGACAACAACGCTGAAATGCATTGCCGGGATCCATGGATATGATGCGGGAGAGATTCGGATCGGAGGAATCAGCCTTCATGATGACCCGCTTGTGTGCAAACAGATGACGGCATATATTCCGGATAATCCGGATCTGTATGAGTATCTGACAGGCATCCAGTATCTGAACTTTATTGCCGATATTTTCAAGGTTCCGGCAGGAGAGAGGAAGGAACGGATCCAAAGGTACGGGGATGAATTTGAAATAACGGAATCCTTTGGGGATCTGATTTCTTCTTATTCCCATGGTATGAAACAGAAGCTTGCTATTATATCTGCGCTGCTGCATGAACCAAGGCTGTTGGTTTTGGACGAGCCTTTTGTGGGGCTTGACCCGAAAGCTTCCGTTATTCTGAAAGAGAGGATGAGGAAACTTTGCGCCGGCGGGGGCGCCATATTCTTTTCCACCCACGTGCTGGAGGTGGCTGAGAAGCTTTGTAACAAGGTAGCGATGATCAAGGAGGGACGCCTGATTGCCGAAGGCACCATGGAGGAGGTTGTAAAGCAGGGCAATACGCTGGAGTCCATTTTTATGGAGGTGGTAAATAATGCTGGCGCAGATTAGGATTATGGCCAGGCTGGAGCTATGTAATCTCCTTGGCATAAATATTTTACGGTTCACGAAAGATAAGCGTAAAAAGAAGAGGGCCGTAATGCTTTCTGTCCTCTGGATACTCCTGATTATTATGCTGCTATTTTATGTGGGCGGCCTTTCCTGGGGACTGGTGGAGATTGGAGCAGGAGAAGATGTTCCGGCTTATGTCATCGCCATATCCAGCATGCTCATTTTTGTATTTGGAATCTTAAAGGCGGGAAGCATCATTTTCCGGAGACAGGGATATGATATGGTAGTATCTCTGCCTGTAAGGAAAGGCGCAGTAGTGCTTGGACGGTTTTTGCGCATGTATACGGAAAATCTGCTGATGGCTGCCCTGGTACTGCTTCCGGGGATTGCAGTGTATGCATGGCAGATGAGGCCGGATGTGTCATTCTATCTGTGTGCGTTTCTTGGGATATGGTCAGTGCCGTTACTGCCAATGACAGGGGCGATCCTTATTGGGGCTCTGGTTACGGGAATTTCTTCCAGGATGCGGCATAAAAGCCTGGTAGCGTCAACGCTTACGATAGTATTTGTTTTTGCCATTATGTATGGTTCTTCGCGTCTTACGTCAGTGGAAGGGATGGAAAGTCTGGAGATTATGGAGGAACTGTCCGGAATGATTTCGGCTATGCTTGAGAGATTCTATCCTCCGGCTGTGCTGCTTGGGACGGCGATTGTAGATGGGGAAATCAGCCGGTGCCTGATGTATACAGGTTTATTTCTGTCTGTATTTGCCGCGGCGGCGGCGGCCGTATCCGCCTGTTTTCAGTCCATCTGCCGGAATCTGTATACAACGGCGGCAAGGCATGATTATCAGATGGGAGATTTGAAAGCAGACTCGGCGTTGGTTTCCCTGTGCAGGAAGGAATTCCGACGGTATTTCTCATCGAGTATTTATGTATCCAATACGATCATCGGACCGCTTATGGGCTGTGTCATATCGGGGGCGCTTCTTTTTACAGGCCCGGCGAGGGTGAAAGAGCTCCTGCCGGTTCCGGTTGATCTGGCAGTAATCGCACCGTTTCTGCTGGCAGGCACTTTTTGTATGATGACAACTGCAGCCACATCTGTTTCCATGGAAGGGAAGGAGTGGTGGCTTGCCAAAAGCCTGCCGCTGCCGGCACGGACAGTCCTGGACGCAAAGCTTTTGATGAATCTGATCCTGATTCTGCCTTTTTACCTTGTGTCGGAGGTTTTCCTGATCCTTGCATTAAAGCCGGGATTACAGGATAGCTTCTGGATGATGGTGATTCCGGCGGTGATCCTGCTGTTTGCCTGTGTATACGGGATTACCGTTAATCTGCATTTCCCGGTTCTGGATTGGGAGAATGAGGTAAGCGTGGTCAAACAGAGCGCTTCAGCCGTACTTGGCGGCATGGGCGGGGCTGTCCTTGCAATCCTTGGCGGCGCGGGCGCCTGTCTGGTTCCGGAAGGATATTCCGGGGGATATCGGGCTGTTCTGTGTGTGCTGCTTCTGGGGATAACATGTCTGATGTATCGAAAGAATAACCGCATAGATTTGCGGGAACTTTGAGCAGAACAGGACTGATATCTGACATCATGCAATATTGTATATGGGAGCTGTGATGAAAAAGGGCATAGGGTGAAAAGCCTGATAAAAAACAGTGTGGTATGATTTGAGCATCAAATAAAGGAGGTGCCGCAATGCACGCATGGGAAACTATAGACCAGTCATTGAATTATATCGAGGAACATTTATCAGGAGAAATCTCTACAGAGGAGCTTGCCGATATGGTTGGCTTGTCCCAATTTTATTATCAGCGTCTGTTTAAACGTCTGGTCAGAAAACCGGTCCAGGAGTATGCGAAACTCCGCCGTTTGGCAAAAGTGGTTGAGGGGTTAAAGGATACGGACCGAAGGATTCTGGATATTGCTTTGGACTACGGCTTTTCAAGCCATGCAAATTTTACTAGGGCTTTCAAGGAGACATATGGGATTACGCCGGAGGAATACAGGAAGACCTTACCGATGCTTAATACTTTTGAAAAGCCGGAAATTTCTATGAATTATGTACTGGTGGACGAAGGGGTTCCGCTGGTGGTGGGCGGTATCGTCCTGGAGATCCAAAGAAAGACGTTGGAAAAACCGGAAATTTATCTTGGCTTTGAAGCAGAAGTTGAAATTTCCAGACAAATACCCGTCGGTGAAAGCACCGGCATAGATGTGCCAGGACAGCTTTGGAAACAGTATCATGCGAAAAAAGAACTGCTTGCAGCGAATCTCAACGGCAGGGTGGAAATAGGGATGTCCCATATGGGAAATTTCGCACAAGGGGTGTTCAATTATTTTGCGGGCGGAATGATCCAGAAAATGCCGGAGCAGCTGCCGGAGGGATTCGTAAAGCAGGAACTTCTGCCGGGCAAATATATTGTCAGCAGAATCGAGGCGGAGAATTTTGAAGACTTGGTAACGGTGAAGCTTGACCAGGCAAACAAATATCTATTCAGCACATGGCTACCTCGGCACAACCTCACTACAGAACCATTTTCGGTAGAAAAGTATTTCCGGGATGCAGAAGATATGGCGTATATGGAAATCTGGGTGAAACCGTTGCTGCCTGAAAAGGAAAAATAAATTTGGGAAGATGAGGTATAAGCAAAGCCGGCAGGCAGGGAGTTCCCTACTGCCGGCTTTGTTTCGATTTTATTCATTATTTTTTATTCTGGCCTCAAACATTTTCACATCACGCATGGAATATTTCGCCGCTTTCAGTATTTCTACCAAAACGCGTATCTCATATTCATTACAATCTCTAAAGATTTCATTTGCTTCTTTGCTAAATACATATTTAGTTTTCAATACCGTATCACATATCAACTCATCGACCGACACTTTTAGAAGATTTGCTATAGCAATAAGCGTTGTCAGGCTGACGCTGGAATTACCGGTTTCAATATTGCTGACATGCTGAGGTGTAACTCCTATCTTTTCTGCCATAATTTCCTGAGTCAGATCGGTTTTAAGTCTTGCTATTTTGATTCTCTTACCTATGGCTTTAAAATTAAGCTCCATGGATGGGGGTACTCCTTTGATATAAGTATTTCTGTACATTGTAACCTTTGTAAAACTATATTATAATAAAATTATAAAGTTAATCATTCTATGAGTTATAGTTCTATCACAGAATACATTTTATTCATGGAATTTAATTTGCAGATGACAGGCAAATAAGCAGTAATAATTTTACAAGGGCTATTTAAGCAGTAAAACAATAAAATCTATCCATGAGGTTCCGAAAATAAGAGATATTTTATATTTTTTATTGAAAGTATTCATATAAAGGTATACCATATAAAAAGACAGATATATGTTTGCAGTTGGCGGAATGATAGGAAATCGTGATGTAAAAATATAGATATGTTTAATTAAGCTAAATAGCGGGGATTGCCGTATTTACCTGTGTCTGAGGTGTTTTTTGCAACTTGCCGAAAGAAATATCCGGAAAGAAATAGATGGAAAGAAAATTTTGCTTTTTATATGGTAAATAATGGTAATTAGCAGGAACTGCTGGAATCGTATATTGGTATCTGATATAATTTCAACCAATTTGTGGCGCAGATATGAAAGGTACAGGAGACATTAATATGGATTTGACGGGAAGATTTACTGGTAAATTAGGTGGAGAAACGGATTTTAACAGCGTAAGAAATGCGATTGAATCTGTTGATGCTTTTTTTTCAAGCGTACTGAGGAAGGAGGCAGAGGAAGAGGAATGTCTTCAGTTCTTTTTTAAAGATGAAAAGGCAGCACAACCCAATGAGCATTACTTTGATATTATGGACTTTTGGAAAACAATAGAGCCTTATGTATGGAACTGGGCTGGAGAAGATTTAAAGGATTTTTGGATTATCCGCGTTATGAAAGAGGTTGAGACTGTTCGGGAAGTAGCGAACTATAATAAGATTTTGGATCAGGAGACGAAGGAACACTTATATATTCTCAGGAGGATGTCGGAGTCTATTGAGGATTTGCCCAAAAAGGGAACAGCTCTAAAGCTTTGCAGGGATGAGAATGCTGACAAAATAGAAGTGGTATATTCACTGAGATATTTTGATGAGCAGTGTTACCATCCATACCGGGAATTCATCATGCAGAATCTCTATATGCTGCTGAAAAATGGTGGCAGGCTCCTGGTTACTACGAGTCAGGATGAGTATTTTGTGTATGAAATGGGTCATTTTGAATGGAAAAGAGATAGGATGGACAATCAAGAGGCATATAAAATATGTATGAGCAGAGAGGATTCAGCGATTAGAAAAGGACTGATTGCCGGTTTTGTCTACGATGAATTAAAATAGTAGGAGAAATATAAAAATCAGGAGCTGTCCAGATGTCTCAAAACGGTCAGTTATCCTGATTTTTGTATTACATTTATGTTATAGTATGAAGTATACATATAACATCATTTGCTCTTCCCCGCTATTTTTTCTCACTGCCACCTTACATTAATCAAGGCACTGCCACACATTTTTCATTCTGACTGCTCAAAATGTCTTCGTCAATATGTACCGGCAATTTTTTATTTATCTCTGCAAAATAACATGCAATATTATTTACCAAATCACATAAGTAACCATATTCCGAGGGAAGTATGGAAAATATCATATTATTTTTACTATAGGATAGCAGTAATATTTCATGAATTTCCGGAATTCTGTGCTTCATAATTTCCGAAAGCATGGATTCAATTGGAAATTCATCTTTTGATTCCCATCGGATCTGATAGCGGACAGCCATATAAGGAGCCATTAATGTATCCTTTTCGGTATAAGCAAACTGATAGCCATCCAGGGCCTCTTTTAGAAACAGGGGTTTTCCTGTTAAACCGTTTTCTTTTCTATGATAAGAATATCCTAAAAATTTCATGATATAATATCTTTCCCAGTACATCTTCTTTTTTTCTAAACCAGTCTTGCTTAAATATTGGAACATCTTATAGTAGTTCCGCATGCTGTCCATTACTGCAGGGGCATGATCAGGATTTTCTGTTTTGCATATTTCATGCAGGACAGTATTTATATTACATTTCCATAAAGCCGGGGAACAGGCGAAATCCATTCCAAGCCGGATGCTGAACAGGGTTATGCCATAGACTTGCTGCCGGAAAAAGTATTCATACAATTGATAAGGCTCGTAACAAATGATTTTGCGGAAAGCACTTTTTTCAATATAGGGCAGTATGGTATCTAATATGGTCAGATTGCTGCTGGAATAATAAAAAAATTTGCCTTGAACATAGAGAAGCACCCATGACGAACCCTTATTATCTATCAAGGTTTCCATAGGGAGCAAGGGCGTCATTAGCAGTTTTTCAAGAAACAATCTCATCTGCCATTTGTCTGCTGTATCCAGGTTTACTGCCGGAAAATCTTGAAGCTCTTTATAGGTTATCTGCCATATATGGGGAGGGCGTTCCATAGTTGCAGCGGAAATTGGTTTTATCAGTACAGATGAAATATCTTTCGTATAGCAGGTGTGAACTGCCTTTTCACGCTTATCATCTGTTATTTTTTTCTTACTGGCAGTTTCTTGCAGAGGATTTCTGTTTCCCGCTGTTGTCAGAGATTTCCCTGCTAGCAGGCCCTCCAGGCGCAGAGGGCTTTCTTCCATAATTTCTTCCTGTTTTTCCTGTTGTGTTGAAGGCTCAGGAGCCGGTCGGAAATGCAGCTGAAAGCATTTTTTCAAAATGTTTTCAATCTTTTCCGGCGGCAAAGCATGATAATTACTTAGGAAGAGATTATCAAGGTATTTTTTTGCAATTTTAAAATCATCTGCAGAGAGCTTATTTTTATTATTCTGTTTCAAGGTATGGATGATATTTTCGGAGATGGACAACATATCCGATTGTGATTTTGGCACCTTTTCCATATATTCAAAAGCCAGCCGATTTAAAGGTATTACTGAGACGGATGATTTTTCCGATACGGGAATCATTGCCCGGAAGTGGCGGCAGGTAAGACCGGATTCTAAGAGAGCCTGTAAATTATTCCAGCTTCTCAGGGCATAACCAATTAATATGGATTCCTGCATTTCCCACTGGTTTTTAAAGAGCGGAGAATAGGCACATAATTGACAGGTTGAATTACATTTATATTGGGAGATAATCGTAAAACAAAGTTCCGGATGCTCCGTATTCAAGTCTTCCCCTTTCGTTTCTTCCGGAATCACATGGTTCGCCTTTAAGAAACTGATCAGTTCCCTATCTTCTAATTTCTGATTAGGATATTTTGCTTTAAATGCAGACTTTGCAACGTTGAATATGCGCTGCTGGTCGGGAGTACCATCTCTTTTCCTGATATATTTGTGGCATGCCGGGACATATAATCCTTTTTTCATCTGTATTTCTCTCCTTATTGTATTATTTTGTCGGAAGTCCTTTTGAAATCCAATATCGTATACCCATAGCTTAACAGAGCCCTCCGGAATGCTCAATGAAAGAATAAGGAGAAGATGTCGCAAAACATGGAATGGGCAACAGAATAAAAGAGAAAGGCAGGGGAACAGATAAGTTGTCTTAATATCAGATATGTTTTCCTCGAAGGACAGCTGTAATATGTATTTGGCAGTATATGGCGTTTTGTGGATTTGAAAGAGCGTGTTTCTTTCTATATAATAAGGATATATTTTTTTAGCGAGCCAAAGTGCGGAAGGCTTTTTGTACAATTCCTGGAAACAGGTATCAAGAAGCAGTCTGCCTTTGGCTTTTTTGGGGCTTGCAGGAGAAAGGAGGAGAGAAACAAAAAGGCAGATTTCCCGCACTTAAAAATTTATTTAGCCGCAGGGCTGGCCGGGCAGGGATATTCCCTGCCTTTTCATTATTATATCAGGAGGAAAACGATGATTAGAAAACAAAGAATTATGTCAGGAACCCTGGCATTCTTAATCTGCTGCACAACAATACTTCATTCAAGTATGACGGCGTTTGCAGCAGAATCTGCAAAGCCGGAAATCCAGACAGTGGAATCAGCAGAGGATAAGGCACCGGTTCAGGAAGATAACTTTATTTTGTATAATGAGGGTGCATCCAATCTGCCTTTTTTATCTGAAATGAAGGAACGCTTAACAGAAGACGAGTTTGTTATTGCCCAAGATATATCCATAAAAGCGCAGACAGACTTCGATATCGAACATGATTTTACCAAACTGTTTTTTGCAGAAGAAAAGGTAAAAATTATATTTAAAAATGCCGTTGATGAAAAATTAAGCAGCTTTTCCAATGATGTACCGGGAAAGTATCAGGCTGTCTACGAAGTATATCCTGTCAGGGACGAAAACCTGGCATATCAGATCAGCCGGATGATTACTGTAAAAAGCAGGGAGCCGGAAAGCCCTTCAAAAAACGGGCATACAAAAACAGGAACTGATTCTGGGGACGAGTCGGAAGACGCAGATCCGTCAGTCGCGCCTGATAAGGCGGATATGAATCTAACAGGAGAACCGGGAAAGCCAGATTTAGACGATTCCGCTGATAATTTAGATACATCTGGCGGGGAAAACGAACAGGAACTGGTTGTCGTAGAAGATGTGGAGGACAGCCTGTTTCTATCTGTTGTGCCCGCGAGAATGGCGGCCCAGAGAAGCTCAAATGTCTCTCTGGTGAAGGGGAAGACTTTGCGTTATCCCTCTAACATTGGAAATTACGAAACGAATTATTTTTATGTAAATGGGAAAATAGCATACTGCCTGGAATCTCCGAAAGCCTCTCCGCCGGATGCAGACTATGTTGCAGAGGTTCTGAACACAAATGCTAATCTGCAGAAAGTCTTATATTATGGATATGGCGGGCCGGGAGATCTGACAGAGCAGTATATGCCGCAGCTGGATGCAGATACCAGGTATATATTTACACATATTGCGGCGAGTTATGCATATATAGGGGATGCGGGTTTTCATGGCTGTACAGCAGGATCTCTGGAGGAAACCGGTGTCCTGGGTTATATCAACTACCTGTTTGGACAGGAAAACCCGCCGGTAGCTGCCATCAGCCTGAATTCTGATTATGAAAAAGCAGATCTTGACGGAGATTCACAAAAGACAAAAACTTTTCAGTTAAATGGGGATCACCGCAATTATGTTACTCTGGATCTTCCGTCAAACGTGACATATCATAATGCTTCAGACGGTAAGAGCCAGACCGGAGGAACTATAAAAATATACGGCGGAGGGAGTTTTTATTTCACTGCACCTAAGACCGCAACCGGTGAATGGGACAGCGGAAAGCTGACAGGACAGATTGGCGCACAATGGAAAACGCTGGTGCTTAGTACCGGAAGTACCATTCAGGATATCGGATACGGAGATTTCATAGAAGAAAAGGCAAACTCTGTCCGGTTCAAAGTGAAGTGGATGGATATTGCCAGAATCACACTGATAAAGAAAGACAGAGACACCAATGTCAGCCTTTCAGGCGCGGTATTTGGAGTGTATAAAGATGAGGCCTGCACAAGCCTGATTGTAACCATGCCGCCTACAGATGAAAAGGGAAGTTCCTCTACAGAGTTTACCAAAACTCAGGAAACCGTTTATTTGAAAGAAATAACCGCCCCTGCCGGGTACTGCCTCAGTGCGGAGGTCCATAATGTAAAGCTGGTAGCAGGAGGGAATACGGACGTAAAGGCAGGGAACAAAGAGCAGAAAGGGAAGATTAAGATTCATAAATCCGGAGAAAAACTTGCATCAGTCAACGGCAGTGATCCGGTAAACTTCATATATGAAGACGCTTCATTTCCTGGCGCCGATTATTCTATCTATGCTGCTGAAGATATTATAAGCCAGGATAAGAAAACAGTAATCCATAAAAGGGATACTCTGATTGCGAACCTGACTACCGGCGAAGACGGCTGTGCAGTTTCTGAGGAATTGTATCTGGGGAAATACCGCATTGTTGAGACAAAGGCGCCTGCGGATTTGGTAATCGAAAAAAACGAACAGGAGACAACAAAGACTGTTTCCCTCACATATGCCGGTCAGACTGCCTCTCTTGCGTTAGCTGAAAGCGAATATAATAACAAGCGGCCGAAAATAAAAGTAACATCTGTAAAACATTCACAGAATGACGACACAACGCTTGAAGGTGCAAAGTTCGGACTATATAACAAGGAAACCATCAAGATCAACGGACGAACCGTTCTTGATAAGGATACACTGATTCAGAGCAGTATCAGTAACCGAGATGGGATTGCAGAATTTTCTGCTGATATCCCGATTAACTATACCTATTATATCAGGGAAATACAGGCGCCGGAAAAGTATTATATGTCGGACGAAACATATGAGTTTACATATACATACAAAAATGACCAGACATATGAATACGTATTTTCACATGGATTTCAAAATGAAGAAGTCCGTGCAAAGATTCATGTACGGAAGATAGATAAAGAAACACACGAATTTCTAAGTCAGGGAGATGCAGCTTTAATTGGTGCAGAGTATGGCTTATTCGCAGCAGAGGATATTCAGCATCCGAACAAAAAATCCGGAACAGTACATAAAAAGGGGGAGCTCGTTTCAAAAGAGAAAATTAATGAGAATGGAGAACTTGATTTCACTGATTTATATTTAGGCAAGTATTGTATCCGCGAACTTGCCGCATCGGAAGGATATTTGCTTGATCCTACAGAGTATCCGGTAGAAGCAGCTTATGAGGGACAGGATGTAAAAATTGTCCACAGAGAGGTAACCGTAAATGAGACCGTGAAAAAGCAGCCTTTCCAGTTAATCAAAGTCGGCTCCGACGGCGAACAGACAGAAGCAGATCTTCTAAAGGGAGCCGGATTCAAAATATATCTGATTCGCTCATTAAAAGGTGTCAAGGCTGGAGACATAAAACCGGATGGCAATGGAAATTACTCTCCGGAACAGTTCCGAGGTTATGATTTTAGCAAGGAAACAACGGCGCTTGATTATTCAGAAGACAGCAAAGGCATTCCCATGCCGGAGCTTTTTACGGATGAAAAGGGATATGCGGTAAGCAATGAATTAGCCTATGGAAAATATGTAGTGATAGAATCGACCACTCCTGAAAACTACAATACAATCGATCCGTTTATCGTAACCATTAATGAAGATAAACGAGAACCCCAGCAATGGAGAGTATTCATTGACTATGAATTTCAGGCAATTCTAAAAATATATAAAATTGACGGCACCAGTAAGATGCCTGTACTGCATAAAGGCACTGTCTTTAAAATCTATAATCTGGATAATGAAGAGTATGTAAAGCAATATACACATTACCCGGAGCTCGTAGAGCACACGGAATTTGAAGTTTCTGACCAGGGTTATCTGCTGACGCCTGAAAAATTAAAGATGGGGAATTACCGTCTGGAGGAGATCGCAGCTGCTGACGGCTATGTAAAAGGGGAACCGATTGAATTTACCCTTTCATCTGACCAGGCATACGAGGTGGAAGAGGAAACAGGCGCCGTGGTTATAAGGGTTGATTATGAAAATCAGCGCCAGACAGGTTCTCTACGGCTGCAAAAGAAGGGGGAGTACCTGTCCGGTTATGGGCAAAAGAAGAAAAATATTCTGCGGCGTTTTGGGGAATTTTTAGGTATCCTTAATTCGGGAAAAGATGATTCTGACTTTATTTATGAAATGGGAAATGTGGAAGGAGCAGAATTCAAAATATATGCGGCAGAAGATATTTATTCACCGGATTACCAGTGTGACAGGGAAGGAAACCGGATTACTCTGTATAGGAAGGACGAACTGGTATCTATGATTAAAACGGACAAGGACGGGAAAGCAGAATTGACAGACCTGCCTCTTGGGAAATATAGAATAGAGGAAGTTACAGCCGGACCGGGATTTGCATTGAATAAGGAAATACAGGAATTTTCGTTGGAATATGCTGGTGATGAAGTAGAGGTCGTATACAGCGACAGTGAATATGTCAATGAACGGCAGAGGGTATCTATCCAGATTAAAAAGACAGATATTGAGACAAAAAATCCTGTGGCAGGAACCATTTTCGGCCTTTATACAGCAGAGGATATTTTAATAGGTGAGGGTATTGTCATTCCCGCAGATACACTGATTGAGACAGTATTCTCTGATGAAAATGGAGTGGCAGCTTTTACGAAAGATCTGCCCATTGCGCACTATTATGCGAAGGAGCTGAAACCTTCGCCAGGATATGTACAAAGCGAAGAGATGATTGATTTCAATCTGCAGTATACGAATCAGGAACAGACAGTCATAGCCGCAGAGCAGGAGGTCACAAATGATTTCACTAAAGTAGATATCAGCAAAGTGGACATCGGCGGTAAGGAGGTAATCGGTGCAAAGCTTACCATTAAGGATTCTGATGGAAATGAGGTAACATCCTGGATTACTGACGGAAAAGTACATAGAATTGACCGATTAGAACCTGGCGATTATATACTGATTGAAGAACAGGCTCCGGATGGATATGAGCTTGCGGAAGAAATCCCTTTTACTGTTCTGGAAAGCGGTGAGATCCTAAAAGTAGAAATGGTAGATGAATTTGAAAAAACCGGAACCATCACTATAGATAAGGTTGGAGATATGCTCACCGGAATCTCAACATATGATTCTGATTTCGGGAAAATCAACCGTATGGAGTATGAAAAGCGGTCTTTACCAGGCGTGGAATTTACAGTTTATGATATGGATGGAAATGCCGTGGACACCATCACAACAGATGAAGAAGGCAAAGGAGTATCGAAGAATCTGCCGTTAGGTGAGTATATCTTAAAAGAAACGAAAACACCGGCGGGTCTGGCCATGAATCATAAAAAGTATGAGGTTGTATTGACCAAGGATAAGAAAGATCAAGTTGTAGATATCAGCCTGGATATTGAGAATGATGTAATAGACACAGAAATTAACGTCTATAAAGTAGGAGAAATGCTGAATCCAGAAAACGGGACATTCGGATATGGGAAAAAGCCGTTAGAAGGAATCTTCTTTGGTATTTATACAAATGAAGATATTATGGATTACCGCGGCGAAAGAATCCTTCCAAAGGACAGCCTGATCGGAGTAATTAAAACAAATGAAGAAGGTAAGGCGACATTAAAGGCTGCCCTGGTATCCGGCCATTATTACTTCAGAGAGCTTCAGACACTGGAGGGGTATATTCTGGATGAGGAAAAGCATGAATTTGAGCTGACGTTAGAAAATGAGCCGGTAACGGTCTTTGATGTCAATAAAGAGAATCCGGCGGTCAATAAGCTGGAAAAGGCAAAGGTAACGCTTATAAAAATTGACGCAAATAATGAATCTAAGAAGCTTCCAGGGGCGGAATTTGAGTTATTTACATCTGACGGGAAAAATATCGGAACATATATCACCGATGAAAAAGGTGAAGTCAATATAAGTGACCTTGCTTTCGGAGAATATTATTTCAAAGAAAAGAAAGCGCCGGCAGGATATCAGCAGCTTGCAGATAAGATTGAGTTCCGTATGAAAGGACAGGATATTACGATTACCTGCAGAAACCATGTTATTCCAAAGACGGCGGTTCCGAAACTTGGTTTTGACGACAGTACGGCGCTGTTTGCAGCCGCATTTGTTGCAGTCGGAATAACAGGGCTTGGCATTGGCTTTTCTATCTATTATAAGAAACAGAAACGTAAAAAATAAACAACAGTTATCGCTGGTGCAGGGGAAGCTCTGCACCATTTTTAGGAGGACTTATGAAGAAAAAGATTAAACATTTATTTCCAATTGCATGCTTTGTTTCTGGAATTATCCTTATTATATCTGTCGGATATCAGATTTACTGTGAGCCCTATCATGAAGCGGATAAACGGAACCATTTTGAGGATATGCTTATTGACGGCTACATGGACGAAAAGGCAGAAATTCCTGACGAAGCGCCATCAGATGAGGCTCCTTTAGTTGAATACCAGTATAGTGATGTAAACGACTATTCTTTCCGGGGACACATTGACTGTATACTGGTCATTGATAAGATTAACATGAAGAAAGCGGTCATTCGGGGAAATACGCTTGACGACAATGATTTTAACCTGTCAAAATACTACTTTGTAACGGCAGATCTTTCAACAACCCTGAAGGGAAATTATATTATATACGGACATAGTTCCCAGACATACGGCCACAGCTTTAACCGCCTGGATGAAATGAATGTGGATGATACTTTCTATGTTATACAGGGAAATACCCGGTACAGCTATAAAGTAGAAGCTGTAGACAGGGTACTTCGTTTAAAAAGTGATGCATATTTCCCTCATGATGTGGGAAAGAGGGTAACGCTGGTGGCATGTGAAAAAAACCTTGCAGCCGGATATTCAGAAAAACGGATCATTATAGTGCGTGCCGTACAGATGAGGGAAGAAAAAATATAACAGAAGGTTTTATAAAACCGGAGAGTAAGGGCACTTATCTTATCTCCGGTTTTGCCTTTTATTCGTTAGAGAATACGAAAACTTTGACAGAAGGATTCAACTATAGTAGAATAAACATAAAGTATTTTTATTCATGGTTTTCTGCATTTGTAGATTATGTAGTGTAATTCCCAGAGATGGGTACCCCTGTTAAGTATAGTAGGGAAAATTTTAATAGAAGGAGGGACGGTTTTACTTACAGCTCAGAAGGAATCATATAAAAATACTAAAATAAAGTATAAGTCTAGCGATGAACATCTTTCTATAGATGTTCTTTTTTTATGCAGAAAAGGAGGTAAATTTATTATTGAAAGGCGAAGAGAAAATGCAAAAGAAAACAATGATTAGTATAAGCGAACGCGAAAACGTTGTATCCTTAAGAACATATTCAAGAGATCATCAATGTTCTAATAATTTTTTCCTATTAAAGAAAGAAATACAGCAGCTGATGTCGGAGAGAATGATAATTGTTAAAGATGTCTGTTCTTTTGCGGAACTGCGGTGTAGGGAAGATGTGAACTGTAATAAGAATATTAATATACGGTTCTGGTGGCTGCACAGCTTAGCAGACGGCAGATATGAAGGGTACGAAGAAGTTATATGCCTGCCACAGGAAGTCCTGTTTCAAGCCTTGCACAAAACAGGATATAAGAGGAAACTGCTTTCTATATCTCAGACCATTCCGGCTAAAATAGAATTTCGAAGCAGAAAAAATCTAAAAGATATTATATCTCGGCCTAGAATCCGGCATAAATTCACAAAATTTCTTGAACAAAAACTGAATTGGGAAAACTATGAACGGTTTGTTTTATATGATGATTTTCTGCCATATAGTTTTTTGTTTGACGGATATACACCCTATGGTCCGAGAGTCTCTGGCGGTATCATCCTTCATGGGCAGAGCAACCTGAATACAGCTTATTACGGCATACATACTTAAGGGAGAAAAATATTATGATGAACAATGACAACCCTTTTTTAAGGAGACATACTTATGGGAAAATCAAATAAATTAACCCCTGAGCAAAATCAATTTGCATGCCAGCATCTTTCTTTAGTAAAAGTCTTTTTGTTCAAAAATCATTTAGACCAGGAATTCTATGATGTCGTTATATTTGGATATCTGGATGCGGTCCGGGAGTATCTGGAGAACCCAGAATTAAGCAGATTTCGTTTTTCCTCTATTGCATGGAGAAAAATGAAATATTGTATGATAAAAGAATTTTTGTATCTGGAATGTCCTAAACGGAAGGCATCTATGGGAATTTATTGCGAAGAGTGCATATCATCAGATATGGACGGCCGGTTTACAGATGGAAATGGAATAGAACGTGCATCTGAGATCCTGGATGCAAAACAACAACTGCTCCAATTGCTTCCATATATTAAGCCGAAAGAAAAAGAAGTAATATATATGAAGGCAGAAGGGTATACTTACCGGGAAATTGCCGAGCATTGCAACATTACAATCCGCGGAGTCTCATCACGTCTGACGCGGATGAGAAAACGTCTCAAACGACTTGGATTGATGCAGGAAGGAGCTGAACAAAGATGAGCCATTTTTCAGTTGCGGTATTTAGCGATGGGAAAAAGACTGTGAAGGAATTACTGGCCCCATATCAGGAAAACAACATGGGAGACTGTCCAAAAAAATATCTTAAATTTGTAAGTGCTGTTGAAAAAGAGCATGAGAGATATGAAACGGGAAGTATGAATATAGTGTGCTTACAGGATGGAAAATACGTTTTTCCGTGGAATATAGTAGAGTTAAAAAGTATATTTTCCTATACGATATTTACTGATGGGGCGGATCATTCACACTTTTATAAGAATAGGAAGGAATATTTTTTTAATTATACATATGATCCCATATTAGGGCACGTCCAAATTGTGTTTGATATCGGTGAAAAGAACGCAGAATTACGGAGCGTTCCTTACAGAGAGATCTATCCTACGATACAGGATTATCTAGAGAATTATTTCGTGTCTCCGTGGGATATAGAAAAACAGGAATTTGGATTTTGGGAAAATCCGAATGCCAAATGGGATTGGTGGCAAATCGGCGGCAGATGGAACGGTCTCCTAAAAGCATCTGAGGGGATAAAGGGGGAGGATAGTCTTGTATATCCGACTCCTGATTTAGAGGGGAGATATGCACAGGCCAGAGTTAAAAATATTAATTTTGAGCCAGATTGTGAGATTTACAATAGAAGTCTCAGATGGTGGGAAGTGGTTATTGAAAATTCTCCGCTGAAGGATGGCGAAAATGCAGATGATTTTTTCAATACATTAAATGAAAAATTCTTATTAGGTACATACAAAAACAAAGAGACATATGCAAAAATACAATCCTCAGTCATTACAAATGCAGTAATCCTGCCAGAGGGAAAATGGTATCAGGCATATGATATAAAAGAGGCAGGCGCCGGATATGGCGCAGAAGAAAAAATCTTTGATTGGAATTTACATTTTAAAGAACGATTCATAGACAAAGCAGAGCCCGAATGGGTATTGACCATCGTAGACTGCCACATTTAAAAAAATCTATTATTGATACAGCGGGAGGCGAAAGCCTCCCAAAGTATTTGATTTAGTTACAACAATAAGGCTATGGCAGAAGGAACATCCATGATTTAAGCCATTACTGCCTAATCATTAAGAAAGGGATATTTTGTCATGATGCTAAAGGAATTTGAAACAAGAACAGGTTATTTTCCTGCCATGAAAGAATACGAAGCAATCGAGAAAGCTTATATAGAGTTTGGCGGTGATAAAGACACGTTTTGTAACGCATACAAAGAGAACGAGGACGGGATTGCTGAAAAAATTCAGTATGAAGTAAATATGCAATATATCCATACACAACAACTTATGGATTCTTATAAGGCTCAAATCATTGAATTGAAGAAAGCTTTAGAACGGGAAGAGGAGTGGAAACTATGCGAGAACCCCAACAATGTGCGTCAGAATGATTATGCGCGGCTGGCCGAAGGGGCCGAGACAGGTAATCACAGCTATTATATGACTGATACAGAGGCAATCGCAAGAATCTGTGACGTGTTTGACTTTGATCCAAGCAAAATCATCATAATTCATGAGGTTGATGAGCTGGAAGTAAATCGTCATAAATTCCTCCGTAAAACCGGACGGAAGATTGAGCGTCACCCTGTTTACTGTGCTCCAGATTACTATTATATCCGTTTCAATACTTCGTACTGGTATTACGAGGTATGGAACGGCCAACTCCGCCCATTTTACGACTGATAAGGCAGTGGTGTATGTAAATCGGATTCATAAATGAATAATGCAAAAGTGAGGAAATGAAAAATGACAAATGAACAAGAAAACCAGGATGTACAGGAACTGGCATTCCAATTAGCAGATCGTTATATTCGTATTCAGGAGACTGGTGAAGGCTATGACTATACCATTTACGATATGAATTATCGGGAATTAGATGGCGGCGTATATGATAACCCTGATATTACAATCACAGAGGTGCTCTATGAAATTGAGTTAGGTCTAAAGGAACCAATGCACCGGAGCGAACTGGAGGGAAATATACACTCATATGATAAACTGATACCGATTGATTTTGAAGAATTGACAGAAAAAGTAGAATATACTGAAATGCACTGGTTTGAGGATCGCGCAAAAAAAGCTGCGAACGAGCGTAGGATTATAGAAAAATTCAAGGCAAAAACAAGTGATATGTTCCACAAGATCAATGGACTGACACAGAAAGAAATAGAATTAAATGTTTATGCTTATCTGCAGTCCAAGATTGATGAATATCAGATATCTATAAATATAGTCGGGATTGCAATATATGGAAGCCGGTGCAGGGGATTGGAAAAGGAAGGTTCTGACCTTGATATTGTTGTGGAATATACAGGCTGCGAGACAGAAGATGATTTGTTCAATGTATTTAATGAAGACGGATTCATGCTTGGCGGTATCAAAGTAGATATCAATCCTATTACTGAAGGTAAAACCGGCACATTGGGTTCTTATCTTCAAAGAGCAGAATCGCTTTTGATGGAAAGACAGATCATCATTACGTATACAGTGGCAGAGTGCAGCGAATTCCATAGCTTAGGGAAATATTACGAAAATATACACAGTGTTGATAAAGCAATAGCTATTTTCAATAAAATACAGCCGGAACAGATGAATGGCATTCCAAGCATCGGTATCAATATACATAAGGATGGAACAGAGTCCTATGCGGATACATCAATGGATATATTGTATGGAGAAACAATAGACTTGGAGGTTCTGGAATACATGTCTGACATTACGGACAATCCAAAAGCAATAAGGGCTATAGAAAATCTGATTGCAAGACTACCATGTATGAAAGTAATTGGTTCTTTGGATAAGTGGAAGAGGTAGAAAAGTGAATTAGGGGCTTGCAACAGCCCCTTTTCAAAAACAATTAATTTAGCCTGGCTCATATCCTCTGGAGCGGCCGTTTTAAAATTATCCATTAATTTTTATCCATCAAAAAATTTTATACCGATACTATGCAGGATTCATTATAGAATGGAATCAATTCATCATGTGTAAGAAAAAACATATTTTCTGCTTTGGCTTGAGCTAGAAGTCCGATAATAATATTTCTCTTGCATTTTGGGATAATTTAGGACTATCTGTTATTGCCCAAATTAAAATATGTGTGTCTGCTAGATAATTCATTTTTTTATATCCTCAAATAAATCAGCAATTTCCTCGTCCCATTTATCAAAATCAGTTGGATCTTCAATAATTCCCTTTCCAACGCCGATTCTTTTTGATACATCTATCGCCTCTGTAGTAGATTTTAAATTATTTTTTCCTATAAAAAAAACAGGATTCATATTATTTATTACTTGCTCAATAAAAGCAGCACCTTCATCTGACATGTTAATAATGCGTGCGCATACCTGTTGCTGTACGGTCATTAAACCACATCCTTTCTGAATTATGATTTGCATTTATAGTGTTAATACTTTATATTATATGTATCATAACATGGTAATCTTTAAAATTCCACCCTCTTTTTATGTGCTTTTCTCATGTGTTTTTTTCAAAGGGACAATATTTGCCGCACGTTTCCGATTATCATTGGTCATTTCGGCATAATGCTTTTTGGTAGTATTTACATCTTTATGCCCAAGAACATCCGCTACCAGATAAATATCTCCAGTTTCTTTATATAAAGCTGTTCCATATGTACTCCGAAGCTTATGAGGGGTAATTTTCTTATTCGTATTTATCATTGTACAGTATTTTTTCACCATAACCTCTATACTGCGGACCGCCATACGATTCCCTCTAAGCGAGAGAAATAATGCTTTCTCTTCATCATTGCCTTTCAATAGGGCATCCCTGGGGGATAGTTGTTTTATCTCTTCGTTCGTATTTTCTGGTTCTTCCTGAATACCCAAATAGTAGCAGAGGGCGTCCCGGACATCATCTCCAAAGTATATGTATGCTTCATTTCCGCCTTTCCGGATCACACGGAACGTCTGATTATTAAAATCTACATCTGTAACATCCAATCCTGCCAATTCTGATACCCGCATTCCGGTCCCCAAAAATGATGTTAAAATAGCACGGTCACGAGCCATGGTAAGATTATGAAACTTTTTCTGACGGTCTGTCATATTAGTCGGGCTTTCGACTGCATCCATTAAATCAAATATCTGTTCCTGATCCAGTGTAATGATTACTTTATCATGAACTTTGGGCCGTTCAATGGCATTTAAGGGATTATTTGAAACAATCTGCCGTTTATTAAAGAAGCTGTATATATTACTAAGGGCAGACAGCTTTCGTGCTTTTGCAGATTCACCGTTTCTATATTCAGTACCTTCAAATATATAGTAGTTAAGATGTTCCAGATATTCGTCGATGTCCGCCGGCGTCATTTCCTCAAGGACTTTAAGGGGAATATCCTTAATTTCGGAATCCCTGTATATGGGATTTCTCATAACAACAAATTGTAAAAAGGTATAGATATCCCGGCAATACCCAGTCTGTGTCCTTGGAGATGTTGACGAAGCAATTCCCCTGAAATAATCCGTACAAAAAGGAGGCATTTGCTTCAGCAACGCCCTCAAAGCCAGTATATTCTGTGTTCGTACAGTATCCGTATATTCACTCATAAAATAATCCTCTATTCTCTTTCACCCAATTATTGCGTAAAATCTGCATTTCACGCAATAATAGATATACTATCACTTTACAATTTTTTTACTGCCTGCTCAAATTCCTTCTCTGTGTCAATAAATTGATATGGCTCATATTCTCCATATGCCGATGGACGGCTGATTGTAACTAATTGAATCCTGTCTGCGCCTATTTCAGAAATTAATTTTTTCTTGAAATCCACTAAATGTTGCCCATGAGATGTTTGTAAAGCCAGACATCCAATATCGTTAAATTTCTTTGCTATCAGAAAGAAGGCCATAATTATATGCTAAACTTTTATTAAGAACAATAACGCTAATTCCCCATATTTTCCTTAATTTCAATAGTCTGTTCTCAAGTTCCAACTTTGGTCCCCAAAGCCATTCCTCTTTAATTTCATCTGCCGTAATAACAAGTACAAATTTTAACTTCTTTTTCTCTAGTGGTTTCACTTTCATAAGATTTTCGCCAATTTCTTCTGTTTTTCCATATTTCCGATATGTCATTATAAAATTCGACAAATTTTTCTGTTTTTTCTCCACCCATTTCTTTATTTTGGGGATTCGGACAGCCTGTTTTTGCCTCAAGAAATATAATAGTATCTTTTTGGTCAAGCACAATAAATTCAACCGTTTTTATTCCGGTTCCAAGTGATTTATACAAATCAGATTCTTCAATATAGAACAAGTCGTCAGAATTAAATTCCCCGAAAGCTACCCCTGACTCATTAATTATTTTCTTCATATTACTTTACACCGACTTCTTCCCTGTATAACCTACGTGCTGTTTCCAGTATCCCATTATTTTCCAACAAACTAAACTCACTTTCCGATTCCCAGCATAATTCTCCATTATTCTGATACAAGGAATGATAAATAATCCGGTCGCTAGGCTCCCTCCGCGCGTCTATATATTTACTAAAAAAATAATCATGTGTCGCAACAAATATTTGCACATCATTACGAGACAATGCCAAAAGCAGATCTACAATAACAGGAATATATGATGGGTTCATGTTCGATTCCGGCTCGTCCCAAAACAATACGGAACCCTTATCCAACATTCCGTTTTTAACAAGCTGCCATATTAGCGCCATTTTTCGGATTCCTTCTGAAACAAGATTAAATTCCTGTTTAGAATTTCCCTTTTTCAAATAGAATGTATCCTTTTTCGCATCATATATCACTTTTCCGTCAATAATCGCTTCTATCGCCCTGAGCATTTTGCTCCTGCTTTTTTCATTTCTTCCCAGCGATGCATCTACCTTGGCAGAATTTAGAATATCAAGATAGGTATCATCAAAAAGCACATTTCCTTTTTCAACCGCTGCATTCAGATTAAAACTATTTGATAAGATCTCTTTCGTCGGTATAAAAATACTGCTTTCGCCCTGAAATGCATTTTCCCAACTATTTTCACCTATAACTTCCGCATCCCATTTCTTTGTTTTACTATGAAATGCTATTTTCAATTTTTTAATATTACAATCCTCTTCACATCTCGCGGCAATCTGAATATTTGCATGTGACGAACCTGGCCGTCTGGTAAGGAGTCTCGAAATATTATAGTCGTCCGGAAGCATTGTCTTCACTAACTTATTAGAAAACGAGACTCTTGAATCTGCAGCCTGAGAAGCGGAATAAAGAAGTTTCATCAGATGTGTCTTACCTGTCCCATTTTCTCCGATCAGTACATTAATTCCATCGCTAAAACTTGACTGAGCCGATTGAAATACGGTATAGTTTTCTACTTTCACTTGTGAAATTTTCAATGCTAATACCTCCTGTTTTAAAGTCTCCCATTGATTATATAAAATACATATCAACTTTCCTAATTTGTCTCTTCCCACGTTATAGCTTCACTTTCCGGTAATCGTATGAAGCAGGAATTATAGTATTTATCATCCAACTTTCTTTCCAAAATTTTAAAAATCTTTTCATCATGGGTAGACATAATAATTTGACAATGGATTGATTCAAGAATGCTTCGGATTAAATCTGCAAATCCAAGGATATTCATATCATCAAAATGCCCGATAGGATCATCAATAAAAATCGTTCGAAACTCTAAATTATTTGCATTTAGAGCCCTGTTTAAAAATGAACTAAATGCTACCGTATTTAACTGAGCCGTACTAAAATACCACTCAGGCCGATAAGAATCCGTATCATCCGCGTCAACCTTTTTGCTTTCATTCACATAGATACATAATTGCGGTTCATCTTTATCATTAAAAGACAATTTATACTCAATATTTTTCATATAATCATGCGGATCAATTTTTTTATAAATTTCATTCATTATCGACTGATCAAAATATGCCTTTATTCTTATTTCTAAGTTCCTCTTCTGCTTCTCAAACCATTTTTTTGCATGTTTTACTTTTTCAGCCTGATCTGAACACTGCTTCTTTTTATCTTCTAATTCTTGATGATATCTTCTAAAATATTCGAAATAAGACCTTGAACTATTTTCTTCAGAAATTTGAAATAAAATTTCTTTCTGTGCTTCATAGTATTGCTTTTTTTGAATCCAATCTTCTAGGCTTTTGTTTATTCCCTCTTCTGAAAAATTCTCAAAAATACGATATTTTTCTTTAACATCCACTGCTTTTTGCAAACTTTTTAGTTGGGTATCCCTATTTTCTATGGAATCTGACAAACAAAAATTTTCTACATCCTTATACCCGTTTATTGTCTCCTGTAGTTTTTTTTGTATAGCTATATATTTTTCTAATAAGTTTTCCTTTTCGTGCAGCCATATATCAAAATCAAATTCTGGTGATTGACTCATCCAAAATTTAATATAACTATATAATTCTGAGTTTTCAACTATGATATCTTTTTGTTCTACTAAAGTATCTATAACTTTTCTTGTATTCTCAACCGTTAACTGCACGGACTTTTTGGCTTCTATAGACTTCTTTAACTCTACCTCCAACTGCATTAAATATTCTTCTTGAGTTTTTTTGAAACCTTCTAATTCTTGGAATGAAAATTCATTTATCTGTATGTTCTGTTGATTAAACCAAAGTTTTAATTGATTTTGCTGTTCATTTAAAAACTCAGTCCGCTTCTCAGTTTCTTCTATTTTATCAAGACATTCCTTATTTGCATTTTCTAAACCAACAATTTTTACTTTTTGTTCTGCTTTTTGTTTCTCTTTTCGATTTTCTATTTTTAAATAAAAATCAGAATACTTCTCAGAAACTATTTTTAATTCTGTATTATACCCTTCCAATCTTTTGAATAAAACGTCATCATCTGATTGTATATTTGTAATACTTAAAAATAAATCTTTCCAATTTCCAAAAGACGTATGACATAGGGGAC